>JACDJB010002645.1_pt1 | contig 12532 bp, 9 predicted proteins | sample 7454121 | NCBI WGS metagenome assembly JACDJB01 (sample SAMN14253290, study PRJNA609438) | sludge metagenome | isolation source: sludge after 25d culture with pyrite | collected 2018-12-20 | reverse complement strand
GAAGTCGAGTCCCAGTGCTCTGAGATTTTTCCTGATTGTCCTCACCCCTATTCCTGCATCAATCAAAATTCCGCAAGAAGCATTTCCGATAAAATAGCAATTTCCACTGCTGCCGCTTGCAAAACTCTGAAAACGCAATCTATCCATAAAATTCTGTTTAAACTTTATTAATTCTTGCAAAGGTAGAATTAATAAACTAAATTATTGTAATTTTGCGTGACTTAATTACAAAAAATATCTTAATATACTGATGGTAATCCTGCATATTGAAACTTCTACCCACGTTTGTTCAGTCGCTTTGAGCGAACAGGAAAAATTTATCTTTCAACAGTCGAATTACGATGGCATGAATCACGCTGCATTGCTGAGTTTGTTTATTCAGGATGCACTGGATTTATTAAAGGAATCCGGCAAGAAATTAGATGCAGTTGCAGTGAGTAGCGGTCCGGGCTCATACACTGGCTTACGTATCGGTGTTTCTACAGCAAAAGGTTTGTGCTACGGACTCAACATTCCGCTCATCAGTGTCAGTACATTGGAAATCATGACCATCGCAGCTCAAAAAACACTCGCAGCAGATAAGCATGGTTTATTTGTCCCGATGATTGATGCCCGCAGAATGGAAGTATATGATGCCCTCTTTGATAATAACCGGAAAATTGTCAGAGACACAGCGGCCAGCATTATCAATGAGCAATCATATACCACATGGTTAGAAAACAGTCAACTTTATTTCTTCGGTAGCGGAGCAGCTAAATGCAAGCATGTTATCAATTCACCCCATGCAATTTTCATTGACGACATACATCCATTGGCTGAAAATATGATAGAACCAGCCCTGAAAAAGTTTCAGCAACAGCAATTCGAAGATGTGGCGTATTTTGAGCCGTTTTACTTAAAGGAGTTTCAGTCTAGTTATAAACCACAAAAGGAAGATCAAGGAAACACCAAAAGCAATCATTTAAGAGTTTAAGAGTCTAAGGTCATAAATAACCACTAACTAAACGTCAAACTCCTCTCCCGCTTTTGGAATCTCGATTCCTCTGAATCCTTCTATTTCAAGTTGTTCTTGATAAAATTGTTGGGCTTCGTACTCTCCGTGAACTAAAAATATTTGCCGGATTTCTTCCTGATCCTGGCAACTCAGAAACTCAATCATTTCACTGTAATCACCGTGTCCGGAAAAGGCTTCAATTCTTTCTACAGTTGCATTAACCGGATGAATTTCACCAAAAATGGAAATTTCCTTCAAACCAGGTTGCTGAATCCGGGCGCCTAAGGATGTTGGGGAACAATATCCGATAATCAGTATCGTATTGGCCGGATTTGCTATATTGTTGGCAATGTGATGTTTGATACGACCTGCTTCGGCCATTCCAGATGCAGAAATAATAATGCAGGGCTTATCGTAACTATTCAAGGCTTTCGATTCCTCGACATTCTTGATGTAACGAAGTGAATTAAATCCAAAAGGATCTTCATCATATTTCAATACTGCTTTGACCTCATCATTCATTGTTTCAGTATGCATTCTGAAAATTTCTGTTGCATTGACCGAAAGCGGACTATCCACAAACACCTCAATTTTAGGTAATTTTCCTGCATTGTAGAAATTATTCAGTTGAAAAACGACTTCTTGTGTTCTTCCAACTGAAAAGGACGGAATAATCAATTTTCCTTTTTTATCCACACAGGTTTCATGTACAATACGGAGCAGATTCTCTTCCATTTCCTGCTCTGCCGCGTGCAAACGATTTCCGTAAGTTGATTCGGTAATCAGATAATCACATTGAGGAAAAACAGCCGGTGATTTTAACAGCTTGTTGTGCAGCCGGCCGATATCACCAGTATAGGCAATTCGTTTTTTCTGACCATTTTCTGTGATTTCCAGGTTCACAACAGCACTTCCTAACATGTGTCCTGAATTGGTAAACTTCACATTGATTTTATCATTGATATAAAAGCGACGGTTGTATTCCACGCTGATGAACAAGCCAAGTGATTTTTCCGCATCTTCAACGCTGTATATAGGAGAAACTACCGGTAATCCCTGACGGGCACGTTTTTTATTAAACCATTTCACGTCTAATTCCTGGATATGGCCGCTGTCGGGCAACATCACCGAGCATAAATCCCTGGTGGCACTTGTACAGATTATAGAACCCCGAAAGCCCTGCTTGTACATATACGGAATTAAGCCTGAATGGTCGATATGAGCATGTGATAAAATCAGGTAGTTAATACTTTCAGGGTCGAACCCCAGATTGCGGTTCATGGCATCTGTTTCGAGACCTTTACCCTGAAACATGCCGCAATCCAACAAAATGCGTTTGCCATCATCTGTAGTTATCAGGTGTTTGCTGCCTGTAACTTCTCGTGCGGCACCTAAGAATTGAATTTTCATGGTTTTATAGATTTTTATTGATTCATTTTTATGTAGAGACAGAGCATGCTCTGTCTCTACATAATTTGCAACGTTTCTACAACATACAACGTGTTTACGATCTTTTTTTCTTCGGTTTCCCGTATTTTAACCGCATGGCTTCCGCCCGGCGTATTTTCATATTTACTTTTTTGTTTTTCCCGATTTTTTCATGGAATGCGCCTCCTCCCTGCTGGATATCCGGATTGTTTACCAGCACGTTTTTCATCTTCACCTCAGGCATTTCGTACATGGTCAGTTCGTCAGACAGCTCCACTTCTTCCGGCATGGCCATCAGCGGAATTTTCTGTCCCATCAGGGCTTCAATATTCGTTCTGTATTCCGCATCTGCTTTTGTCAGAAAAGTAATCGAAACTCCTTTTTTATCGATACGACCGGTGCGGCCGATGCGATGGATATAATTTTCCGCTTCTTCCGGTACGTCAAAGTTCACGACATGCGTCACATCATCAAAATCAAGTCCACGTGCCACTATATCGGTAGCAATCAGTATCCTGTAGTTTCCATTGTTGAATTGTCTCAGATTCTCAAAACGACTATTCTGAGATTTATTGGAGTGAATAATCCCGATTTTTTCCGGATAAGCACTGGTTATTTTCTCATAAACATCATCGGCCATTTGTTTGGTGGAAACAAAGAGTAAGACCTTGGAAAACTCCGGGTGCGTATTCAGTAAAAATTTGAGCAGATTTATCTTAGTGTTGAAGTTAGGCACGCGTATAGCGGCCTGTTTGATATTTTTCAAAGGTGTTCCGGTACGTGCCGCTTCTACTTCCAACGGATCAATAAAAAAATCGGCAATGAAATCTTTAATTTCTGGTGTAATAGTAGCCGAAAACATCAAATTTTGACGTTTTGCAGGTAAAAAATCCATCAATCGAATCAGTTGAGGTCTGAACCCCAGGTTTAGCATTTCATCTACTTCATCAATGATAAATTTCTTCACTGATCTGAATTTCAATGTTCCATTCAGCAGAAAATCCAGCATTCGTCCGGGAGTACCTACGATTACGTCCAATCCATCCATCAGTAAAGGAGTTTGCTGCACCATATTCACCCCGCCATACACACCTGCAACCCGGATATTCATGTATTTAGTCAGCTTCGTTACTTCCTCGGTTATCTGTAATACTAATTCACGCGTGGGTACTACCACTACTATCGATGGATTTTTATCTTTTGTGAATTTCCATTGACGCAGGCAGGGCAGTAAAAAGGCAATGGTCTTACCCGTACCGGTTTGTGCTATACCCACCATATCCCGGCCGGAAAGTATAACAGGATATGCTTTTTCCTGGATTGTAGTAGGAGTTGTCATGCCCAGTTCATTGAGCGCGTTCAGTAAGGGAGAGGAAATATTTAGTTCAGCAAAAGTCATATTCAAAAAATTTCTACAAAGTTAAAAGAATTTCCGGTAAAATGAATTCAATGTCCCGTTTTCTGTTTTGTTGATATTTTTTTAGATTTTGACCAATCAGTTTAAAAAGTTTAAAGTAACTTTGCACATTCAAAAAAATCTTTCAGGTGATGAATGAACTGTTTCAAGACCGGCACACCGGCATTTCTCAAAAAGACCTGACAATCATGCTTCAGGCAATAGGTGTAAAAACCTTAGACGAGTTAATTTCACAGACCATTCCGGGAGACATTCTCTTAAAAGAGACGCTCGATCTGCCGGAACCCATGACAGAAAAACAATATCTCAAACACATCCGGGAATTGGGTTCTCAGAACGAACTTTTTATGTCTTTCATAGGGCAAGGTTGGTATGATACTGTGATGCCCGCGGTTATTCAGCGTAATATTTTTGAAAATCCTTCCTGGTACACCTCCTACACCCCTTACCAGGCAGAAATATCACAAGGAAGATTAGAAGCTTTGTTAAACTTTCAAACGGCTGTGTGTGAACTTACAGGTATGCCGCTGGCAAATGCTTCTCTGCTTGATGAAGCAACTGCTGCCGCTGAAGCAGCCACAATGATGTATAATTTACGCAGTCGTGACCAGGTAAAAAATAACGTAAACAAACTATTTGTTGATTTGCAGGTTTTCCCACAAACATTGGCTGTATTGAAAACCCGTACAAAAGCACAGGGAATTGAATTGATCACAGGGCATTATGATGATGTTAAATTAACAGATGCATTTTTCGGAGTGATTGTGCAATTTCCTAATGCTGATGGTAATATTTGTGATTACAGAGAATTTATAAATACGGTAAAGACACAAAACATCAAAATAGCAGTATCAGCAGATATACTGAGTTTGGCTCTGTTAACACCTCCGGGAGAATGGGGTACCGACATTGTTTTTGGTTCCACACAACGCTGGGGAATCCCAATGAATTTCGGCGGACCATCTGCCGCTTATTTTGCCTGTAAGGAAGAATACAAAAGAGATATGCCCGGCAGAATCATCGGCATCAGTAAGGATGCAAATGGTAAAACGGCTCTGCGTATGGCATTGCAAACACGGGAACAACATATTAAGAGAGAAAAAGCAACGTCTAATATATGTACAGCTCAGGCTTTATTAGCTTCCATGGCCGGTATGTACACAGTATATCATGGTGAAGAAGGAATCAAACAAATTGCCTTGCGAATCCACAGTATTGCTAACTATCTTAACGAAATGTTGCCGGTTTACGGCTATACGCAAATTAATGAACAGTTTTTCGATACGCTTAAAATAGCGTTACCGGAAGAAATTAGTATTGCTGCTTTCCGTGCCATTGCGCTTGACTATGGTGTGAACTTTTGTTACTTTGAAAGTGGTGAAGTTGGGTTGAGTATCGACGAAACAACCGATATTGAGTCACTCAACACCCTGATACAAATCTTTGCAGAAGCAGCCGGCAACGTACCTGTTTACGCAACTGAAGATCAAATCAACCTGTATATTTCTTTTGATGAAAGTTTGGAACGAAAATCTGATTTTCTCACTCAGGAGATTTTCAACCTGTACAGGACAGAAACGGAGATGATGCGCTACATCAAAAGATTGGAGCGTAAAGATATTTCACTTACCCACTCCATGATTTCACTTGGTTCCTGCACGATGAAACTGAATGCTGCTTCCGAAATGCTTGCACTCAGCATGCCTGAATTCAACAGTATTCATCCACTGGCACCTAAAGATCAAACTCTTGGTTACAATCAATTGATCAGTGAACTCGAGTCTTATCTTTCCATTATTACCGGTCTGTCGGCTTGTAGTCTGCAACCCAACTCAGGCGCGGCAGGCGAGTTTGCCGGACTCATGACCATCCGTGAATACTTTCTGTCAAAAGGGGAAAATCAGCGCAAAACAGTATTGATTCCGGCTTCTGCGCATGGAACCAACCCAGCGAGTGCCAGTCAGGCCGGCTTAGATATTGTGGTGGTAAAATGCGATGAGCATGGTAATGTAGACTTGAACGATTGGAAAGAAAAAGCCATACAACATAAAGATGTGTTGCTGGGATGTATGATTACTTATCCGTCCACTCACGGTATTTTCGAGGCGAATATCAGAGAAATGTGCTGTGTCATACACGAAAACGGAGGCCAGGTTTACATGGATGGTGCCAATATGAATGCGCAGGTCGGGTTAACGAATCCCGGAACCATCGGTGCCGATGTATGTCATTTGAATTTACACAAGACTTTTGCCATACCCCATGGTGGTGGTGGTCCAGGAGTAGGACCGATTTGCGTGGCCGACCATCTGAAAGCTTTTTTACCGGACAAGCAATTCGGCAAGAACACGGTTGCAGCAGCTCCTTATGGTAGTGCAGGCATGTTGCCGATTACGTATGGATATATTCGCATGTTAGGAGAAGCGGGATTAAAACTGTCGACCCAAATAGCTATTCTGAATGCCAATTATTTAGCATCCAAACTGGATGAAAGTTATGGCGTGTTATACAGGGGTGACAAGGGACGTGTCGGACATGAACTGATTTTAGATTGTCGTAATTTTAAAAACACCTCTGGTGTTACCGAAACCGATATTGCCAAAAGGTTGATTGATTATGGCTTTCATGCCCCTACTCTTTCGTTCCCGGTGCATGGTACCCTGATGATAGAGCCTACCGAAAGTGAGTCTTTAGCTGAATTAGACAGATTCAGCGAAGCCATGCTTCAGATATACAAAGAAATCAAGGAAATCGAGAATGGAGAAGCTGATAAAACCGACCATGTCTTGATGCATGCACCTCATCCGGAATATGTTATTGCCGCAGACGAATGGAATCATGCCTATCCTCGATCGAAAGCTGCTTTCCCTTTATCATGGATATCGTCCAATAAGTTTTGGGTGAATGTAGCAAGAGTAGATAATGCCTACGGAGATCGGAATTTGGTTTGCAGTTGCCCCCCTACTGTGGATTGGTCGGAATAAACTGTTAAAAGATGTAACAAATCATTCAAAGATATAAAATTGAAATGCTGTTTTATTTATAGTGAATGAATAAAAATTATCTTTGTGTGCTAAATTAAAACAAATGGTTGAAGCTTTTATTATATCTGCAATTTTACTTTTCATAGGAATCCTGCTATTGGGAGTGCGTATATTCTTTGTTAAAGGCGGCGTGTTTCCTAACATACACATTGGTGGAAATAAAGCGCTGAAAGATAAAGGTATTGTATGTGCGACCTCACAGGACCGTGATGCACAACTTTCGAAAAAACAATCTGCCAACAGGATGGTAGATGATATGATTAAAAATTTATAATTATAAAATTTCTTTATGAAAAACATTTTACTCATTTTAAATGCAGTGTTGGTGATAGCTGTAATTATTCTTTTTGTTTTGGTACTTGGAAACAAAAACAATAATTCATTCAGTGGAGAATTTACCGGTAGTGACTCAACAGCATCCGTTCGCTTGCCAATTGCTTATGTAAACATCGATTCATTGTTACTTAATTATCAGTTTGCGAAAGAATCCAATGAATCACTGATGAAAAAACAGGAAGATTCACGATTAGATTTGAATGTAAAAGCACGTCAACTTCAGGGGGAAATGGCCGAATTTCAGCGCAAACTGGAGAATAATGCTTTTTTGAGCCGTGAAAGAGCAGAGCAGGAACAAAACCGTCTGATGAGAAAAGAACAAGATTTGCAACAACTCAATGCCAAGTTATCTCAGGAACTGATGGATGTTCAACAAAAGGTAAGCGAAGAATTAAGGGATTCTATCAATGCTTTTCTGAAACAATACAATAAGGATAAGAAATACGAGCTCATCCTCAGCAATACTTCAAGTGATAATATCCTGCTTTCAAATGATATTTATGATATTACAAAAGAAGTGACTGAAGCGTTAAACAGCAGGTACAGCAAGAAAAAATAAAATTCTTCATTTTTAATAAAAAAGTCCACTATGTTTTTAGTGGACTTTTTTATTTGAATCAAAACCGGTTAAATTTTATTTAGAATAACTCTTTTTTACTAACGGGTGTTTCTGTAAATAATCAAGACTCATTTTCACACTCTCAAGTGGTTTATAGTTGTATTTTTCAACTTCTACAACCAAGTTTTTAACTCCTGCTTTTTCAGTATTATTGAAAATGGCATCAAAACCAACCATACCGCTTTGTCCGAGTTCCTTGTTGTCTTTAATGTGCAACACTTCAAAGCGGCCGGGATAGCTATGAAAATAATCTACCGGGCTGTAACCGCCTCTTACCACCCAATACACATCCATTTGAAAAAATACTTTTTCCGGATCTGTATTTTTCAGCATGAAATCATACATCAGCTCATTTTCTATTTTTACAAACTCAAAGTCGTGGTTGTGATAACCAAAACGCATGCCGGCCTGGTTACATTTTTCACCAATCCTGTTATAATAATCGCAATATACCTTCAAATCGGCTAACGTTTTTAAGCGTGGCATAGAAGGCACTATTACATATTTCATACCGGCTCTTTTATGTGCATCAATAGCGACGTCCCACCATTCCCATATTTCATTCCAATCTGTTGCAGGGATGTTATCATTCAGCCTTTTGTTGAGGTGCGACGACAATACTTTCATACCAGTTGATTCTATTTCCTTTTTAAATTCTTCAGGACTTAATCCGTAAAATTTTCCATCCGCATATCCAGCAGCTTCTACGCCTGTATAGCCTGTTTTTGCCACGCTGGAAATAGTCCCTTTAAAATCCTTCTTGATATCATCTCTTACAGAATAAAGCTGTAAATAGATTTCTTTGTTTTTTGTTTTGCCTCCGGCCATTACCAGAATACTCAAAAACAAAGCAAATACAAGGAATATATTTCTTTTTTGCATCTTGTTAGGTATTTAATAATAAACCACATTAGTCACATTAGAAAACTTAAGTTTAATTTGAAAGCTTGTTGCTCAAGGTTTAATCCAAATTATTTGTTTAAATGCTACTAACACTTAAGTTTTCTAATGTGACTAATGTGGTTAAAAAAATGTTATTCTAAGATTTTTACTTTGATATTACGGAACCACACATCATCACCATGATCCTGGAATCCAATATATCCCTCCTGATTCTCGCCACCGGCATTGATGAAGTTATCCCAACCTTTGAACTTACTGCCTTCTACCATTTTCTTCCAGTCATCTGTCCACAAATGATACTCTACAACAGGTTCTCCGTTTTGCATGTGAATAACGGTTCCTTTGTAAACGATTACGCTACCGGTATTCCATTCGCCAAAAGGTTTTGAATTTTGTGGTTTAGCTGGAATCAGATCATATAAAGAAGCTGATTGACGGTTTCCGTCTTTTCCCAGTCTGGCATCTAAATGGTTTACATTGTCGAGAATTTGGTATTCGGGTGATGATTTATATATTGGATTTCCTTCGATTTCCTGAGCCAAATAGAACACACCACTATTACCTCCTTTAGAAACTTTCCACTCAAATGTAAGTTCGAAGTTTTTAAACTTACGATCGAAAATAATATCGCCGCCATCTTTGTTACCGGCTTCCCCTTGTCCGGAGCCATTTATTTTAAGTGCTCCATCCTCAATTGTCCATGCAGCAGGAACATCTGTTCGACCATAACCTCTCCAGCCATCAAAGCCGGTTCCATCAAACATTACAATCCATTCGTCATCAGCCTTTGCGGGCTCCTGACCTGCATCTGTTTGATTCTTAGGTGCATTTCCACAAGCGATTAAACTCATACCTACAAATAATACGGTTAGAAAATAAAATGACTTTTTCATTTTTAATTTATTTTTAGTTTGACAATTAAATATTTCAATTACGGCATAACCGGGAGTTTCCAGCCTTCACGATAATTATGTTTGATTAGTTCATTTGCAAAAGCAATAGCATTCACCGGATCAGTCATGGTTTTATTGAAAGTGGGGTGTCCGTCTTTGATGCTGAAACCGTCCTTAATCATAGTACGAATAGTAGCATCTTCGGCAATATTGGTAAAACGCATATTGGGACCATCCCAGTGTAGTTCCTGATTCAGACCCTGCAAACGAACAGCAAGTACGCCCATTACAACCATTTCGTTAAACGGACCGGCTTCACTGAATGGAGAAGTTGTTTCTACTCTATTGTCACTGCTCTCTTTACATGCACGTACCCAATCCATTTCGTGTGATTCGGTTACTACCCTCAGTTTTTTAGGGGCTTCGGGCTTCCGGCCTGAAACCAACCATGGATTTTTACCATAACATCCACAAATCAACGTATCTTTCGTTCCGTGGAAAATCACACCGCCACCACTGTCGTTTAGACTTTTTCCGGCAGGGACACCTTCAGGACGAATAGGTTGTAAACCACCATCATACCAGTAAACCTCTACTTCTGGCATACCCACTTTAGGCAAATTGTCGCGTGCCGGGAAAGTATATTTTACCATTTGAGCATTAGGAGCACATTCAGTCAGCAACGAAGTTGAACTTCCCTGCACCTTGGTTGGATATCCCAAGTTTAAGCCTTTGAAAACCGGATGGAGGATGTGACAGGCCATATCGCCCAACGCACCCGTTCCGAAATCCCACCAGCCACGGAAGTTCCACGGAGTATAAATATGATTAAAAGGACGCATGGGAGCCGGACCGATAAACAAATCCCAATCCATTGTATTCGGAATTTTATCGACCTTTTCAGGACGTTCCAATCCCTGTGGCCAGATCGGACGATCGGTAAATGCTTCTACCTTTGTTACTTCACCTATTTCACCATTCCATATCCATTCGCAGACCTGACGCACACCTTCACCCGATGCACCCTGGTTACCCATTTGGGTTGCCATTTTATATTTCTTTGCCAGATTTGTCAATAAACGTGATTCATAAACGGTATGAGTTAATGGTTTCTCTACATACACATGTTTACCCATGGTCATGGCGTCGGCAGCAACAATGGCGTGTGTATGGTCGGCTGTAGCAACCACAACGGCATCAATACTTTTACCCAACTCTTCATACATTTTACGATAATCGTAGTACTTTTTCGCATTGGGGAAATACTTGAACACCCGGTCGCTGTATTTCCAATCCACATCGCAAAGACCAACGATATTCTGACTCTGCATGTTTTTCAATACCTGAAAACCACGACCACCCACTCCTACTCCAGCGATATTCAGTTTATCGCTCGGGGCAACATGGCCAAAATTTTTACCCAATACCGAAGAGGGTACTACCGTCAAACCAATGGCAGAAACAGCACCGGCTTTCAGGAATTTTCTTCTTGACATTTTTGATGACATATGACTTTATTTAAAGGTTAATACTATTTACTATTTATAATTTACAATTTACTTATGGACTTTTAGACGTCAGACACTTATCATCCCCTTGTTATTTCCTGCTTATCTGCATCCCAATACATGGTTCGGCCTTCGAGATAAGCACGGGTACCCATGTGAGCAGCCATTGCTTCTTCAAATGCTTCTTCAATTCCACAGGATGGCTTTTTACTCTGACGTATGCATTCCAGCCACTCTCTGATATGCAGGAATGTTGTATTATATCGTTTACCCTCCACATAAGAGAATAACAATCCTCTTTCAGCAAAATACATTTCCGTAGCAGAAGAAAGTGCATCAATGCTTTTCCCGGATGCATATCGATAAAATGGTTCGCCTGGTTTGATTACACCTTTTTCAATTTTATCTTTATATCGTTCAGATCTGCTGTCGATAGTAACATCTAAAGTACTTCCTAATTCTATAGTGGCATCAGTTCCCATGATTTTTCTCGGACGTTTGTATTGACTGGCCAGGGTCGCCGTATAGAGCATACTCATATCCCGGTCTGGAAATTCAAATGTTGTTTGCAATACATCAGGAACAGTGCGACCATCCTTAAAATAATACACCCCTCCCGATGAAGTGGCTGAAGCCGGGATACCCAGACCGAGCATGTGATTCATCACATCATATTCATGTGTAAGCAAATCTCCACTTAAACCTGTGCTGTAATCCCACCAGCAACGCCAGCGGAAAAAACGTTCCAGACTGAATTTATCGCGTGCATCCGGACCGATATACTTAGCTGCTCCCACTGAAGTCATGTAGTCCATATACTCTTTGATCCGTTCAGGGTTCCCTTCAAATTGTTTCCAGTCAATTGTAGAAGGATTGGCCTCCGGATGAATCGGATAAACCCAGGCGCCATTAGGATCATTGCGATTGGTACTAACTTCCACAAGCGTTACTTTACCTATTAATCCTTTCTGAATAATTTCTTTCGCCCGGTGGTTAATCTCAATTTGTCTGCCCTGATGTCCCAACTGAAAAACCATACCGCTTTTTCTGACTGCATCAGCAACCAGGTAAGTCTCCGGAACTGTCCATGTCATAGGTTTTTCTGCATACACATGTTTACCTGCATTCACCGCATCAATAATCATGGTTCCGTGCCAATGATCAGGTGTGGCAATGATTACAGCATCGATATCCTTTGCAGCCAGTAAGTCTTTATAATGTTTGTATATAACAGGCAATTTATCAAATTTACCATTTGCACCCTCTTTATTGACATTTGCACCTGCCAGTGCAGCTTCTTTGGCGTACACATCAAATATATCACACACCCCTTTGACTTCAACATTCAGGTTTTCCTGCTCCAGAAAATCTTTATAACGGGTATTCTGAG
>JACDJB010002636.1_pt1 | contig 12568 bp, 15 predicted proteins | sample 7454121 | NCBI WGS metagenome assembly JACDJB01 (sample SAMN14253290, study PRJNA609438) | sludge metagenome | isolation source: sludge after 25d culture with pyrite | collected 2018-12-20 | reverse complement strand
TCCGCGAACACGCGCATCGCTGATCCCGCGCGGCCGTCATGAAAACCTATATCGTCGGTGGCGCGGTACGTGACCGGCTGCTGGGACGGCCGGTCGCCGACCGTGATCACGTCGTCGTCGGGGCGACCCCGGACGACATGGTGGCACTGGGCTTCCAGCCGGTGGGCAAGGATTTTCCGGTGTTTCTCCATCCCGACAGCCACGAGGAATACGCGCTTGCGCGCACCGAGCGCAAGTCGGGTCGTGGCTACCGGGGGTTCAACGTATACGCCGCACCCGAGGTGACGCTGGAGGACGATCTGCGGCGGCGCGATCTCACCATCAACGCCATGGCCGAGGACGAGCAGGGAGCACTGATCGACCCCTTCGGCGGCCGGCGCGATCTGGAGGCCCGCGTGTTCCGTCACGTCAGCGAGGCTTTCGGCGAGGACCCGGTACGCATCCTCCGCGTCGCGCGCTTCGCCGCGCGGTTTTCCGGCTTCACCGTGGCGCCGGAAACGCTCGTTCTGATGCGGCGCATGGTCGACGATGGCGAGGTCGACGCACTGGTGGCCGAGCGCGTGTGGCAGGAACTGGCACGCGGGTTGATGGAACCGGTGCCGTCGCGCATGGTCGAGGTGCTGCGTGCCTGCGGTGCGCTGGCCCGGTTGCTGCCCGAACTCGATCGACTGTTCGGTGTGCCGCAACCACCCGCGCATCACCCGGAAATCGACACCGGCGTGCATGTCATGCGCGTCATTGACTGGGCGGCGCAGCAGGGATATTCACTGCCGGTGCGCTTTGCCGCGCTCGTGCACGATCTCGGCAAGGGCGCCACGCCGCGTGAGGACTGGCCGCGTCACGTCGGCCACGAGACGAAGGGGGTGGAACTGGTGCGCGACGTCTGCGAGCGGTTGCGCGTGCCGAACGACTGCCGCGAACTCGGTATCGCCGTCACGCGTGAGCACGGCCTGGTGCACCGCGCGCGCGAGCTGCGCGCGGGCACGCTGGTCGAGCTCCTCGAACGGGTCGATGCCTTTCGCCGGCCGCAACGTTTCGAGGAATTCCTGCGCGCCTGCGAGTGCGATTTCCGCGGTCGTCCGGGCTATGAGACCCGTCCCTTTCCCGAAGCCGATCACTTGCGGCAGGCCTTGCGCGCCGCGCAGGCGGTCGATGCCGGCGCGGTGGCGCAGAGCGTTGCTCCGGCGCAGATCCGCGAGGCGGTATTCCAGGCGCGTGCGCAGGCGGTGGCGGCGGTACAAAGCGGCTGAAGCGGGAATACGGTCGGCACCGTGCGGGGGACACGGCCCGCACGGGTCTGCATCGGGAGCGGTGTCCCGATACAGGTTCCGCCACGTCAGTAGCGGTGGGAATGGCGTCGGTCGTCGTGGCGGTCGTGATGATCATCGTGCTTGTGGCGGCGATCATGACGGTAATGGTCGCGCCAGCCGTGACGTTCGTTCCAGCCTGGGTAATGGCGCGCGGCGTGGGGCGGGACCGGGTACATGCGATACGCCGGCGGCATGACGATCACCGGGCCGGGGCGGTAGGGCGTGTGGGTCCAGTAACGCTGGCCGCCGCTCTCGAACAGCACGCGAAAGCCGTCATAATAACCGGTGCCGAACGCGACCGACACGCGCGGTTCGACCGTGATGACGCGGCCGTAGCCGTAATCGCCGTGGGCGAGCGCCGCGCCCGAAAAACCGGCGCTGGCGAAGGTGGCGGCGATGAGTAGTTTGCGGATCATGGCGGTGCTCCTTTCAGGGTTGCGGCGGAACTCAGTCGTCCCAGCCATTGCGGCCGTAATAACCGCGCGGGGCGCGCTGGTCTTCGGCGACGGAAAAACTCACGTTCAGGTTGAGCCAAGGGCCCGGATCGTAGGGCAGGCGCGTGGTGTATTCGCGGCCCTGGAAGCGGTAGCGCACGTCGTAGCCGCTGATCACCTGACGGAAATCGTCCTGCGTGCGGCAGCGCTCGACCTGCTGCGGGCGCGATTCGTAGCGGGTGCCGCCCGAATTCCAGCGGTCGCCGACCACGGCGCCGGTCGCGGCGCCGACCGCGGCGGCGGCGACCTTGCCGTCACCCTTGCCAACCGTGGAACCGAGCAGGCCGCCGGCGATGGCGCCGAGTACCGCACCGCCGGTGTTGTTGCCGCCGCGGTAGCTGCGGGTTTCGTAGCCCACGGTTTCGGTCCAGCACTCGCGGCGCGGCTCGTTGATCGTTTCGTAGACTGGCACGCTCGCCACGACCTTGGCGCGGGTGACGAAGCCGTCCGCCGCGTTGCGACCGGGACCGGCCTGCACCGCGCCGCTCGTAGCGAGCAGGGCGGCGATGAGGGTGGTGTTGACGGTCAATGTGTTCATGTTCTGCTCCTTTTTCGGTGTGTCGGGGTGGGTTTCAGCGGCGGTCGCGTGAGCGGCTGTCGTCGTCCTGTCGTTTCTGCTGGCGACGCTCATAGCCGTAGCCGTAGCCGCGTTCGTTGTCGCGTCCGGCCTCGGTCTCGGCGTTGCGGTCCTGGGCACGGCGCTCGTCGCGGCGCGGCTCGCGCGCCGTACGCCGCGCGTCGCGCTCGTTGTCCTGCCGGGCCACGATGAACGCGCCGTCGAGGTAACCGTCGTGCGCGGCGTGAACCGGGGCCATCAGGACGAGTCCCAGTGCGGCCACGCCGAAGGTCAGGGGGGTGCGTGCATTCATCGTCATCTCCGTTTCTGTGGTTGCGTGCTTCGCTTCCACGCTTCGCATTGTGGGTGGGGAAAGTAAGCGTACCGTTTCGCGCAAGGGGGATTTTGTAACGGTGTGTAACCGGATGAGACAGGGCGTGTGGGCGGTGCGGTTGGGGTTATAGTCTGTGCATGGAGAAGGAACTCGTTTACGTCACCGATGACGACGCCGGCATCCGCGAACTCGTCGCCGAATATCTCGCCGGCCAGGGCTACGCGGTGGAAACCGCGGCGGACGCGGTGGCGCTCGAGCAGTTGCTGGCGGCGAAAACGCCCGACCTCGTCGTGCTCGACTGGATGATGCCGGGAGAGGACGGCCTCTCGGTTGCCCGCCGCCTGCGCGCGCAGCCGGGGTTTCCGCCCATCATCATGCTGTCGGCCAAGGGCGAGGACATCGACCGCATCATCGGTCTCGAAGTGGGGGCCGACGACTACCTGCCGAAGCCGTTCAACCCGCGCGAACTCCTTGCGCGCATCCGCGCCGTGCTGCGGCGTGGCATGGCCGTCGCACCCGCTGCCGCGGAAAGTGCACGGCGGGTGGGCTTCGGCCCTTACAGCGTCAACCTCGACGCACGCACGCTGTCGCGCGACGGCGCGGAGATTCCGCTCACCGGTGGCGAGTATGAACTGCTGGAAATCTTCGTCACCCATGCCAACCGCGCGCTGTCGCGCGACTGGCTGATGGACCAGCTGCGCGGTTTCGAACGCGACCCTTTCGACCGCAGCATCGACGTGCGCGTCAATCGCCTGCGCAAGAAGATCGAAGACGATCCCGCCAACCCGGCCTACATTCGCACCCAGCGCGGCCAGGGCTACATCTTCCTGCCGCAGGGCAAAGGCTGATTGCCGATGCGGGGCGTCGCCGGTTCGCTGTACGCGCGCACCGCGCTGACGCTGGCTGCCGCCTTCGTCGTGTTCCAGGCGTTGGCGACCTGGGTGGTGCTGCAGACGCTGATTCTGCCGGTGGCAGAGCGCTCCGCCGACGATCTCGCCGGTCTGATCGTGCTCTCGGCGCAGACCTGGGTTGAACTGCCGCCGGAGACGCGCGCGGCGTTCGAGCGTGAACTGGCCCGCCGTCATGGCTTGCGCCTTACCACCGCCGGTGCCGGTGCGACCGCGCCGGCACCGGGCTTCGCCTTCCGTCGGCAGATCGAGGAGGCGCTCAGCCGGCGCACCGGTGACGTCGTGGAACTGCACGGTGTGCCCGGTACCGCCGCGGCCTGGCTGGAACTGCCGGTGGGTGGCCACGACCTGCGGGTCGGCTTCTTTCCGCAGCGTTACGCGGTACGGCCGCCGCTTGCCGCGGTGGTGGTCATCGCTGCCGGCGCGTTGCTGAGTCTGCTGACCGCGCTGTTCCTGGTGCGCCGCATCACCGTGCCGCTGGCGCGCGCGGCGCAAGCCGCGCGCCAGGTCGGTGCCGGCCAGTTGCCCGAGCCGTTGCCGGAAACCGGCCCCGCCGAACTCGCCGAACTGGCGCGGCGTTTCAATACCATGGCGACGGAAGTGCGTGAACTGCTCGACAACCGCACCACGCTCCTGGGCGGCATTTCGCATGATTTGCGCACGCCCATGACGCGCCTGCGCTTGAACCTGGAATTGCTGCGCGACGACCCCGCGCCGCCGCGCATCGACCGTGCGCTGGCCGATCTCGACGCCATGAACCGGCTCGTCGCGGCGTATCTCGATCTTGCCCGCGCTTCCCGTGCGGAAGCGCGCAGCCGCTTCGACCTTGCCGCGCTGCTGGGCGAGCTGGCCGCAGAAGCCGGCGTGCCCTGGCAGACCGGCCCAGCCTGCGAAATCGACGCCGGCCCGCTTGCCGTGCGCCAGATCCTCGCCAATCTCATCCAGAATGCGTTGCGTTATGCAGGTGCACCGGTGGAACTCGCGCTGGACTGCGGCGCACGGCAGGTGCGCGTGCAGGTGCGCGACGTTGGTCCCGGCATTCCCGAAGCACAACTGGAAAAGGTTTTCCGCCCTTTCTACCGGGTGGAGGACTCGCGCGCGCAAGCGACCGGCGGCACCGGGCTCGGGCTGGCCATCGTGCGGCAGCTCGCCGAGATCAACGGCTGGACGGTCACGCTGAAGAATCGGCCGTCCGGCGGGATCGAGGCCACGCTCGAAATACCCCGCCCCGGCTGAGGCTCATCCCGCGCGCCCGCCGTGCGCGTGAAAACGCCGCAGCGCGGAATAGAGGTTGAGCCACAGGCTTGCCGCCGACAGGCCCAGCAGCAGCCCGCCGGCGACCGCGAGCGGCGGCCAGAAGGGCGCGGGAACGAGCAGCGCGCAGGTGGCCAGGTGCAGGCGCAGCTGCAGGCGCTGGCGCCGCGGGGCTATCATGTCCTTCATCGTCGGGATGGTGCCGGCGCGCGCCTGCAGTTGCGCCTGCAGGTGGAACCAGGCGAGGAAGGGCACGATCTTGTAAAGCATGCCACACACCACGCTGACCGCGAAGCCGAGAAGAAACAGCACGCCGAGCAGCAGCGGATAGGCGTCGCGGCTGGCCCAGGCGGGAGCGGCCTGCGCGCCGAGCCAGACGACGACGCAGGCAATGAGACTCGCCATGCCGAGACGCCAGAAGTCGAGCGTGACGTCCGGGAGCTTGCGGCGGCGCTGCGTTTGCAGGCGCAGGGTGACGAGGGCGAACACCAGCACGACGACAGCGATGCCCGCCGCCGCGGCGTGCGACACCGGCGCGGGCAGCAGCGGCGCGAAGGCGTACACCCCCAGGAGCGCGGCGAGAATGAAGGCGAGCCAGCGCGCGATGCGCGGCGGATAGGGCGGGGTGATCTGGAACATCGGCACCACCTGGTAGGCGATGCCGATGACCAAGAGCAGCACCCAGCCGAGCAGGCCGAATGCGGCGTGCGCACCGACGTGCGCCCAGTCGAGGGACCGCGGCACCCAGCCGGCACGCGGCAGGGCGAGCGCCACGCCGAACACGACCGTCAGCACCAGGCCGGCGAGCGCCAGCCGCATGCCGTTGGCCGTGTCGCCACGCGCCGCGCGCGCGAGGCTCGTCGCCGCGGCCGCGGCGAACACCGCGAGGCTGGTACCGAGCAGTGCGATGGCGGCGCCGAATGCCGCGGCACCGGCGCCGAGAAAGCCGGCGGCCAGCGCCGCGCTGCCCAGCGCGAAGGGCAGGTGGGTGAGCCAGGCCACCCCGCGCGGGGCCACGATGGGCACGCCGGCAAGTACCGGCAGCATCTGCGTGAGCGCGCCGAGCATGGTCATGCCCAGGAAACCCAGGGTGAGCAGGTGGGTGAGCGCGAACGTGCGCAGTCCCCAGCGCGAGGCCAGCGCCTCGGGTGCCACGGCCAGCAGCACGCCGGCTGCGAACAGGAACAGCGGCGCGGTGAGAAAGAAGCGCAGCGGCAGCGAAAACGGCGGCGCCTGCTCGAACGCGAGTCCGGCCTGCATGCGCATGCCGCGCCTCAGCTCGCCGCGCCGGCTGGCGACCGGCGGATGTGGATCACGTAGTTGCCGTCCGCGTGTGCGACGGTGTCGTGGCACCAGCCGCGCGCGGCAAGCAGGGGATACAGCGGAAAGGGCTCGCGCGGCAGCAACAGCCGCACCGTCTGGCCGGGGCGTGCCGCGTCCAGCGCGGCCAGCACGCGCAGCATGGGCTCCGGGGGTTCCAGGCCGTGTCCGTCGATGAGGATTTCGTCGATCGCTTCGGGCATCGGGTTCGCTCCCTCCCCTGCTTGGCGGGAGGGTTGCGGAAAAACGTGCTCAGTCCGGCAGCGCCTGCATTGCCTGGAGCACATCGTCCTGCTCGCCGGCGAGCGCCTGATCGGTCATCGGATAGAGCACGTTTTCCTCCTTCATGTTGTGCTGCTGCATCAACATGTTGAGGGTTTCGGCATGGCCGAGATAGGCATTGGCGTCGCCCGCCTGCGCGGCGTCGGCCATCTGCTGCATGAGGTCGCGCATCTGCACGTGTTCCCCGCGCATCACCTGGGTCGGCCCCATGCTCATGCCGGTGCGGGTCTCGAACGCCGGAAACAGCACGTCCTCCTCCATCCGGAAGTGGTGCAGCGTGGCGTGCCGGAAGCGGTCGAACAGGTCGCGCGCGCGTTCCCAGTCGTTTTTCGATGCGGCTTCTTCGGCCGCGGCGAACAGTTCGTCGCACGCGCGATGCTCGTCACCCATGAAGTCTCTGATGCTGCCCATAGCGGTTCTCCCTAAGCCTCGGAAAAATAGATTAATTCAGTTTATCAGGGTTTCCTGATCTTAAATTCGTCTTGACTTCGCCACAATATGTCGTAGTCTGCATCTTCGTTGGACACAAAATGTTGTTGATCAGGAGGAAGACCCCCATGAACGCTGTAGCAGCCGTTTTGCCCCGTGAAGTCCTCAAGCGCGACGGTCGCCGGGCGCCGTTCGACGCCAACAAGATCCGTTCGGCCATTTTACGCGCCGGTCAGGCGACGGGCGAATTCGGCGAGGCCGAGGCCGACCTGCTGACCGCGCAGGCCGCCAAGGTGCTGATCCACAAATACCATGGCACGCCGCCCGGCATCGAAGGCATCCAGGACGTCGTCGAACAGACCCTGATCGCCGCCAACCACCTGGAAACCGCGCGCGCCTACATCGTCTACCGCGAAAGCCACAAGAAGCTGCGCGAAGACCGCAAGACCGTGGTCGACGTCGAAGCCTCGATCAACGAATACCTGTCGCGCCAGGACTGGCGCGTCAACGCCAACGCCAACCAGGGCTACAGCCTGGGTGGCCTGATCCTCAACGTCTCCGGCAAGGTGGTGGCCAACTACTGGCTCAACCACGTCTATCCGCCCGAGCTGGGCGAAGCGCACCGCGACGGCTCGATCCACATCCACGACCTCGACATGCTGGCGGGCTACTGCGCCGGCTGGTCGCTGCGCACTTTGCTGCACGAGGGCCTCAATGGCGTGCCGGGCAAGGTCGAGGCCGGCCCGCCCAAGCACATGTCCTCGGCGGTCGGCCAGATCGTCAACTTCCTCGGCACCCTGCAGAACGAGTGGGCCGGCGCGCAGGCGTTCAGCTCGTTCGACACCTACATGGCGCCCTTCATCCGCAAGGACAACCTGCCCTATACCCAGGTCAAGCAGTACATCCAGGAACTGATCTACAACCTCAACGTGCCGTCGCGCTGGGGCACGCAGACGCCGTTCACCAACCTCACTTTCGACTGGGTGTGTCCGGAAGACCTGCGCGAGCAGGTGCCGGTGGTCGGCGGCGTGGAAATGCCGTTCACCTACGGCGAGCTGCAGGCCGAGATGGACATGATCAACCGCGCCTACATCGAAGTGATGACCACCGGTGACGCCAAGGGGCGCGTGTTCACCTTCCCCATCCCGACCTACAACATGACGCCCGACTTCCCCTGGGAGTCGGAAAACGCCGAGCGCCTGTTCGCCATGACCGCGCGTTACGGCCTGCCGTACTTCCAGAACTTCATCAATTCCGAGATGAAGCCCAACCACATTCGTTCGATGTGCTGCCGCCTGCAGCTCGATTTGCGTGAATTGTTGAAGCGCGGCAACGGCCTGTTCGGCTCGGCCGAGCAGACCGGCTCGGTCGGCGTGGTGACGGTGAACTGCGCGCGCCTCGGTCACGAGTACAAGGGCGACGAGGCAGGCCTGCTGCGCCGCCTCGACGCGCTGGTCGACATGGCCCGCAATGGCCTGGAAATCAAGCGCAAGGAAATCCAGCGCCTGATGGACAGCGGCCTGTTCCCCTACACCAAGCGTTACCTCGGCACCCTGCGCAACCATTTCTCGACCATCGGCGTCAACGGCGTCAACGAGATGATCCGTAACTTCAGCGGCGACGAGCACGACATCACCACCGTGTGGGGTCACGACTTCGCCGTGCGCCTGCTCGATCACATCCGTGGCCGCATCGCCGAGTTCCAGGAGGAGACCGGCCACCTCTACAACCTGGAGGCGACCCCGGCCGAAGGCACCACCTATCGCTTCGCCAAGGAAGACGCCAAGCGCTACCCCGGCATCCTGCAGGCGGGCACGCCCGACGCGCCGTACTACACCAACTCGACGCAGTTGCCGGTCGGCTTCACCGACGACGCCTTCGAGGCGCTGGAGCGGCAGGACGACCTGCAGCGCAAGTACACCGGCGGCACCGTGCTGCACCTCTACATGTCGGAGAACATCTCCTCGACCGAGGCCTGCCGCAATCTGGTGCGCCGTTCGCTGGAGCGTTTCCGCCTGCCGTACATCACCATCACCCCGACCTTCTCGATCTGTCCCAAACATGGCTACCTCGCCGGCGAGCACGAATTCTGTCCGACGTGCGACGAGGAAGCCCTGTCCCGCAAACGTGCTGTTGCAGCCTGACCCCCAAGGAGACCCGCATGAACGATATGACCCTTCCGACCCAGTTTCTCGACGCCGCCGCCGTCCTCAAGGACGAGGAGCGTACCCGCTGCGAAGTGTGGACCCGCGTCATGGGCTACCACCGCCCCACCAGCAGCTTCAACAAGGGCAAGCAGAGCGAGCATCGCGAGCGCCAGTTCTTCGTCGAGGGACGCTGCGCCGCCTGACCCCGTCAACCCTGCCACTCTGCAGAGCGGCGCTTGAGGCCTCGCCCCGTGCGGGGCCGTTTTTCTCCCGGGATCGACTGCATGTTGCGCGTCGGCGGCCTCACGCCGCTTTCCTCCACCGACTGGCCCGGCCAGCTTTCCGCCGTGGTGTTCTGTCAGGGTTGCCCGTGGCGTTGCGGCTATTGCCACAACCCCGACCTCATCCCCGCGCAGGCCGACACGGAAATCGCCTGGGATGACGTCATCGCCTTGCTGCGCCGCCGTCAGGGCCTGCTCGACGCGGTGGTGTTCTCCGGCGGCGAGCCGACCCTGCAGGCGGCCCTGCCGGACGCCATGCGCGAAGTGCGCGCGCTCGGCTTCAAAGTCGGTTTGCACACCGGCGGCATGTATCCGCGGCGACTGGAAGCCGTGTTGCCGTGGGTCGACTGGGTAGGACTCGACATCAAGGCACCGTTCGACGCCTACGCCACGGTGACCGGCGTCGACGGCAGCGGCGCGCGCGCACTCGAAGGGCTGGAACAGATCCTCGCCTCCGGCGTCGGCCACGAGGTGCGCACCACCGTGCATCCCGGCCTGCTCGCCGACGACGCGCTGGCAGCGCTCGCCCGCGACCTCGCCGCGCGCGGCGTCAAACGCTACGTCGTGCAGGCCTTCCGCCCGCAGGGCTGCCAGGATGCGAAGCTGTGCGCCACCGGCACGCGCACCCGCTCCCTGCACGAAACCAGCAACGACTTCGCCGGGCTGTTCGACGATTTCAGCGTACGCGGCTGAGTGCTGGAAGTTTCTCCCCGCCGTGGTGCGCGCCACGGCGTCTTGCTGGCGCGGGCGCTGGAACCCTCACCCCATCGGGCCGCGGGCGCCCCTCTTGTACCGGCGAATGACACAATCCGGGTTCATCTATAATCGGCCTGAAACCCGACCTACGCCCACATGGGTTATCCAGGATGAAATTCGCCGATACCCTCAAGACCCTGCCCGAATTCCCGGGCGCGCGAATCGTCTTGACCGACGCCGCCGGTGCCGAGGTGGCCACGATCGCCAACGCCCCCGGCACCGCCGGCTCGTTCCGCGTGTACGCCTACCTGCTGCGGCAATACGGCGCCCTCGACGCCGAGGCCGCGGCCGAGGGCCTCGCCGTCTTTGCCGAGCACACCGAAGACGCCAGCCGCAACCCCGGCAAGCACCCCAACATCGATCGCCTCATTGGCATCCTCGCCACCGGTGAGACGCTCGACGCCCGCATCGAGTGAGCATTTACAAGCTACCGGTCTCCGTTCTCGTGATCGTGTACACCGTCGACGGCGAGGTGCTGCTGATGGAGCGCGCCGACGCGCCCGGCTTCTGGCAGTCGGTCACCGGCTCGCAGGAGCCCGGCGAAACCCGGTTCGACACGGCCGTGCGCGAAGTGCGCGAGGAAACCGGCCTCGATGCCGAAAAGTATGCATTCACTAACTGGAACATCGAGACGCGCTACGAAATCTATCCGCGCTGGCGCCACCGTTACGCGCCCGGCGTCACCCACAACACGGAACACGTGTTCGGTTTGAAACTTCCCGCGCCGGAGCCGGTCTTTCTCGCGCCGGACGAACACGTCCGGCATGTGTGGCTGCCCTGGCAGGCTGCCGCCGGGCGCTGCTTCTCCCCCAGCAACGCTGCCGCTATCCGCCAGCTGTCCGCACGTTTATAATTAACCGGGATAACATGACCGCTCCGCTCCAGATCGCTTCGTACAACATCCACAAGGGCCTGTCGCAATTCAACCGGCGACTGACGGTGCACGAACTGCGCGACCGTCTCGGCACCCTCGGCTCGGACATCGTCTTCCTGCAGGAGGTGCAGCACAGTCACGGCCTGCGCGCCGCCCGCTTCCAGCACTGGCCCAGCCGTCCGCAGCACGAATTCCTCGCCGGCCACGTCTACACCGACTTCGCCTACGGCAAGAACTGCGTCTACGACAGCGGCCATCACGGCAACGCCATCCTTTCGCGCCACAAAATCCTGTCGTGGGAAAACGAGGACATTTCCTCCCACGCCTTCGAAAGCCGCGGCATGCTGCATTGCGAAATCGAAATGCCCGGCGTCGCCACCCCGGTGCACTGCATCAACGTGCATCTGGCCTTGAACGAAAGCGGCCGCCGCCGCCAGTTGGCGATGATCGTCGCGCGCGTGCGCGCCATGGTGCCCGACGGCGCCCCGCTCATTCTCGCCGGCGACTTCAACGACTGGCGCGTGCGCGTCGGCCGCTATTTCGCCGACGAACTCGGCCTCGCGGAAGTGTTCGAGACCCACCACGGCAAGCCCGCGCGCAGCTATCCGTCCATCCTCCCCATGTTCTCGCTCGACCGCATCTACGTGCGCCGCTTCAACATCCAGACCGCGCACGTCCACACCGGCAACGCCTGGCACCGCATCTCCGACCACGCCGCCCTGACCGCGAAACTTCAATTGGCGGGATGACCCCGGGAGCCTGTCGGGCTTGCGCGATCGTAGCGAGCCGAGGGAGAGGGCGAGGACAGATTTGTCCATTTTTGAGGCGCATAGTGGACCTATGTAACGAAAAAATGGACAAACATGGACCGCCATTCCGCCGGCGCAGCAGATCGTGCTCAAGTCCGACCGGCTCCTGAACTGGCCCCGGCTGTTCGCGCATGACGCGGCGCTGGTGCCCGGCAACCATGTGCGGCTGCTGCAAAGCGGCGGTGAGTTCTTCCCCGCGCTGATCGCCGCCTGCGACGCCGCGCGCGCCGAAATCCACCTCGAAACCTACATCTTCAACGCCGACGCCAGCACCGTCCGCGTGCGCGATGCCCTCGTGCGCGCCGCCCGCCGGGGCGTCGCCGTGCGCCTGCTGGTCGACGGCGTCGGCGCGCGTGATTTTCCGCCCGCCTGGCGCGCCGCGCTGGAGGCCGCCGGCGTCCACCTGCGCGTCTACCGCCCGCTCGCCGGCCGCTGGCGCTCCAACCCCCGCAGCCTGCGCCGCCTGCACCGCAAGCTCGCCGTCATCGACGCGCGCACCGCCATCCTCGGCGGCATGAACCTCATCGACGACTTCGAACCCGTGCGCTTCGTTCTGCCGCGCCTCGACTTCAGCGTCGAAGTGCAGGGCCCCCTGCTCGCCGACATCCACGACAACGCCCGCCGCCTGTGGCGCCTCGTCTGCTTCTCCCAGTTGCATCGCCGCGGACCGCGCCCCGCCGCCGAACCGTCCTGGCCCACCGACGGCCGCACCCGCGCCGCCTTCGTCGTGCGCGACAACTTCGCCCACCGCCGCGACATCGAGCGCGCCTACGTCACCGCGCTCGCGCACGCGCGCGAGGACATCCTCATCGCC
>JACDJB010002634.1_pt1 | contig 12574 bp, 9 predicted proteins | sample 7454121 | NCBI WGS metagenome assembly JACDJB01 (sample SAMN14253290, study PRJNA609438) | sludge metagenome | isolation source: sludge after 25d culture with pyrite | collected 2018-12-20 | reverse complement strand
GTTGGAGAGGAATTGGCGCATGGCTCAACGCTCCTGCTTGCGCAGCAGCAGGATCGAGGCACCCACAATGAGCGGCACGGCGATCAGCATGGGAATGAGCGAGGCGCCCAGGTCGCCGAAGTGCAGCGCCTTGTTGAACACTCCGCGGCTGACATCGATCATGTGGGTGGCCGGATAGACCTGGCCCAGCATGCGCGCACCGCCCTGCAGCGAGGAGACCGGGTCGTTCATTCCGGAAAACTGCATGGCCGGCATGACCGTGCCGACCATGGCGAAGAACATCGCCGCGACCTGGCTCTTGGTGGCGCTCGACGCCAGCAGGCCCAAGCCGGTGGAACAGAAGCTGAAGACCACCGCAGCGAGCAACAGGGTGATGAAGCTACCCTTGACCGGAACCCCGAAGACGATCACGGACAGCAGCGTCATGAGCAGGAAGTTCAGCACGGCCAGTGCCACATAGGGTAGTTGCTTGCCCAGCAGAAACTCGGTGCGCGTGACCGGCGTGACGTACAGGTTGATGATCGAACCGGTCTCCTTTTCGCGCACCACGGCCAGCGCCGTGAGCATGGCCGGCAGCATCAGCAGCACCAAGGGCACGATCGCCGGCACCATCGCCGGCAGACTCTTGACGTCCGGGTTGTAGCGAAAGCGCGTCTCGATGCCGGCCAGCCCGGCCGCTGGGCCGTTGCCGCGCGCGCTCGCCTGCTCGGTCAGCCAGTGCTGGTGGATGCCCTGCACGTAGCCCATGACGGTTTCGGCCCGGGATGGCATGGCGCCGTCGATCCAGGCGCCGATCGCCACCTCGCGCGCGCGCAGCACGTCACGGCCGAAACCCGGCGGGATCTCCAGCGCCAGACTCAGCTCGCCGCTGGCCAGGCGGCGATCCATGTCCGCGTAGTCGGTGATCGGCGCCCGCTCCACGAAGTAGCGCGAGCCGGAAAGGCTCAGCTTGTAGCTCTCGCTCAGCGAGGACTGATCGCGATCCAACACGGCATAGCTCAGGTCGTTCACGTCCATGCTGATGCCGAAGCCCATCACGAGCATCAGGATCAACGAACCGGCCAATGCCAACGTGGCGCGCACCGGATCGCGCTGCAGCTCCAGCGACTCGCGCCATAAATAGCTGATCAGGCGCTGCAGGCTGAAGCGACTGCGTCGTCGGTGCGTTGGTGCAGCCTCTTGCCGGCCCGGCACCGCGGCAACGGGCGCCTCGGCCTTCGGTGCGCCGCCATCGGCCTCGATCAGGTAGCCGATGAACGCCTCTTCCAGGGTCTGCGCACCGCGCTTTTCGACCAGCTTCGCGGGCGCATCGCTGTCGAGCACCTTGCCCGCGTGCATCATCGACATGCGGTCGCAGCGTTCGGCCTCGTTCATGAAGTGGGTGGAGATGAAGATCGTCACCTTGTCGCGGCGCGAGAGCTCCACCAGCAGCCGCCAGAAGGCGTCGCGCGCGACTGGGTCCACGCCCGAGGTCGGCTCGTCCAGGATCAGCAATTCGGGCTTGTGCACCATTGCCACGGCCAGCGACAGGCGCTGGCGCATGCCCAGCGGCATGCTCTCGGGCAGGCTGTCCCGCACCCCGGCAAGATCGAAACGCTGCTCCATCTCGGCCACCCGATCGGGAATCTCTTCCTCGGGCACCTGGAACAGGCGCGCGTGCAACGCCAGGTTCTGCCGCACCGTCAACTCGCCGTAGAGCGAGAAGGCCTGGGACATGTAACCCACGCGGCGGCGGGTGGCGATGTCCTTCGGATTCACCTCGTGGCCGAACAGCCAGGCTCTGCCCTCGCTCGCTTCGAGCAGCCCCGTGAGCATCTTCATGGTCGTGGTCTTGCCGCAGCCGTTGGAGCCGAGGAAGCCGAAAATCTCGCCGCGACGGATGCGAAAGGACACATGGTCCACTGCAACAAAGTCGCCGAAGCGCATTGTCAAGTCCTGCGCCTCGATGGCGATGTCGTCCTGCGCGGCCTCCAGCGGGGGAATCACGACCGCCGCGTGGCCGCGCTTCCTGACCTCGGGCAGCAGCGCGATGAAGGCAGCCTCCAGCGAATCGCTGCCGGTGCGCGCCAGCAGCTCATGGGGCATGCCCGTCGCGAGCACCTGGCCGTCGTCCATGGCCACCAGCCAGTCGAAGCGCTGGGCCTCATCCATGTAGGCCGTGGCAACGATCACGCTCATGCCCGGCCGGTCCTGGCGGATGCGCGCGATCAGGTCCCAGAACTGTGCGCGCGCCAGCGGGTCCACGCCCGTGGTCGGCTCGTCCAGGATCAGCAGATCCGGGTCGTGGATCAGCGCGCAGCACAGGCCCAGCTTCTGCTTCATGCCGCCGGAGAGTTTTCCCACTGGCCGGCTGAGGAACTTGCGCAAGCCCGTGGCGTTGGTGAGGTCGTCGATGCGTCGGCGCCGCTCGGCGGCGCCGTGACCGAACAGGCGCGCGAAGAACTGCAGGTTTTCCTCCACCGAGAGCGTCGGGTACAGGTTCTTGCCCAGGCCCTGCGGCATGTAGGCGATGCGCGGACAAACAGCGTCGCGATGGCGCTTGCTGGACATGTCGCCGCCCAGCACTTGCACGCGGCCTTGCTGTACGGCGCGTGCCCCGGCCATCAGCGACAGCAGGCTGGACTTGCCCACGCCGTCCGGCCCGATCAGGCCGACCATGCCGCCCGATGGCACCCCCAGCGTGATGCCGGCCAGGGCCTGCACCTTGCCGTAGTGCAGCCGCACCTGCTCCAGGCGCGCGACTTCGGGCTCCAGGGAGACCTGCGTCATTGCGGCGCCTTCAACGCCAGCCGGGCCGGCCATTCCTGTTTAGGATCAAGACGCACCCAGGCCTCGCCCGGCAGGCCGGTCTTGACATGCTCCAGGTGCTCGCGCAGCAGTTCGCGGTCGATCCGCGCGCGCACGCGGAACATCAGCTTCTCGCGCTCGCTCGCGGTCTCCACCGTCTTCGGCGTGAACTGCGCCGTGCTGGCGATGAACGAGACCTTGGCTGGGATCACGTAGCCCGGCGCCGCGTCCAGCACGATGCGCACCTCCGAACCGAGCGCGAGCCGACCCGCGGCCTCGGTGGGCAGGAAGAAGGTCATGTACACGTCCGACAGATCGATCAGGTTCAGCACCCGCCCGCCCGCGCCCAGCACTTCGCCGGGCTGCGCCACGCGGAACTGCACGCGGCCATCGCGCGGGGCCTTGAGCTGGCTGTCGTCGATCTCGGCCTGGATGCGCTCCAGGGTGGCATCGACGGCCTCGACCTGGGACTGCGCGCCGACGATCTGCGTGCGTGCGGCGGCGATGGACGAATCGGCCGACGCCACCTGCGCCTGGGCAGCGGCAACGGAGGCCTCGGCGCTTTCCGTGCGGGCACGATCATCGTCCAGGGTCTGGGTGGAGGTAGCCCCTTCCTTGACCAGCGTCTCGGAGCGCGCCAGCCGGCGCTTGGCCGCGTTGAGTTCAGCCTCGGCGCGGCGCACCTGTGCGATCAGGGCGGTCTTGTCGCTCAGGCGCATTGCCAATTGCGCCTGAGCGCTGGCCACGCCATTGACCGCCTGCTGCCGCTGGGCCTTGGCTTCGCGCAGTTGCGCCTCCAGCGTCTGCACCTGCATGGTCGCGAGAATCTGGCCGGACTTCACGAAGGCACCTTCCTCGACCAGGATGTCGCCCACCCGGCCGGCCATTTTCGTGGCGACGTCCACCTCCGTGGCTTCGATGCGCCCATTGCTGCCGATGAAGGCCCCGTTCTCACCGCCAGCGGAGAACCACTTCCAGGCGTACCAGCCGGCCAGGGCCAGCACGGCGGCGGCGACGACGACAGGAATCAGTTTGTTCTTGAGCGAAATGGCCATGGTGTTCACCGGGCGGTGGAAGTGGATGGAACGGACGGCGAAGGCAGCAGCGGGGCATCACCCACGTGTTGCGATCCCCCGCCCAGCGCGGTGTAAAGCGCGACGCGGCTGGACAGCAGGGCGCGTCGCGTCTGCACCAGTTGCTGTCCGGCGGAGATCAGGTTGCGCTCGGCGTCGAGCACGTCGAGGAAGCTCGACGCGCCGTTGTCGTAGCTCAGGCGCGACAGGCGCGCACGCTCCCTTTGCGCGGCCAGGGCGCGCTCCTGCACCCCGACCTGCTGCAGCCAGTGCTGGGCCGACAGCGCGTCGGCCACGTCGCGGAACGCGTTCTGCACGGTCTGCTCGTACTGCACCACGGCAAGGTGCTTGCGCACCTCGGCCAGGTCGAGGTTCGCGCGATTGCGTCCGCCGTCAAAAATGGGCAGCGACAGGCTCGGCGCGAAACTCCAGGCGCGGTTGGCGCCCCTGAACAGGCGATCCAGTTCAGCGCTGGCCGAGCCGCCGAAGGCGGTCAGGCTGATGCGCGGAAAAAACGCGGCGCGCGCCGCGCCGATGTTGGCGTTGGCCCCTCGCAATTGGTGTTCTGCCGCCACCACGTCGGGCCGGTTGTTCAGCAGGTCGGAAGGCAGACCGGGAGCCAAAGGGGCGAGCAGATTCATGTCGAAGGGCGCGCTCCCATCCGGCACGACAGGCGTGCCCGACGGATCACCGAGCAAAACCCCCAGGGCCAGGCTTTGTGCTGCGCGCTACTGCTTCACCTGCACCACCAGCGATTCGGCCTGGGTCAGCAGCGTCTCCACCTGCGTCAGCTCCAGGCGCGAGGCCGAGCCAACCTCCAGGCGCCGCGTGAAGATGCGCAGCGACTCGCGCTGGCTGGCTTCGCTGGCCTGGGCCAGGCGCAGGCGCTCGTCCAGTTCGCGCAAGCCCAGGTAGGCATTGGCCACCTGGGCCACGAGTGCGACGGACACCGCGCGACGGGCGGCATCGGTGGCCAGGAAGCTCTGCAGCGCCGCTTCGTTGAGGCTGGCGATGCGGCCCCAGAAATCGATCTCCCAACTGCTGATGCCCAGCCCGGCCTGGTATTGGCTGCCCGTGGCTGCGTTGCCGCTCAGGCTCAAGTCGGCGGGTGTGCGTGCCCGAGTAGCGTCCAGGCCCACGCCGACAGTGGGCAATCGGGCGCTGCGCTGCACCCCATAAGCGGCTTGCGCCTCCTGCACCCGCAGCACGGCCGTGCGCATATCCGGGTTGTTCGTGAGCGCCTGCTCAATGAGCCGCGTCAGCGCCGGGTCGGTGAAATAGCCACGCCAGTCGAGAGCAGCGGTGGTGGACGGGACTCGCGCATCGGGCGGCGTGTCGTGGGCATAGGCCGCGGGAAAATCCACGGCCGGGCGCTCGTGCGGCGGCGCCATCGACGCACAGCCCGCTATCAGCATGGCGGCCGCGCAAGCGGCCAGTCGGAAGGAATGGTGGGGCATGGGAGTCCGATTCAGTCTGCGCACGCCATGAAAGGTCAGCTGTTCTGAGTTGGTAGAGGGAGATCGCGGATGCGCCGCGAGCGGGTCACATAGGTCCATTTCCCAATGCCTTGTTCAATGTGATGAAGCGCGCTGCCAGCCTGCCCTGGTTGGCGGCCAGATCTCGACGGGCCTGCAGATAGCTGCGCTGGCTGTCGAGCACGGCAGTGTAGTCGATGGCGCCGCCGTCGTAGCGTGCTTGTACAAGCTGGTAGGCATCGCTGGCCGCGTCGCTGCGAGCTTTGAGTTCCTGCGCCTGCTGCTGTTCGGCGCTGTAGGCAGCCAGAGCATCGTCGATCTCCTGCCAGGCTTTCAGCACGGTTTTCTGGTAATTCACCGCCGCTTCCTGTTGTTGCAGCTCGCGCAGTTGCACGGTGGCTGTGCGCCGGCCGTGGTCGAAGATCGGCAGGTTGAGGCTGGGGCCGACCGACCAGGCGCGGCTGCCCCAGTCGGAGAATTCGCCGGAGAGGTAGGACTCGAACCCGAACTTCGCACCCAGCCGGATGCTGGGATACAGATTGGCCTTGGCAATGCCGATGTTGGCGGTGGCGCTGTGCAGGCGCGCCTCAGCAGCGCGGATGTCGGGGCGGCGCAGCGCCACTTCCGATGGCAGGCCGAGGGCAAGGTCGGGCAGCGCAGTCCTGGCGTCGGCGTCGCGCGGCGCCAGTTCGGCCTGCAGCGCACCGGGGCGTTCGCCCAGCAGCAGGGCGATCTGGTTGGCGCTGGCGGCTTCTTGCGCCAGCAGGGGCGGCAGTTGCGCCTTCAGCGCGGCCAGTTCGGCGCGCTGGCGTTGCAGGTCGGTGTGATCGAGCACGCCGCCCTCGACACGCGCCTGCAGCAGCCCGGCGCGATCTTCCAGCGCGGCGATGTCCTCACGCATCAATCGTATCTGCCGCTGAGCGGTGCGCAGCTCGAAGTAGTTGCGCGCCACATCGCTGGCCAGGCTGAGGCGGGCCAGGTCAAGCAGCGCAGCCTGCTGGCCGGCATCGGCGTCGGCGGCTTCGACGGAGCGGCGCACGCGGCCCCACAAATCCAGCTCCCATGAAGCGTCGAAACCGGCCTGGTACAGCGTGAACGGCTCGGCCAGCAGCTCGGTCACGCTCGGGCTGGCCCCCATGATGCCGATCATGCGCGTGCTGGCACCGCTTTCGCTCTGGCGCTGGCGGGTGGCACTCCCGCCCGCGTTGACTTCCGGCCCGCGCTGCGCGGCCACCGTACTGCGTTGCGCGCGTGCCTGGGCGAAGCGCAGCGCGGCCGTTTGCAGGTCAGGGCTGGCATCGAAAGCACGCTGCTGCAATGCATCGAGGGTTGCGTCGTTGAATGCCAGCCACCACTGGGCCGGCAATGCCTGAGCGGCTTCGCTCGGGATGCGCAGCGAAGCGTCGCCGCTGCGCCAGCTCATCCAGTCGTTGGGCGCAGCGGGCGTCGGCTTGACGAAATTCGGACCAACGGCGGCGCAGCCGGTCAGAGCCATTGCCAGCGCGCAGGCCGCGAAGCCAAAGTACCGCTGGTGAAGATGAGCGTGTTGTCGATCAAACATAGGAATATCCACGGTCAGGAAAGCCGGTTGCGGAACAGCCAGGCCGCCAGCGGCAGCGTGGTGGCGGCCAGCACCAGCAAGGGGATGAATTGGTGCCAGATGTCGATGAGGCCCGCGCCTTCGAGATAGACGCGGCGCACGATGTCCATGCCAAAGCGCAACGGATTGGCGTAGGTGGCAAGCTGCAGCACCTCTGGCATGTTGCGCACCGGCGTGAACAGGCCGGAGAGCAGCATCAGCGGCATGATCAGCAGGAAGCTGTAGAGCATCGCCTGTTGCATGTTCAGAGACAGGGCGGATATCGACAGGCCCACGCCCACGGACGCGACGGTGAAAACGATCAGCCCGAAGTAGAGCAGTCCCACCGAGCCCTGCATCGGAATCTCGAACCAGAATCGGATGATCAGAAAGATGATGGTGGACTGCAGCAGTCCGATCAGGATGGAGGGCAGCGCCTTGCCGATCAGGATCTGCATCGGGGTCAGCGGCGTCACCAGCAACTGGTCGAAGGTGCCTTGCTCGCGCTCACGCGCCACCGACAGCGCCGCCAGCAGCAGGGTCTGCAACATGCTCAGCGCGGCAATCAACCCCGGCATCATGTTCCAGCGGGATTCCAGGTTGGGGTTGAACCAGGCGCGCCGTTCTACGCGAATCCCTGGGGCACCTTCACCACGCTTGGCGCCCAATGAGGCGTTGTAGGCGACCACGATGGCGCCGACATGGCTGGCGGCCGCCCCCGCCGTCGAGGAATTGCGCCCGTCCAGAATGAGCTGCAGGGGCGCGGGCTGGCCCGAACCCAGCCGCGTCTCGAAGTCCCGCGGGATGCTGAGCACCAGCAAAGCCTTTTCTGCATCGACCATATCGGCAATCTGCTTGGGCGAGGTGAGCGTGGCCGCACGCACGAACACGCCGGTGCCGTCCAGCCGTGCCAGCAGTTCGGTCGACGCCGCACTGCGGCTTTGATCCAGCACGGCATACGGCACGTGCGTGAGGTCGTAGGTGGCGCCGTAGCCGTACAGCAGCGCCTGCAGGAAGGCGGGCGCAATCAGCAGTGCCCGGCTGGCAGGCTCCTTGATGAGCGCAAGGAGCTCTTTTCGCACCAAGGCGATGATCTGGGAGAGTGTGGCAATGAAGGAAGCCATGGGTGTCAGTCCAGTGACTTCTTCAGCGTGCGCTGTGTGGCGAACACCAGCACCACGGCGTAGAGGGAAAGGATGGCGACGCTGCGCAGGATGGTCGGCCCATGGTCGCCCGCCAAAAACAACGTCTTGATCAGGCCCATGAAATGCGTGGCGGGCAGCAGTTGCGCCACGCCCTGGATCACCAGCGGCACATTGCGCAGGTCGAACACGAAGCCGGAGAGCATCATGGCCGGCATGAAGCTCACCAGCATGGCCAGTTGACTGGCGTCAAACTGGTTGCGCGTCTTGCCAGAAATGAACAGGCCCAGCAGCAGCGAGACCAGCAGGTACAGCATCGAGGCCAGGAACAGGATCGTGAGGGAGCCGCGCAGCGGCACCTCGAACAGGAAACGCGCCGCCAGCAGGCACAGCACCAGGTCGATGGCACCGACCACCAGATACGGCACCAGCTTGGCGAAGATGAGTTCCAGCGGCCGCACCGGCGTGACGAACAGCGACTCCAACGTGCCGCGCTCCCATTCACGTGCGATCAGCAGCGATGTGAGGAAGGCACCGATCAGCGTCAGCACCAGCACGATCAGTCCTGGCACCAGATACCAACTGCTGTTGCCGGTTTCGTTGAACCACATGCGCTGCACCACTTCCACACGAGCCAGCGCGGGCGGCTTGTTGCCGGCGCGGTCTGCCTGCTTTTGCGCCCAGGTGGCGATGGCGCTGTTGACGTAGCCTTCCACGGTCTGCGCCGTGGTCGAGTTGACGCCGTTCAAGATCAGCTGGATGCGGGCATCGCCCGCATCCAGCCGGCGCGAGAAGTCCAACGGCACGCGCACGATGGCGTCCACCTCGCCTGCGCGCAGCAGGCGCTCTGCCTCCTGCATCTGTGTGACCCACACTGGCGACAGATAGCTTGAGCCCGCCAGACCGGCGACGGCGTCGCGCGCATCGGGCGCGCTGTCTTCCAGCACCACCGCGACCGGGGCGTTCTTGACGTCGAAGGACAGGCCGTAGCCGAACAGCAGAATCAGCGCAATCGGCAGCAGCAGTCCCACCGCCAGGTTGCTCTTGTCGCGCAGCATCTGGCGCACTTCCTTGCGCAGCAGGGCGATGAAACGCCGCATGAACTCTGGATATCTCATGCGCGGCCTTCTGAGTTCTTGGCCCGGTCGGCGGCGCGGCCGTGCTCGACGATGGCGATGAAGGCGCTGTTCATGTCGGCGCCGCCCTCCTGGCCTGCCCGGCCCGCCCGGCCCGCCTGCTCGCGCACCGCCTGCGGCGTGCCCAGCGCCAGCACCTTGCCAGCATCCTGGATGGCAATGCGGTCGCAGTACTCTGCCTCCTCCATGAAATGCGTGGTGATGATGACCGTCACTCCCGCTTGCGCGAGCGCGGTGATGGTGCGCCAGAAGGCGCGCCGCGCCAGCGGGTCGATGCCGCTGGTCGGCTCATCGAGGAACAGGATGTCGGGCTCGTGCAGCAGGCCGGTGGCCATGGCCAGGCGCTGCTTGTAACCGCCGGGCAGCAGGCCGCTGATGGCGGTGGGCTCCAGGGCGAACTGGGCGAGCGTGGCCGCCACCCGCGTGCGCAGCGCCTGGCCGCGCAGCCCGTAGGCACCGCCGAAAAATTCCAGGTTTTCGCGCACGCTCAGGTTGCCGTAGAGCGCGAACTTCTGCGACACATAGCCGATGCGCGAACGCGCCTGGGCGCGTGCTGTGCGCAGGTTCATGCCGGCGACTTCCAGATGCCCGCTGCTGGCCGGCAGCAGGCCGCAGAGCATGCGGAAGGTGGTGGTCTTGCCCGCGCCGTTGGGGCCGAGCAAGCCGAAGATTTCGCCCCGCGCCACATCAAAGGAGGTGCGGGCGACGGCGGTGAAGTCGCCAAATTTGCGCACCAGATCACGCACCACGATCACCGGCCCGTCCCCATTACTATTCGAGGACACCTGCGGGGACGACGCGGGCGCTTCGGGCGGCGATGCCGATACCTGGGTAGTCGACTCCGCGCCCTCGGTATGTTGCTGGCGCAGCATCATCATGAAAGCGTCTTCGAGTTCTTCCGGGCGCGGTTGGTAGTCGATGTCGCCGAGCAGTCCGTCCAGCGCGTGGGTTTCCGCCTTGGGCTGGCGGATGAACCACACCGCACCGCCTTTGGGCACCGCATCGACGATCAACGGGTCGGCGTCGATCAAACGCGCCTGTAGGTCGCGGGCGGGCATGCCGGACGGTGGCGTGGCCACATAGGTCAACCCTCGGGCGCGTTCGCGCAGCGCGCCGGGAGCGCCGTCGGCGAGCAGCAGGCCCTGATGCATCACGAACACCTGCGCGCAGCGCTCGGCCTCGTCCATGTAGGCGGTGCTGACGATCACGCTCAGCTTTTCGTCATCCACCAGTTGCTGCACGATCTGCCACAGATCGCGGCGCGACAGCGGATCGACGCCGACGCTGGGTTCATCCAGTAGCAGCAAATCCGGCGAGCGCACCAGCGTGCAGGCCAGGCCCAGCTTCTGCTTCATGCCGCCCGACAGCTTGCCGGCCGGGCGTGCGGTAAAGCGCGCCATGTCGGTCATTTCCAGCATGCGCGCGAAGCGCTCGCGGCGCACTGCCTGCGGCACGCCGTGCAGATCGGCGTAGAGGTCGAGGTTTTCCTGCACGCTCAGGTCTTCGTACAGGCCGAAGCGCTGCGGCATGTAACTGATGCGGTCCTGCACCGTTTGCGGGTCGTGGGCGACGTCGATGCCCAGCACGCGCAATGTTCCCGCATCGGGCTTGAGTAACCCGGCCATCATGCGCATCAAGGTGGTCTTGCCGGCACCGTCCGGGCCGACCAGGGCCGTCAACTCACCCGCACGCACCGTCAGCGACAAGCCGCCCACCGCATGCAAGGGGCCACCGCCCGGCGCGTCGAAGGTCTTGCGCAGCCCTTCGGCAACGACCGTCGCGCCGCCGTCGCTCATTGCGCGGCGCCCGCCGTCAGGTGGACGGTGGCCGGCTGCCCCAGGCGCAGCACGTCTTCCGGGTCATCGACCCGTACTCGCAGCTCGTAGAGCAGGCTGGTGCGCAACTCTTCAGTCTGTACCGACTTGGGCGTGAACTCGGCCACCGAGGAGATGTAGCCGATCCTGCCCGCGATGGATTGGCCAGGGGAGCCATCCGTAGTCACACGTGCCTGCATGCCGGGTTTGACCCGACCCAGGTCGGGCTCGCTCACATAGACACGCACCCACTTGGGCTGGGTCAGCGCCAGGGCAAATACAGGTTTCTGCGGTGTCGCCATGTCGCCGGGTTCAAGCAGGCGCGAACGCACCACGGCATCGGCCGGTGCCTTGAGTTGGCCTTGAGCGATCTGGTGCTGCAGCAAGGCCAGTTGCGCCTGCGCCGCCTTGAGCTGTGCCTCGGCGCCGGCCACGTCCTCTGCGCGCGGTCCCAGTTCAGTCAGACGCAAGGCTTCGCGTTGATCCGTCAGCTTGGCCTCGGCAACCTGCAGATGGCTTTTGGCGCGGTCCAGATCCTGCGCACTGACGCCACGCCCCTGGGTGTTGGCGGCGATGCCTTGCAGACGTTGCAGATCCTGCGCAGCCTGTGCGGCATCGGACTGGGCGGCGGTCACACGGCTCTTGGCCTGGGCGATTTCCTGCGGCCGTGCACCATTGCGCAAGCGTTGCAGGGCTTGCTGCTGAACGCCAATCTGCGCTTGTGCCTGTTCGGCCTGCAAGGCCAGGGTGCGGGTGTCCAGCACCGCTAGAACATCCCCCGCATGCACGCGGCCGCCTTCCTCCACCCGTAATTCAGCCACGCGGCCACTGCCATCGAAGGCCAGCGCAATTTGGCGGATGTCCACGTTGCCGTGCAGCACCAGGGCATCGTCGTGGCCTTTGGCTCGCTGGTGCCACCCAGCCCACGCGCCAAGCGCCAGCACAGCAACGAGAAAAATGGCGATCAGAGGCTTCTTCATGGCAAGAGTCCAGGTAGGCGCAAGAGATAACGGGGCACTTTTATGCACGACATTAAATTGATTTTAGATTTAAATTGTCCGACAATGCAAGCCTTGTCTATCCTGGAAAAACAAGGGATGAGCAAACCCACGCGCGGACTTCGCTCGGATGGCGAAGCCACAAAAACACGAATACTGGAGGCCGCAGGCGAGCTGTTCGCCGCAACGGGCTACGCCGAAACGTCCAACAAGGACATCGCCGCCCGGGCGCAGGTGGATCTGGCCTCCATCAATTACCACTTTGGCAACCGCAGCGGCCTGTACCAGGCCGTATTGGCAGCGGCCTATGGCCAACTGCCGGGCGTGGCCAACCTGAGGCAATTGGTTGGCAGCGAATCGCCACCCGAGTCGAAATTGCGTGTACTGATCGAGCAGCTGGTCGCGCAGGCCATGCAAGAACCTCAAGCCTGGCAGTTGCGTGTCTTTGCCAGGGAGGTGCTGGCGCCAAGTTCACATCTGCTGGTGCTGTTCCAGGATGAAGCGCTGCCAAAGATGCTGCTCGTCAAACAACTGCTCAGCGACATTACCGGGATCCCTGCAGAAGATCCG
>JACDJB010002633.1_pt1 | contig 12575 bp, 17 predicted proteins | sample 7454121 | NCBI WGS metagenome assembly JACDJB01 (sample SAMN14253290, study PRJNA609438) | sludge metagenome | isolation source: sludge after 25d culture with pyrite | collected 2018-12-20 | reverse complement strand
GCCGCCCGGCCGCCGGCCCCCATCAAGCTGCTCTTCCCCATCGCCGCCGTGCTCCTCTGCCGCCGCGCCGACAACGAGGAGCGCCCGTGCTAGCGGCCCTCGAGTTCGGTCCCCTACCCCTCTACCTCGCGCAGCGCGCCGAGCCCGAGCTCAAGCGCGTGCCGCTGGTGGTGGCCGACGAGCAGCGCGTGATGCACGCCAACGCCGCCGCCAAGCGGCACGGCATTACCCCGGGCATGCGCCTGGAGGGCGCGCGCATGCGCGTGACGGGCCTCGAGGTCCGCTCCTTCCAAGAGCCCGACCTCGAACACGCCTGGCTCGCGCTCCTGCGCGACCTGTACGACCTCACCCCCTGGCTGGAGAGCGGCCCGCGCGGCCGCGTGTTCGCACGCATCGACCGCGCCGAGGCCCAGGAAGTGGCGCTCGAGTACGACGTCCGCGCCGGCCTGGCGACCGACGTCGAGACGGCGGAGCTGGCCGCCCTGGCCGCCAACCCCGGCACCGTGAGGGAGGTACCGGACACCCAACGGGAGGGGTTCCTGGCTCGCCTGCCCCTGCGCTTCCTCCGGGGCGTGGGGGTGTCGGAGGCCAACCTCACGCGCCTCCACTGGCTGGGGCTGACCACCGCCGCCGACCTGGCGCGCTGGAGCGCCCCGCAGATCCGTGCCTACCTGGGCGAGGAGGGCACCGCCGTCCTCGCTTACCTGCACGGCCCGCGCCGCGCTGAGCTGCGGCCTTACCGACTCCCGCCCAGCATCCGGCGCTCCCTCTCGTTCGCGGACCCGGTCCGCGAGCCGCATCAGATCCTGCCGGCCATCGACCGCCTCGCCACCGAACTCGAACGCGCCCTCGCCGGTCGCGCGGCGCGGCGCCTCACGCTCACCGCCACCTTAGCGGGCACCCAACACCGCGCCAGCCGCCTGGCCAAGCGCCCGCTCCAGCAGGCCCGTCATATCCGTCAGCAGGCCCTCTTCGCGCTGCACGACAGCCACGCCGAGGGAAGTCCCATCGAGCGCCTCACCGTCGAGCTGGGCTCGCCCGAGCGCAGCAGCACCCAGGACGGCCTCTGGCCACAACGCGAACGCCGCCGGCAGGCACTAGAGGCCACCCTCGAGCGCTTCCCGTCCGCGCCGCGCCACCTGGTGTGGCGCGACCCGCACGCCCAAGCCGCCGACCTGGCGTGGGCGTGGGAGGGCTACGTCGACGAGCGCGGAGGCTACGCGGGCGCCGACCTGGCCGAGCGTGGCGGGTATGCGGGCGCCGACCTGGCCGAGCGCGGCGTGTACGCAGGTGCCGACCTGGCCGAGCGCGGCTCCACCGCGCCGCGGCGTCCCGGCGTCAGGCCGGGCAGCCGCAAGCGGCAACCCGCCGCGGAGGCGCTCGCCTCAGCCGCCGCGACCGCAGCAGCAACCGCCGCCGTGCCGCTCTTCGCACCGCCCCTAGCGCCACCCCTCGCACCGCCCCTCTCCCCACCCGAGGCACCGTCCACCAACGCCGAGGAGGCCCTGCAGCGAAGCCCCGCACCGCACCCGCGCAGCCGCCCGGTTCAGGTCGACGCGGTGAACGACCGTGCGCCGGCCACCCCCGGGCCGTGAGCGCGTTCGGCGGCCTCGGCGAAGCTCCGGGCTCAACCCTGCCCGAGCGCCAGCAAGACCAACAGCACGATGTTCAGGACGACCACGACCACGACTATCGCGCCCAGCACGAAGCGCGTGAACGGCCCGTTCACGGCCGTACCCATCAACCGGCGGTCGTTGGCCAATAGCGCCAAGGGCACCAGCGCGAAGGGGATGCCGAAGCTCAACACCACCTGCGACAACACCAGCGCCCAAGTGGGCTCCGCCCCGAGCGCCAGGATCGCCAGGGCGGGCACCAGGGTCACCGCCCGGCGCCAAAGCAACGGCACGTGCCAGTGCAGCAAACCCTCCATGATGGTCGCGCCCGCGTAGCACCCCACCGAGGTGGAGGCCAAGCCGGAGGCGAGGAGCCCGATGCCGAAGACGAGGCCAACGAAGGGCCCCAGCGCGCCGGCGATGGCGGCGTGGGCGCCCTCGATGGTGTCGGTGCCGGTGACGCCCTGTAAGTTGGCAGCCGCCAGGAGCAGCATGGCGATGTTCACGAGCCCCGCCATGGCCAGCGCCCCGGCGACGTCGCTGCGCGTGGCGCGGAGCATCAGGGGAAGCATCTCAGGCGCCACCTTCTTGTGCCGGTCGCGCGCCAGGGCCGAGTGCAGGTAGATGGCGTGCGGCATGACGGTGGCGCCCAACATGCTAGCGGCCAGGATCACGCTGTCGGCGTTGACGAAGCGCGGCACCAGCCCACTCAACATCCCTGCGATCTCCGGCGGCTTGAAGAACAGGCCCGCCAGGAAACCGAACGTGATGATGACCAGCAGCCCTATGATGACGAACTCGAACTGGCGCTGACCGGTCCGGCTCTGGACCTCGAGGAGGAACATCGAGACGACGCCGACGATGGCGCCGCCGACAACCAGGGGCAGGCCGAAGAGTATCTGCAGCGCGATGGCGCCGCCGAGCACCTCGGCCAGATCGGTGGCGGCGGCCACGAGCTCGGCCTGCACCCAGAACGCCAGCCGCGGGCGCCTGCGCATGCGGTCGCCGAGCAGTTCCGGCAGGGTGCGGCCCGTCACCAGGCCGAGCTTCGCCGACTGGTACTGCACCACGACGGCGATGAGGTTCGATACGACGAGTACCCACAGGAGCAGGTAGCCGTAGCGCGCGCCCGCCGTGACGTTGGCGGCCACGTTGCCCGGATCGACGTAGGCGATGGCCGCGACGAAGGCCGGCCCTAACAGTGATAACGGATGGCGGAAGGGGTTGAGTTTCGAGCGCACGAAAGCACTCTAGAACCCGTTCCTTATTTCGACGTGTCTAAATGCCACATATGGCCCGCCACGCGGGCGCAAGTCAGGGGCCAGCCCGTGGGTCGCGCGTGTCGGGTCTTGGCCTCGAGGCCGGCCCGTTAGGCAGGGGCGAGCTGCGGGTTAGGCATCGCCTCCTGCGCGGCGCTAGCCGGCATGGGCGCGCTGAAGCGCCGTAGGCGCAGCGCGTTGGTGATCACGAACACGCTCGAGAAGCCCATGGCGGCCGCGGCCAGCACGGGTGAGAGCAGGATGCCGAAGCTCGGGTAGAGGACCCCAGCGGCCACTGGGATGAGCACGGTGTTGTACGCGAAGGCCCAGAACAGGTTCTGCTTGATGTTGTCGAGCGTGGCGCGCGAGAGCGCGAGGGCGTTGACGATGCCCCTCAGGTCGCCCGACATCAGGATCACGTCGGCCGACTCTATGGCGATGTCGGTGCCCGTGCCGATGGCGACGCCCACATCGGCGGCTGCCAGCGCGGGGGCGTCGTTGATGCCGTCGCCGACGAAAGCCACCTTGCGCCCCTCGGCCTGCAGCTGCTTTACCGCCGCCACCTTGCCGTCGGGGAGCACTTCGGCCAGCACCTCGTCTATGCCCAGTTGCGCGGCAATGGCCTTAGCCGTCCGGCGATCGTCGCCGGTGATCATGGCCACGCGCAACCCGAGGCCGTGCAGCGCCTCGATGGCCGCTGGGGTGGAGGGCTTGATGGGGTCGGCGACCGCCAGGACCGCGGCCAGCCGGCCGTTGACGGCCGCGTAGATGGGCGTCTTACCTGCTGCTGCGAGGCCGTCCGCCGTACTGGCGAAAGGTTGCGGGTCGAGCTCGAGCCGACGCATGAACCGGTCGGCACCCACCGCCACGCGGCGGCCTTCGACCTCGGCCTCGACGCCGAAGCCCGGGGTGGCGTCGAAGCCGCTGGCCGTCGGCACGCTCAGGCCCTGGGCCTTGGCGGCGCGCACGATGGCGTCGGCCACCGGGTGCTCGCTCCCCGATTCGGCGGCGGCAAGGAGCGCCAACAGGTCGTTCCGCTCGAAGCCGGGGGCCGGCTCGAGGTCGGTGAGTTCGGGCCTGCCCAGGGTGAGGGTGCCCGTCTTGTCGAGGGCGACGACCTGCGTCTGCTGCAGCGACTGCAGCGCCTCGCCCTTGCGGAATAGCACGCCTAGTTCGGCAGCCTTACCCGTGCCGACCATGATGCTCGTGGGGGTCGCGAGGCCCATGGCGCAGGGGCACGCGATTATCAGCACGGCAACGGTGTTGACCAGCGCGAAGGTGAGCGCCGGCTGCGGGCCGAAGATCATCCAGAGCACGAAGGTGAGCGCGGCGATGGCCATGACCACGGGGACGAACACCGCTACCACGCGGTCGGCAAGCGCCTGGATCGGCGGCTTGCTGCCCTGCGCGGCCTCGACCATCTCGATGATCTGGGCGAGGACGGTGTCGGCGCCAACGGCCTTCGCCTCGAAGCGGAACGAGCCCGTCTTGTTGATGGTGCCGCCAACCACCTTGCCGCCTTCGGACTTGCGGACCGGCACGCTCTCGCCGGTGATCATCGACTCGTCGACGTAGGAGGAACCCGAAACGACGACGCCGTCCACGGGCAGCCGTTCACCGGGCCGCACGACGACGATGTCGCCTGGCACGACGGCGGCGACGGCCACCTCGAGCTCCTGCCCATCGCGCTCGACGCGAGCCGTCTTGGGCTGAAGGTTCATGAGCTGCTTGATGGCCTCGCTGGTGCGCCCCTTGGCGATGGCCTCCAGGTACTTGCCCACGAGGATGAGGGTGATGATCGACGCCGAAGCCTCGTAGTAGACATGCACCGTGCCCGCAGGCAGCACTTGCGGCAGGAACGTGGCCACCAGCGAGTAGCCGAACGCCGCGCTTGTGCCCAGCATCACGAGGCTGTTCATGTCGGGGCTGCCACTAACGAGGCTCTTCCAGCCGGGCCGGTAGAAGCGCCCCCCGGGGCCGACCTGAACGACGGCGGCCAGGACGAAAGATATGTAGAAGATGACCTGCATGGGTACGGCCGCCATGAGCGCCCGCTCGAGCGGGGGCACGAGCATGGGCAGCATGGCGAGCAAGAACAGCGGAACGGTGAAGATGGCCGCCACCAGGAGGTCGCGCTTCAGCGCCTTGAGCTCACGCTCGCGGGCCTCGCGCTCGAGATCGGACTGCACCTCGGCCCCGGCGGCCTCCAGGATGCCGTAGCCCGCCTTCTCCACCACGCCCTTCAGCTTGGCCAGGTCCGTGACTCCGGGGAGGTAGCGGACGGTTGCGCGCTCGGTGGCGAGGTTGACCGTGGCCTCCAGGACCCCGTCGGCCTTCCGGAGGCTGCGCTCCACTCGACTGCTGCAGTTGGCGCAGGTCATGCCGGTCACGCCGAACGTGGCCTCCCCCACCACCGCGTGGTAACCGGCCTTCTCGACAACGTCGACGAGCTGGGAGGCGCTGGCGGTGGCGGGATCGAAGCTGACGCTTGCGCGCTCCGTGGCCAGGTTGACCACGGCCTCGTCCACCCCATCGACCTTGTTGATCGCGCGTTCCACGCGCGCCACGCAACTGGCGCAGGTCATACCCTGGACGCCGATCTGGATGCTCTTCATGCTTCCTCCCGTCGGGGCTCTCCCCGAGCGGTCCCCGGCCGTACCGCCACTGTCAAGGCCCGCCTTGACCCCCGCATCACCGGAACCGGCAGAGCGGCCTGGCCCCACGCACCTCATGCCCTGTACTTGAGGGCCTCCATCAGCTCGTTGACGATCTGCTCCGTGTCGCCGCGCTCGGACGCCGTGGCCACGTGATCGCGGATATGCGACCTCAGGACGGCCTCGTTGACCTTGGCCAGGGCGCCCTGCACCGCCTTCACCTGCTTGAGTACGTCCACGCAGTAGACGCTCGGGTCCTCGAGCATGCGCAAGATGCCGGCCAGGTGCCCGTTGGCGCTCTTGAGGCGCCGCGCGGCATCGAGGCGCGTCTCGGGGTCGAGGTGTTTGCAGTCGTGCGGCTCGGCCCCGAGCGCCGCGCCCGTGGGGGTGGCGCCCAATTGCTCCATCAGGCCGCGACCGTCGCCTCGTAGCCCGCTTCCTGGACGGCCGCCAACAGTGCATTCACGTCGGCCGCGCCCGCTACCGTGGCGGTGCCGTTCTCGAGGTCGACCTGGGCGGTTTCCACGCCCGTCACTTCTTCTAGGGCGTTCTTGACGGCGTTCTGGCAGTGCCCGCAGGTCATGCCCGTAACGTTGAGCTTGGTCATATCGTCAGCCTCCTGTGTCACCTACCCCTGGGGGGGAGGGTTCGAAGGACATTCTAGCCCCTCGCGCCTGTCTGCCGTCAAGGGGGGGCGCAAGGTGCGGCAACGGACGCACCGGCTCCCCCTCGGCCCTAGCGCCGCCGGCGGGTCGGCGGCAGCCCGTCGAAGAGGCCCGCCTGTGGGAACAGCTCCGCGAACGACCGCTCGAGCCTGAGCAGCTCGAAGGTGACCGACTGTCCCTCCTGCTCGCGCACCCGCTCGAAACGCGTCTGGTCCTTGCGCCGCCGGTAGTACTCGCGGATCCGCACGCGCTCCCCCGGCAAGGGCTCGAGAAGCAAGCGAACGGTGCTGCCGCTGCCCTCGAGGGTCCGCTCCACGCGTACGGCGCCCACCTGGCTGTGAGTGGTCCCACTCATCTACGAGTCAAGCGTACACGCAACGCCCGGGAAGCGGCGGCGTAGCACCGGGGAGCCGGGAAGCAACGGCCTGCGTGTCCCGGTCCCGCATCACGCAACACAAGGAGTTCTAGCTGCTCGACTGACGATGACGCGAACTCTATACAGAGAGTATGATGACTCTAGAAATGGAGGTGGCTGATGGTTGGTAAGAGGTTCGTTCCCACGCGCACACCCGAACCCATCCTGGGCGCCCGCATCCTCGGCCTAAAGATCGACGACGAGTTCGAGATCGCACACCGCCTCAACACGGGTCTACCCACCACCGCCATCGGTCGCCTCGCGCGCGAACTCGACGTGACCGACAAGCAAGTGCTCATCGCCACCAGCATCCCCGAAAGCACCTTCCACGCCCACAAGCGCGACGGCAAACCGCTCTCCGCCGACGCCTCCAGCCGCGTCTACCGCCTCGCAAGAGCCGCGGAAGCCGCCGAAGCGTACTTCGATGGCGACAAAGCCGCCGCCCGCCACTGGCTCACGCACCCCAAACTCGCCCTCGATGGCGCCACCCCCCTCGAGTTCGCCCGCACCCCCGAAGGCAGCGACTACGTCATCAAACTCCTGCACCGCATGGAGCACGGAGTAATCAGCTGACCGCCCTCACCGCTTACCGCATCAGCAAAACCAAGTACGCACACACCAGCATGAGCGGTGCTGGAGCGTTCAAGTACGGTGGTCGCTGGAACACCCCCGGTCACCACGTCGCCTACGCCAGCGGGAACCTCGCCCTCGCCATGCTCGAGCTCCTCGTGCACGTCGATGACGCCGAAGCGTTCCGCAAGATCCCGCACTCCTACCACTCCGTACACTTCACGAGCGACGCCGTCGCCACCCTTGAAGAAGGTGACTTGCCGCTCGGCTGGAACGCGAGGCCAGAAACCCGCGCCAGCCAAACGGCGGGTGACGAGTGGCTCGAGAACCGATCCACCCCCATCCTCGCGGTACCCAGCGTCATCATTCCCCCGCAACTGCGCTATGACCCCGCGTACCTCAACTACCTCATAAACCCCAAGCACCCCGAATACGCCAGCACCGTCGAGGTAGGCGACCTCCGCAACCTAACTTGGGATCAGCGCCTGGCGAGCTGAAGAAGGATGTTCGCTACGCGAGCAGCCGGGTCCTCGACACGGACCCCGGACCTCTACGATCCGGGGTCCGGATCTTTCCCGCGGGCGAATCATGGACAGCCTCTTCGCCCAGCTGGAACAGATCAACGTCAAGCACACCAGCCTCCCCGCGGGCGACCAACTTGTCTTCAGCGTTGCTGGCACGAACAACCATGGCGCCGCGGTGGCGACGGTCAAGGTTGGGGGACGGAGAGGCGCGACGAAAAGACCAAGGCTACACCGAGGCGGCCCCCGCTCCCCACGGGCCGGAGGGCCCGCGGTGTACCCTTCTTCTCACTGTCGACGCGGTAGCGACCCGCTCTCGGGACACCACGTCTAACGCCCTTCGAAAGGGCTCAGCCGAGCAGGGTCTTTACGGTCCCCATCGGCAAATAGAGGCGACGCCGGTCATCGGCGAACGCCAGGAAGCCGTACCGCGTGTAGAACTCGGCCGCATGGTCGTTCAGGGCGTCGACCACTACAGCGAACGACGCCACGCGGTCGCTGTTATCGAACGCTCTCGCTAGCGCCTCAAGCAGGAGCAGCTCGCCGAGTCCATCCCCGCGGAAGGCTTCGTCACGAGCCAGCCGCCCGATCAGCGCCGTGGGGAAGCGATCATGGGGCGGCAAGCGCCCGGCCAACGCTTCTGGGAGCTCCCTGGCCAGCACGGCATACGCCGACAGGGTGAAGTAGCCAGCCACGCGCGATAGCTCATCACGTGGCGAAAGCACGTAGGTGACCGCCAGTCGACGCTTTAGGTCCTGACTGGCGCGCCGTTTGAGGTACTCATCCAGCGACGGCTCCCCGCATGAGAACGCTGCTCGATCGTGGAACTTCGAATCGAGCAGCGCAACCTTGAACTTGAGGCCAGTACGCGGCATGCGGCGCTAACGTCCCACCTCAGCCGAATGGCGATCCCTCGCGGCGCGCAGCGCCTCGTTGGGCGCTGGCGGGTTGATCAGCGCGTCCGCGAACGCCTGACTGTCGCGAGCGCTCAACTCCAGTTGCTCGTGGGCCCGCAGAGTCTTGTTCGCCTGCTCCAAGGCGGTCGAGATGATGAAGTCACTGAGGCTCACGCCCTGCACGGCCGCCGCCCGCTCCAACTGGTCCTTAGCCTGCTTCGTCGCGCGCGCCTGAATGCGCTCCGACCGGTTCTCCTGTCGCGTATCGGAAGCCATGTGAGTCTCCCCTCCTGAAGGGGGGCCACCATCGCGGCCACCACACGACCACTGTACGCCAGACTGACTCACAACGTAAGGGTGCCGTGCACATAACGCTCTGCGACGAGCGGCCCATTTCTTGTCCACCTGGGAACGTTCGTGACTCAGCCAGCTTCTGACCGGACTTCCAGAGTCAACCGATCTGGCTCGGCAGTGTGCCACGATCAGCGCATGCGCCCCGTGGCGCGACGATTCATCCTCAGTCGTCACCAATCGATCACGGGGCGGGTTACGCGTCTCAAGATCAACCCGGCTCAGGTAGATATCGAAAACGAAGCTATCCGCTGCCGGCCTTGGCGCCGGATGCACGGGTACCGGCGGGGCCGGGAGGGTCGGGGCTCTCCGCAGCCGCCTTGAGCATGCCCAACTTACGCTCCCAGGTTCGCCCCAGCTCCACCAGCCACTCGGAGGAGCGCGCCAGCGTGGCCGGCTCGAGCGTGTACAAGACCTCGCGCCCCTGCCTGCGGGGCTCCACCAGGCCGGCGTTGGCAAGCACCCGCAGGTGCCGGTCGACCGCTTGGCGCGAGACGTGAGAGTGCGCCGCAAGGCTGGTGGCACTACCGCTCCTGCGTTCAGCGAGAGCGGTCAGCAGTGCGTTGCGGGTCGGGTCGCCCAGGGCGGCGAACACCGAGATCACGGCCGGCGTCGCAGTCAGATCGCTATGGAGCGCGGCCGTGGCCTCACCCATGACCGCTCACCCCGCCCGCCTCGACGTGGGTGCGTGCGGCCGCGAGTTCCGTGACCCAGCCTTCGAGGTTGTCTTCGTAGTTGCGGCGCCGCGCCGCTTCGTCGGGCGACAGCGACTGGAAGCCGCTCTCGCGTACGCGCAGCGTGGAGCCTCCGCCCGACCTCTCCTCTATCCAGAACTCCACCAGTGTGGTGGGGGTACCTTCCGTGCCCTCATTGGCCCGGTCGCCGCCGAGCCAGCGGAACGCCACGTATGAGGGCGGGTCCTGCGACACGGTCTTGATGCGGAAGGAGCCGTACTTGGGGTGCGTGACAGTGGTGACGTCCCCGTCGACCTCGAGCACGTTCTCGGCGATGGTCCCCTCGTTTATCCACCAGCCAGGTCTGGAGGCGAGCGCGTACACGCGCTCAACGTCGGCGTCGATGTCGATGGACTTCTCGATGGCGTCGGGGGTTATCGGCATGAGTGCTCCTCGGTGCTCCGGAATCGTCTTGCAACTGAAGTGTTGCACGCCTTGCTAACACCTGCAACCGTCCGGTTGCGCTTCGGCAGAGCCGGGCGAAGCAATCGCGCATGTCCCGGCCTTACGCGTGCGACCGACTTAGCACATGCCCGGCGACTCCACGAGTCCGGTCCTGCACACGACACCAGTGGGAGTTCCTGGCACCGTTGAAAAGAGGCCCCGCACTTGATGCGGTTACGGTATGAGTTCTAGTCCCGCCGAACCGCCGACCACGGTTCGCGTTACCAGACGCGTGTCGAAGGTCGCCAAGCGTGCCTCATTGCTCACGGCCAGTCCCAGCAGGTAAGTATCGGTGATCTGGGTGGTCGTGTTGATCAGGTCGACGTGAACCAGCTCAGGCGTGGGCGGCGTGATGAGGCTCAGGTCGTCCGGAATGAAGCGGTGGCGTCCCGCCGCTAACAGGCTTCGCAGGCTTGCGATCACAAGGTTGAGGGCCTGATGGTTCGGGTAGCGCGCATGTGAGGTAATGCGCAGCGCGCCGTTTTGGGTGGTGGGCGACGAAAGTCACTCGTGGCGACCGCGCGCCCCGAACCATGCGTGTGCCCTCTCATGGTGTACGCGCAGCGGGTCGATCGATGCGATCAGGACGTTGACGTCGAGGAGGTACGCGCTCATGGGAGGTCGTCGCGTATTCGGTTCACGTCTTCTAGCGTCGCGCTCTTGGCGTGCGGGCCCGCGGGCAATAAGATGATCCCATTCCTGATCGCGGTGCCGGCACCTTTGTTCATGGCGGCTCGAGCTAGCTCGGAGACGACCTCGCCTAGTGGCCTTCCGGTTTCGGCGGCTACCTGGCGGGCGTAGGCATGCACGTCTTGGTCTAGGGACAGCGTGGTGCGTACTCGTGTCACGCATCAAGCATCACACATCAGAGGGCGGTGTCAACCGCAAACGACCGATTGCACACTGGGGTTCCTAGTCGAGGCGGTTCATTCCAAGCCGTCTAGCTCCCATCATTGCGCTTTGATGGTCTCAGTTGAGCCCGCATCCGCGCTTGACAGACCCCACATACAACCGTATGGTTGTATCCATGCTCGAGGCCGCTCACACCGACCGGCTCTTCACCGCCCTTGCCGACCAGACGCGGCGCGACATCCTGCGCCGCGCCATGGCCGGCGAGGAGGGGGTGAGCGAGTTGGCCAGCCACTACCCCATGAGCTTCGCGGCGGTGCAGAAGCACGTGGCCGTGCTCGAGCGTGCGGGCCTGGTAACCAAGGAGCGTGAGGGGCGGCGCCTGGTGGTCACCACCAGGGTCGAGGGGCTGAGAACCGCGCGGCGCTTGCTCGACCAGTACGAGGAGCTGTGGCGAGGGCGCGTGGACCGAATGACGGAGCTGCTGCAAGGCTCCGAGGAGGAGTGAACATGGCCGTTACCGCTGTCCACAAGAACCCGGCCGAGCTGACTATGAACATCGTCAGCGAGTTCGACGCTTCGCCTAAGCGAGTGTGGCAGTTGTGGGCCGACCCGCGTCAGCTTGAGCGCTGGTGGGGGCCGCCCACCTTCCCTGCCACGTTCACCGCTCACGACCTGCGCCGTGGCGGACGCATGATGTATCACATGACCGGCCCCGGGGGTGATCAGCCGCATGGTTACTGGGAGGTCGAGGAGGTGAACCCACCGACGTCGCTTTCGTTCCGTGACGGCTTCGCAGATCCCGACGGTTCGCCCAACCCGGAGCTCCCGACCACCGAGATCCGAGTGACCATCGAGGATATCGGCGCAGGCCGCACGCGCATGTCGATCCTCACGCTGTTCCCCAACCTGGCGGCGATGGAGAAGCTCGTAGCCATGGGTATGGAGGAAGGCATGACACTCGCGCTCGGCCAGATCGACGCGCTGCTGGCGGAGATCCCGGAGGCACGTGCGTGATGGACCTAACCACTCACACCCTGGAAGTGCCCGGCGCAGTCCTCACCTACGACGTCCGGCGCTCTGGCGTTGGCGGGGCCCCGGTGCTGCTGATGATCGGTTCACCGATGGGCGCGGCGGGTTTCGTCACCCTGGCCGGCCACTTCACGGACCGGACCGTCGTCACGTACGACCCGCGTGGAGTGGAGCGCAGCCGCCGCACGGACGGTGCCAGCGTATCGACACCCGAGGAGCACGCCGCTGACCTCCACCGCCTCATCAAGCAATTGAACGGCGGGGCGGCGGGTTCGGGGCCGGCATGGCCCGTTTCATCCGACTCGTCAGCCACGTGGGGCCGGTGACGGCCGAGCTCGTGGACGGCCCCGCCCCCAACCCCGCCATGTTCGGCCTCCCGACCGAGGACGACGGCTCGCGAGACGATCCGCTGCTCGGGCAGAACATCGCCTCGGGCACCCAGTACCTGCCCGACTTCGCGGCGCTCGAGGCGGCCCCCACCCGCATCGTCATCGGCGTGGGTACCGGGTCGGCCGGGCAGTTGGCGGAGCGTGCGGGCCGAGCCGCGGCAGAGAGGCTGGGAACGGCGCCGG
>JACDJB010002629.1_pt1 | contig 12585 bp, 11 predicted proteins | sample 7454121 | NCBI WGS metagenome assembly JACDJB01 (sample SAMN14253290, study PRJNA609438) | sludge metagenome | isolation source: sludge after 25d culture with pyrite | collected 2018-12-20 | reverse complement strand
GCGTTCGCTGGCGCAGGAATCCCCGTTGCTCCTGATGGATGAACCCACCACACACCTTGACCTGCAGTACCAGGTCAACCTGATGCAGCGGGTTTACCGGCTGGCACACCCGCGCAAGGCGGACCTTGACGGCGGGATGCAGCCCAGAACAGTGGTGATCACCCTGCATGACTTGAATCTCATATCACGTTACGCGGACCTGGTGGGTCTGCTCATTGGAGGGAAGCTCGCGGCGCTGGGTAAACCCGGAGAGGTGCTGCGCAGCGATATTCTGAGCCACGCGTATCAGCTGCCCCTGCAGGTACTTAAGGAGCGCGGGTTTACCCTTGTCACCCCCAGCGACCTGCCTGAAGATTTTATTGATTAATAAGCCACGGTGAGAATAAGGCCGGTCTCGATTGCGAGACCGGTGATTTATTAGACGGTGCGTGTGGTGATATTGAATTTCGGGGGAGCTTCCATCTGTTCTTTTACCTTGCAAAGTCCGGCTGAGTGGATGAGCGCTCTGTGATACTTTTCAGGAACCTCTGGAGGGATCTGGATCTCCATTTCCACATTTTCAAGTATGCCTGTGGATGGGTTGATGGTTACGCGTTGTACGATACGCACATTCTCAGTGGGCAGGTTGCGCTGCCGCAAAAAATCAAGCACATACATCCCTGAGCAGGTGCCAAGGCTGGAAATAAAGTAAGAGAATGGTGAGGGAGCCATCCCCCGGCCCCCGGCTGATGGCGGCTGGTCCGTGACGACAGTAAAATTGCCAAAATGCGCGTCAACCCTCGCCCCGCCCGGAAAATCGATGATCATGTCCATTTTTTCACTCCGATGATTTGTAATCTCAATTTTAGATGAATTTTCGCATCAATAGTGACATGTGCTGTTAAAAATTAAATCGTGAGTTTTATCATGAGAGAATGGTAGATTTTCCACTATTACCATGTAAAAGAAACGAGTAAGATGTAAAGATGCTAAAAGCTGACGATTTGAAATTAGCACTCTTTGATGATTTCACGCAGGACGAGCTTGATGAACTAAAAAGCATCATCGATTGTGTGAAATTTTCCGCCGGAGAGGTCATTCTACGGCAAAGTTTTCGCGCCACCAACCTGTATATCGTTGTGGATGGTGATGTTGAGATCACGCACAAACCGTACGACGCCCCAGCGATCTCCGTTGGCAGGCTGAATTCAGGGGGCGTTTTTGGCTGGTCGTCAATTCTTGGGCGCGAGGTGTACAGCTCGACCGTGACCGCAGTTACGGATTGCACCGTCTATCGCATTCAGGCTTTTAAACTGCAGCAGTTTTGCGAGCTCCATCATGAAACAGGCGTGGTATTATTGGAAAAGATCGCCATGTCTGTGGCGCACCACCCGGCGAGGATTCACGAGCAGATCATGAATATGATCAACTTGGCCATGACCTGTCGGGACGATGATTAATGCTTAGGAGCACCAATGACTGATATGACTGAGCTTGGTTTCACGAAAATTGAGCAACTGAAGGGTTTGATCGAGCAGTTAAGCGCTTACATTGCCACATACCATGGGGGCGAATTGGATTTTGTGTCTTTTGATGGCAAGGTCGTAAAGGTGCGCATGGGCGGCGCCTGTGTAGGTTGCCCGCATTCTCCGGCCACAGTTAAAGGCTGGGTGGAGGGCTCGGTGCGACAGTTCTTCCCTGAGGTTGAAAGCGTAGAAGCAGTAGAGTAGAACCGGTCCAAGACCGGTTTTTTATAATCAGGCAGTTTTTCCATTGATGGACATGCAGACCACGTTGCGCTTGTTCCCCCTGTTGATCGGTTTTGGTGCCGCGCTGGGACTGTGGCGCATATACCGCGCAACTGATCCGCGTGATAGTTTGCGGGGGGTTGCAGGGGGGGTATTGACGTTGCTGGGGGCGTTGTTCGGCGGGCGCGCGGGTTATATTCTGATGCACCTGGCGTTTTACTCAACTCACTGTGACGAGATCCTACGCTTCTGGCTGGGTGGATTCAACGCATATGGAGCGGTTGCCGGCGCGATTCTCTTTGCGGCGCTGGCGGCGCTTCTTATTCGCGGAGGTATGCTCAAGACGCTCGATCTGATGATTCTGTTGCTGGCACCCGTGGGCACAACGGCGTGGCTCGGATTGTGGGGTGAAGGGATCGCCTACGGGCAGGTTCTCTCCGCCGGAACGTTTGGCGGTGTCCCTGCACCGGATGAGACGGGACAACTCGCGATTCGTTTTCCGCTGCAGTTCCTCGCAGCGGCAACCCTGTTCATCATTCTGTTAGTGGTCGAAAAGGCAGCGCGAAACCTAAAGCCGGGCTACAGTTTTGCGCTTAGCGGTTTCTTTTTCTCTCTGCACGCATCCATAATTTTGTGGTTCAGGGCAGATCCTGTCCCATTATGGGGCGGTGTTCGCAGCGATTTATTGTGCACACTGGCTTTAACCCTGTTTTTCGCGTTGATCGCGGGTGTGATACGAGCGCGATCGACAAAAAGCGTTAAAATTGAGCAAGTTCAAAAAAGTGTACACACATCATCGCCATCCAATATGGAGGAAAGCATGATCGATTTAACCATAGACACCAACCAGGTTCGCGCAATACTTACCGGTTTCATTCGGGAAGAACTGTCGAAGACCGGGTTTTCAAAACTTGTCCTTGGATTGTCAGGAGGACTGGATTCCACCCTGGCGTGCTACCTGGCTGCTGAAGCACTCGGACCTGAAAATGTGTTGGGTGTGCGCATGCCTTACCGCACCTCCTCGCCTGAATCGCTGGAGCACGCGCAACTGGTGATCGATGCGCTTGGGGTACAAAGTCTTACTATTCCCATAACCGATATGGTGGAGCCGTTGTTCGCCCTCTTCCCCAAGATGGATGGACGGCGCAGGGGCAACGTGATGGCGCGCGAACGGATGATCATCCTCTTTGATCAGTCTGAAGCGTTCAAAGGACTTGTGCTTGGCACGGGAAATAAAACCGAATACCTGCTCGGTTACACAACCCTTTACGGTGATTCAGCGAACGCGCTTAACCCGCTGGGCGACCTGTACAAGACCCAGGTCAGGCAGCTGTCGCGGGTGATGGGTGTACCGGAAGTGATCATCACCAAGCCGCCTTCAGCAGATCTCTGGGCGGGTCAAACTGACGAGGGTGAATTGGGGTTTACCTATGCTGATGTCGACCAGGTGCTTCATCTACTCGTTGATCAACGCCTCGCTCCCGAAGAAGTCGTAGAGAAGGGATTCTCGCGAGCTTTTGTTCATACAGTGATCGAGCGGGTGCGCAAATCACATTTCAAACGTGTGCTGCCGCCGATCGCTAAAATTGAAGACCGCGAGAACAATTACGATTTTCTCAAGTTGACCGATTGGGGAGTTTAAACTTATCTTGTGGTGAAATAAACCCGGCTGCTAAGCCGGGTTTATTCGTTATGCACTCTTTCGCCGAACTCACTCCATTTTTGGATGTGTTCTTCCAGTTCCACCTGGACGCGGGCGTACTCGCTCCCGAGTTGTTGCACCCTCGAGGGATCAATGCCGGGGTCACTCAAACGGGTTTCGATCAGGCGCGCTTTTTCCTCCAACCGGGCGATCTCACCTTCCAAATGTTGAATTCGCCTTTCTAGCTTCTGCTTTTCGCCTTTGCTCAATCCCTTTTGCCGAGTTTTCTTTTCCACCAGTGTCACTTTTTGTGGAACACCAGTGTTTTGAGCTTCGTCCGTCGTGGTCTGCTTCAAAGCCCTGTATTGGCTGTAAGTTCCTTTGAATACCATTAGCTTCCGTTCGTCCGGCAGCACCTCCCATACCTGGGAGGCAAGCGCGTCGATGAGATAGCGGTCGTGCGAAACGAGCAGTATGGTACCCGCGAACTGCGCGAGGATCGCCTGCAGAATTTCCTGCGATGGAAGGTCGAGGTGATTGGTTGGCTCATCCAGCAGGAGAAGGTTGGCGCCCTGCAGCGCGAGGCAGGCCAGGGCGAGCCGCCCGCGCTCACCGCCTGACAACAGGCTCACTTCCTTGAAGACATCGTCGCCGGTAAAAAGGAATTTCGCCAGGTAATCCCGTATCTCGGCTGGAAGCCACCGGGGCTGCATCGCCTGTATCTCGTCCATCAAGGTCCAATCAGCATGCAGACCTTCGTGCGCCTGGGCGAAGTAGCCGACCTGAAGGCTTGAACCCAGAATCGTCTCGCCGGAATACGGCGGTATCTGTTCCAGGATGGTCTTGAGGAACGTGGTCTTTCCTGCGCCGTTGGGTCCAATGATGGCGGCACATTCACCACGTACCAGCACAAGGTCGTCCACAGAGAAAAGGGGTTTACCCTCGTCAGCGTAACCGACTGAAAGCGAGCGTGTGCGCAGCACAAGGTCGCCGCTGCGACCGGAGGATTTGAGGTTGATCTTTAAAGTGCGCCGGGTCAGCGGCGGGGTCAGTTTTGCTTCATCAAGCATGCGTTCAAGGCGTTTGCGCCTGCCCTGCGCCTGGCGCGTGTTCTGACCGGCGATATTGCGCCGGATATAGTCCTCTTCTTTTTCGATGAATTCCTGCTGCGTCTCGAATTCCTCAAGCCGTCTCCTGTAACGCTCTTCGCGCTGCGTGAGGAAGGCGCTGTAATTACCGCGGTATTCCTCCAGAGAGGGTGTCATTTCCCAAATATGATTGGTCACCTGGTCGAGGAAGTAGCGATCGTGTGAAACAATGAGCACTCCACCATGCCAGTCCTTGAAAAAAGATTCAAGCCATTCTACGGCGGAAATATCCAGGTGGTTGGTGGGCTCATCGAGCAGCAGGAGGTCGGGCTGCGAAAGAAGCAGCTTGGCGAGCATGATCCTGGTACGCTGACCGCCTGAAAGCTGCGAGACCGGTCGTGCTTCATCAACCCGATCAAAACCCAGACCACTCAGTGTGATGCGCACGCGGGTCTCGTATTCGTAACCACCGGCGCGTTCAAAACGGGTCTGAATAGCACCGTATGCTTCCATCAGTTCGTTAGAAGCCGGGTTTTCGGAAAGGGCTTTTTCCAGTTTATGCAGTTCCTGCTGCATGTCCAACAGGGGTGTAAAGATGGTCAGACATTCTTCCCAAACGTTGCGCGAGGATACCAGGGTGGCTTCCTGTGGAAGGTAGCCGATACGAATGCCGCGTGCTTTGTGCACAGTACCGCCGGAAGATTCCTCTTCTCCTATCAGGATCCTGAGCAGGGTAGTCTTGCCGACCCCGTTGGGTCCTACCAGGCCGATGCGCGCGCGATGGGGTATGCTAAACGAGATCTCGGGGAAGATATCCACCGGACCGAAAGACTTGGAAAGATTGACGGCAGTCAATAATGGCATATTTTCACCGTGCTGATTTAACTCGCCGGAAGTATACCACAGCGGTTATTTCGAGAAAAAACAGTTAACAGGTAGTTTTTCGTTTTACTCTATGATCTGCCAGAGGAATAGCTGATTATCGAGCCCGGCAGTGGCGATCGAGTGCTGGTCGGGCGAGATGGCGATCTGCAGAATGATATCGGAGTGACCGCTCAATGTATTCAGCAGAGAACCGCTGGTCGGATCCCAGAGCTGCAGGTCGTTGCTAACAGCCGTTGCGAGAAGCATTTCATCAGGAGAAAACTGCAGGTTATAAACCGATTCTCTCATCACCAGGGTCTGAATCTCAGCAGAAGTGGTGGTATCCCACAGGGTTATGGCTGGCACCATCAATCCATCAACGGTTTTTCCGGCGCATGTGGCGAGGATCATCCCCTGCGGGGCGATGGTGTAAGCGGTGACAAAATCCTCGTGCGATAATGATGCCGTCAACCTGCCTGTTTCCACCTCCTGCAGCTGCATGGTGCCGCGTGCGAGCCACGCCACCCACTGCGGGCTGTAATCGTAGCGGGCGTCGAAGACTGGCGCGGCGGTTTCAAACCCGGTTAAAACTCTGACTTCTTCGAGGGTGTTGAAATCGTAAAGCACAACTTCCCACGCTTCCTGTTTGGTGACAGCCACGTAGCGCATGTCAGGTGAAAAGGAGATATTGCTGATCGCGAAATCCGTCACCTTGCTGCCAAGGGTGGTGCCATCCTGGTTGGCATCCACAATGCTGAAGGCTTTGAGGTCTTTGTCGATAACCGCAACTGTGTGTCCGTCAGGTGCAACGGCTGCGATGCGGTTGCCGACTGATGAGTAAACTGAAAGCGTGTAGAGATTCTTCGCGTCCAGCACGCTCACGCCAAATACCTGGTTGCCATCCGTATCAGCGTTCTGTGTGAGCACCGCAAGGGTGGAACTGTCCTGTGACCAGACAATATCCTGAATGTTCCGTACAGCTGCGCGTTGACCGATCTGCAGGCTTTGAACATTGTTTTGCCTGATTTGAGCAGTAACCGGTTCAGTGACGAGCACTGTGGGGGAGGATGCCTGTGATGGGGTCAGGCTGGGAAGAACGCTGGTCGGCGGTGCCTGTGTGGGCACTGGTGTTACTTCCGCCAGGTTACAGGCGGTGAGTGACACCAACAGCAATCCCCCGATGAGCCATGGCAGATATCTTTTCATCGTATGCATCCTCTTATCCGGTATTGATATATTAGATTATATCCTTACTTAAGGGAGCAAATCATCGATTTTATCTTCGCCCCATTCCAGGGCGCTGTCCTTGGCTTCATCCAGCTCTTTTTCCAACAGGTGGACGAATTCCTTTTTCGCTTCGTTCAACCAGCGCTTCATTAACCTGGTTATTTCTATTTGAACCAGCTCCACCTGGTCTTCGATGGAATAGCGAATGTTCAGAATAAGGTCGCCCGTCCTGCCGCGAAAGATCATTGGGCGTTCATTTAGTGTTACGGGAACGTTTTCGAATCCCTCTGAGGGGATCACCAGGCCGGTTTCACGGCTCAATGTTGCGCTGTCCACCGTCCACGCGGTGAGGGAGGGGATATCACCCGCCTGTAATGCGGTCTGAAAGCCGGCATCGCCATCCCGGGCGTGCCAGGCGATGATAATCTGTTCGCCACCTTTCCTGAAATGGTATTCGTGTACGGTACCATCTTCTCCGGTTACGCGACCAAGTGGTTTGGTTTTGGTCAGATATTGCTGCAGGTTGGTGAGTGCGCGTTGGGCGCTTTTATTCGTGGCGATATTTGAGTTCCAGAAAATGAGCGGAATGGCATTCTGAGACATAAGGGCGGCGGAGGCGCGCGCCAGCATGTCAGCTTCAACCTGCCCTGGTGAAATATCCCGATTGGCGCTGAGCGCGGAAAGCTCCGTACTTCCCCAGCCCAGTCCTGTGATGAACACGGGCTTACCCCCCAACTGGCGGGCGAGTTCCTGAACGGCGCGCAGTTCTTCCGTCAGCGAGGCTGGTGTGGTCATCAGGTTCGAGGTGCAGGCTGAGTTGATCGACCCGGATGACGGATATTCGGGTGCAGCGCTGCCCTGCGCTGGTTTGTACAGGATCGCGTCAAAATCGTTCCAGACTTTGTTCGCGTTCAATTCGAGGACAAAGGTGAGGGGGTTCATGGCGCAGGCCGGATCGAAAAGACCGGTCAGTGTTCCGAGCCACACCTGGTCGTTCGGATCGGCATCTTTGATCACATCTGCGGCCGCGCTCAACAGCCTGCTGTAAAATCCCGCGTCGGGGCCAATTGCCTGGTCATGGGATAGGGGCGCAAGGTGCGGCGTCAAAGCATAGCTGCTATTGATCGCACTGCCGATCTCCCAGATATCCACCTGTTCCCCGAAATGCTCCACGGCTGCCCGCACAAATTTTTCCCAGCGTTCACGCACAACTGAGCGATCGACCGGCTGCCCGGATGTTGCCAGGTAGGCGGGTCCGCCCGTCAGCACAGCCACGATTTGCAGGTCGCGCGTGCCGGCTGATGCGAACAACAGGTCGAGCGGCACAACAGCTGACCAGTCATACACATCGGGCGAAGTTTCAATCAGGCTCCAGTTGATCTCCTGCCGGATGTAACCGGCGCCGGTTTTTGCCACCCTGTTTAAAAGTCTGTCAACATTATCCGCCGTGAGCGCGGGCAGGGCGTTCATTTCGATCCCGAACCCATCGATCCGCACAGCGGGATCAGATTCGAGAAGGTTACGGGAACGAATTGAACCCACCGGGAAAATCGAACCGGCAGCCAGGTTGAATGCGAAAAGAATATTAAAGCCAAGAGCGAGTAGTTTCATAGGGAAGCTCCTGCATGAGAAGTTGCAAGAAAGACGCCATCACATCTGTACGGCAGGCGATCAGTATTAGATATTGATATCAGGGGAAACGATGTGGTGGCGGCGCTGGCGCAGCCAGACAGAAAGCGCCCAGAGGGAAAGGCAAAGGCTGACGGATATGATAACAATTACCAGTTGAATGGTATTGACTAACCCGCCCACCTGGGCGTTGATCGGCGCAAGGGTCACGTTTTCATAATGGATGTTTCCTGCCAGCGCACTGACCCGACGCTCCCAAAAAGCGCCCAGTAAAGCGATGCCCGTTGTCTGACCGATGGTGCGGGTGAGGCTGAGTAGGCTGGAAGCCACACCGGAGCGCTCCCGTGGTGCGGACCCCATCACAGCAGAATTGTTGGGCGCCTGGAAGAGACCGATGCCAATTCCAACGGGAACAAAACGCAGCAGATAGCCCGCGACGCTTGTATCCGCGCTGAGCGTGGAAACAGCGATCTGACCAATGAGCAGAATCGCCAGACCGATCGAGGTGATCACCCGTGAGCCAAATCGGTCGGATAAAGACCCGGCGATGGGGGCGGTGAACGCGACCATAAGAGGTGTTATTGCCATCATAAGTCCTGACTGCCGCGGGCCGAAATTCAGCACGTTTTGGAGGTAGAGAGGCAGGATGATAAATGTGCCGGCGGTTACAACAAAAGCAGAAAACCCGGTGATCAGGTTGACGCTGAAAAGGCGGTTTTTGAATATTGTAAGATCGATCATTGGTTCTTTGGCGCGATTTTCAATGAGTATAAAGATGATGAGTGTAACGAGGAATACCGCCATCAATATGAAGGTAAGCGGATTGCTGAAACCACCTCCTTGAATGAGCGAAAGTGAAAAGAGCAGTGAACAAAGGCTGATAAAAAGAATAATCGCGCCAGCAAAATCAAAATGCTGTTTGTTGCCCGGACGGCTTGAGGGTACATACTTTGAGACGAGCAGGACGCCCAGCACCCCGACCGGCAGGTTGACGAAGAAGAGCCAGTTCCAGGGCAATGACTCCAGGATGATGCCGCCGATGGTCGGACCGGCGATGATGCCGATCGAGACCAGTGTTCCAAAGATCCCCAGCGCCTTTCCACGTTCATTGTCCGGAAATGCCTCTGTGACCATGGCGGTTCCAAGCGCCATGAGGATGGCTGAGCCAATGGCCTGCAGCACCCGAAAACCGATCAGCCAGTAGATGGTTGGTGAGAGTCCGCATAGGACTGACCCCGCTGTGAAAATAACCATCCCTGCAAGATATAACTTCTTCTTGCCCAGCATGTCCCCCAGGCGTCCGATGGACAGCATCAGGCTCGATACGGTGAGCATATAAGAAAGCACCACCCATTCGGTGACGACCAGGGGCTTGCCAAACTCCTTCACCAGCGTATTCAACCCGATGTTGACGATTCCACCGTCGATGGTGGCGAGAAATGCCCCCATTCCAACGGCGAGAAGAATGATCCATTTTCGATTGTTCGGGTTTGAGTCTGCTGTCATGGATTCCCTGTTGAGCGGTCAGGATAAAGCCAGATTATAACATCTGCCTGTCAGCAGCCGGCTTGACAGGGGTTGATTTTTCCAGCACAATCATTGGACAAACATATTGGAGGTTTTCCATGACAACTAATGATATTTTCGAGATCATCGTTTTGATTGCCCGACCGGCTGCCGGAAAAAGCGAAGTGATCGATTTTCTTAAACACACGAATCTGCAGGAGCGCCGCGAACGCTTCCACATTGGAAAGCTGGAGGAGATCGACGATTTTCCGATGTTGTGGACATGGTTCGAGGAGGACGCCCTGCTGGAGAAGATGGGGTATCCGCGTTTGCACACTGATTCAGAAGGGTACTTCAACGGCGACCATTTGTGGAATCTGTTGATCGAACGAATTTGCCTGGAATACGAGAAGCGGCTGCGGGATGTTCCACGGCTGGCGGAGGATTTCACCACGTTGATCGAGTTTTCCCGCGGCAGCGAGCACGGCGGATACAAGTCAGCCTTTGATCACCTTTCACAGCAGGTTGTGGACCGGATGGCGGTCATCTATCTGGATGTGAGCTGGGAGGAATCACTGCGCAAGAACCGCAAGCGCTTCAATCCTGATAAACCGGATAGTATCCTGGAGCACGGGTTGCCGGATGAAAAACTCGAGCGACTCTACAAAGAGACGGATTGGTCCGAGGTCAGCTCGGGCGACGCGGCATACCTGAATATTCAGGGCAAAAAAGTACCCTACGCTGTTTTCGATAACTCTGATGATGTCACTACGGGTCGCGGTGCTGCCCTCGGAGAGCGGCTTGAAGCAGTTACATCCCTCCTTTGGGAGCGGTATCGTAAACGATAGGGTGAAATTCTATTTGGGCTTGCGCGGGTTGATCACCGGCAGGCTCAGGTTGACAGCAGCGGGTAGCGTGATCTGCCGCGGTAGAGGAACGATCACATTAACGCAGCGCGGCAGCACTTTAATGGAGACGGGTGTCTTGCCGATGATCTCGCCATCGGACTGGGCGATTGCTGATGGGCTGGTGTGTATGACTAACGACCTTTCAAAGGAGATTTGGCGGTACTTTGGGGTTCGTTTCTGGCGCTCTACCAGTATCTGCCAGAACAGCGCTGGAACATCGAAAATTGTGCGCGCGCGAAGGATGAGCACGTCCACCCTGCCGTCGTCCGGTTTGATCTGCAGTGCGGCTTCGATGGCGTTCAGTCCCACAACCCCGTAATTGGCGACAAAGACCTCTGCAGCCCTGCCGCGATAGCGCCTGCCATCTGCGATGATGGTGTAGCGGAGCTGCTGAAGACCGAACACCTGCTTTAAGAGGTGGTTGAAATACGCCAGGTTACCCCAGCGGCGTTTTTCGGTCCTGCCGGTATTGGCTACCATCGAGGAACTGACACCGATACTGAGATTCATTGCCTGGTAGGTATCCCCTACCGCCATAAGGTCCAGTTTTTTGATCTTATGGCTTCCGGTCATCACCTTCACCGCTCGCGCGACACTGTATGGAACCGCCAGATGACGGGCAATGGCGTTCCACGTCCCCGTGGGAATGATGCCAAGGGGGACGTGTGAATTCACCATGCCTGCTGCCACGGCCGCGATCGTACCATCCCCGCCCACCGCGACAACCATGTTCACCCCGCCGTCAATCTCCTGCCGGACGAGCGGCGCGATAGTCTCCTCTGCGGTGGTGACATGAAACCTTGTGTTCCAGCCGAAATGGTAGAAACGGTTCTCGATCTGCCGCCGCAGCATCTGCGCGTTTCCGATTCCTGCCACAGGGTTGAGAACGATGAACGCGGTCGGGTTTGCCTTAATTTCAGGTATCAATCTCCCTCGTTTCTGCTCGATCAATTGTATTATAAGAGATATATGGAATGCAAACCGGCTCTTTTTTAACCAGTGTGCAGTTGCGTTTTATGGAGGTCAACATGGTATTGATTCCGTCACGTATACAGCCAGGGGACACAATAGGGGTAATCTCTCCTTCGAACCCGGTCACGGATGAACTGGAGGAACAGTTCACCGCCGGGACTGCCTGGTTGGAGGCATTGGGTTTTCGCGTACTTGTTGGTGAGCATGTGTGCTCCACAAGCTGGGGTCATGGGGCTGCGCCGCAGGAGAAAGCAGAAGACATCAACCGCATGTTCGCGGATCGTTCCGTCAGGGCGATCATCTGCTCGCAGGGCGGTAATACTGCGAACGCCTGTCTGCCTTACCTGGACTGGGATTGCATTCGCGCCAACCCGAAAATATTCATGGGAATCAGTGACATCACGGTGCTGTTAAATGCCATTCACTTAAAAACCGGTCTGGTCACCTTCCATGGAAATGATGTAATCTGGGGCTTCGGTCGCGAACCACAGGAATATGACCGTGAGCAGTTCATCAGCCGTTTAATGTCCGCGACCATCGGGATTATCCCGCAGCGAATGGAAAGGCGCGCGGTGCGTGCGGGGCGTGCCGAGGGACATTTGCTTGGCGGCAACCTGCGCTGCCTGTTAAAGCTCGCCGGCACACCCTATTTTCCTGACTTTCGTGGATCTATCCTTGTCCTTGAAGCGCTGCACGCCACACCGGCGGATTGCGAAGCCGCTTTCAACCAGCTCAAGCAGATGGGTGTATTTGAGCGGGTGCGGGGAGTGGTGATTGGTTATATTTACGGGATGCAAAAGGAAGGACGCACCGATTCGGATATGGAGAGCGTGCTGGCAAAGGTCACCAGCGGCTACGACTTTCCGATCCTCAAGGTGAATGAATTCGGGCACAACTGCCCGAACGCGGTGCTGCCCGTGGGGGGGAGGGTGAGAATGGATACAGACACCCTTAGTTGGGAGATTATTGAAAACTGCGTCCAATAGCACTCTCAAGCGCTAAAACAGATCAAGCTGGAAGTT
>JACDJB010002628.1_pt1 | contig 12599 bp, 9 predicted proteins | sample 7454121 | NCBI WGS metagenome assembly JACDJB01 (sample SAMN14253290, study PRJNA609438) | sludge metagenome | isolation source: sludge after 25d culture with pyrite | collected 2018-12-20 | reverse complement strand
AAGCTGGCGAATGAATATATCTCCATCAAGCCTGGCTTCGATGGGCTATTAGCGGCCGGCATCATGAAAGAATTGCTCCGGATGGGGCTGCAGGACGATGAGTTTTTAACAAATCAGTCTGTAGGATTCGAGGACTTAAAGGCCTTGCTGGATAGTGTGACATTAGACTATATCAGTGAAGTGACAGAGGTTCCGGCCGAAATCATCACCCATCTTGCAGGAGTTTATGCTGACCGCCCAGTTTCCACGATCATGGGTCTGGGAATGCAGCGCTATGAAAATGGCGGCAACACGATCAGGCTGCTTGATGCACTTGTGGCTGTCAGCGGCAATATCGGGATTGCTGGCGGCGGAGCCAATTATGCCAATAAGCAGGTAGGGCAGAGTTTTGATTATCAGAACATGACGATGCCTGGACGGAAAAAGTCATTGCGCACGTTCACGATGATGAGGCAGGCCGAGGAGATCCTCACCGCCGTCGATCCAGAAATCAAAATGGGAATCGTCACCTGCGGCAACCCGCTGACACAGGTTCCTGATACAAATCGGGTTCGGGATGCTTTCGAATCGCTCGAAACTCTCGTCGTCATTGACCAGTTCATGACGGATACAGCTGAACTTGCTGATTATGTTTTGCCAGCCGCCACTGTATTTGAAGTGGAGGATGTATACTACTCTTCCATGTACCATCATTATGTGAACCACGGTCCAAAGCTAGTAGAACCGCCGGGCGAGGCCAAGCCAGATGCCTGGATTTGGGGAGAGCTGGCGAATCGGTTAGGCTTTGGCGACGATTTTGATTTTTCAAGAGAAGAATTCATGGGCATGGGCCTGGCATCCTTGACAGCAAAGGGCATTACCCTGGATAAAATACGTGTGGAAAAGTTCGCGGAACTCCCGGTGGATAAGATTCCATGGGCGGACAGGAAATTCAAAACGCCTAGCGGCAAGTATGAATTCACAGCTTCAGCAGTTGCTGACGGCCGGGTCAAACTGTCGCTGCCAACAGAGACAAAATGGACGAATCCCGAGCTGGCGGAAAAATATCCATATACCCTGCTGACGATCCACCCGCTGCGTTCGAACCATTCGCAGCATTTCCACCTGTTCCAGCCGGAGCCATATGTGAAAGTGGAAATCGCCGAAAGCGTAGCTGCCGAAAAAGGCTTGCAGGACCAGGACTGTGTGCGGGTATGGAATGACAGAGGAGAAGTGAAAGGGACCGTTTCGATTTTCAAAATGGCCCACCCGGGAACCGTGAATATAGATGAAGGCATTAGCGCCCGGTTCGGAGGCTCAGTAAACCAGCTGACACCCAGCCGGGAATCAGACAACGGCCTCGGCAGCACCCTTTATGATTGCCTGGTGAACATTGAAAAAGTGGAAAAAGAATGATGGATGTAATGCCGCACTTGAATTTAGAGTGCGGTATTTATTTTGGGTGAATAGGGCGGAGAGATCCTTATGCAGGCAAATCCACCTCTATAAGGGCACCATTCGAGCGGAAAGATCCTTATGCAGGCAAATCCACCTCTATAAGGGCATCATTCAAGCGGAAAGATACCCTTATGTAAGCAAATCCACCTCTATAAGGGCACCATTCGAGCGGAAAGATACCCTTATACAAGCAGTTTCACCTCTATAAGGGCATCATTCAAGCAGAAAGATACCCTTATGTAAGCAAATCCCCCTCTATAAGGGCACCATTCGAGGGGAAAGATACCCTTATGCAGGCAAATCCACCTCTATAAGGGCACCATTCGAGCGGAAAGATACCCTTATGCAAGCAGTTTCACCTCTATAAGGGCACCATTCAAGCGGAAAGATACCCTTATGTAAGCAGATTCGCCTCTATAGGGCATCATTCGAGCAGAAAGATACCCTTATGTAAGCAAATCCGCCTCTATAAGGGCACCATTCGAGCAGAAAGATACCCTTATGCAGGCAAATCCACCTTCATAAGGGCATCATTCAAGTAGAAAGATACCCTTATACAAGCACACCCCCCTTCATAAGGTAACTATTCAACCAGAAAGAGGCAATTCTCCTTCCACAAAGGCACCAAGAAGCTTACCTCCTTTTACAAGCTTGTCTTTTCCCCCTGTAATCTCTATAATTGTGAGAGGAAAAAATCGTTTAGGTGATTCTTGCTTGAATAGATACATTTTTAAAATAGAGGAGTGACATGGATGGCTTTAACAGCAGGTATTGTTGGACTTCCTAACGTTGGGAAGTCGACATTGTTTAATGCGATCACACAGGCTGGTGCTGAATCAGCCAACTATCCGTTCTGTACGATTGACCCGAATGTCGGAATCGTTGAGGTTCCTGACCATCGTTTAACTAAATTGACTGAGCTGGTCCAGCCGAAAAAGACGGTGCCGACTGCTTTTGAATTCACTGACATCGCCGGTATCGTTAAAGGCGCGAGCAAGGGTGAAGGACTTGGAAACAAGTTCCTTTCCCATATCCGCCAGGTAGATGCGATCTGTCAGGTTGTCCGCTGTTTTGCGGATGACAATATTACGCACGTTGCAGGTAAAGTAGACCCTATATCGGATATTGAGGTCATTAACCTGGAATTGATTCTCGCTGATATGGAATCCGTGGAGAAAAGAATCAGCCGTGTTGAGAAATTGGCTAAGCAAAAGGATAAGGAAGCTTCAATTGAATTTCCGATCCTGGCTCGTCTTCGTGATGCATTTAAAGCTGAACAGCCGGCTCGTGCAGTAGAATTCACTGAAGAAGAATTGAAAATCGTCAAACAGCTTCACTTATTGACGATCAAGCCAATGCTTTACGTTGCCAACGTTGGCGAAGAGGACGTCGCTGACCCTAGGGGCAATGAGTATGTCCAGAAGGTTCGCGAGTTCGCAGAAAAGGACAATGCGGAAGTCATTGTCATCAGTGCGAAAATCGAGGAAGAAATCGCTGAGCTTGAAGGCGAAGAAAAGGAAATGTTCCTTGAGGAGCTGGGAATTGAAGAATCAGGTTTGGACCAGTTGATCCGTGCGGCATACAGCCTGCTTGGACTGGCTACCTACTTTACAGCCGGCGTCCAGGAAGTACGCGCGTGGACATTCCGCCACGGCATGAAAGCACCTCAATGTGCCGGCGTCATCCACTCCGACTTTGAGCGAGGATTCATCCGGGCAGAAACAGTTCACTATGATGACCTTCTTGCAGCAGGGTCAATGACAGCTGCGAAGGAAGCTGGAAAAGTCCGCCTAGAAGGTAAAGAATACGAAGTGAAAGACGGAGACATCATCCACTTCCGCTTTAATGTATAATCAAAAATCAGCCTTGCCGGTATGCAGGGCTGATTTTTTTTCGCTAAAATTGCTTGGACAAAAACACGAACATATGTTAGTATTTTATTATAGAATTCTATAACACAGAAACAGCAAAAGTAGTTTCATTTCATATTGCATTGCTTTTGGGTAGGCTCTGTGATATAATTTCATCTTGTGAGTAATTAAACAATTACTCCTTGCCCTGTAATGGGGCCGTTTAGACCAAAAGGAGGTGACAGTGATGAGAAAGTACGAAATTATGTACATCATCCGCCCAAACATTGAAGAGGAAGCTAAAAAGGCTCTTACAGAGCGTTTCAGCACAATCCTTACAGACAACGGTGCGGAAGTTGCAGAAGCTAAGGAATGGGGCAAACGCCGCCTAGCTTATGAAATCAATGATTTCCGTGATGGCTACTACCAGCTTGTTAAGGTAAACGCTACTCCGGCAGCAGTTGAGGAATTCTCTCGTCTTGCTAAGATCAGCGAAGATATCATTCGCCACATCGTTATTAAAGAAGAAGAATAATAACTGATATAAATATAAACTTTCAGCGGAAGGTGTTTCACATGGAACATCCATGCTGGGGGGAAGGAGTTGATTCTGATGATGAATCGTGTCGTTCTTGTCGGCCGTTTGACCAAGGATCCTGAATTACGTTTCACACCAAATGGAGTTGCAGTTGCTACTTTCACACTTGCGGTAAATCGTTCATTTACCAACCAGCAGGGGGAAAGAGAAGCGGACTTCATTAACTGTGTGGTATGGCGCCGTCCAGCTGAAAATGTTGCTAACTTCTTGAAGAAGGGCAGCCTTGCAGGTGTGGACGGACGCGTCCAGACTCGCAGCTATGAAGGACAAGATGGTAAGCGTGTATACGTTACAGAAGTTCTTGCTGAGAGTGTTCAGTTCCTTGAGCCAAAAGGGCAGTCTTCAGACAGAGGGGATAGCGGTTATTCCCGTCAAAATGATCAAGGTTCCCCATTCGGGAATCAAAATCAGAATCAACGCCAGAACCAAGGTTATACAAAAGTAGATGAAGATCCATTTGCAGGTGGCGGCCAAATCGACATTTCAGATGATGATCTTCCATTCTAATATATAACTCGGACATAAACTTTAATAAACAAGGAGGGAAATGACCATGGCAATGGGTGGACGCAGAGGCGGACGTGCAAAACGCCGTAAAGTTTGCTACTTCACAGCAAACGGAATCACTAAAATTGATTATAAAGATGTTGATCTTCTTAAAAAATTCATCTCTGAGCGCGGTAAAATTTTACCACGTCGTGTAACTGGAACTAGCGCTAAATATCAGCGTAAATTGACAGTTGCAATCAAACGTTCTCGTCAAATGGCATTACTGCCATACGTTTCAGGCGAATAATGATCGGCTCTTAAAAGGCAGCGGGGTATCCCGCTGCCTTTTATATTAATTACGGCGGTTTTCTGGAATCTATATACCGCATTGGTTGCTTGTCGCTAATTTACAAGATAAAATAGTTCTTATCGGTTATTTTAGATTTGGGCAACCTGTGAAATGGAGAATTTGTCATGGCAGACCGAGGAGCTTCGGATCGGCCAAGAAGTCAAAGAGCGACTTCGCTGATTGCCCCTCCAGCGCTTGTCCTGTCTGACCAAGGCGCTTACGTTTTTCGATGAGGTGAAATATGAAAAATACATACAAGCTGACAGAGGGTGCCATCCTGTTGGCGATTTTTGCTGTTATGTTGTTAATTACTTTGTATATTCCGGGATTGGGATTGATCGTGAATTTCTTCCTTTCCTTGCCGTTCCTGATGTTTGGGGCTAAGCATGACTGGAAAAGCACGGCTGTTTTTACGCTGGCGGCTGTTTTGCTATCGATGATTCTTGGCTCGTTCCTGGCGATTCCGCTGGCTTTGGCTTTTGGAACGACAGGTGCCGTCATGGGGTATATGGTAAGGGAAGGAAAGAGCAGGTTTGCTGTTTATATTGCAGGATCTGTCGTGTTCCTTGTGAATTTAGTGGCACAATATGCTTTGTCGATCGTTCTCTTCAACATCAACTTCATTGATGAAATGGTGACGGTGTTCCGTTCCTCTGTTGATCAGGCGATTAACATGCTTGAGCAAATGGGTCAGACACCTGACGAGAAGCTGATCAAACAATTTGAAACGATGGTCGATATGATAGAAGTGCTTGTACCAAGTATGTTCGTCATGTCTTCCTTTTTCATTGTGTTCCTGCTGCAACTTGCTTCATTTCCGTTCATGAAACGGTTTGGCATCAAGGTGCCAGTATGGCGTCCGTTCAGGGAATTGAATCTTCCCAAAAGCATCCTCTGGTATTATCTGATCACGATGATCGTTGCACTGGTGATGCAGCCTGAGCAAGGAACATACTGGTTCTGGGTGATTTCCAACCTGACATTCATCCTGCAGATGCTGATGGTCCTCCAGGGGGTTTCGTTCGTTTTTTATTTCTCATATATAAAAGGGTATTCAAAAGCTGTCCCCATCATCGTACTTGTCCTGATGTTCCTCCTGCCATTTATTCTTTATATTGTGAGGATATTAGGTATAATTGATTTAGGATTTGATTTAAGAAAACGTCTAGGAGAGAAGAAGTAATCAGAAACTAACGCTTTAGGAGCTGAGCACATGCCTTCTTATTTAGAGAGGCGGCAAATACGTTATCCATTGTATGGATTGATGGCCGTAACACTGGTGCTAATTGGATTTCTGTCTTTCTATAACTGGCTTATAGGGGCTGCAGGGTTCATTCTCACCGGCCTGTTGATATACTTGATTTTTCAAGTGAACCATAAAATAAAGGAAGAAACGGAAGTGTATATTTCCACTCTTTCTTACCGTGTGAAAAAGGTCGGCGAAGAAGCATTGATGGAAATGCCGATCGGGATCATGCTGATCAATGATGACTATTATATTGAGTGGACGAATCCCTTCATTGCGTCCTGTTTCTATGAGGACTCACTCGTTGGAAAGTCATTATATGATGTAGCCGATGCTGTCATTCCATTGATCAAGCAAGAGGTAGAAACGGAAATCATCGCGCTTCATGATCGAAAATTCAGGGTCATCCACAAATCTGATGAACGGCTGCTGTACTTTTTCGATGTGACCGAGCAGGCAGAAATTGAAAAGATGTACCATAATGAGCGGACGGTCATCTCAATCATTTATCTTGATAATTATGAAGAACTGACCCAGGGAATGGATGACCAGAATAAAAGCAGCATGAATAGTCTTGTGACCTCGATTTTGAATAAATGGGCGACCAATAATGGTGTATTCCTCAAGCGGGTTTCCTCTGAACGCTTCATCGCGGTATTCAATGAGCATATTCTCCGGCTGCTGGAAAAAGGTAAATTCTCCATCCTGGATGAGGTAAGGGAAACGACATCCAAGCAAAATGTCCCTTTGACTTTGAGTATAGGTGTCGGCACCGGGTACTCATCGCTTCCCGAACTTGGAACACAGGCACAGTCAAGTTTGGACCTTGCTTTAGGGCGTGGCGGAGACCAGGTGGCAATCAAACAGCCTAATGGAAAAGTGAAGTTTTACGGAGGCAAGACCAATCCTGTCGAAAAGCGCACCAGAGTGAGGGCACGGGTCATTTCCCATGCACTCAAGGAATTGGTCATTGAAAGTGACAAGGTCTTGATCATGGGCCACAAGAACCCGGATATGGACGCAATCGGTTCGGCAATCGGAATTCTTAAAGTCGCACAAATGAACAAGCGTGAAGGCTTCATTATCTATAATAAAAATGAGATTGATACAGGTGTCCAGCGCCTGATGGATGAGATTAAACAAAACGAGGACCTGTATTCCCGTTTCATCACACCGGAACAGGCATATGAAATCGCCTCGGATGACACCTTGCTGGTCGTCGTCGATACTCATAAGCCGTCACTGGTGAATGATGAGAAGCTGCTGAATAAGATTGAGAATGTCATCGTCATCGACCACCATCGCAGGGGTGAGGAATTCATTAAAAATCCGCTGCTTGTCTACATGGAGCCTTATGCTTCCTCGACGGCAGAGCTCGTCACGGAATTGCTTGAATATCAGCCTAAGAATGGCAAAATCCAAATGCTTGAGGCGACAGCTTTATTGGCGGGGATTATCGTCGATACGAAAAGCTTCACCTTAAGGACAGGGGCGCGGACATTCGATGCTGCTTCCTATCTGCGCAGCCATGGAGCGGATACCGTATTGGTCCAGAAGTTTTTAAAAGAAGATATCAATACGTATATCAAAAGGGCAAGACTGATTGAAAATGTTTATTTTTACCGTGATGGCATTGTGATTGCCAAAGGCGCGGATGATATATATTGTGACCATGTCCTGATTGCCCAGGCAGCAGATACATTACTGACGATGGATGGCGTGTCGGCATCATTCGTCATTTCCCGGAGATCCGAGGATACCATCGGCATCAGCGCCAGATCGTTAGGTGAAGTGAATGTCCAGGTTATCATGGAACACCTCGATGGTGGCGGGCATTTGACCAATGCCGCGACACAAATGTATGATCTTTCTACAGATGAGGCAGAAACATCTTTACAAAATGCGATAGATGAATATTTAGAAGGGGGACAAAAAGAATGAAAGTAATCTTTTTGAAGGACGTTAAAGGAAAAGGCAAAAAAGGCGAAATCAAAAATGTGGCAGATGGCTATGCCCATAACTTCCTGATCAAGCAGGGACTTGCTGTAGAAGCCAATCAGGCCGCTATGAGTTCCCTTAGTGCACAGCAGAAAAAAGAAGAGAAAATGGTTCAGCAAGAGCTGGAGGATGCGAAGGCATTGAAGGAAAAGCTGGAAAAAGTTACAGTTGAACTATCCGCAAAGTCTGGTGAAGACGGCCGCCTATTCGGTTCAATTACAAGCAAGCAAATTGCCGATGAACTGCAAAAGGCGCATAAAATCAAGCTTGACAAGCGCAAAATCGAGATGCAGGATGCCATCCGCACACTGGGATACACTAAAGTTCCTGTAAAGCTTCATAAAGACGTCCAGGCAACATTGAATGTCCATGTAAAAGAAGGAAAATAATTTACAGTTCCATATACTCATAAACATGATAAAATAATATAGTTACAGAAATAGGTGATCGGTGCTGCTGATCACTTTTTTCAATTACAGTAATTTTGTAAGGGGGCTGGCAGATGAGTGAATTATTCGCGGATCGACTTCCGCCGCAAAATATGGAAGCGGAACAAGCCGTAATTGGTGCAATATTTTTAGAGCCATCAGCTTTAACTCTTGCTTCAGAAATCCTTTTACCGGATGATTTTTACCGTGTTGCACACCAGAAAATATTCAGCGTCATGCTGGATTTGAATGATAAAGGGAAAGCAATCGACCTCGTTACCGTCACGGAAAACCTGGCATCTTCCAAGCTGATTGAGGATGTTGGAGGGGTCAGCTATCTAAGTGAATTGGCTGCGTCCGTTCCGACTGCAGCAAACATAGAGTATTATGCTAGAATCGTAGAAGAAAAATCGCTGCTTAGAAGGCTCATCCGTACAGCTTCAGGTATTGCCGAAGATGGCTATATGCGTGAAGACGAAGTCGAAGCCTTGCTGGCTGAAGCAGAAAAGAACATCATGGAGGTTGCCCAGCGCAAAGGCGGCGGGGCCTTTCACAACATAAAAGATGTCCTTGTCAGGACTTATGATAATATCGAGGAAATGCATAACCGGCAAGGGGATATCACCGGGCTGGAAACTGGGTTTACCGAGCTTGATCGTATAACTGCTGGCTTCCAGCGAAATGACTTGATCATTGTGGGTGCCCGTCCTTCCGTAGGTAAGACGGCTTTTGCCTTGAATATTGCTCAGAACGTCGCGAAGAAGACAGGAGAAAACGTTGCAATCTTCAGTTTGGAGATGGGGGCAGAACAACTCGTCATGCGTGTTCTTTGTGCTGAAGGAAACATTGATGCCCAGAGACTGCGTACCGGTTCTTTGACCGATGAGGACTGGGGAAAGCTTACGATGGCGATGGGCAGCCTGTCTAACACAGGTATTTTCATTGATGATACTCCAGGTGTGAAGATCACCGACATCCGCTCAAAATGCCGCCGTTTAAAGCAGGAACATGGCCTTGGCATGATCATGATCGACTATTTGCAGCTGATTCTTGGCAGCGGACGTGCCGGCGAAAACCGTCAGCAGGAAGTGTCCGAGATTTCACGTTCACTGAAGCAGTTGGCGCGTGAACTGCAAGTGCCGGTCATCGCCCTGTCACAGCTGTCCCGTGGTGTAGAACAACGTCAGGACAAGCGTCCAATGATGTCTGATATTCGTGAATCCGGTTCGATCGAGCAGGATGCCGATATTGTCGCGTTCCTTTACCGTGATGACTACTATGACAAGGAGTCCGAAGACAAGAACATCATCGAAATCATCATTGCCAAGCAGCGTAACGGCCCGGTAGGAACCGTAAAGCTCGCCTTTGTAAAAGAATACAATAAATTCGTCAACATCGAGAACCGATATGATGAATCGTACGCTCCACCAGGGGCATAATGAGAATTGACCAGTTTGGTTGATTCTCTTTTTTTTGCAGTTTATCTACGATTCAAAGCCTTTTACGAACAAAACAATTGTTATATAAATTTAATGTTCGTGTTTTGTTGACTTATCTACGTGATTACTGGTAAACTTTATATGTTTCAAACGGAAAAATTACCGTATACCTTTGGAGGTGCTTTTTTTATGTCATCCGTAGTAGTAGTTGGAACACAATGGGGAGACGAAGGAAAAGGGAAGATCACAGACTTCCTTTCAGAAAATGCCGAAGTGATTGCCCGATACCAGGGGGGAAACAACGCAGGCCATACAATCAAGTTTAATGGTGAGACATATAAACTGCATTTGATTCCATCAGGAATTTTTTATAAAGAGAAAACCAGTGTTATCGGGAACGGAATGGTTGTCGATCCTAAAGCGCTAGTGAAGGAACTTGCCTATCTTCACGATAAAAACGTGACCACTGACAATCTGCGTATCAGCAACCGTGCCCATGTCATCCTGCCATATCATCTGAAGCTGGATGAAGTCGAAGAAGCAAGCAAGGGTGCCAATAAGATTGGTACCACAAAAAAGGGAATCGGCCCAGCCTACATGGACAAGGCTGCCCGTACAGGTATCCGGATTGCAGACCTACTGGATCGTGAAGTTTTCGAAGAAAAGCTTACCCGTAACCTTGAAGAAAAAAATCGCCTGCTTGAACGTATCTATGAAACTGAAGGATTCAAGCTTGAAGATATTCTCGATGAGTATTATGAATATGGCCAGCAAATAAAGCATTATGTTGTCGACACATCTGTCGTGTTGAATGATGCATTGGACGAAGGCCGCCGAGTGCTGTTCGAAGGCGCACAGGGAGTCATGCTTGATATCGACCAGGGTACATATCCATTCGTCACATCTTCCAACCCAGTCGCTGGCGGTGTGACAATCGGGTCTGGAGTAGGGCCAACGAAAATTACTCATATTGTTGGTGTTTCAAAAGCGTATACGACTCGCGTTGGTGATGGTCCGTTCCCAACCGAACTGGACAATGAAATCGGCAACCAGATTCGTGAAGTAGGACGTGAATACGGGACAACAACAGGCCGTCCGCGCCGCGTTGGCTGGTTCGACAGCGTCGTCGTCCGCCATGCTCGCCGAGTCAGCGGAATCACGGATCTATCCCTGAACTCCATCGATGTTCTGACGGGGATCGAAACGCTTAAAATTTGCGTGGCATATCGCTATAAAGGCGAACTGATCGAAGAGTTCCCGGCAAGCCTGAAGGCACTCGCTGAATGCGAACCAGTCTACGAAGAACTGCCAGGCTGGACCGAAGACATCACAGGCGTAAAATCACTCGATGAACTGCCGGAAAATGCAAGACACTATCTAGAGCGTATTTCACAGCTGACAGGTATTCCATTATCTATTTTCTCAGTCGGTCCAGACCGCACCCAGACAAACGTCGTGCGCAGCCCTTGGAGATCATAAATAATTAAAAGTAGGCCCCTGATTATCTGGATCGGGGGCTTGTTTTGTAATTGGGGCAGGTCTTCCATCTGTTTTCAAGTGGATAGAATTCCTGAAATTAGATTCTTATAATGTAATTTTCAAGCGTAAATCATTAATAGTTAAAAGAATTGCCACTGAATTTAAGGTGAAATCGAAGGATGAAAGAAAAAAGCAAAAAAGTTTTAAAAAAATATATACAAAAGACAAATTGCTATGGTAATATAAACAACGTTGTCACTAATTCGACAAAAAACGATAAATTTTATTACGAGCCATTAGCTCAGTCGGTAGAGGGTTGCTAGCTTCATCGAATCTTCTTCAGCGGCAACCTGCGAGAAATACCGAAGGTCTTTTGAGCACAGGTTCTAAACAAAACTCATTTATGATACAAAATAAAATTACGAGCCATTAGCTCAGTCGGTAGAGCAAGTTGCTCACATCCTTGAAAAACTTCTGCGGCAACTTGCGAGAAGGACCGTAAGGTCGTTCGAGCAGCGCAGATGCGAAAAACAAAACAATCTAGGGTTAACAAAACTAAGTTTTACTTCTTTCTAAACGAGCCATTAGCTCAGTCGGTAGAGCATCTGACTTTTAATCAGAGGGTCGAAGGTTCGAGTCCTTCATGGCTCACCAAGTTTTTTTCGCGACAGCGAAAAAGGATCAACTTTAATACGGCCCCTTGGTCAAGCGGTTAAGACACCGCCCTTTCACGGCGGTAACACGGGTTCGAATCCCGTAGGGGTCACTTTATTACATATTTAAATGAATATTATCTTGGCTCAGTAGCTCAGTCGGTAGAGCAAAGGACTGAAAATCCTTGTGTCGGCGGTTCGATTCCGTCCTGAGCCATTAAAAAAGGGAGCGTGTCTAATGACATGCTCTCTTTTTTTGGGTTCAACGTCAAATGTTGGGGTGAAGTGAATTTTGCTTCACCCTTATCCAATATGCGAACCCAATCTTTTATACCTATGTGTTAATAGTATTTTAGCTCGGAAGCGCATGAAGCTCCTAAAGCCAAAAGCGTTCCGTTTCATCACTTTTGTTAAGTTATTTATTCCCTCCAAAAAGCCATTGGAATAGTTGTAACTGAAGCTGTTCAATATTTCTATCTGCCAATTCTTAAAGGTTTGTGCAGCTTTCTGAAACTCAGGAATACCTGCCTCTTCAATGGCTTTGTATAAGGCATATAAGTCATTTTTGGTTTGGAGGATATTCTCTTCCCCATTCAGCTTTGCTTCATCGAACCAGCGACAAAACAGCTCTTT
>JACDJB010002626.1_pt1 | contig 12605 bp, 8 predicted proteins | sample 7454121 | NCBI WGS metagenome assembly JACDJB01 (sample SAMN14253290, study PRJNA609438) | sludge metagenome | isolation source: sludge after 25d culture with pyrite | collected 2018-12-20 | reverse complement strand
TGGCCATCGAGGCGGACCTCGACCAGCGGCATCGTTTCGTCGGGCGTCGGCAACGGCAGCGCAACGGTGGCACCGACATGGGCTTCCAGCTCCACCTCGAGCATGGAGCCGTTGATCCGCAGTTGCGCCTGCGCCAACCCGGCGCATTGCGGTGCGCATTCGGGTGCCTCGGTGAGCCGGCTGCGCAACTGGTTCAGCAACTGCGCATCAGGCAGTGATTGCGCGTGTACTCCCGTCGGCAGCAGTGCGATCGCCAACAATGCGGCACCGCCAATGCCGACGCCCCGGGGGGGCACCTGGCCACGCCGCAGCGGCCGCAACAGATTCATCGCCAGGCGGCCCAACACGATCGCCAGCAAACCAACCATCAGCACGCGCAACAGCCGCACCAACCAGGCCGGCGCGATCACCAGTCGCATGGTCTGTTGCGGCGTCACCGGTCCCGACCAGCCCAGCCGATAGTTGTTGCCCGCGTTCCAGTGCGGCGTGCCGGGGCCGGCCTGGATCACGGCACGATCATCCTGTTCGGCACCCACCAGTTGGCTGACCGAGATCCGTGAGCCAGAGACGATCACACCCTGCATGTCGCCGGACGGAGCCTGGACGACACTCGCACTCAACTCTGACTCCGGAGGTGGAACCACCTGCTGAATGATCCTGGGTGGTGGTTGCTTGGCTGCTTGCGATGGTGCCAGCGGGACGGGCGGCGGCTGCAAACCGCGCGCGACCCTCTCTGCGCCGCCAGCCTGTGGCGCATGGGCCGATGGCACCACCGGCGAGGATGCGCCTTGTTCTAATTGCGGATGCAACGCGTACTGCAATTGTGCGGCCGTGAACGGTAGCGCCCACAGCGCCGCCAGCGCGAACACGCCGAGCGCACCACCCCGTGCAAAAAGCCGCAGACGACCCTCAGGCAACGCGCGCAACAGCAAGGCGAGCGCCAATGCAGCCGCCAGCGTCCATCGCGGCGCCATCGCCTCATGCTGGGCCAGCGCCAGATAGCCGGCGGCCAGTAACGCCCACGGCCAGCCGAGCAGACGTCCGGCCAGCAATGCGATCAAGGCCACCACGAACAGGTCGAGCAAGGTCCACTGCGCGGCCCAGGAATCGTTCGAGCGATCCGCACCGATCGCGCCGAGCAGGCGATAGCCGTGCGGCAGGTGCACGGTGGCATCGATGCCATCCAGCGGCAGTTGCCAACCGGAACTGGGCACTGCACCGGCATCGACCGGCAAACGTAGGCCGGCCGAGACATCGATGTGGCGGTCACGCACCTCGAAGCCCATGCGGCCCTCGGCATCCCTGGTAACCAGCAACGGATCACCGGCCTGCGACGCGCGCTGCAACTGCCATGGCGCGGTGGCATCGAGCCGCTGGTGGTGACGCAGTTCGCCGCGGAGCCGGTCGGCCACACTGAAATGCCCGCCGTCGAAGTCCAGCCACATTTCGCGCTGCAGATGCAGTACATCGCCCCGGCTACCCTCATTGCCGCGATTGCCCTGCTCCACGCTCAACCCGCTGTGGTCATCCAGCACATAAGCCGGCAAGTCGTCCCAGTCAGCCGGCACCCCGGCCTGTGCGGCATCGGTGGCCTTGCCTTCGACCCGTGTGCTGCGCAGCGCGTTGTCATCGGCATAGCTCCAGATCTCCTGTTTCGGCCATGGTGCAGGTGGCAACGTCACCTCCACCTTCTGCAGCCGTGCGACGCTGCGCGCCTGCAGGCTCAGGGTCCACTGGCCTGGCCGAAGTTGCACACGCAGATGTCCGTCGCTCTCCAGCCGCGCGGGCAAATCACCGTCGAGCGCCGTCGCGATGAAACCGGTGGGCAGCACCGGCCCCAGCACCTGTTCGCGGGCACTGCCGGCAACCCTGAACTCAAGCCTCGTATCCAGCGTGGCCGGCAAGCCATCGCCGAGGCGCCGATAGACGCGCAGCGACAGCGCATCAGCCGCGCGTCGGGCACCGGCCGCCTCGCCGAGGGTGAGTTGCCGGCCATTGCGCTCGACCCGCGTCACCGCGACCCCGTCGACGCTGAGCGTCACCAGGCCGATCGACTCCGGTACACGCAAACTCGCCGGACGCGACACCCACGGCAGCAAGCCATGAATCCGGTAGTCGCCCGGCGCCAGCCACACCATCGGTTCACCTCGATGCTCCAGCACCGTCGCCGGCTGCCTGCCCAGGCTCACCTGCTGCGGCCAATGTCGGTCATCTCCCGGCAAGGCGACCCAGTCCGGCGCATCCACATGCACGTCCAGGCTGAAGCGACCACCATCCTTGCCGGCATCGAGCATGAGTCGACCCGGCCACGCGCAGCGGTAGCTGTCCGAACCCGGCGCCCGGTTGGCCAGGAACGGGCAGCCATGCCGTGGCACATCGTGCAACACCCAGCCCTGCCAGTCGCGCAGCGGCGGCGGTATCTCCTGCGCCGGCAACGGCACCGCCAGCAGCAACCCCAAACCCAGCAGAGCGCACAATCGACGAAGCATGCTGCTTTCCCCTGTCGGCCAGTCGGCACAGTGTAAGTGGAACACACCGGGCACATGTAGCGGCCTGCATCCTCTGGCGACCGCGGCGCGTAGTCATCGATGCGCATGCCGCATCCCGGTTACCGCGATTTTCCCCGTGGCTCATTCCATGCTGCGGTAGTCGGAGCCGGGCACGGCCACCGTCTCGTGCGGCCATTGCAGGCTCGCGTGCAGTTGCCGTTGTGCGTCGAGACTGAATTGCAGGCGCAATTGCATGGCCCTGGCGGCAGCGCCGGCCAGCGCCAGCCCCATGCCGAGGTGACCGCCGGTACCGTGGTGCTTGCTCCAGTAGCGTTGGCCGAAGCGTTCCACGTCATGGGGGTCGAGATCCGGCGCCGGGTTGCTGATGACCAGGGTGCGCCGGTCGCGCCGGATCTGGATGACACCGCCGGTGGGAGTGTAGTTGCCCGCGTTTGCCAGCAGATTGCCCAGCACGATATCGAGCAGCGACGGGTCGGCGGTCAGTGGAATGCGGTCGGGCGCACGCTGGAACTCGATGTGCAGGTTGCGTTGCCGCCGCGTGGCGCTGATGCGCTCCAGTTGCCGGGAGACATGCTCATCCAGATCGAGCTGCTGCAATTGCAGGCTTTCGATGCCCGCCTCCAGGCGGGTCAGCAAAAGCAGGCCGGAGACGATGCTTTCCAGCTCGGCGCCGATGCTGCCCACGTCGCCAAGCAGCTCCTCGACGGGGCGCCCGCTGGGATACCGCCGCTCCACCTCCACCAAGCTGCGCAATTCAGCCAGCCGGGTCCGGGTCTCGTGAGCCAGGGCGCCAGCGAATTCGCGCTCGCGCAGTACGCCCTCGTCCATCCTCGCGAGCACTTCGTTGAAGCGCCCCACCAGTGGCTGAAGTTCACGCGTACCGCTGCTGTGCAGGCGCTGCCCGCCGGCCTGGGGGCCGATGTGGCGCATCTCCTCGGCCAGCGTGGCCAGCGGCTTCAGCCCTCGACGCACCAGCACCGGGGAAAGCAGCAGCACGGCCAGCAACGCCGCCAACGGGGTCAACAGCAGGATGCTGTCGATGGCGATCAGTATCTCGTCGAGTTCCGTCCGCGATTGCATCAGCAGCAGCTGGCAGGCATCGGGTGAGGTGCCGGCAGCTGGCGGCGTGGCGCTGTCGTTGCCGGGCTCGGGCCGGGCATGGAAGTACAGGCGAAGGGCGCGCCAGGTCTGGCCGTTGGCGTCGAGGTCGGTGAACTCCGGCTTGCTTCCGCCATCGCTCATCCAGCCGGGTGGATAAGCCGGAACGGGGGGATCGCTGTGGATCTGGCGTCCGCTGGCGCAACGGATGGCGTAGGCGGCCGGGGTTTCCCCGTCGAGCAGGCCTTCCCCTGCCTGGCCGCTGTCCTCCACGACCATGCGGGTCGGGCCGAGCGTGGCGAGGGTGGTCAGTGTGGAGGCCTGCGAGAGAAGGTTGTCGTCGAAGCGCCGCTCCATCTCGGTATCGACCATGACATCCATGACGATGGCGGCCGCGCTGATGATCAGCACGGTAGAAATGACCAGCAGCGAGGTGATCCGCGTGGACAGCGAGTGTCGGTTCATGGAATCAGATAGCCGATGCCACGCCGGGTTTTCACCAGTTCATGCCACCCGGCGGCGGCGAGCTTGCGCCGCAGTCCGAAGACCAGCACTTGCACGCTGCGATCGGACGCGGTCGAATCGCTGCCGGCGGTGCGCTCGAGAATCTCGTTGCGCGAGAACGTACGCCCGCGGTGGCGTGCGAGCAAGGCCAGTACCGCGAATTCGCGCGGCGTCAACGGCAACGGCTGGCCATCCGGTGACCAGGCGCTGCACGAACGCAGATCGATGTGCAGCCCCGCACAGACCAGGATGGGCGCACGCGCCTGTGCGGGGCGTCGCGCCAAGGCGTGCAGGCGTGCCAGCAGTTCGTCGAAAGCAAACGGCTTTACCAGGTAGTCATCGGCGCCGAGGTTAAGCGCCTGGACGCGGTCGGAAATCTGGTCCCGCGCGGAAAGAACCAGCACGCGGGGTCGCGTGGACAGCGACGCCATGTCGCGCAGGACGGTGAGCCCGTCCACCCGTGGAAGCATCAGGTCGAGAATCACCAGGTCGTAGGTATAGGTTTGCAGAAAGCTGCCGGCCACGGCGCCATCGGCGGCGGCGTCCACCGTGAAGCCGGCGGCGGTCAACCCACGTTGAACCGTGACGCGAAGACGTTCGGAGTCTTCAATCAGCAGCAGTTTCATCGTCGACGCAACCCCGGAAACATGGCCACCAGTGTACGTAATCGGGGTGGCTGCCGTGTGCCGTACCTGGGCGCCGCCGGCCGGCACATCGCCGTGGCCTGTCGCCTCGGCGGGCCGATCCAAGGGGAATGCGGGGCCTTCCGGGCTGGCGGCATACGGGCGAGCCTCAGCGGTGGAAAAGGCTGGCAGCCTGTCGGGCCTTGGTGGTCGAGGCGGGAATTCGGCCGTGCGCGGACAGATTTCCGACGGTTCACCGGTCCATGGTGGTTCCATCGGCCAAGAATCGGCGGTGGGTGGACCGCACAGGTGGATTCGCAGGCCGGCCAACCAAAGTCCGACAGGCAGCCAGGGCCGGGTGCCCACTAAGCGTTCGCTAAGGGAGGAACGCTATGGTTGAAGTGATTGCCACCGACTTTCGATGCACGACGCATGATGACTCTTGACACGACGCTTCACCCGTAGGCGGGGGAGTACGGGGCCTGCTGAGGGCGGCGTTCCAACGCCGACGGCGTGACAACGTGACCGCCCGATGGCTGCGCCGTTGCAGCGTCCGGACCTTCCGCCAGCTCTTTATCGCAAACCCGGCAAGTCTGCACAGCCTCTGACACTCCGACCCGGGTCGACGGTGCGTGCGGATTCGCCCACGAAATGATGTCCGACCTTTCCATGCAATCACGGCACTCCCTGCTATCGCGCTTCCGGCCACTGGTCTGGTTCGTGGCCTGCTTTCTGGTGGTCGCGTTCGTCACGCGGCTGATCCTGCTGTGGATGACTGGCGCGGAAGTGCCGCCAAGCCCTGGCAACTGGCTGTACGTGTTCGGCGTCGGGCTGGGATACGACCTGGTGACCGTCGTCTATGCGGCGTGGCCGCTGGTGGTGTTCCTGTGGCTGGTGCCGACCCGGCGCGGGCGCTTGTCGGCAGGCCGGCAATGGTTGCTGTATGCGCTGGCGCTGGCGCTGCTGTGTGGCGCGTGCCTGGGTTTCCTGCGCTGGCACTTCAACGCGGACTGGAAAACAGCCTGGCCGGTGTTGCTGCCATTTCTGTACGCGCTGCCGTTGGCGGCCTTCACCAGCACCTCGCGCACCGGGCAGTGGATGCTGCGGGCATTGTGCTTGCTGTTGCTGTTCGGCTTGTTGTTCGTGGCGGTATCGGAGCTGACGTTCTGGGATGAGTTCGGCACGCGCTTCAACTTCATCGCCGTGGATTACCTGATCTACACGCGTGAAGTGATCGGCAATATCGAAGAGTCCTACCCGATCGGCCGCTGGCTGACGATGCTGGCGATCGCGGCGGTCATCATCGTGGCGCTTTCGCGGCGCAGCCTGCGCACCGAGGACGACACCAGCCGTTTCGGCGCGCGCTCGCTGGTGGTGCTGGGCTGGCTGGTGCTCACCGTGATCGTCACGGTCTCGGTCAATTCGGGCATGAAGGAGCGCATGGACAACACCTACGTCAACTCACTGGCCGGCAATGGCATCTACGAGTTTTTCGCGGCGTTCCGCAACTCCAACTTGAACTTCCACCGCTTCTACCGCACCTTGCCCGACGACAAGGCCTACGCCATCGTGCGCCAGATGTTGCAGACGCCGGATGCGCATTTCGTCAGCGAAGATCCGCATGATCTCACCCGGGCGATTCGCCACGTCGGTCCGGAGCGGCATCTCAACGTGGTGTTGATCAGTGTCGAAAGCCTGTCCGCCGACTACCTGGGTGTGTTCGGCAACCCCCAGGGCCTGACCCCGAACCTGGACAAGCTGGCCAGCCAGAGCCTGTTCTTCGAGAACACCTACGCCAACGGCACGCGTACCGTGCGCGGACTGGAGGCGCTGGCACTTTCCGTACCGCCGACGCCGGGCGATTCGCTGGTCAAGCAGCCGCACAACGAAGGTTTGTTCTCGTTGGCCGGCGTATTCAACCAGCGCGGCTACGTGTCGGAGTTTGTCTATGGTGGCTACGGCTACTTCGACAACATGAATGCGTTCTTCGGAAACGATGGCTACCGCGCGATCGATCGACGTGATATCCCCGCCACGGCCACGATCCACAGCGAGAACGTCTGGGGCGTGGCCGACGAGGACCTGTATACGCTGGCGATGGCGCAGATGGACAGCATTCACGACCAGGACAAGCCGTTCTTCGTGCACATCATGACCACCTCCAACCACCGCCCCTATACCTGGCCCGCCGGTCGGGTGCCGATGGCGCAAGGTACGCGTGGCGGCGCGGTGCAGTACACCGACTGGGCGATTGGTGACTTCATCGCACGCATGCGCGTCAAGCCATACTTCCGCGACACCGTGTTTGTCATCACCGCCGATCATTGCGCCGCCAGCGCCGGGCGCACGCGCATCCCGCTGAACCGGTATCACATCCCGCTGTACATCTATTCGCCCGCGCACATCCGGCCACGGCGCGTGGCACGCATGGTGTCGCAGATCGACATCCCGCCGACCCTGCTGGGCCTGCTGAACTTCAGTTATCGCAGCCGCTTCTTCGGCCGCGACATCTTCAGCCTGCCGCGCGGGGAGGAACGTGCGTATCCGTCGACCTACCAGAACCTCGGCTATCTGTCCGGCCAGCGCCTGACCGTGCTGTCGCCGAGGCGCAAGGTCGAGCAGGTCAAACCCGACCCGGCCACCGGTGGCGCCGCGCCGTATCCGCAACTGGACCCGACCCAACTGGATCAGGCGGTCGCGATCTACCAGGTGGCCTATGACGAGTTCGTCAGCGGTCGCATGCACTGGCGCGAAAGCGATGCCACGCCGGTACCTCCACTGCCGGTGCCGGCAAGCTCCGCCCGCGCTCCATCAGAAACCACGCGTGCAGCCACGAACCAGCCATGAGCTGAAGACGTGATCCGAGGGGCGACTACCGCGAGATACCGCCGCACCGCCACGATCCCCGCAAACCGTTTGCCGGGCGAGAGGTTCAAAGCGGGCGAAGCAAAGGCCAGAGTCGATGTTCCCCGGCATGCGCACCCAGACGGCCCGCAGTCCATGATTTTGTCGAACGCTTCCACCGTCACGCAAGGCACCGTGGAATCGACGCCCCGGATCAGCCCGTCGGTGCCGTGACTGCCCGCCTGCGCGCTTGCGGCTGAGGGGCCTCACTTGTCAACTGACGGAAAAAAAGTGACCCTGTTTTTCTTGGCCCTCAATCGGCAGGCGCGCCGATGTATCCCGTGGGACCCTGGCGCCACATCGCCTCAAAGTCCCGGCGCCGCAAACGCAGGTCAGCCAGGTCCGACGGATTGTCGATGTTGCGCTCGGCGTCGTCGATGACCAGATCCGCGTGGCGTTGCAAGGCTTTCGCGCGGGCGTTGTCGCGCTCAATGCTGACCACCGAGGTCAAGACCTCCAGTAGACGCGCCAGTACGGCGGTACTTGACGAGGCGTTCTGCCGGATCATGTGGAACATCGCATCGACCAACCCGTCGTAGTCAAACGCGGGAATGACCAGTACCGGTTTGTCCTCACGCAGCCACACGCCGGTGGGCATGTGAACTGGCGCCACTTCGCTCAGCGCCAACCCCAGCCGGTCGAGCACACTCATCGCCGTATGCGGGTCGTTGATGCCTGGCGACAACGCACGCACGGCGATTTCCACCAGTTGGCGAATGGCATATTCAAAATCCTCCGTGCTGATCCGACTGGAGCCCAATGCGGTGGCATTGCGTACTGCCGCTTCGACGTCGGGCACCGCGGGCACCATCAAGGCAACTGGCGCACCGGGAAAAATGAAATCACCCGGACGCACCAGCAGCCGGATCGCCGTGTTGTGCCTGCTCGCCCAATCAGCCAGGCCGTCGGCATCGAGATGTTGCAAATAGCCATGCCGCGGATCCAGCACCGGCGTCGCATCGCGCCAAAAGTTGGCCGCCGGAGCCTCGGGTTGGACCCTGTCCGTGGTGAGCCGCCCGATGGAATGGCGTACATCCGCGCTGACCAGGTCAATCACGGTGGAAACATTGATGCGGCCGGCCATGTGGCCGACAAAGTAGACCAGCGTGGCCACGCACAGGAACGCCAGCAAAATGCTCACGCTCAGCGACAGGTTTGGCACAAACGTCATCGCCTCCTGGTCGCGCACGCTGCGCAGCACCATCAGCGCGTAGGAGAACGTGCCCAGAAACGCACCCAGGGTGAACTGGTTGCCGCGGTCGCGGGTGAAGTTGCGCAGCAGCCGCGGCCCCATCTGCCCGGCCGCCAACGTCAGCGCAGCGATAGTGATCGAAAACACCGTGCCAGCCACGCCGATGGTCGAGGAGGCCACCGCGCCCAGCAAGGTGCGCGCACCAGTGCCGCCACCGGTATAAAGCCAGTTCTGCTCGAGCAGTACTGGTGGAATGATGCCGCTGCGGTCAATCGCTAGCATGCCGACGGCACCGAAAATGCCGATCAGCACCATCACTCCGGGCAGCAGCCAGAACACGTCACCCAGATCGCTCAACAGTTTGCGCAGGCGTGCGATCACGCGACCCACTCCAATTCCTGACGCCGGCAGTATGCCCTACCGGCGCCAGGGAAGCCGGGGCGAGGTGCCTACGCCAACGGCCCCACCCTCTCGCCCCCTCAGGGCAGGTATCAGAAGAGCGGACAACTATCGTGACAGAGGGGGTAGGGCTCAGCCGCGCCGCTTAATTACCTCCGTCCCCTTTGTTCCCCCATCACACGATCAATCAACGGTTCCAAATGGACGCGCTGAGTTGGCGGTCCGAAGTTACGAGCAGGTTCTTCGTGACTTGTTGTTAGATAGAGAAAGAGGAGTAATCGACTGGAACGAACGCGCCCGATGGCTAAATGTGCCGCGTCCGGAAGAAGACGATGATGAGGCTTTCAATACATACGTGTTCAAGTTTGCGATCGCCCGCTTTGCAAAACGTATGGTAGATGGCGACAAAGCTGCGTGGTCGGAGGTCATTAGAGAAGAGCTGCTCAATGAAGAATTGCCGTTTGGTTTTGCCTTTAGTTGGGGAATTGATGAGCAGACGGGCATCATTCATGTAGAAATTGAGCTTCCCGAAATAGCTGTGGTAACTATTGTTGGTCTAAAAACGAAGCAAGCCTCCGAACTATATGAAGATGTTTGCTGCGCGCTCGTCCTCAGGTTTTCGCACGAGATCTTTCGTTCTATACCTGAAGCGACCGATATATATTTGACTGGTTATATTCCCTCGCGAGACCCGGCGACAGGGCACCCGGCGCGAAATATTTATTTGCGTTTGGTGGTTGACCGCGAGAGCTTCACTGCAATCGACTTGGATTACGTGGATCCGTCGACCGCGTTTGAGAGTCTGGGTGGCTCGAGCCGCACAAAACGCGGAGAGCTTGTTCCAATCGCGATCGAACCGCACGATACAGAAGCAACAGATCATGCGGCAGGTTGACCGGAAACAGCTCAAAATAAGGGAGAATAAGGGGACGGAGGCAATTAAGTGCAAATAATTCCCTCCATCCCCGTCGGCTAAAGCCGTCTCCAGCGCAACTCGCTCAGATGGTTGTGACAGCATGAAAACGTGGGGAAACCTCAGCCTCCGTCCCCTTTGTTTGTGCGGCTTTATCGCGCAGCGTCCGGTGGACCGTCATGTTAGGTTGCGGGTTTGATCGCTTCAATGGTTGCGGAAACAACATAGTCCGTAATGGCCGTATCAGGTGCCCAGTCACGAATGAATGTCTTGCTCTCGTCTTTTGGCGCAACACGAATTTGCTCGAAACCGGCTGTTTTCAACATTTCCTCCACCTCGGCAATCAGCGACGCACCTGCCATGCAGCCTGTGAATAGCGCCATATCATGCCGGATGTCCTCGGGTAATTCGGCGAAGGCCACAACATCCGATATGGCCAACCTGCCGCCCGGTTTCAAGACCCGGTAAGATTCCGCAAATACGCGAAATTTGTTCGGCGACAAATTGATGACGCAGTTGGAAATAATGACATCCACCGTTTCGTCCGCTACGGGCAAGTTTTCAATTTCACCGAGCCGGAATTCGACATTCTGGTAGTTGCCTTTTTCTGAGTTGGCGCGCGCCTTGGAAACCATCGCCGGTGTCATGTCAATGCCGATTACTTGGCCTGTATCACCAATCTGCCTAGCAGCAAGAAAACAATCGAATCCGCCACCACTGCCCAGGTCAAGCACGATCTCGCCAGCCTTCAGATTGGCGATGGCTTGCGGGTTGCCACATCCCAAGCCCATGTTGGCGCCAGTGGGTACCAAGGCAGTTTCGTCTGCCGAATAGCCTAACGCCCGTGAGAGGGTGGCGGCGCTAGAGGTTGCTTCCCCGCAACAAGCGGGGCCACAGCCGCAGTCTTCGCTTTCGGCTACTTGGCCATACTGCTGGCGCACGGCTTGGCGGATTTCATCGTGTTTTACTTCGTTCATGGATTCACTCCGTTCTTTAAGGTTGCGGCACTGATTGCACCGTATCTTTATAGACGGGGTTTGCTCCAAAAGGACGCAAAAAGACGTTAGTCACAACCGCCACCGCACCGCTTGTCGCGGATCTGATAGCCGACGATGCCACTTCGTCCGGTCTCGATGTCGCAACACTCGAACAGAAGTTGTCGGAGTTTTTCGCGGCCACGCTGCACCCGCGATTTCGCGCCTGAGAGGGAAAGCCCCAATCGGGCTGCCACCTCTTTTTGCGTCAGCCCATCAATCTCCGACAACACAAGAGGTAGCCGGTAGGTTTCAGGCAAATCGGCAATTAGCGGCTGGAGGCATGAGGCCAATTCGGCGATGTAATCCGGTTCCGATTCGGGCGCGGCTAATTCCTCTGGTAGTCCCTCCGATGGCTTTTGACCTCGGTAGTAGTCTGTAATGGCATTCGTCGCGATGCGGTACAACCAAGCAGCGAGGCTGCCTTGGGATTTGACCGTATGCAAACTTGCGTGAGCCTTAAGGAATACATCTTGGAGGATGTCGTCAACGACGTCACGTTCGCGCACACGTTTAGCAATGTACGTACGCAGCCGGGTCTTGTGCTCAATCCATAAGTCGGACATGGGTGGCATGTTGAGCAACCTAATCGGGATAGGGAGACACCTCACGGTGCCTCTCCTCCCACACCACCGGGCATACGGGTCACGTACCACGGCGGTTCGATGAATTAAATCCCTGCTGCCATGCCGCAAGGCTCGGCAGCCCCAGTTCCGTAAAGTAGCGCACAGGCAAGGCCAAGGCGACTGCCGGTGTTTGCGACAGTCGCCACGGCCCATGGGCCGACTGGCTCGTGTGCCACGCTTCGCGCACGCTGATGCCGCGCTTGCGCAGGTTCCGATAGCCGGCCCGGCCCCACTGCGTCCAAATGTAGCAGCGCAACTTGCGCCGGATCCACTTGTCGATGTCGCGCAGAGGGCTCAGCACTTCGGCCACGCCGAAGTACGCTTTCCATCCAAGCAGGGTTTTCCTCAGCTCTGCCACGACCACGCCCAAGTGTTTGCCTCGTGTCCGACGGGTCAGTTCCCGCACCCGATCTTTCAGCTTGGCGATGGCCTTGCCGGCCACCTTCAGCCTCGTCCCGGTACGGCTGACCGTGAAGCCCAGGAAGGTTCGCCTCCAGGGCCTATCCACCGCACTTTTCAGCGAAAAGCCCCGGGGTCAGGTCTGAAAAGCCCCGGGGTCAGAAAGCCCCGGTAGCTCCGGGATCACGGTAGCCCCGGGGTCAGGTCTTGTTTTGGGTAGCAGAAGCCCCGGGGTCAGGTCTTGTTTTGCCACATGCCGCTCCGAGCAATGCGACTCACCGTTGCATAGTGCAGGCCGAAATGCTCGCCGATTGCCTTCAAGGTGTAGTTGCCGCTGGCGTAGGCGGCGCGAATGGCGCCGTCACGATCTGGCGACGTACGCTCGTATTGCGCCAGCGACTTC
>JACDJB010002625.1_pt1 | contig 12605 bp, 11 predicted proteins | sample 7454121 | NCBI WGS metagenome assembly JACDJB01 (sample SAMN14253290, study PRJNA609438) | sludge metagenome | isolation source: sludge after 25d culture with pyrite | collected 2018-12-20 | reverse complement strand
TATGCGGACGTCCTGCGGCGTTACGGCATACACACCGCACAGATTCTCCTCACCCACGACGATCTATCCAATCGCCAGCGCTACCTCAATGCCCGCAGTACCTTACGCACACTACTCAACCTGGGCGTCGTGCCCGTCGTCAACGAAAACGATACGGTAGCGACCGATGAAATCCGTTTTGGTGATAACGACACACTGGCTGCACTCGTCGCCAATCTGGTCGAAGCCGATGTGCTGGTCATTCTGACCGACCAGCTCGGGCTGTTCGAAGCCGACCCACGCAAAGATCCCTCCGCACGACTACTTACCGAGGTAACAGCGGGAGACCCCGCCCTGGAAACCATGGCCTCCCCCGAAGGCGGTCGATTGGGGCGCGGCGGCATGTACACCAAGGTCATGGCAGCCAAGCGAGCGGCGCTATCAGGCGCGGCAACCGTGGTCGCTTCGGGCGCTACACCACACGTTCTGCTTCAACTGGCCGCGGGAACATCCGGCGTTGGCACGGTTTTTCGACCGGCACAAACCCGGCTGGCCGCCCGCAAACAATGGCTGGCAGGCCAATTACGCGCCCGGGGTACGGTTCGCGTGGACACGGGTGCTGCCGCCGCGCTGCGCCAGGGCGGTCGCTCCCTGCTGCCCATCGGCGTCATTGAAGTCAGTGGTGAGTTCATGCGCGGCGACCTGGTGCGTATCGTCGATGAAACAGGCAAGGATTTGGGTCGCGGCCTGGTCAACTACAGTTCGGCGCAAGCAAAAAAACTCTGTCGACAACCCAGCAGTGCCATTGCCGAACTCCTGGGATTCGCCGAAGAAGATGAACTGATTCATCGCGACAATCTGATCCTGTTGTAACCGACAGGCCGGATTATCTGCTCAAGTCATCCAGCAATGATTGTTGTGCAGAGCGTGGTTTGGCATTGTGATGACGCTTAACGCGATGGTAGTGGCCATCGGCCTCCAGAGACCATGCGCCGGTATTATCGGCTAAATACCGCGTGAAGGCTTCGTCGATCACACGCGCCTTGATTTCGGGCGCATCGATCGGGAAGCATGCCTCAACCCGCGCGAAGAAGTTACGCGGCATCCAGTCGGCACTCGACAGGAACAGTTCATCATCACCGTCATTGAGGAAATAGAACACGCGCGGGTGCTCAAGGAAGCGCCCCATGACGGAACGCACGTGAATATTTTCCGACAATCCCGGAATGCCGGGCTGAAGGCAGCACACACCGCGGATAATCAGATCAATTTGCACGCCGGCCTGCGAAGCCCGATAGAGCGCCTCGATAATCTGACGATCGATCAAAGCATTCATCTTGGCGCGGATCAACCCTTTCCGCCCTGCCTTGGCGTGCTCGATCTCACGCTCGATTCGCTCCAGCATCCCGCTATGCAAGGTGAATGGCGATTGCAGAATGCGTTTCAGACGCATCCCACGCCCCAGGCCGGTCAATTGCATGAAGAGTTTATTGACATCATCACCCAGAAACCGATCATCGGTCAGCAGGCCGAAATCGGTATAGAGTCGGGCGGTACCGGGGTGGTAATTGCCCGTGCCCAGGTGCACGAATCGTTTGAGGCGCGAACCATCCCGACGCAGCACGAGGGTCATCTTTGCGTGGGTTTTGTAGCCCACGATCCCGTAAGCCACATAGGCCCCGGCTTTCTGCAAGCGGGTCGTGATGTCGATATTCGCTTCTTCATCAAAACGTGCGCGCAGTTCAACCACGGCCGTCACTTCCTTGCCCGCGCGTGCGGCTGCCTCCAGCGCATCGACAATCGCCGAATCCCGCCCGGTGCGGTACAGCGTCATCTTGATGGCAACCACCTTGGGATCACTCGCCGCCTGACGCACAAACTCGACCACCGGCATGAACGACTCAAAGGGATGGTGCAACAAAACAGCGCCACGCTGCTCGATGGTTTCGAAAATATTGACTTCGCCGCTGAATTCTTTCTTCAACTTCGGCGTGAACGGCTCGTCTTTCAAATCTGACCGGTTCAGCAATCCATACAGTGCCATCAACCGGTTCAGATTGACCGGCCCATGCACCTGGAATACGGCCTGATCGTTGAGCTTGAAGCGGTCACAGAGAAAATCGATCATCTCCTGAGGACAATTATCCGCCACTTCCAAACGGACGGCATCGCCGTAATTACGCTCAAACAGTCCACCTTGCAAGGTTTTGAGCAGATCGTCATCGTCGTCGACGGCAATGGCCAGATCGCTGTTGCGCGTTACCCGGAACTGATAACAACCGGTCACCGTCATGCCGGGGAACAATTCATGGACGTGTGCGTGAATCATCGAACTTAGAAACACAAAACTCGAATTGCTGCCCGATGCCTCTTCATCCATGCGGATAATGCGCGGCAAGGCACGCGGTGCTTGCACAATCGCCATCCAGGCTTCACGGCCATAATCGTCCGTGCCTTCCAGCGATACGACAAAATTCAGGGATTTATTAAGAATCCTCGGGAACGGATGGGAGGGGTCGAGCCCCAACGGGGTCAGCAACGGCAACAGTTCGCGGCGAAAAAATTGCTTGACCCACAGAGATTGCGCTTCATTCCAGTGCGTTCGGCGAAGAAAGTGGATGCCCTCCCCGGCCAGCGCGGGAATGATTTCATCATTCAGCGTATGGTACTGGTCTGCAACCAAGCTGTGGGCCGATGTGTAGACCTGATCCAGCTGCTCACCCGGCGTCAGGCCTGAATCGTCCGGACGGTTCAACCCCACCCGGATCTGCTGGGTCAACGACCCGATACGCACCTCGAACAACTCATCGAGATTGGATGAGGAGATACACAGAAACTTGAGCCGCTCCAACAAGGGCAGCGAAACATCCTGAGCCAACTCGAGCACGCGCCGGTTGAACGCGATCAAACTCAGTTCGCGATTGATAAAAATGGGCGCGATGGGCAAAGAAGGGGATTCAGTCATAATTTCGCAACTTGGTTAAAGTAGAATGTAAGTATTAATGTCATCGACCAACGGGCACGGTCAGAATACAAATTCTTCGGCCTTCCTGCCACAAACGTGATTATGACGGTTATCGGTGACATTTCGGTGAAGTGCAGTACTGACTGAACCCTTTCGTTTCTTTTGATGTTTTTCTGGAGAGTTTTCATGGATTCCTACAATGGTACGCCGCATACGCTGACCCGTTACGATGATGACATCAATGCATTGCGCACGATGCTGATGAACATGGGCGGGGTCGCCGAACAACATTTTGCCGATGCGCTGGCTTACCTGCTCGACGGGGATGAGGAGCGCGGTGCGCGCGCGCTGAATCAGGACTACGAAATCAATCGGATGGAATCATCCATTGACGAACTGGCCATCCAGATCATCGCGCGCTACTCACCCATGGCCAATGACTTGCGCACCATCATGTCGGTCGTCAAGGCCATTACCGACCTCGAACGCATCGGCGACAAATCCGAAAAAATGGCACGAATTGCCGAAGAAATCGGCCCCGTCCTGCGCCATACCGACTTTATCGGCCATCTGCGCGTCATGGGCCGCATCGTCGGTGGCATGATGCACGATGCTCTGGATGCCTTCGTTCGTCTGGACACCATCGCCGCCGAAGAAATCATCCGCCGCGATACGCACGTCAATGAAGAATACAACGCCGTGCATCGTGTACTGCTCAAGTACATGAACGAGAACCCCAACTCCGCCGATGTCGGCCTGCGGATTCTCTCCTGCATGCGCGCCATCGAACGCGTGGGTGACCACTGCACCAATATTGCCGAATACGTCATCTTCCAGCAGAAAGGGGCCGACGTTCGCCACAGCAACATTTCAGGCGATAAGCAACGCACTCAGATCTGATCGCCCGACCACGGCGTGCACACGCCCGTCGTGGATACCCGACCAATAAGTTATACGCCAGCAAACAAAAAAGCCCCGAAAATCGGGGCTTTTTTCATCTGCCGGAATCTGAAAGATTATTTCAGGGTAGCGATGTAGGCGCTCAGGTTGTCCATATCCTGCTCAGACAGGCCTGCCGCGTTTGGCGCCATGATGGCAGAGTTAGGACCGCCAAGGCCTTCTTTCTTCAGCGTAGCCGTATCACCCGCCTTGAAAGCAACCAAAGTGGTTTTGATGCGCTCTGAACTCAAGCCGGCCAGTTTCGGGAACATGCCTTGACCTTGAGCCTGCATGCCGTGGCAAGAAGCGCAGGAAGCATCGTACAGACTCTTACCGGCAGCCGCGTCGCCAGCAGCCATCGCTGCGCCGGAGGTCATCAAACCAGCGGTCAGCATCAATACGGTCAATTTTTTCATTGTGATCTTCTCCTGAGAGGGACGGTTGCAAAACACGTAACACGCAACAAAGCGAGTAGTGCATCATTCTAATCCAATTTCCATGCCAAGCCATCAAGCCTTGGAAACTTGCGGATAAACAAGGGTTATTAAAGCCAACTAAAAATAATTTACACCACCTTGAATTGCAAATTGCATCAACAACCGCTGGCTTGCAATCTGAAAGGCCATCGGGTCGTTAGGGAAGCACTGATTTATTCAGTACTTCCCGCTTGGGGCAAGGATGCCCCAACACGAACAAAGACGTCAGTTTTTGGTTCGTGAGCGCCATCGCGGGCGTATACCGCGATGAGCGGGCTGATTTATTCCAAGGATGGAATAAATCAGCACTTACTTAGTTTCTGAAGTATTTCTGATCGTCAAAAGTGATGACCCAATCCGGTCGAAGCAATGTCAGACCGAGAATGATCATGGTGTTGATCATGGCCTCTGGCACCCACTGGATCGGCAGCAGGGGAAAGTAGCTCGATGTCAGCACATCCCAAGTGTAGATGCCAAACACGAGCATCAGACTCGCCGAAGCAAGCGCCGCTGCCATCGCTCCGAGGATCGCCGAAAAAAAGCTGTTCACAAAAAGATAAATGAAATAATTGGCAGGGAGCAGCCGCTGGGCAGCGGCATTGATCAAAGCGGTAACAAGAATGGGCGGCACAACCATACCCAACATGTCCCAGCCTAGGCCTGAAAACGCGACTTGGCCAACGAGCGACAGGAGCAACAGGGTCACGCCGCCACTGACCAACGCCAGGGGCCAACCAACCAGCAAGGTCACGACCGTCAACCCTAAAAAATGCAATGACAATCCAGGCAAGGCAGACGAAGAGAACAGCCAAAGCATTGCCAAAAAGGCCACACTGGCAGCGATCAGGTTCAAACGCTGCGGCGCATGCAACAGGGCACGCCAAGGCGACCGGTACACCCCCAAACCGATTAAGAAAACAAACAACAGCCAGTTGAGCCACAGAAAATCCGGCGAAATCAGACCATCGGCAACATTCATTTTAATAAACTCTATTGATCATAAGAAAATTTAATCGTAATATCCGATCGAATTGATATGGAATTGCCAGCGTCCGGGCACAAGTCAGCCCTTTTCCATGAATGACGCGCAATCAATCACAACACAACGCTTTTGCCACGGAGTAAAAAACATGTCCGAATCATCAACAGCGCACAGCCGACTGGCCCATATGCCGATTTCCATGTTCGGCATGGTCATGGGCATGGCGGGCTTTACCATCGCCATGCAAAAAGGCGAGCAATTATTGCAATGGTCGCATGCGACCAGCACGATATTCACGTATTTCACTTATGGCCTGTTCGGCATACTCGCCTTGGCTTATCTCGCCAAGTTGGTGAAATATCCCGGTGAAGTGCGCGCCGAATTCAATCATGTGGTTCGCCTGAGCTTCTTTCCCGCCATTTCCATCAGCCTGATTCTGCTCAGCATTATCGCACTTGGTTTCAACAAGACGCTGGCCCTGTGGCTATGGAGCATCGGCACCCCGGTTCAGTTGCTGTTTACCCTCATTATTCTAAGCAACTGGATCCATCACGAAAAATTCCAGATTCACCACTCCAACCCGGCCTGGTTCATCCCGATCGTGGGGAACATACTGGTTCCGATTACCGGGACCGCACTCGGATATATCCAGATTTCGTGGTTCTTTTTCAGCATCGGGGTGATTTTCTGGATTGTCCTGCTCACCGTCCTGATGAACCGTTATTTTTTCCATGCGCCCACACCCAGCAAGCTGATGCCCACGTTGTTCATCATGATTGCCCCGCCGGCCGTCGGGTTTATTTCCTGGCACGCGCTGCATCCGAGCGGGCTGGATGACATGGGGCATATCCTGTACAACTTTGCCCTGTTCATCACCTTGCTGCTGTTTTTCCAGGCCAAGCGTTTTGTGACGATTCCCTTCGGTCTGCCATTCTGGGCCTATACCTTCCCGATCGCTGCCATGACGATTGCAACCCTGATCATGCACCACATCACCGGTTTTGTATTTTATGCCTATCTCGGTGGGTTTCTGTTCGGGTTCCTGGCGTTACTGATCGCTTATCTGCTGGTGAAAACCGCCCGGGCCATGTGGGCAGGAGAAATCTGCGTTCCAGAGTAAATCCGCCGCGCAACGCCCGCCCCGCGCAAGGGCCAGAGGATGTGTCCAATTCAATCATCTGGCATTCATCCGGCCCTTGGTGTTTAATGGTGCGCCTGTTTCCACGCACTGCGGAGCGCGCATGACCATCGCCCAATTATCAGTCCATATTCACGGACTTGCCGTTGTCCTTTCCCTGATCGGTTTCATCCTGCGCGGCATCTGGATGCTGCAAGACTCACCGCGACTCAAGGCACGCTGGGTCAAAATTACCCCGCATATCGTCGATACCGTTTTGCTGCTCAGCGCACTGATCGCCAGCTATTTGATGTTTTGGCGTTATGGCGTGAATCCGGACTACGTCACCGTCATGATCGTCGGTCTGATTGTTTATATCGTTCTGGGCTTGTTCGCGCTACGGCTGGGCAAGACCAAGGCCATCCGCGCGAGCGCCTGGGTTCTGGCCATCGCGGTGTTTCTTTACATCTCGGCGGCCGGCGCCCTGAAAACCGCGACGCCATTTTTGAGCGCACCTGCTCCCGCCGCGAGCGTGTCAGTCAGATGAGTGAACAGCCCCTCGCCCCCATCGCAGCTAACCACCCCTCGCCCCTGGTCGGCGTCGTCATGGGTTCCCGATCCGACTGGGAAACCATGCAACACGCGTGTGCCACGCTAACCACGCTGCAAATTCCTTTCGAGGCGGAGGTCGTTTCCGCTCACCGCACGCCGGATCGTCTGTTTGACTATGCGCAAACAGCGATCGAACGCGGCTTGCAGGTGATTATCGGCGGGGCCGGCGGAGCGGCGCATTTGCCGGGTATGCTGGCCGCCAAAACGCGGCTTCCCATTCTGGGCGTACCCGTGCAATCCAAGGCATTGTCCGGCTGGGACTCGCTGCTCTCCATCGTGCAAATGCCTGCGGGAATTCCCGTGGGTACTTTGGCGATCGGACGCGCCGGCGCGGTCAATGCCGCACTGCTGGCGGCAGCCCAACTCGCCGTTCACGACGAAGGGTTGGCGCGCCGCCTCGACGCCTATCGCCATGCCCAGACCGAAACCGTGCTGGCCAGCACAGACCCCCGAATACCACCGCCATCTTTCTGAACGGACCCCCGCACCATGCGCACACCATCACCAGACCCCACCCCGGATCAGGCTCATATTGGCGTGATCGGCGCAGGCCAACTGGGCCAGATGCTGGCCCTGGCTGGCATTTCTCTGGGTCTTAGATTCACCTTTCTTGACCCGTCACCGGAGGCCCCGGCTGGCCGACTAGGGCGGCAAATTCGTGCAGAGTACGATGACGAACTGGCTTTGGAACAACTCGCCGTAGAGTGCGATGTTATTACTCTTGAGTTCGAGAATGTCCCGGTTTCCGCCGTAGCCAGCGTCGAACGGCACAACCAGATTCACCCGGGCGGGCAGCCTTTATCCGTCGCCCAGGATCGTGTACACGAGAAGCAGTACTTCGAATCGCTCGGTATCCCGGTTGCCCGATACCGCGCCATTGATTCCTTTGAGGACTTGCAATCGGCCATTGCCGACATCGGTTATCCCTGCATCCTGAAGACCCGACGCCTCGGTTATGATGGCAAGGGCCAAGCGATCATCCGATCCGGTGGCGATCTGGAGCCCGCCTGGGAAGCCATTGGCGGCAATCCTTCGATTCTGGAGCAGATGATCCCCTTCACCCGCGAAGTGTCCATCATCTCGGTGCGCAGCACACGGGGCGAAGTTGCGTTTTATCCCGTCAGCGAAAATCAGCATCGCAGCGGCATTCTGTACCGCACCGAAATTCACACGGATGACCCCGCGCAGGCCAAAGCGCAAGAGTATGCCCGCCATGTGCTCGATGGGCTGGATTATGTGGGCGTGCTCGCCATCGAATTCTTTGAGCACGAAGGGCAGCTCATCGCCAACGAAATGGCGCCGCGCGTCCACAATAGCGGTCACTGGAGCCAAAACGGGGCGGTCACGTCACAGTTCGAGAACCATCTGCGGGCCATCCTGGGTTGGCCGCTGGGCAGCACGGCCTGTACGGGCTACAGCATCATGCTCAATCTGGTCGGCAGCATTCCGCCACGCGCCCCCATCCTCGCGTTACCGGGCGTGCATTTGCACGACTATGGCAAGGAAACGCGCACCGGACGCAAATTGGGGCATGTCAACGTGGTGGCGGACACAAAAGAGACCTGCCGAAAATACGCAGCACTCATTGAGCAGATGATAGGCTAGTGAACTCACCATCCGTTGCCGCACAAAGACAAGGAGTCCGATGCCGATGAGAACCGCCCGCTTACTACGAATAGCCCATTTCGCGTCGACCATTCTGGTCGTGACCGTCGTCTTCTCGCTATCACTAGCACCTTTGGCCGCAGAAGCAGAAACGGTATACAAATACATCAACAGCAAAGGGGAAGTCGTCTTTACCGATCAACCCACCAAAGGCGCCCAAAAGCTGAACATCGACCCGCCGCCCGTCATCCCACTCACACCGATCAATCTCCCGCCTTCCACACCGCCCGCCACCGAACCATCGAAACCCGCGGCCAATGTTGAAGCAACCAAACCTTCGGCCCCATTGGTGCCCTCGGTGCAAATGCAACCGCAGGGCGCTGCTCCGGCTGCGAGCACCCCTGCCGGCAAACCGGACGTGAGCAGCCCTTCCGAACAGGACCAGATCACAGCCGCCCCCGCGGGAAACACGGTCAATACGCCGAAGATCGTCCGCCAGTCATTACCGGAGACAGCATCGTCGACCCCCGCAATCCCGCCGCAAAATCGCAATGGGCACTATCAATCGCTGATCATCACCGAACCTAAGGCCGGGGCTGTCACCGCCCACGCCGGTGGCACCATTTTCGTGCAAACAAAACTCTCACCCGAGCTGGATCTGAGCGTGGGTGACCGGATGCGCATCGTCATCGACGGCAACATCCGGGTAGATGATTCCACAGGGCAACGCTTCATGATCAGCGGTTTATCTCCGGGAACGCACACCATCATCGCGATTGTCATGCGCAAGGATAAAAACATCTTTCAATCCAACCCCGTGGTTATTCATCTGGCGCAAGATACAGACGGCAATGCACAAAAATAAATCATAGATAAAACCTGCTTGCATTATATTCGTGCAATAAACCCGCTATTCATTACAATCCCGTCATCGGCCAGCACGCAACCCTGTGCGCTGATGCGGGGTTTTTCTTTGGCATAAACCAAAACCAAATGATTTGAAAGGAATAAACAAGGGCGGCCATAAAAACACGGTCGTTTCGGCATACTCTTTGCCTTATGACTTCTCATTGAATCAGCAATGGGCACGAGCACGAGGAGCAGATGTGACACAGCCCGAAGTAAAAATGCCAATTCGCACGGCGCGCCTGGCCGACGCACTGACCACTGCCATCGTGGTTCTGGATGCGGCGGATCGGTTGTTGTACATCAATTCTGCCGGCGAACAGTTCTGGGACACCAGTTACGGCGTGGTACTCAAGCAGGGCTTTGCGCCTTTTTTTGAACAGAATCCGATCTTGGCCAAGGCCGTGGAAGAAGCACGTTTAATGGAACAAGTTGTCACGCTGCGTGAAGCGGAACTGGTTTCGATCCATGGACAGACGCGCATAGCGGATTGCACCATCACGCCTTCACCGGATATCGCTGGCGCCAACATTCTGCTGGAACTGACCGATGTCGAGCGGCATATGCGCATCTCGCGGGATGCCCAGCTCCATGCCATGCAGATATCGACCCGCCAGTTGATGCGTGGGCTGGCCCACGAGCTGAAAAATCCACTGGGCGGGCTCAAAGGCGCGGCCCAACTGCTGGAACGGGAATTGCCCAATGCCGAATTGCGGGAATTCACGCAGATCATCCTGAATGAATCGAACCGTCTGAAAAATCTGATCGACCGGATGCTCGGCCCCAACAATCGCCCACAGATGCAACGGATAAACATTCACGAACCGCTGGAGCAGGTGCGACGTCTGCTCAGCATTGAAGCCGAAGAAACCCTGCCGGGCACACCACTGCAGTGGCACTTTGACTTCGACCCCAGCATCCCCGATTTGCTGGCCGATCGGGATCAACTCATCCAGGTGTTACTCAATCTCGGTCGCAATGCCCTGCAGGCGATGAGCGAAAGCGGCACGATCAATCCCACATTGCGGCTCAAAACGCGGGTTCTAAGACAGTTCACGATCCGTCAGACGCTCCATCGGCTCGTGCTGCGCATCGATGTGGAAAACAACGGCCCCCCCGTGCCAGACACGTTGGTCGAAAGCCTGTTCCTACCCATGGTCAGTGGACGGGCGCATGGCAGCGGATTGGGGCTATCGATCGCGCAAACCATCGCCGAACAGCACCAGGGCTTGCTTGAGTTCAAGCAAAAGCCAGAGGCCGTCCGATTTTCATTGATTTTACCGTTACACCCGCCGTTGCCCGGCCAGGATACTCATGGGCAACCCCATCAAGAGACACCGTCATGATGACTTTAAATACCCCCCAACAAAGCAGCAAAAGCGCCGCCAAAATCTGGGTCGTCGACGACGACCACAGCATTCGCTGGGTACTGGAACGGGCGCTGAAGTCGGCCGGATTTACCGTCGAAGTCTTTGAGAGCGCCGCCATGGTGCGCGCTCGATTGCGCACCAGCACACCCGACGTCCTGTTCTCGGACATCCGCATGCCCGGCGAGGATGGCTTGAGCCTGCTCTCATCCTTGCAGAACAGTCACCCGGAATTGCCGATCATCATCATCACGGCCCACTCGGATCTCGACAGTGCGGTCGGCGCATTCGAAGGCGGTGCATTCGACTATCTGCCCAAACCGTTCGACATTGATGATGCCGTGCGTCTGGCCCAGCGCGCACTCAGTTCACGACAGCCGAAAGCCCCGGAGATAACGACCGAATCTGCGAACGCGACCGATACCCAAACCGACCTGATCGGCAATGCGCCGGCCATGCAGGAGATCTTCCGCGCGATCGGTCGCCTCGCCCGCTCGAATGTGACCGTACTCATCAATGGCGAATCCGGCACCGGCAAGGAACTGGTCGCCCGCGCGCTTCACCAACACAGCCTGCGCCGCCAGGGGCCGTTTGTTGCGCTGAACACCGCAGCCATCCCCAAAGACCTGCTCGAATCCGAATTGTTCGGGCATGAAAAAGGCGCCTTCACCGGTGCAGCCGGACAACGCGTCGGTCGCTTCGAGCAAGCCCACGGCGGCACACTTTTCCTGGATGAAATCGGCGACATGCCGATGGATCTGCAAACCCGGCTGCTGCGCGTTCTGGCCGATGGTCAATTCTATCGCGTGGGCGGCACGCAGCTCATCCGAACCGATGTGCGTATTGTGGCCGCGACCCACCAACGCCTCGAGGATCGCGTCGCCAGCGGCCAGTTCCGCGAAGACCTGTTTCACCGACTGAACGTGATCCGGCTCAAACTCCCGGCCCTGCGTGAACGCCGCGAAGACATCCCGCAACTGCTGCGCTTTTTCCTGCAACGCGCAGCACAAGAGTTGGGCGTCCCCATCAAGTCCATTCACCCGCAGGCGCTGGCACAACTCGCGCGATACGATTGGCCGGGCAACGTGCGCGAACTTGAAAACATCGCCCGTTGGCTCACCGTCATGGCACCGGGTCACGAGATCGGCATCGAAGACCTGCCCGATAATCTCCACCCGTCATCGGCCCCCGGTGCGGCACTTGGCGACGATGCCCTGCTTACCCAATGGACCGGTGATCTCAAACGCTGGGCCGATGCGCGCCTTGCAGCAGGCGACCAGGATCTGCTGGCCATTGCGGGCCCCGCCTTCGAACGCACTCTGCTCAAGGCCGCGCTGCACTTCACCGGCGGGCACAAACAACAGGCAGCGGCACTCATTGGTTGGGGCCGCAACACGGTAACGCGCAAACTCAAGGAACTGGCCGATATCGACGACGACACCGAATAACCGACCACAATCATCTGATTTGAGTCGAATTGTCCCCGGAAAACCCGGAGATTTCCCGTATCATGTGTGCACATTCGCATTCGGTGCAGGCAGTATTCATGGCTCAAATTATTGCGCTCTATTCGGTCAAAGGCGGTGTCGGCAAGACGGCCAGCGTCGTCAATCTCGCCGCCCTGTCGGCCTTGCAGGGGCGAAAGGTCCTGCTCTGG
>JACDJB010002620.1_pt1 | contig 12626 bp, 9 predicted proteins | sample 7454121 | NCBI WGS metagenome assembly JACDJB01 (sample SAMN14253290, study PRJNA609438) | sludge metagenome | isolation source: sludge after 25d culture with pyrite | collected 2018-12-20 | reverse complement strand
CTGCTCAAGCACATAAATCTGGCGCTTGAAATCGATATTCCCTATATCAATCAGATTGAACTGAAATACCTGTCAAAACTCAGGAAACTTCTGCATATCATTGCTTTGGACACACCGTTAGCACCTAATGTCAGCAAACTTGCAACCGATATTGAAGCTTCGCGGGCAACTGTAATGAACTATCTGCGCTATCTGAAAAATGCCAAACTCATTCAGCTGCTCTATTCAAACAACGATGAAAATGACCTAAAAAAGCCGGACAAAATATATATGCACAACACCAACCTGTTGTACACCATCGCACCCAACAATGCGGAAAAAATCAACTTGAGACACACTTTCTTTTATAACCAGACCGGATATGTACATCCGGTAAACAGCTCGGCACGGGCTGATTTTTTAGTGGACAACACTTATCATTTTATTGTTGGAGGACATAAAATTCAGCCTAAAAAGGGGCAATATGCCGCTGCCGACATGCTGGAAACCGGAAACAGCAACACGATTCCGCTCTGGCTTTTTGGTTTTTTATATTGAAAATGTTTTTGAATCCAAAATATTAACTTATTGTAACAAAGGAGACTAATAATGGCAAAACAAAAAAAGTTTATCACCTGTGACGGAAATTATGCAGCTGCACACATCAGCTACATGTTTAGCGAAGTAGCCTGTATTTATCCGATTACCCCATCTTCCAACATGGCAGAATATGTTGACGAGTGGGCTGCTTATGGCAAAAAGAATATGTTTGGCCGTCCTGTCCGTTTGGCTGAGATGCAGAGCGAAGGCGGCGCAGCCGGAGCCGTTCACGGGGCGCTTCAATCGGGAGCGTTAGCAACCACATACACAGCATCTCAGGGATTGCTCCTGATGATTCCGAATATGTATAAAATTGCCGGAGAGCTGCTGCCAACGGTGTTTCACGTCAGCGCCCGCGCGGTTGCAGCCCACGCACTTTCCATTTTTGGAGATCACAGCGATATTTATGCAGCCCGTCAGACCGGATTCGCCATGATTGCCGCCGGTTCTGTTCAGGAAGAAATGGACCTTGCCGGAGTTGCGCATCTTGCCACATTAAAATCAAGAATTCCGTTTATAGCTTTCTTCGACGGGTTTCGCACTTCACATGAAATTCAGAAAATTGAAGCGATCGAAATGGAAGATATCGTTCCGCTCATTGATCAGGAAGCTTTACAGGAATTCCGCAACCGTGCGCTGAACCCTGAAAGTCCCGTCTTGCGCGGAACTGCTCAGAATCCCGATATTTTCTTCCAGGCGAAAGAATCTGCAAACCGCTTTTATGATGCCGTGCCCGACATTGTTGCCGGATACATGAAAGATATATCCAAAATTACCGGGCGCGAATATCGTCCATTCAGCTATTACGGCGATCCCGAAGCGGAAAATATCATCATTGCAATGGGATCGGTTACCGAAACCATCAAGGAGACAATTGATTACCTCAATGCCCAGGGCAAAAAAACAGGAATGATTGCCGTTCATCTTTTCCGTCCGTTTTCGTCAAAATATCTGCTGCAGGTGCTACCCAAATCAGTCAAACGCATTGCAGTGCTTGATCGTGCCAAAGAACCCGGTTCAGCAGGCGAACCGCTCTATTTAGATGTTAAATCCATTTTTTACGGTAAGGAAAATGCACCAGTTATTGTTGGCGGACGATATGGTTTAGGCTCAAAAGACACCACGCCATCACAAATTATATCGGTTTATGAAAATCTGGAAAAGAGTGAACCCAAAACCGATTTCACAATCGGCATTGTGGATGATATCACCTTCAAATCGCTTCCGCTGAAAGAGGAGATTGATATTTCACCGAAAGGAACCTATCAGGCGAAATTTTATGGATTAGGCTCGGATGGAACGGTTGGAGCCAACCAAAATTCCATTACGATTATCGGTGATGCCACCGACAAATATTGCCAGGGATATTTCCAGTATGACTCCAAAAAATCAGGTGGATTCACCTGCTCGCATCTGCGTTTTGGAGATGAACCCATCCGTTCAACCTATTTAGTTAACACACCCGACTTTGTTGCCTGCCACGTTTCGGCTTATGTGAATATGTATGATGTGCTCAAAGGACTTAAAAAAGGCGGTTCCTTCTTGCTGAATTCCATTTGGGATGAGGAGGAGACAAAAAAACGCCTGCCCGACCACATGAAAAAATATTTAGCTGAAAATGACATTCAGTTCTATATTATTAATGGTACTAAATTAGGTGAAGAAATTGGTTTGGGAACCCGGACCAACACCATTATGCAGTCGGCATTTTTCAAAATTACCGAGGTGATACCTTATGACATGGCAGTGCATGAAATGCAGAAAGCCATCGTCAGGTCTTATGGCAGAAAGGGTGAAAAGATTGTAAACATGAACTTTGCCGCGGTAGAAGCCGGCGGAAAGAATGTACACAAAGTTGAAGTTCCAAAGGAGTGGAAGAATATTGTGGTGAAAGAGACCAACGGATTCACCGAACGCCCCGAATTTATTGTGAAAGTGGTTGATACCATCAACAATCAGAAGGGCGACGATCTTCCCGTTTCCACATTTGAGGGAATTGAAGACGGAACTTTCCCACTGGGCACTGCTGCCTGGGAAAAGCGTGGAATTGCCGTCAGCGTTCCGGAATGGCAGGCTGAGCACTGCATTCAGTGCAACCAGTGTGCGTATGTTTGCCCGCACGCCGCAATTCGTCCGTTCCTTTTAACTGAAGAAGAATTAGATAAAGCGCCGGAAGGAACCGAAACGCGGGTTGCCATACCAACGAAAGTATTTAACGGTCTGAATTACAGGATTCAGGTGAGCGTTTTAGACTGCACCGGATGCGGAGTTTGTGTTGAAGAGTGTCCTTCAAAAATCAATTCGCTGATAATGAAGCCAATCGGAACACAAAGCGATGAGATAGGACGTTGGGAGTACATGGTTAATGATGTTTCTCTGAAGGAAAAGATTGTTGACCGTACCAAATCTGTTAAAAACTCACAGTTTGCCCAGCCGCTGTTTGAATTTTCAGGCGCCTGTGCCGGATGCGGTGAAACTCCCTACATCAAGCTTATCACGCAGCTTTACGGTGAAAGAATGATGGTAGCTAATGCAACCGGCTGTTCTTCCATTTACGGAGGCTCGGCTCCTTCAACTCCCTATTGCACGAACAAGGATTCAGGATTCGGTCCTGCATGGGGAAATTCACTTTTTGAAGACAATGCCGAATATGGTTTCGGGTTTTCTGAGGGTGTCAACGCACAGCGCAACCGGCTTGAAGATATCATGCGGCGCGCAATCGGAAACGGAGCAAGTGAAGCAGAAAAAGAGGCATTCCAGGCATGGATTGACAACAAAAACAATGGTGAAACCACCACTGAAGTGTCAGAAAAAGTATTGGAAGTTATCTCAGAAATCGATAGTGAATATGCCAGGGAGATTACTAACCTGAAGCAATATCTTACCAAAAAGTCTGTATGGATTTTTGGCGGTGACGGCTGGGCATACGATATTGGCTACGGCGGTTTGGATCACGTCATGGCAAGTGGCGAAGATGTAAACGTATTGGTGATGGACACCGAAGTTTATTCCAACACCGGTGGACAGGCATCCAAATCGACACCCATCGGAGCAGTTGCAAAATTTGCCGCTTCCGGTAAAAAAATACGCAAAAAAGATCTGGGCGCCATGATGATGACCTACGGTTATGTATATGTGGCTCAGGTAGCTATGGGGGCAAGTCAGCCGCAATACCTGCGTGCACTTCGCGAAGCAGAAGCTTATCCCGGACCATCCATAATTATTGCCTACTCACCTTGTATAGCCCATGGATTGAGAGCGGGCATGGGTAAGTCGATGGCAGAAGAAAAAAGAGCAGTGGAATCAGGATACTGGTCGCTTTTCCGCTATAATCCACTTTTAGAGGAAGAGGGAAAAAACCCGTTCCAGTTGGATTCAAAAGACCCGGACTGGAGCAAATTTCAGGATTTCTTAGGTGGCGAAGTACGCTACACTTCATTGAAAAAATCATTCCCGGCAGAAGCAAACGAACTGTTCAAAGCTGCCGAAGAAAATGCAAAATGGAGGCACAACTCATATAAAAGATTGGCAGCCATGGATTTCTCAACTATTGAGGAACAATAATCAACCAACTTTTAAGCATTTTAAACCACAGCCGGAAAATTTTTCCGGCTTTTTTTTTATTCTTCCGGTTCTTCCAAAAAAGCAAGATTTCTTTTCACTCCGCTATACCCGGCGCGTTTCACTGCCGAGTTTCTGAAAAGCTCATTGAAAAGCGGTCTCTCCATGCTGTGCCATTCAGTTTTGGTGAGATTCAGCAATTTAGGGTGAGGATGAAAAGCGTCCTCATTATGAGGTTCCGATTTCAGATTCCACGGGCAGACATCCTGACAGATGTCACAGCCAAACACACGATTTTCAAACTTTCCTTTCAGGTTTTCATCCAGATCCCCTTTCAGCTCAATGGTTTGGTACGAGATACACAAACGGGCATCCACAACTTTATCGGCAACAATGGCTTTTGTGGGGCAGGCATCAATACATCGGGTACAGGTGCCGCAATGATCGGCAATAATCCGTGGTTTATCATAAGGCAGTTCAATGTCCAAAATAAGCTCACCGATAAAAAAGAAACTACCATGCTCCACCGAAATCAGATTGCTGTTTTTGCCAACCCAGCCCAAGCCGGCGCGGCGTGCCCAGGCACGCTCCAACACCGGAGCCGAATCAGTGAAAGTCCGGGCGTTGCAATCGCCGAAATTCTCCCGGATATAATCTAACAGCTTTCGTAATTTATCCTTAATAATAAAATGATAATCAGTGCCGTAGGCATATTTTGAAAGTACGGGAGCTTCGGGGTCGGTCTGTGTATTTTCGGGAAAATAATTGAGAAGAGTTACAACCACTGTTTTGGCGTTTTCAACTAACAGACTAATATCGAGGCGTTTCTCCACATTTCTCGCCATATAGCCCATTTCGCCGTGCATTTCTGCTTTCAGCCACGAGTTGAAATGCTCCTCTTCTTCTGTTAAAACACCAGCCGGAATAATTGCACACTCCAGAAATCCAAGTTCCTTTGCGTACTGTTTAACTCCATTTGCCAACTCATTGCGTTTTTGCATTTTTCCGGCACCTCATCTTGTTGAGAAATATTCAGTGTTTTTTAAAAAAATCCAAGCTCCAGACGGGCTTCCTCACTCATCATCGACTTATCCCATGGCGGGTCAAAAGTAAGATCGACATTCACCTCTTCAATTCCTTCAACCATGCGCGCTGCCTGTGTTACATCATCCACAATGATATCCACCACGGGGCAGCCCGGGGCAGTGAGCGTCATAACAATGTTCGCATTGTTATTCTCATCCACATCCACATTATAAATCAGCCCCAAATCGTAAACATTTACCGGAATTTCAGGGTCGTAAACCTGCTTCAGGTTTTCTATTATTTCGTCAATTTTTGCATTCATTATATCTATCCTCCTAATTTTTCCAATCTGTCAAAAGCAACAGCATAAAGTCTTATTTGTTTCACCATGGCAAGCAGTCCGTTGGCACGCGTCGGTGAAAGGTGCTCCTTCAAACCCAGTTCATCAATAAAATAGAGTTCACTATCCATGATTTCACGGGGAGTTCTGCCTGAAACCACACGCAAAAGCAGGGCAACAAGTCCTTTCACAATAACCGCATCGCTCTCTCCCCTGAAATGAATCAGACCGTTTTGCCTTTCAGCAACCAACCACACCCGCGACTGACAGCCTTTTATCAGATTCTGATCATTTTTCTCCTTTGTATCAAGAGGCTTCAGCTCGTTTCCCAACTCTATTAAGCCGGCATATTTATCGAGCCAGTCATCATAAACAGAAAACTCATCTACTATCTCCTGCTGAACTTCATCAATGGTCATTTTCAAATAATAAGAAATTTAAAGAGGCAAATTTCGGAAATTTTTAAGTCTCAACAAATTTCTGTTTACCTAATTTCAGGGAAAACAGTGTTCTGCAACATTTTGGTAAGACACAACTCCTGACTGTTCCAAACTGAGGAACAATTTATTTTCAAAATGAATCGTTTTTTAATCCGGCAGAACCTCATTTGCCATTTTCTGCGCAACAATGCTGATATAAAACAGCTGATAGCTGTGATAAATCATTATCGGAAGAAGCAAAATTCCTGCGCCGGTAATACCGCCAAACAGCACACTTCCGAATACGGAGCCATGCACTAATGATTTTTTGGTTCCGGCAAACTGCAATGTAATCCCATCGGCTATAGAGAATTTTAATTTTCCGGAGAGCATTCCGGTTATTTTCAGAACCACATAAAAGAGTGCAACTACCGCAAGCGATAATCCGATTAATGCCTTCCAGCTCACCGCAGAAAAAATCCCCGACATGAACGAACGGCTGAAAGATTCATAAACAATCAGCAGAATAATAATTTTATCGAAAGCTGCAATTTTGAGAATATAGCGGTTAACGAACCGCACTAAATGGCGGTGCAGAAGAAGTCCTGCCACAACAGGCACAATGATATGCAGAATGAGTTGCAGCATCACATCAGAAAAATCAAAACCGGCTTGACTGCCGGTAAGGAAAAGGCTCATCCAGAGCGGAGTAACCACAATTCCGATAATTCCGGAGATACTGGCATTGAAAATTGCGCCGGGAATATTTCCCCCGGCAATGGAGACCATAACCACCGACGAAGAGACTGTGGAAGGCAGCGCTGCCAAAAAGAACATGCCCAACCATAAAATTTCATGGTTCGTATTTTTCAGTAACGGATAAAAAGGGAGAACCAGCAGGGGAAAAAGCAGAAAAGTGGTGAGCTGAACGGCAAAGTGCATCTTCCAGTTTCTCATTCCGGCTTTCATCTTCACCCAGTCCAATTTCAGTCCGTAAAAGAAAAAAATCAGAATTACCCCCACATCAATAACCAGGTTCAGGTCAACATATTTTAAATCCATGCCCACTCCCGGCATGAGCCATGCCGCAAGAATCATCAGAAACAATCCGGTTATAAACCAGTCGCCGAAAAACTTTTTCATGTCAGCTCAGCATTTGTGCGGCTCTTTTCAAAGCGGAAATAAACCGGTCAACTTCATCTTTTGTGTTATAAATTCCAAAGGAAATGCGCACAGTTCCGGTTATGTTGAAAAAATCCATCAGCGGATCGGCACAAAGGCTGCCTGTGCGCACGGCAACTCCCATTTTATCGAGCATTGTTCCCAAATCGAAGGGATGAATTCCTGTAATATTGAAAGAGATAACACCCGATTTATGGGCAGCTTCGCCGTAAATCCGCACGCCTTCAATTGCTTTCAGCTGTTTAGTGGCATACGCCAGCAGCTCCTGTTCCCTTTCCACAATATTGTCAAGCCCGATTTCCTGTAGCAGTTTTATTGCTTCGCCAAAAGCTATCACACCGGCAATGTTGGGCGTGCCAGCTTCAAATTTATAGGGAATTTCACTAAAAGTGGTCTTCTCAAACGAAACTTCCGAAATCATCTCTCCCCCACCCTGATACGGCGGCAGCTGTTCTAACCATTTTCTTTTGCCATACAGCACACCAACGCCGTTTGGTCCGTACATTTTGTGTGCGGAAAAAGCGTAAAAATCGACGTCAAACGCCTGTACATCCACCGGAAGATGCTGCACAGCCTGAGCGCCATCTACGAAAACCGGAACATTGTGCTTGTGTGCCGTTTCAACAATTTGAAAAATTGGATTCACCGTTCCCAAAACATTGGAGACGTGTGCTACTGCTATCAGCTTGGTTTTGTGTGTTATAATATCCTGAAGTGCACCGGTTTGCAATTCTCCCGATTCAGAAATTGGGAGTTTAACAATGGTAGCTCCCTTGCGCAGCGCATTGATTTGCCACGGAACTATATTGGAGTGATGTTCCATTTCCGAAACGATGATTTCACTTCCGGGAGTCAGAAAATGTTCGCCAAAAGTTGATGCAACCAAATTGGCGCTTTCGGTAGCTCCTTTGGTGAAAATAATTTCATCACTGCTTTCGGCATTGATAAAAAGCCTGACCAATTCGCGCACTTTTTCATATTCCTCGGTAGCTCTGCCCGCCATGTAATGAACTGCACGGTGTATATTTCCGTAAAATTCATTGTGCGCCCGCTCCAACGACTTCAAAACCTGAATAGGTTTCTGGGTTGTGGCGGCATTATCAAAATAAATTAACGGTTTACCGTAAACCTCCTGTTTAAGTATGGGGAAAAATTTTCGGATGGTGTCCGTATCGTAAGCCATATAACTTTATTTTAGGGCTATAAAGGTAAAAAAACCAATTTAAAATCAACAATGCCGGCTATGCTTTCCAATCAGACCAAACTGCGTTGCACTTCCCTTCCCCGTTTTCATTCAATAGCGGAATAAAACCATTAATTTTCAGTTTGATTTATATTTCAACCCGGTATAAGCGGAGAAAATTATTAAATCTGCCGTAAATATTCTGATTGTCCGAAAACAGAAACCGGTAAAAAACAGCGCTAACAGTTGTAGCCGTTTTCGTGGCACCGCGCCACTTCGCCTTTCAGCGCCTTGTCAACCAATATATCAATACGATCCCGGAACGGAACTACGGTAATCTGCTCAACAACCTCATGGGCAAAGGCATTCATCATCATCAGTCTTGCCTGATCCTCATCAATTCCGCGCGTACGGAGATAGAACAGCGCCTCCTCGTCAATCTGCCCGATTGTCGCACCATGGCTGCATTTCACATCATCAGCATCAATAATCAGCTGCGGCTTGGTCTGCATGGTGGCATGGTCGGTCAGCAGCAGGTTGTTATTCCGCTGAAATGCGTTGGTTTTCTGGGCATCCGGTTTAACGGTAATCTGCCCGGTAAATGCACCGGTTGAATGATGATTCAAAACATTCTTATAAATCTGATTGCTCTGGCAGTTCGGTTTTTCATGAACCACCTGCGTGAAGTTGTCCACATGTTGTTTCTGGTCAATAAAAGCCACTCCGAACATGTTGCCTTCTGCATTTTCACCGTCAAGAACAAACTTCAGGTTATTTCGGATCAATCCGCCATGAAGTGAAGCGAAGAACGTGCTGGCTTTAGAGTCCCGTGCCTGATGCACAAATACCGAATTCATGCTGGCGGTCTTATTATTTTGATTTTGAAGGGTGTAATACTCAAAATTTGCATTTGCCCCCACGTAAATTTCTGTTACGGTATTGCACAAATATGCATTCAGATTAAGTGTATGTTCACACGAAATGATTTTTACCTGAGCACCCCCTTCAACCAAAATAAAGTTCCGCTGCGTTACAAAGGTATCCCTGTCTGCCCTGAGAAAATTGACCAGTTGCAAAGGTTTTTCAATGACCGTATTTTTCGGCACATACAGAAAATATCCGTCCTTTGCGTAGGCTGTATTTAAAGCTACCAGCGGATCTGCCGCGCTATCAGCCAAAGTGGCATATTTTTTCAGCAACTCCGGTTTTTCGCGTGCAATTCTTTCCAGACTGTCAAAAATCACCCCTTCAGGCAATTCCCCAATACGTTGGTTATTATCATAATACCATCCGTTAAAAACAAATGCGAGATGGGTATCCAGATTCGGCACATCGCAGCGCAAAACATCATTCAGATTGATTTCAACCGATTCACGCCGGTGAACAAACTGAAAATCGGACATGAACTGTGGCTGCAGGTTGGTATATTTATAATTCTCATTTTTGCGCGTTGGAATTCCCTGCTCCACAAAATCCTGAAATGCCTTAAATCGCGGAGCGTTCAGCACACCCGGCGAATTTTGCAGCATATTTTCCTTCACATCATTGTAATGTGCGGCATATTTTAATGAAATATCAACATTATCAGTTATCAGACTCATTTTAATCTCCGTTTTCTTGTTTTAACCAGTCGTATCCTTTTTCTTCGAGCTGCAATGCCAGCTCCTTACCGGCTGTTTTCACAATTTTTCCCTGATGCAGCACGTGAACATAATCGGGTACAATATGCTCAAGCAGACGCTGATAGTGCGTAACAATGATGGTTGCATTTTCGGGCGTGCGCAGTGCATTTACGCCGTGAGCCACTGTTTTTAATGCATCGATATCTAATCCGGAATCGGTTTCATCCAAAATAGCCAGCTTGGGTTCCAGCAGCGCCATTTGAAAAATTTCATTTTTCTTCTTTTCCCCTCCGGAAAACCCCTCGTTCACCGAGCGGTTGGTGAGCTGTGCATGCAAATCCACCAGTTCCATTTTTTCACGCATGAATTTCAAAAACTGTCCGGCGTTCAGCTCTTCTTCACCACGGTATTTACGGTGCTCATTAACGGCAGTTTTCAGAAAATTCACCATCGGCACACCGGGAATTTCAACCGGATACTGAAAGCTCATAAAAAATCCCTCTTTTGCCCTGTTTTCAGGCGCCATTTCTAAAAGGTCTTCGCCCTTATAGGTTACTGAACCATGAGTTACCTCATACTCCTCCTTGCCTGCAAGCACATTTGCCAAAGTACTTTTCCCGGAACCGTTGGGTCCCATAATAGCATGAATTTCACCGGCTTTAACTTCCAGGTTGATTCCCTTGAGAATTTCCATTCCCTCAACGGATACATATAAATCTTTAATTGACAGCATAATAGTAAAACAGCTCCCTCCAACTCCTTCAAAAGGAGAGAAAAGAGCATTTTTTAGTAGTTAATATATTATTGTTATTCATTGTAATTTCTCTATTTAAGATTCCCCTTGCGGGGAGACCGGGAAGATGCGGCAATGCTTATCCGACACTACCTTCTAAACTGATTTCCAGCAGCTTTTGAGCTTCCACAGCAAATTCCATGGGCAATTTGTTCAGCACCTCTTTTGCGTAACCGTTGACAATCATACTGATAGCCTTTTCGGTATCAATTCCGCGCTGATTGCAATAGAAAATCTGGTCTTCGCCAATTTTTGAAGTGGTTGCCTCGTGCTCCACAACGGATGATTTATTCCCCACCTCAATATAAGGGAATGTATGCGCACCGCAGGTGTCATTCAGCAACAGCGAGTCGCACTGCGAGAAATTGCGGGAGTTGGTTGCCCCGGGTAAAATTTTCACTAATCCGCGATAAGAGTTGCTGCTTCTTCCGGCAGAAATACCTTTTGAAACAATCGTGCTTTTTGTGTTTTTACCGATGTGTATCATTTTCGTGCCGGTGTCGGCTTGCTGAAAACCATTGGTTACGGCAACCGAATTAAATTCACCTACCGAATTGTTTCCCATGAGCAGGCAACTTGGATATTTCCATGTGATTGCCGAGCCTGTTTCCACCTGTGTCCAGCTGATTTTTGATGAAACACCGCGGCAAACTCCTCTTTTTGTAACAAAGTTATAAACACCGCCTTTGCCTTCCTTGTCGCCGGGATACCAGTTCTGTACGGTAGAATATTTAACCTCTGCACGGTCCATTGCAATAATTTCGACAACTGCCGCATGGAGTTGATTTTCATCACGCATGGGCGCTGTGCACCCTTCCAGATAGCTTACATAGCTGTCGTCATCAGCAATGATGAGCGTGCGCTCAAACTGACCGGTGTTTGCGGAGTTTATCCTGAAATAGGTGGATAATTCCATCGGGCACCTCACCCCTTTGGGGATATAGCAAAAAGAGCCGTCGCTGAATACTGCCGAATTAAGGGTTGCAAAAAAATTGTCGCCCATAGGAACTGCCTGCCCTAAGTATTTCTGCACCAAATCGGGATGTTCCTGCAAAGCGCTGCTAAAAGATGAGAAGATGATTCCCTGCTCGGCAAGAACTTCCTTAAAAGTGGTTTTAACAGAAACGCTGTCGATCACCGCATCAACGGCAACTCCTGCCAGACGCTTCTGCTCTTCAAGCGGAATTCCCAATTTGTTGAAAGTTTCAATCAGCTCCGGATCAACCTCGTCAATACTGTTGTATTTGGGTTTATTTTTCGGAGCTGCATAATAGCTTATAGCCTGAAAATCAATGGGTGGAATATTCAGATATGCCCAATTAGGCATTTTCATTGTCAGCCACTTTCTGAAAGCCTTCAACCGGAATTCGAGCATAAAATCGGGTTCATTTTTTTTCTCCCAAATCGTGCGAATCACATCTTCGTTTAAACCGGGCGGAATAATATCGGTTTCAATATCTGTGTAAAAACCGTATTTATATTCTCGTTGCGTTACTTCCGCCAATAACTTATCCTGATCTATCATTTTGTTTTCCGTATATTTTGTCTGTTCTGGATTATTTAACAAACATTTTTTCAAACTGTTTATTTATATAATTGCAAAGATATAAAACTATGAATATTTTTGTGCGGAATTGAAATAACAACGCACTCACAACTCTTTTATTAACAATGGGAAATCAAAAAAAGCAAACCCTCATATCGGAATTGGGCGAATTTGGACTGATTGATCGCCTCACAAATCAATTTGAAATTAAAAACAGCAGCACGCTGAAAGGAGTAGGCGATGACGCTGCCGTGCTGGATTACCGCAACAAATGTGTTTTGCTGTCCACCGATTTGCTCACCGAAGGAATCCATTTCAACCTGATGTGTTTTCCGCTGAAATATTTGGGCTATAAATCCGTCATTGTGAATCTTT
>JACDJB010002619.1_pt1 | contig 12638 bp, 8 predicted proteins | sample 7454121 | NCBI WGS metagenome assembly JACDJB01 (sample SAMN14253290, study PRJNA609438) | sludge metagenome | isolation source: sludge after 25d culture with pyrite | collected 2018-12-20 | reverse complement strand
TGCTTTCAGGGTTTTGATCGCGAAAGCCTCGTCACACATCAGATTCCGAGCGAACTACTAACCTTGGAAAATTTATACCTGACCTCATTGAATGAATACACCTACGGCTTCCGCTGGGATAGCAGATTGTTGGATTGGATATATGTTTCTTTGGCCAATTCGGAGAAATAGTGGTTCTTTTCATTTATCAACGAGTGAAGCATGGTTGCATAATCAAAAAAATTATTCAATATCATTAATTAACAACAGAATATATTTCCAAATTATGTGATGGATTTGAGTTTAGATATAGATAAGATTTAATCAATTAATAAATAATCGTATACTTCGTTAATTACGTACGAATTTTTTTAAGTTGAACCGGTTCGAGAGATGCACCTTAATAGAATCAAGATTTGTATATGATAAAATTTAATTGGTAATTTACCGAGAGTACAAAATCCAGGTAGGTTTATGGGTCATAAGATTAATCTAAACCAAAAAATTAATTTAAATGAGCTTAGAGAAGAATTACAAGAAAAATATCCTCATCTAATGATTCCATCTCAATCTTATTTAATTTTGATGAGTCCCCGTAGTGGTAGTACATTATTGTGCGCTCATTTAATCAAAATAGGTTTCGGGAATCCAATGGAAGGATTCAATGTAAGTGAAAGATCATTAAGGGAAAACCTAGGTACCAACATAGATTTTTCAAATCCCTATGAACATATCAAAGGAGTTTTGGAAAAAGGGTCAAAGAATGGTGTGTTTGGTCTTAAACTTAGTTGGGTTCAATTTGAATTATTCTTAAAAAAAGCCAGAGAATTAATAGTTCTGGACCAGAAAGAATTGAGTGATTTCGATATCCTTGATCTGTTTTTTCCTGATGCAAATTTAATCCTCCTGAAACGATGTGATAAAGTCCAACAAGCAGTTTCTTTTTCAAAAGCGATGCAAACAGGGATTTGGAGTGAAAAGGTCGGTTCTTCACAAGAATATAAAGATTATGTGCGACCTGCAGAATACTACCATGATCACATTGAAGCATTGTTCGATAATCTTTTGGCTTTTGACCTTTCTTGGGAAATGTTGTTGAAGAAAAACCAAAGGGAATATCTAGAAATTTGGTATGAGGATTTAGCGAAGGACTATTTGAAAACTGTCACAGAGATTTGTGATTATTTAGATGTTAAAAATGATGAAGAAATCACACCATTTCTTCAAAAACAATTCGATGATAAATCGCAGCAATGGATAGAACGGTTTAATCACGAATCACCCTGGACGCAAGATCCAACTATCCGCAAAGGCTTAGAAAATGGAGACTTCAATTCTATATTCTTTCATCGGAGTGTCTTGAATGCCAGGAAACACGAGCGTAGTGTTTGGGCAAATATCCCATACAATAAACACAAAACGATAAAACGATTAATTTTTCGTGCAAAAAAGCGTTTAGGATTGTGAAAATTCTTTAGGACCAATATGAAAGTCTTATTTGTTGCATGCCAGGATAATCCATTTGACCATAATGCCGGTAGTGGTAAGGATTATGAGCTTTACCATGGATTGAAACAGAATGGTGCTGATGTCGTTTTAGCTGGACCTTTTCCTTTTAGCCAAACACTAAACGAGAGGGTATATCGAAAATTCCATTCTAAGCTATTTAAACGTCGCCCTCTGAAATATCCAGAATCATTTCTCAAAATTGCTGCCAGAATCGTTACGGAAATGATTAAAACACACAATCCAGATGTAATTTTTTCCAAATACCTGCCTATTTTGGCAAAAGTGAAGACAGATGTACCGATTGTAGTATTATCCGATACAACCCTGGCTGGCAGCCATCGTGAATGGCCAATATTTTCTCCATTAGCATATCAAATCCAATTAAATGCAGAAAAGAAAGCCTACTCCATGGCATCGCGAATCATTGTTCATAGCCAATGGAGTGTGAATGATCTCCTGAAAGTTTATAAACAACCTGGTGAGAAGGTGTTCATGACCCCTTGCCCAGCGTCAATTCCTGACAATATCATTCCAACCACAATCAAACTAAACGATCTTGACCCTCTGAAACTGCTCCTGGTTGGACGTGAATACCAACGCAAAGGGATCGACATTGCTATCGAAGTCACCAACCAATTGAATCAATTGGGGCACAAAACCTTATTACGAATTGTTGGTATGAATGGAGAAAGCTCCGACACCATCCAGTTCCGGGGGCTTTACAACAAAACTATTCCCGAACAGTTGCAGGAATATGTCTCCAATTATGCATGGGCAAATTTCCTTATCCATCCAGCGCGTTTCGAGGCAGCTGGTATAGTTCCTTCTGAAGCAGCCGGTTTTGGTGTGCCCACCATAACCAACAATGTTGGTGGTTTGGGCACGACAGTATCCGATGGTATATCAGGCATTGTCCTTCCCAAATTAAGTCCTCCAGAAGAATACATCAAATCCTTGATTCAATATATTGAACATCCCGAAGAATACAATAACCTTTGCAAAACAACCCGTGAACGCTATGAACAAGAATTAAATTGGGGAGTTGTTTCCAAAAAAGTTTACGATTTATGCCTGGAAGCTGCTTCGGAGAAGAAGACTCAAAAAACAAACTGACAATACATTTAAGTGGATCGTATTTTATTTAATAAAAACTCTCTCCACTAGTAGACTAATTTTTTTATTACATTTTTCCATCGTAAGTCTTATGATTATCAGCTATCACCTTCGAAGTACCCGCCTGCATGCCCTCGATTGTCGGGGGTGTCCCGCAGGGGTAAAGCGAACCAAGTGCCATCAGCCATGAGCTACGAAGTACCCGAGCGTAGCGAGTGGTATGAGCTACTTACAACAATCTCTCTTCGGACGTTTGAACACCAAAATCGCAACAGGCACAATCACCAATCCCAACAAAACCCAAACCGGTGGCGACTCGCTACCGGATGAAGCATCAAACCCGCTCAGGTGTACAGCCGTTGTTTCGAAAGAGAAGAAGCCAGTAGGCATGTCTAAAGGTGTAGTTGAATCCGTCCAATTAGCACGATCGGTAATAGCGATTTTTGCATCATTAATCGAATCAAATTGGGGTTCTCCCGTATAAGTGGAATAGTATCGATATTTGAGAGCGACTGCTGGAACAGGAGATGTGTTTGCTAAATCTGCTGGAAGAGCTGATGTAGTAGCCCCAGTTGCACTTGTTTGCCATGAGTTATCGTATGTATTGAGTCCGAAGATAACCTTTGGATAGTCTTTAATTAATTCTTGATAAACAAAAATTTGATCGCCACTTGTTGATAGGCTAAATGTTCCCGTATAACTAAGTGTGGCATAATCAATTGTTACGATTTCACCTAATTCACAAATCTCTGAAGTATTCCAATAAATTACACCTTCACCAGTTCGAAAACTACCAGAATACAGCCAACCATTGTCCGTGAACCGGATCTTTGTACCAATAGGAATTTCTCTGAAACACACAATAGCAAACTGGTTGTTTTTTGTATTGTATCCAATTACGCCAATGTCGCCAGGTGATAATTCAAACTCAGTCTGTGCTTGCACAGAATTACTCAAACACAGCAAACAAATAGTCACTACCAGGATGGTTTTGAAGATAGACTTCATAGCTAACTCCTGCAAAGATATTTCTTTTGGAGTGAGTCCTCACCCCAAAAGCTACCCCTATTCTATAATAAGAAAAATTTTAAGGCTAAATTTTTACCTTAAAATTTCTCATCAATTCTTTTCCTTCTTACCCTCAAAACTGGGTTTATAACTTTATTAACTTTGCGTCTTTTATTACTTTCCTTAGCGTCTCTGCGCGAATATCTTTTCTAAAAAAAGTTCCTTCCATCAATCAACTTCACCTTGCCATCCTTCAGGATCGTCTTCCAATCCAACTTCTTATACACCGGCCACTCCGTCACCAGCAAAACCGCATCCGTATCCTTCACAGCCTCCACCGGATCATCAAAATACTCAATCGCCAGCTCCGGATATTGCCGCTGCATATTCCCCATCGCCACCGGGTCATGCGCGCGCACCTTCGCCCCACGCTGGATCAGCCTTCGGGTAATATCAATCGATGGCGCATCCCGCAAATCATCGGTGTTCGGCTTAAAAGACAACCCCAGCAAAGTCACCGTCTTACCTTTCAGGATCTTCAATTCATCCTGCACCCGCATCACAACCTCTTCCCGCAGCTGGTAATTAACCGTCCGCGCCGCCTGAATGATCGGCATCTCGAGGTTATACTCACTTGCTGTCGAGATCAACGCGGCGGTGTCCTTGCCAAAGCACGAGCCACCCCAGCCGATCCCCGCGTTCAAAAAGCGTGGCCCAATCCTGGTATCCAGCCCAATCCCCCGCGCAATCTGTGTGATATCCGCCCCAACTTTTTCAGCCAGGTGCGCAATCTCATTAATATAGGAAATCTTCAACGCCAAAAACGAATTCGCCGCATACTTAATCATCTCCGCCGAAGCCAGGTCACTGGTTACCAATGGCACCACCGAGAACCCCTCCGGTCGGGGGAGGCACTCCGGCGCCGTGAAATCCTGATTCAGAATCGGGCGATACAAATTGGTCAGCACATCAATCGCACGCGGGTCACTCGCCCCAACCACAATCCGATCCGGATAAAAAGTATCAAACAACGCGGAACCCTGTCGCAAAAATTCAGGGTTGGAAGCAATCGCGTAATTCCGATCTGGTCGCGGATCATGCGTTTCTAGGTAAGCATCGCGCACAATCGTCCCCACCCAGTTGCCTGAGCCAATCGGCACCGTCGATTTATTCACCACCACCGTGAAACGATCATTTAACCGTCGTCCCACAGCTTCCGCAGCCTGACGCACATACTCCAGATTAGCCGACCCATCCGCGTTGGAAGGTGTGCCCACAGCGATGAAAATCACATCCGTATTGGTGATATCCGCCGCATCATAATCGGTCGTGAAAGTCAGATGATCATAAGCCAACGCCAGCATCGTATCCAGATTCGGCTCATAAATCGGCGACTTCCCCGCCTGTAGCAGGTCAATCTTCTCCGCATTCAAATCCAAACAGGTGACATTGTGTCCTAAATAAGCCAACACCACCCCCGTATTCAGACCAACATAACCTGTACCGATGACTAATACTTTCATGTAATATCCTCCGCTAATTAGATTGCCAAGAGTTATTTTACCTTATTTTCGTTTATTCAATTTCCGACAAGGTTACCAAATCTATCTGATACATTCAATTTAATTTAATCTTCATATCAAATGATCTTTTTCCTATCTTCAAAAATTTTAATTTTGGAGAGATACACACTAAGAATACTTTTCATTAACCACCCCCTCAACTCTCAAAATCCAAAACACCTGAAAATTCCCAGTTTGTTGAAATTGAAAATTTCCAAAAATATTTATATAATCATCATCGGGTTTTCTCTATTACCGATAAGAGCATCTAAAACCACCCTTTTTTTTCATCTTAATTGTAGTTTCAACAAGTAAGTATTCAACATACCATATCCATTGTCAAAGGAATAAAAGATTGAAAAAGGACTTATTATTCTCATTTCTATTATTATTAGCGCTTTCCATTCTGACTAGTCAAACCAAGTTCATCTCAGCAGCTTCGTTGCACAGTAAAACCTATCATAACTTAGCCAACGGTCCACTTTTACAGGATTGGTCAAACGAGAATCTTATTGTTGCTAACGATGATTGGGCTGGTGTGCCAAGCATCGAAGGTTATAGTGGAGTCTTTCTGACGAATAATGATATAACAGATCCGCAAACCATCCTCGCTCCCGATTCCCCTGGAAAGCTGAATGTATTTCCAGACCAATATAGTCCCTCTACATTCAATAACGCTGGGGTAACCGAATTTGATTATTATCGAATAGAAAGTATCGCTATCAGTGGTTCCGGTACAGCTAATGCCCCTTACATAAAAATCTACTTAAATTCCACAACTTGTTCCAATATCCGTGTTCAATACAAAGCCAAAGATCTCGATGGCTCTGAAGATAACACGATCCAACAGGTCGCCTTGCATTATCGCGCCAACGCCAGCGGAGATTTCACAAACGTGCCAGCAGCATACATCGCCGATGCCACCGAAGGTCCCAACAAATCCGGCAAAATAACACCTGTCGATGTAACCCTTCCATCGGAAGCTAACAATCAGCCATTGCTGGAACTACGCATCATGACAGCCGATGCTTTTGGAAAAGACGAGTGGGTTGGCATCGACGACATCGAAATCTCCGCCACCTGTGTCGACCCGTACGCAGAACCAGTCCTTCCGGATTGCCCAGCCGAAATCACCACCCTGCAAGGAAACCCAATTTCAGCAAGCTTCTCTGCTTCCGACCAGGATGGCATCGTCACCCTGGTGTCTATTCTCAGCGATCCAATTCCAGGGGTCGAATTAATTAACCTTCATCCAGCCCAAACCATAGGCGGTGAGCACACCGGTCAGCTACTCATCGGTGATATTACACCCCCAGGCGACCACCATGTAGAACTCGAATTCACCAACAACGACCCCTCACCCCAATCAGCTACCTGCACCATCCCCATCCATGTAACCCCTCAACCCTGCACCCGGACAGACACCCACCAAATTGGAGAAATTCAGGGCGAAGGCGCAAGATCACCAATGGATGCAACTACAACCATAACCACCAGCGGCGTGGTCACTGCCACTTTCTTTGAAGGCGGCATCAATGGCTTTTATCTGCAAGATCCAGATGGCGATGGCAATGAACTAACCTCCGATTCCCTCTTCGTTTCACACGTAGCAGACACAATCCAAAAAGGACAAAGCATACAGCTGACCGGAACAGTCAATGAATATTTCGGTCGTACCCAAATCGTTGACATCACCCACCTGGAAATCTGCGCAACTTCTCTCGCCATACCGCCCACACCAATATTTCTACCAATTTCCAACGTGATCGATTTTGAACCGTACGAGAACATGCTGGTTACCTTTCCACAACCTTTAGTCATCAATGGACACCATTACTTTGAGCGCTACGGTGAATTGATTCTTGGTTCACAACGTCACTTCAATCCCACCTCCATTGTTCTACCAGGAACACCAGAATATGATTTCCTTACGAGTACACACCAATTGGATCAAATCATTCTCGATGACGGAAAACTAACCTATTATCCCGACCCCCTCATCCATCCCAATGGAAACATCATCAGCTTGGATAACCTGTTTCGCACCGGCGATACACTTACCAACATTACCGGCATCCTTGATTATGCCTATGGCTCGTATCGCATCCAGCCTACTCAGCCAGCGCAACACACCAACACCAACCCCCGCATTTCGCATCCGGAAGCAGTAAGCGGAAATATCAAAGTCGCCAGCTTCAATGTCATGAATTACTTCACCACCCTCAAAAGTCGTGGCGCGAACACCGAGGCAGAACTCACACGCCAACGCGAAAAACTAATCAACGCAATCACCCAAATTGATGCGGATATTCTCGCTCTGGTCGAAATCGAAAATAATGCAATCGCTGTTCAGGATTTGGTTACCCACCTGAATGCGGCTATCGGTGAAGAACGCTACGCCCACATCAACACTGGGATCATTGGCATTGACGAAATAAAAGTTGCCCTGCTTTATAAGCCAACTTCTGTCACGCCTGTCGGGAATTATTCCTTACTCGACACCAGCATTGATCCCCGTTTCAATGATGAGAAAAACCGACCCTCCCTCGCCCAAACCTTTGCTGATCCTAAAAACCAAAAAAACTTCACCGTTATCGTCAATCATCTCAAATCCAAAAGCTCTTCCTGTGAAGACATCGGCGACCCCGACCTGCAAGACGGCGCAGGCAACTGCAATCTCACCCGCTTGGGAGCTGCCCAGGCGCTTGTTGATTGGCTGGCCACCGACCCCACCCACAGCAATAGCCATGACTACCTCATCATCGGCGATCTCAACGCCTATCGCCAGGAGCAACCCATCCAGGCCATCCAGGCCGGCGCGGATGATGAGACCTCCACCTTCGATGATTACACCGATCTCATCTACCAATTCCTCGGGGAAAACGCCTACACCTACGCATACGATAGCCAGCTGGGATACCTTGATCACACCCTGGCAAACACCTTCCTAACCCAACGCGTCACTGGCGCAACCATCTGGCACATCAACGCCGACGAACCCAATTTTCTCTCTTACCACCTCACCACCCAAAACGACTTGCTCTACGCGCCTAATCCCTACCGCTCCTCCGATCACGACCCCATCCTCATCGGCCTCGATTTTTCGACCGAAATTCCACCCGTCGCATTTTCCCAGGACATCCAGACCAGCACAGCAGACCAACCCATCCAGATCAACCTCGCAGCAATAGATGAATACAACCGCCCACTGACCTACCAAATCCCCAATCCGCCAACCCACGGGACGCTGCAACAAACCGGAAATCAAGTCACCTACACCCCCAACCCCACCTTCTCCGGCACCGACACCTTCACCTTCATCGCCACAAACAGCCATCAACAAAGCAACCACGCCACCATCACCATCGAAATATCCCAACCAAGCCCACCTCCTCCTCCACCACAGTACAAAATCTACATACCACTGTTGGCTCATAGCTCATAGCTCATAGCTCATAGCTGATGGCTGATGGCTAATAGCTCATGGCTGATGAGTGAAAGCAATTTAACTCGTGCCTAGGGTTTTGAGAATTTTTAGATTCAATTCATAATAAAGAGAAATCCATTGATGAAAGGAAATGAACAATGAAAAACCATGGTAGTAATGTTGATACAAATAATCAAAAGGCTAAAAATCAGCTTTCTTATAAAGATTTAATTGTTTGGAAGAAGAGTATTGATTTCGCTAACACAATTATCGACCTGTCAGAAAAATTGAATACCACCAGAAACCATTTTCGTTTGATTGAGCAATTAGAAGCGGCAGCGACATCAATTGCTATGAATATCGCAGAAGGCAAAGGTCGCTACTCCCGCAAAGAATTTAGCCATTTTCTGATAATCGCTCGAGGTTCTCTTTATGAAACCTTAACACTCTTAGAAATATTCCAATCTAGAAATTGGATCTCGGAAGAAGATTTTGATAATATTGAAAAATCTGGTATTGAAATCGCTAAAATGATCAACGCACTAAACAACAGTATAAAAGTGTAAACAGCTTTAAGCTATCAGCCACAAAGTACCCGAGCGAAGCGAGTGGTATCAGCCATGAGCCATGAGCCATGAGCCATCAGCCATCAGCCATCAGCCATCAGCCATCAGCCACAAAGTACCCGAGCGAAGCGAGTGGTATCAGCCATGAGCTACGAAGTACCCGAGCGAAGCGAGTGGTATCAGCTACGAAGTACCCGCCTGTGCCCCGCAGGGGTAAGCGAAGCGAGTGGTATCAGCTATCAGCTAATCGTAGTAAAATACCCCCATGAATCAACTACAAGAACTCGAATCAATCTCCGTCCACATCCTGCGCGAAGCCTATGCCAACTTCAAAAGCCTCGGCATGCTCTGGTCCATGGGCAAAGACTCCACCGTCCTCCTCTGGCTCGCCCGCAAAGCCTTCTTCGGCCACGTCCCCTTCCCCCTCATCCACGTCGACACCCACTTCAAAATCCCCGAAATGATCGACTACCGCGACCAACTCGTGCGTGAAATGAACCTCACCATGGTCGTCGGCGCTAACTACGAAGCCCTCGAAGCCAAACGCACCTTCCCCGATGGCGCAGTCGACCGCATCACCTGCTGCGGCCTCCTCAAAACCGAAGCCCTGCGCCAAACCCTCAACGGCAAAGGCCGCCGCATGCGCTTCAACCACGAAACCGACCAATACCAACAAGAGGAAAACCCCCAACCCTTCACCGGCGTCATCGTCGGCGCGCGCGCCGATGAAGAAGGCTCGCGCAGCAAAGAACGCTACTTCTCCGCCCGCGACCGCCAAAACGAATGGAACATCGCCGACCAACCCCCCGAATTCTGGAACCAATACAAAACCGACTTCGCCCCCGGCACCAACGTCCGCATCCATCCCCTCCTCGACTGGACCGAACTCAACATCTGGGAATACATCGAAAAAGAAAACATCCCCACCGTCTCCCTTTACTACAACCAGGGCAACGGCACCCGCTACCGCTCCCTCGGCTGCTACCCCTGCACCTTCCCCATCGAATCTGAAGCCCGCACCGTAGCCGAAATCATCGCCGAGCTCAAAGTCGGCAAATTCGCCAACATCGCCGAGCGCGCCGGTCGCGCCCAGGACAAAGAAGACGGCGGCGGCCTCGAAACCCTGCGTAAAGAAGGGTACATGTAAAATGGAAAAAATCCTCGACTCCAACAAAGAACAAATGAACGTCGTCTTCGTCGGCCACGTCGACCACGGCAAAAGCACCGTCATCGGCCGCCTGCTCGCCGACACCAACTCCCTCCCCAAAGGCAAACTTGAAGGCATCCGCGCCCGCTGCGCCGCCCAGGGCGTCCCCTTCGAATACGCCCTCCTGATCGACGCCCTCAAAGACGAACAAGCCCAGTCCATCACCATCGACTCCGCCCGCGTCTTCTTCCAATCTGAAAAACGCAACTACATCATCATCGACGCCCCCGGCCACATCGAATTCATCAAAAACATGGTCACCGGCGCCTCCCACGCCGAAGCCGCCATCCTCGTCATCGACGCCGAAGAAGGCGTCCAGGAAAACTCCCGCCGCCATGGCTACCTGCTCTGGATGCTCGGCATCAAAAAAATCGTCGTCCTCGTCAACAAAATGGACCTCGTCAGCTATGACCAAACCGTCTTCACGCGCATCCGTGACGAATACAACGCCTACCTCACCGGCATCGGCGTCCAACCGCTCTACTACATCCCCGTCAGCGGTCGCGAAGGCGCAGGCATCGCCACCCACAACGGCCAATTGCCCTGGTACGATGGACCCACCCTCCTGCAAGCCCTCGACTCCTTCGAGAAAGCCCGCCCCCTCACCGACCAACCCGTGCGCCTCCCCGTCCAGGACGTCTACAAATTCTCCAACATGGGCGACAACCGCCGCATCGTAGCCGGCACCCTTTCCAGCGGCACCCTCCAGCTGGGGGATGAGCTCGTCTTCTACCCCTCCGCCAAACGCACCATCCTCAAAACCCTCGAAGGCTTCAACACCCCCGCCCAAAACCAGGCCCAAGCCGGCCAATCCACCGGCATCACCATGGCAGAGCAAATCTACGTCCGCCGTGGCCAAATCGCCTGCAAAGTCAGCGAAGCACCCCCCGCCGTCAGCACCCGCCTGCGCGTCAGCCTCTTCTGGTTAGGGCACGACCCCCTCACCACCGCCAAAACCCTCATCCTCAAACTCGGCACCGCCCGCGAAAAAGCCCAAATCGAAACCATCCACAAAATCATCGACGCCAGCGACTACAGCGCCCAAAACGGGAGCGACACCCTCCAGATCCAGCATCACGACGTCGCCGAAGTTACCCTGCGCCTCGCCCATCCCATCGCCTTCGACACCTCCGACAAACTCCCCGATACCAGCCGCTTCGTGCTCGTCGATGAATATGAAATCCGCGGCGGTGGCATCGTCCTCGAAGCCCTCCCCGACGAAGTCAGCGAGCTGCGTGATGAGGTCAGCCTCCGTAACCAGAAATGGATCCGCAGCAACGTCACCATGGAGCAGCGCTACGAAAAATACAACCAGAAATCCGCCCTCGTCGTCATCACCGGCCCCAAAGGCATCGGCCGCAAACGCCTCGCCAGCCTCCTCGAGCGCCAGCTCTTCGAAGATGGCAAACTCTGCTACTACCTCGGCATCGGCTCCGTCCTCTACGGCGTCAACGCCGACCTCAAGCGTCGCGATGCCATCAACAACTGGCGCGAGCACGTCCGCCGCTTTGGCGAGCTGGCCCACCTCTTCCTGGATGCCGGCCAGATCCTCATCGTCACCGCCGTCGAACTCACCAAAGCCGACCTCGCTATCCTGCAAACCGTCATCGAAGAAGAAAACATCAAAACCATCTGGCTCGGTGAACAAGTCACCACCGACCTCCCCGTCGACCTCGTCTTCGACCACGCCCAAAGCGACGAAGAAATGGCCATCCGCATCAAGAGATTGCTGCAGGATGCAGGCGTGATATTTAAGCCGTAAATAGCTCTTTAGCTCTTAAGCTGTTAAGCTCATAAGCTGTTAAGATGTATTTCCCCAACCCCCAATCACAAAAATCTAAACAATGATTACAGGGGATTAACATGATGGTCTATGATGATTGAAAATCAGGATAGACTGGATTTTTTAGGATTGCCATGATGAGAGTAAATTGCTTTGTTCGTTGAGCGTTGAGCTTTGAGCGTTCAGCTATCAGCTAAAAAACACCTAAACCCTTACCAACTATTGGGATTACACCTCTGTCATTATTCTCATTAATGTCAAACAAAAATTAAATAGTTTAAAAGATAGCATATCAAAATATTTTCTATATAATTATTACGAATTGGTAGCGGTTATCTTATCAATTGCATATTCCGGTGAAATCGCACACCGATTCCGGAATCATGCCGCACACTTTTAGGAAAAAATACTGGTTGGGATAATTGTACATCAAGTGTGCGACATGGAACGGAATCCGCGCAATTTTCTTTGAGAATCACCCAAC
>JACDJB010002618.1_pt1 | contig 12647 bp, 15 predicted proteins | sample 7454121 | NCBI WGS metagenome assembly JACDJB01 (sample SAMN14253290, study PRJNA609438) | sludge metagenome | isolation source: sludge after 25d culture with pyrite | collected 2018-12-20 | reverse complement strand
GTTGCCTAACGTTGGAGGTAAGGGGCTGGCCAGCAGCTGGCGAAGCCGGCTGTTGGCCAGCCCCGCTTGACCGAAGGGTTAGGTCGTATGGTGGCGGTGACCTTACTGCTCAACGCGAACAACACGATAACTAAATTGTTCATTTTGTTGCTCTGCCCGGATTACGATGAACGCCTGAGATTTATTACCGCTCACGCCAAAAGAATACTCGCGATATGGGGCCTCCCGCTCGGGGACACCTTCGTAATAGAGGCTCTTTTTCAGAGTGACGTTTTTGACCTCACCGACGGCGCTAAGCACTTGGGGTGCTGCCCGCATGAAACTCTCAGCGCCGGGAAGCACTGTGTCTCGCGCCTCCATGAACCGGCCGAAGAGTTCCATGGCAATGACTGCCGCCACAAAAACAGGACCAAACTTGAGAAGACTTTTCCGGTTCAGGCTGCGCATTGAACGAAGACCTAACGCATAGTTGAGCGGCGGGCGCAGCCCGTCCGCTTGAACGCCGAGTTAGGCATCAGATGCCCTCGGCGCGGGTCGATGCACTTTTCGCACATGCCGCTCAACGCAAGATTCTCTCAATCGTTGCTTTGGCATATCGAACGAACGCGGCCGTCTCTTCGACGCGCATTGCTAGGTCGTCGTCCTCGCTACCCAGGTACGCCGCGCGTGCCTTGCAGATGAGGGGCCGATGCTCGGCAGGCAAACGCTCCGATACCCATGCGGCAGCAACGTCCTTAGGAGCAATGAGACCAGTTGAAGCGCTGTACCAAATGCGAGCAAGAGCAAGAACGACGTTCCGCTCGTCACCCTTCCAATCCGACTCTGCATTCCACTGGGCAATAGTGTCGAAAAGCGCCTTGGAGAAATGCTCCTTCGGCACCGGCTCGAAAAACGTGGCTGCGGATGGGCCTAGAAGCGCAAGGCTGTGTTGCCTCGCCTTGGTCAGCAAAATCGCAAGATCGTGATCCAGAACGGCAGGCTCGAACGTTCCGGAAAGGATGTCGTGGCGGAGCCACTCACCGAACTGAAGCTCACGCCGCGCCGGATAGCGCCAAGGCACTACTTCGCTTCGAGCGACAACAGTTAGCTCCAGCGGTCGCCATGTTCCGCCATCGCCTGGCGGTGATGAGACTTTCAGCAAATCGAGCATTAGCGCCTGCCGGAGCGAATCGTTAGGTGCGGCGCTGACGGTCACGAGCAAGTCTATGTCGCTGTCCGGCTTCAGCCCTCCATCGATCGCAGATCCGAACAGGTGGATTGTGTCCAGTGTCGCAGCCAGATGGCGCTCGATCACCGCGCGAGCGTGGGACAGCTGCTTGAAAACTTGTGCAGGGAAAAATTCACCCATGATGCCTAACGTTTAAGGTAAGGGGCTGGCTGGAAGCGGGCGAAGCCCGCTGTAAGCCAGTCCCGCTTGACCGCAATGTTAGGCCTTACCAAATTTTCCACCACGGCCTCTTCTTCTGCGCCAGGATTGGCTGGTTCCTCGCTCTGTCTTCTTGTGCTTGCGCATCCACCAAGACTTCCGGTATTTCCGAAAGCAAGTTTTCCAGCGGCTCTGGTGGGTTCCCTTCGTATGACACAACTGATTCGAAGTCCTTCATGAGAGCGCAGCTTACAATCAATACGCAAGCCAAGTCTTTCATACTCCCATGCCACGCCATCGTTATGCAGTAGTCGCGACCAGCGGCAATTTCCTGTAGTGATTGGTCCTCACCAATAACTTCGCTTGCCGATTCGTACTGAATTTCGAAACCGGGGCCTTCTTCGCCATTCAGGGTAAAGGGCAAAAACCCTGAATCTTCGAAGCGCGTGTACTCAGGGTGAAGTTTTAGATCGAATCCCAATGCGTCTATTGAGGCTTGGAGTTCTGAGCGATTTGGGACGCGCGATCGTGAAATAAAGGCATACTGAACATTCGACATAGTGTGTCCTATGAGGCCTAACTGTTAATTAGCCGACAGTTGTCGGTATGTTGTGTTTATTGGACATGTCCGATAATCATTTATCATGCGCCAAGTCCTTGATCTAAATGGTTGCCGTGTCCAATAACACATCCGCCGTGTCTGATAAATCCATAAAACTCGAATCGGAGACACCGCCGCCGAAATTGCTGGACCAGTTGCGCGAGCGTGTCCGCCTCAAGCATTACAGCATCCGCACCGAGCAGAGCTACGTGCAGTGGGCAAAACGATACATCATCTTTCACGGCAAGCGCCACCCGGCGGAAATGGGCAAGGCCGAGCTGGAAGCGTTCCTGACTTCTCTGGCGGTGGAACGCAACGTGAGTGCTTCGACGCAGACGCAGGCTTTGTCGGCATTGCTGTTTTTGTACAAGGAAGTGCTGCGACTGGATTTCCCCTGGCTGACGGAGGTCACCCGGGCCAAGCGTCCGCGTCGCTTGCCCTCGGTGTTGACGGTGGACGAGGTGCGGCGGCTGATGCAGGCGGTGGACGATCCGTTGATGGATATGGTGGTGCGTCTGTTGTATGGCAGTGGAATGCGCCTGCTGGAATGTCTGCGTTTGCGTATCAAGGATGTGGAATTCTCGCGGCGCGAGATTGTGGTGCGCGAGGGCAAGGGCAACAAGGACAGGGTGACGATGTTGCCGGAGAGCCTGAACGACAGGCTGCGACAGCAGGTGGAATTTGTGAAGTCGCAGCATGCGGCTGATCTGGCTATGGGGCGTGGCGAGGTGTGGTTGCCGGATGCGCTCGCGGTGAAATATCCCAACGCTGCCAGGACGCTGGCCTGGCAATACGTTTTTCCTGCGGAGGGGTTTTCGACGGACCCGCGTTCGGGTGCGGTGCGCCGTCATCATGTCGACGAGAAGCGGGTACAGAGGGCGGTGAAACGGGCGGCGGCCCGCGCCGGCATTGCCAAGCTGGTCAGCCCGCACACTTTGCGACATTCGTTCGCTACCCATTTGCTGGAAGGTGGCTACGACATCCGCACGATTCAGGAACTGCTGGGCCACAAGGATGTGGCGACGACGATGATTTACACCCATGTGCTGAACAAGGGCGGGCGCGGGGTGGTGAGTCCGCTGGATCGATAAACCCGGATCAATCGGGCTTGGCTTTGTATTTGACGCCCTTGTGGCCCTTGAGATCGGCATCCTGTGTCCACAGGGCGGCCTGAAAGGTGCGCGCGGTGACGAGGATGATGCTGTCTGCCATGGGCAACTGGTGCTCGGCAGAGTAGAGCGCGGCGGCCAGCGCTGTGTCGGCATCCAGGCTGACGATCTCGCCCCGGGCCATGAAATCGGCTGCCTGCCGTGCGGCGTGTTCGCTGCGTTGCAGGGCGACACGCTTGCATACTTCAAAAACCGACAGGCTGGGGACGACCAGGGTTTCGGTGTCTTCGAGCACGGGTGCAAAGAATCCAGCATTGCTGCCGTCGGCAAAGTATTCGAGCCAACCGCAGGAATCGACGACGTTCATACGCGGTCTGCCTCGCGTTCAACACGGGTGTCGATGCCCTGCAGGAAACCCCGCGCGGCGGTGATCGGCTGCTCGGGAATCAGTTCAATGTGGTCACCCTGGATGCGTGCGCGGAGTTTCTGGCCGGGCTGGATGTTGAGCGTGCGCCGAAGGTCTCGTGGAATGACAACCTGAAATTTGGGCGATACGGTGACAGTTTTCATACAAAACTCCATGAGTATTACGTTAACATAGTGTAATACGGTCAGCCGGACAATGCCATGAACGAAGAATCCGAACCTTTGCGCACCCTGGGGTTCACCCGGCCAAACAGTACACATTGCGCATGAAATCAGGCTGGATGCTGGTGGCCGCGGCCCTGTTCGCGCTGATGGGGGTGCTGGTGAAGCAGGCGTCGGCGCAGTTTTCCAGCGCCGAGCTGGTGTTCTACCGGTCCGTTTTCGGTCTGGCGGCGATCTGGGTCGTGATCGCGGTCTCGCATCGCCGGATGTGGGCGCCGCTGGCGACGCCGCACGCACGGGCGCACGTCTGGCGCGGGCTGTCGGGGTTCACGGCGCTGGTGCTGTTTTTCTACGCGATTGCGCGGCTGCCGCTGGCGACGGCGGTGACGCTGAACTACACGGCGCCACTGTTCCTGGCGGGGCTCTCGGCCTGGTGGCTGAAGGAGCGGCACGGACGCGGCCTGATCGGCGCGGTGCTGCTCGGTTTCGTCGGCATCGTGCTGCTGCTGCGCCCGCAGGTGGCCGGGCAGGCCTGGCTGCCGGCGCTGGCCGGGCTGGTGTCGGGCATGCTGGCGGCGGTGGCGTACGTGAACGTGAAGGCGCTGGGCCGGCTGGGCGAGCCGGAATGGCGGGTGGTGTTCTATTTCACGCTGCTGGCCACGCTGGGCGGCGCGGCGTGGATGGCGGTGGCGGGTTTTCACCGGCCGGAGGCGGCGGACTGGCCGTGGCTCGTCGGCATCGGGGTGACGGCCACGCTCGCGCAGCTTGCGCTGACGCGCGCCTATCATCGCGGCCGCACCCTGACGGTGGGCGCGCTGGCGTACACCACGGTGGGTTTTTCGGCGATCTACGGTGTGGTGCTGTTCGGCGAACGCCTGCCGGCCATGGCGTGGGCGGGCATGACGCTGGTGGCGGCCGCGGGCGTGCTGGCCGTGTACCTGTCCGCGCCCGCCCGCGCCGATTCGTTATAGTTAAGGCCGCATTTCACCAACGGAGCATTCCATGATCAGTCTCGACATCCAGGGCAACCGCATCGCCGCATCGGTGATGGGGCAGTTCACGCTGGACGACTACCGCGAATTCGAACAGGCCGCGGTCTACGGCATCGAGTTCCAGGGCGAGGTCAACATCCTGTTCGATCTGCGCGACATGCTGTCCTACAGCGTCGACGTGGCCTGGGAGGAACTGAAGTTCGCGCGCGAGCACAAGCACGATTTTGGCCGCATCGCGGTGCTGACTGGCGACCAGTGGATCGCGTGGAGCATGTGGATCAACCGCATGTTCATGTCGGCCGACATCCGCCTGTTCGACGATCTCGAACTGGCGCAGGCCTGGGTGGCGGGCGCCGATCTGCCGGCGGAAGCCGGATGAGATTCGTCGTGCCGGCCGTCCTGATGCTGGCGTCGGGCATGGCCCTGGCGGCGGGGCCGGTCTGGCAGACGGTGGCCGATACCCCCGAAGCCCTGATCGCGATCGACACCGGCAGCCTGGAACGCACGGCCGACCGGGTGCGTTTCCGCGAACGCCAGTCGGTGCGCGCGGCCCGGGTCGACGCGGGCACGCTGCGGCCGATCCGCGAAGTGCTGGAGAAACGCCAGATCGACTGCCGCGCGGCGCGGATCGCCACGCTGTCGCGGGCCGTTTTTTCCGACGACGACGCGCTGATCGATCACAGCGCGATCCGGCCGGATCGCGCCGCGTGGCAGCCGGTCTTGCCGGGCGACCCGCGTTTCAGGCTGTTGTGCGGGCGGGGCTGAGCGGCGCGCGCGGCGGACGGAAGACGGCCGCGTTCGCGTAATAGCCGGCGTGAGCGTTGGCCGGGTCCCAGCCCGGCACGCCCTGTATCGGCAAGGGCGGAAGCTGGCGCGGATGCGCGACGCCGGCCAGCGCCCGGACGGCCGCCGCGTCGGGGTCGCCCGTGCCGAGGTCGAATGGTTCGCCGGCCAGCGGCAGGCATTTCCCGGTCATCGCCGGAAACGGTGCGAGCGCCTTTTCGAGCAGCGCGTGGCCAACCACGATGAAGCGCATCGCGGTTTCGACTTCGCGCCGGCGCGTCCAGAACAGCGCCGTCCACGCGTGCGCGGCCAGCAGCTCGAAACGGCCCGCGTCGCCGCCGAGCACCCACACACCGGATTCGTCCAGCACCGTGAGCGCATCGCGCCGGGGGCCGCGCGTCGCGCCGGTTTCGCCGGCGAGCGCGGCGCAGTGGGCCGCGTTGAGCGCCGACTTGAAGCGCGGAAAGCGCAGCCAGACCAGCGCGTTCAGGGTGTCGTGCCAGGTGTCCGGGCGCGTGGGAACCGTGCCCGTGGCGCGGATGCCGGTTTCGTAATCGCGCGCCGAGAGGCGATTTTCCGGTGCGGCGAAGCGCAACGGCCGGTCATTGTCGAGCCGGGCGTCGCGCGCCTCGGCCGCAGCGTTCAGCGCGGCCAGCGCCGGCAGGCCGCGCGCCAGTCCGAGCGCGTCGATCAGCGCGCGGTACGGATCGAAGGCGGGATGGGCGAAGGACGCGGCGGACGATACGGGCGCGTCGGGAATCGGAGGCGCGTTCAATGCAGGGATTCGGACAGCGCGCGGCGGAAGCGCTGCGTGAGCGGATGGGCGTTGCCGAGCAGCTCGAACAGCGCGAGCAGGCCGGTGCGGCCGAGGTCGTGCCGGTAGTCGCGGTGATCGCGCGCGAGCACGAGCAGGTCCGTCATCGCGCCTTCGTAATCGTCCTGCGCGAGCCGGACGGCGGCGCGCCGGAAACGCAGCGCCGCGTCGTCGGGTTGTGCGGCCAGTTGCGCGTCGAGCGCGTCCAGCGGTGGTGCGGCGCGCGCGCGCTCGGCGAGCGCGAGATGGGCGTGGAGCGGCGCGATCTCCGGCGTGGCGCGCGCCTCCGGCGGCAGGCTTTCGAGCAGTGCGAGCGCCTGCGCGCCTTCGCCCTGCGACCACAGGAGCTTGGCGAGATCGCGCGGGATCGCCAGGTTTTCCGGCTCGGCCATCGCCGCGTTGGCGAGCAGCATGCGCGCCTGTTCGACATGGCCGGCCTGCCACGCGGCCACGCCCTGCGCGTGTGCGCGGTTGGCGTCGCCGGCGATGAAGCGGTCGAGCACGGCCCGGAATGCGCTGTCCGGATCGGCGCCGTGGATGGTGTGCGCGACTTCGCCGCGCCAGAAGAATTTGACCGTGGGCACCGAGTTCACCGCGAAGCGGTGCGCGAGCGCCGGCAGCTCGTCGGTGTTCAGCATCACCAGCAGGAATTTGCCGCCGTATTCGGTGGCGAGCTTGACCAGACGCGGCATCAGCATGAAGCACGGGCCGGCCTTGGGGGTCCAGAAATGGACCAGCACGGGGCCTTTGTGCGAATTTTCCAGGACCAGCCGGTTGAAGTTCTCGGCGCTGGCGTCGAACACCCAGGGCGACAGGCTCATGACGCGAAACCTCCGGTGGCGGCGAAGCGGTCGCAGGCGGCGACGAGCGCGCGTGCGAGGCCGGGCTCGAAGGCCGAGTGGCCGGCGTCCGGCACGATGGCGTAACGTGCTTCGGGCCAGGCGCGGGCGAGTTCGTCGGCGGTGACGATGGGACAGACCGCGTCGTAGCGGCCCTGCACGATGACGGCGGGCAGCTCGCGCACGCGATCGAGATTGTCGAGCAGGCTGTTCTCGGGCAGGAAGATGTCGTTGACGAAATAGTGCGCCTCGATGCGCGCGAGCGACAGCGCGGTGCGCTCGCTGCCGAAGGCGGCGACCAGATCGGGGTTCGGCAGCAGGGTCGAGCAGGCGGCCTCGAAGCTGGCCCATTCGTGGGCGGCGGGCTGGTGCACGGTCGGGTCGGGATCGATCAGGCGGCGGTGGTAGGCGCCGAGCAGATCGCCGCGCTCGTCTTCGGGAATGTAGCCGGCCAGCCGCCGCTGGGCTTCGGGAAAGAAGGCGCGGATGCCGTACAGGAACCAGTCGATCTCGCGCTTGCGGCACAGGAAGATGCCGCGCAGCACGAGCCCCAGGCAGCGCTCCGGATGCGCCTGCGCGTAGGCGAGCGCGAGGGTCGAGCCCCACGAGCCGCCGAACACCAGCCAGCGCTGGACGTCGAGCGTGCGCCGCATCGCCTCCATGTCGGCGATCAGATGCGGCGTGGTGTTGTCGGTCAGCGCGCCGTGCGGCGTCGAGCGTCCGCTGCCGCGCTGGTCGAACAGCACGATGCGGTAGCGCGCCGGGTCGAAGAAACGGCGCTGCGCCGGCGAGGTGCCGGAGCCCGGCCCGCCGTGGACGAAGAGCACCGGAATGCCGTCGGGCTTGCCCGAGGTTTCCCAGTAGACGCGGTGGTGCGCGTCGACGTCCAGCATGCCGCTGGCGTAGGGCTCGATGGGGGGGTAAAGCGGATCCTGGCGGGTCATGGGCGGGGCGGGAAGGGCGTGCGATGCCGGAAATGATATCCCCAGCCATGCGCCGGGTGTATGCTTGACCGGCGCGTTCGCGCACCAACCAATAATCAGGATTTGAGGAGTCAATAATGAGTCATGCCGTCAAGGTGGCCTTGCTCGGACTGGGCGAGGTCGGGGAAAAGTTCGCCGAGCATTTTCTTGCCAGGATTCAGGAGGAGGGCGTCAACGTGGAGATCGTCGCCGTTGCGCATCGCGATCTCGAATCGCCCGTGGCGATGGGCTTCACCCACAGCCAGGTGCCCGTGTTCCAGGACGCGATGGAGGTCGTTTCCCTGGGCGCCAAGGTCGACATCATCTTCGACCTGACCGGCGACCCCGAGCTGCGCAGGAAGCTGCGCGCGGCGCTGCAGGAAAACCACAACCAGCACACCGTGATCGCACCCGAGATCGTGGCGCACCTGCTGTGGAATTTCTTCGGCGAAGGCGTCCTGCCGCGCAGCGGCAGAACGGGATACTGACGGGCGGTATCGTGTCGCGACCGTTCCGGTTCGCCCATGCAGCGCATTCCGACTGGACGGTCGCGGCGCAGGATTGCCTGCGCCAACTGGGCACGATTCCGGCAACCGCGACGCTGGGCTTCCTGTACGTGTCCGACGCCTATTCGGGCGAGGCGCTCGAAGCGCTCGTGGCTTTTTTCAAGGCTTCGACGGGCGTCCCGCACTGGACCGGCAGCGTCGGCGTCGGCGTGTGCGCGACGGGGACCGAATATCTCGAAGAGCCCGCACTGGCGGTGATGCTGGCCGAGTTTGCCGACGGCGATTTCGCGATGCTGCCGCCGCTGAGGACGCCCGAGGAACTGGCGGCGGTCGACATCGACGCCTATTTCGCGGTCGCGCACGGCGATCCGGCGAATCCGCGCATCCAGGAACTGATCGAAACGCTGAGCAGCAAGGTGTCGAGCGGCTTCGTCGTGGGCGGCCTGGCGAGCGCGCGCGGCGAGACCGCGCAGATTTGCGAGACGGTGGTGAGCGGCGGCCTGTCGGGCGTGCTGCTGTCCGACCGCGTCAAGCTGGCGACGCGGCTCAGCCAGGGGATTTCGCCGCTGGGGCCGCGTCACCGTGTCACCACGGCCAACAGGAACATCGTCGGCAAGCTCGACCACCGGCCCGCACTCGACGTGATGAAGGAAGAGATCGGCGAAGTGCTGGCGCGCGACCTGCGCCGCGCCGCCGGCTACATCTTCGTCGGCCTGCCGGTGCGCGGCTCGGATACCGGCGACTATCTCGTGCGCAACATCCTCGGCGTGGACCCGGAAAACGACCTGGTCGCGATCGGCGACACCGTGCAGCCGGGCGACGAGCTGCTGTTCTGCAAGCGCGACCAGCAGAGCGCCGAGGCCGATCTGCTGCGCATGCTCGATGCGCTGCGCACGCAGATGGACGGGCCGATCCGCGGCGGCGTCTACTATTCCTGCCTGGGACGTGGCCGGCACATGTTCGGGGCGCCGCACCGCGAACTGCGGCTGATCCGCGACACGCTGGGCGATTTTCCGCTGGTGGGATTTTTTGCGAACGGTGAAATATCGCACGATCGCCTGTATGGTTACACGGGCGTGCTGACCCTGTTCGGCTGAACGCTTACGATGGAGACAAGATGAGCCTGCATGCCATGAAAGAAGACGAAGTCCGGCTGTTGCGCGAAGATATCGAGATGCTGATGGGCGAGCGCCGCATGCTGCTGCAGGTGACCGGCGCGGCCGCGGTGTTCGTGGCCAATCTCGACACCGACAGCCTGCCGGATGAGGTCGATACGATCGACGCCGCCGAGATGCTGGCCGAGCAGTTGAATGGCCTGCCCGAGGAAACCCTCAAGGACGCCCTGGAATCGGTGCGCGCCCAGTTCGACCCGGTGCAATAGACCCGGGCTGACGCCTTGCCCGCGGCGTTGCCCGCCCTGACGCCCGCGCAGCGCGCCGCGCTGATCGTCGCGCTGACCGCACTGGCCTACGCGCTGGCGCTGACGCTCAGCCTCTGGTTCATCCCGTATATCGCCGGCCTCCATGCGCTTCGGCCTGCCCGGCGTGCTGGGCGTGCTGCTCGGCGCCTTCGTCGGCTACGCGCGCGTCGTACCCCCTGATCTTGCGTTCATGCTGGCCTGCGCGGCCGCCGCCGGTGCCGGGCTCATGGGCTATCTGGCGCGCCGTCTGGCGCCGTTCAGCCTCGCGCTCGACTACGTGGCGAGCGTCGCGAAATTCGCCCTGGTGATCGCGCCGCTGGGCAGCGCGGTCACCGTCGCGCTCGGCGTGCTGAGTCTGTACGCGGTCGGTCTGCTCGCCGCCCCGCAGGTGCCGCAGGCCCTGTGGGTGGGCTGGATGGCCGAGTTGCTGGGCGTCTATCTGGTGGCACCGATCCTGATGACGGCGTCGCGCTGGGATCTGTTGCCGCGCAGCCGCGGCGCGCGCATCGAAGGCCTGGTGCTGGTGCTGGGCATGCTGCTGCTGGCGCGGGTGATGATGGAGTACGCCAACCCGATCCGCTCCGCCGAGATCGTGCTGTTCGTGCTGTTGCCGGGCGTGTTGTGGGCGGCCCTGCGCTTCTCGGTCACGGGCGCCAGCCTGGCGATCTTCCTCGCGGCGCCGATCGTGCAGGGCATGGCGCTGGTGTCGGCCGGCGGACTCAGCCCCGCCACCTCACCGCAGGACGTGTTCGCGCTGCAGATGAGCCTGGCAATGATGGCGCTGGGCGGGCTCTTTGTCGCGTCGGCGCTGGCGGAACGGCGGTATTCGGAGATGCGGCTCGACATGCTGGCCAACCACGACCCGCTCACCGGCCTGCCTAACCGCGCCTACTTCCAGGACTTTCTGAGCCATGCACTGGCACGCGCACAGCGCGAGCAGACGCAGGTCTCGCTGCTGTTCATCGATCTCGACCGCTTCAAGCACATCAACGATTCCCAGGGACACGAGGTCGGCGACCAGGTGCTGCGCATCGTCGCCAACCGGCTCGACGCGCAGTTGCGGGCCGACGATTTCGTCGCCCGTCTGGGGGGCGACGAATTCGCCGTGGTGCTGACGCATCCACCGGCCGCACACGCCGCCGGCCGCGTCGCGAAGAAGCTCATCCAGGCGCTGGCCGAGTCGTTCAAGATCGGCCAGCGCCGCTACGCCATCGGCGCCAGCATCGGCATCAGCATGTACCCCGATGACGGCGTCGACGCGAACACGCTCCTGCGCCAGGCCGACCTCGCGATGTACCAGGCCAAGCAGCGGCACACCGGCTACGAGTATTACAGTGAAGCGCTCAACACCGCGGCGCAGCAGCACCTGATGCTGGAAAACGGCCTGCGGCAGGCGCTCGAACGCGAGGAGCTGGCGCTGGTCTACCAGCCCAAGGTGGATCTCGCGAGCGGCCGCGTGGTCGGGCTGGAGGCGTTGGTGCGCTGGCTGACCCGCAGCGGCAACATCGTCGGCCCGGAACAGTTCATCCCGGTGGCGGAGGAGACCGGACTCATCCTGCCGATCGGCCGCTGGGTCGTCCGCGCCGCGTGCGAACAGTGGATGGCCTGGCGGGCGGAGGGCCTCGCGCCGCCACCGGTCGCGATCAATCTGTCGCCGCGCCAGTTCGTCGACGCCCGTCTCATCGACGATATCGACGCCGCGCTGCGGGAGACGGGCATGGACCCGGCCGCGCTGCAGGTCGAAGTGACCGAGAGCACTGCGATGGAGAATCCGGCGCGGACCTTCGACATGCTGAGCGCGCTGCGCCAGCGCGGCCTGCATGTCTACATCGACGATTTTGGCACCGGCCACTCCAACCTGGGCCAGTTGAAGCGCATGCCGATCGACGCGCTGAAGATCGACAAGAGCCTGATCGACGACGTGCTGTCCGACAACGACGACGCGGAGATCGCCAACGCCATCATCCGCCTCGCCCATGCCCTCGACATGCGCGTGGTCGCGGAAGGCGTCGAGACGCCGGAACAGGTCGCCTTCCTGAAGCAGAACGGCTGCGACGAGATCCAGGGCTATCTGGTTGCGCGGCCGCTGCCGCCGGACAAGGTCGGCGCCCTGTTCGCGCAGATTTTCCGGTTCGACTGAAAGCGGGCAGGTCGCTTCCACCTGGGCGCGGAACGAATCAGTGCGTGTCCTCCCAGCCGGTGATCATCGCCCTGATGTGGGCGAGCGGCGTGCGGCCGGTGGTGGCGAGGTAGACGTGGGCGATGAAGAAAATCAGCATCATGAACGCGCCCAGCGTATGGGCGAGTGCCACCTGCTCCAGACCGAGCCAGGCCGGTGCGAGATCGCGCCAGTCGGCGTAGAACAGGTAGGCGAGGCCGCTCGCCCAGATGAGCGGGTTGATCGCCAGCTTGAGCCCCAGGTAGGACAGCCGCTGCAGCGGGTTGTGCTTGCGCTCGGGCACGACCTTGTAGGGATGCGGGCGCCCGAGAAAGATGCCGTAGCCGTAGTGCAGGATCACCGCGCCGATCTGGTCGAGGCTGGGGACATACTGCCGCCACTCGCCGGTGGTGAAATGCCAGAAGATCGCAAAGATCCATAGCACGATGAGTGCGAGCGCCGCGCCAAGGTGCAGGATAAACGCGATCTTCCAGGGGAACAGGTTGTAG
>JACDJB010002617.1_pt1 | contig 12654 bp, 10 predicted proteins | sample 7454121 | NCBI WGS metagenome assembly JACDJB01 (sample SAMN14253290, study PRJNA609438) | sludge metagenome | isolation source: sludge after 25d culture with pyrite | collected 2018-12-20 | reverse complement strand
CGTTGACACCAATAATCATTGATGGTAAAGTTTTATTGCTGGCCGAGGTGGTGGAACTGGCAGACGCGGCGGACTCAAAATCCGCTGGGGTTGAGAGCCCCGTGCGGGTTCGATTCCCGCCCTCGGCACCAGAGGAAGGCTTAGCCTTCCTCTTTTCGTTGAAAAGGTTTTCATTTGTGCTTTAATGAAGTGTGGAGGTGTGTGTTTGCAGTTCCTTGATTTTGATCTCCAGGAAAAAGACCTCGTTTCTGCAGCCGATGAGCTCATACAGCGAACGCAATTGGGAGTGAGATCACATGTGCTCACGCTCAACGCCTTGATTGCTTATGAATACATCAACAACGAAGAATACAAGAAGGCTCTGAGTACAGTCAATTATGTAGTTCCCGATGGTAGCGGTGTGCTGAAAGCGATCAAGCTGATTTCAAAACAAAGAATTGAAAGAGTACCCGGAATAGACCTAATGCTTAAAATCTGCGAACTTTCATCCGGGGTGGGTCAAAAGATATTCCTTCTGGGGTCGAAAGAGAGTATCGTAACAAAGACTACCGAAAAACTAAAACAAAGATTTCCACTAATAGACATCGTTGGGTATCACAGCGGCTTTTTCACACAAGAGGAAAGTGATACAATCGTTTCGAAAATAAACAATTCATCAGCGGATATTGTTTTTGTCGGTATGGGTGTTCCAAGACAAGATATCTGGATTGCGAAGAACCTTGACAGACTTAACGCCATGCTTTTGATGGGAGTCGGTGGTTCTTTTGATGTTATCTCAGGCGATCTGAAGAGAGCTCCTTTGTTCATGCAGAAAGCCGGCCTTGAGTGGCTGTACAGGATATTTCAAGAACCTGGAAAACGACTCAAGATTATCCCTAAATTATTCAGCTTTGAGTGTTACGTTATCAGATCCTATTTCGAATCAAAAAGAGGTGGTTCCAGATGATCGTAACTAATGTTTTGGCATTCACAAATGATCTGAAGAACCCTCTTGTGGATGATGCTTTGGTTAGATTTGAGAATGGGAAGATCACTTTTGTCGGACCGAGGAGAGAGTACAGCATCCAAGAAGACGAAGAGATAATCGACGGCGAAAGGGGAATTCTCTTGCCTTCGTTTTTTAATGCACATTACAGCGTCTATTCCAGCATCTCCTCATACCCATTGAAACTTCTTAAAGATAATCAGACTAACAAAAGCTTTTTCAGCAATCTGCTGGAATCCGTCAGAAGCGAGATTAACCCTTCTTTAGTAAGGCTTTCTGCGGAAGTCGCCGTATTGAAAGCAATCAGGAGTGGTTCTGTCGCAATCAGCAGCCCAATAGTCGATCATCCTGAAATCGATCCAACATTCTACAAGGAAGTCGCAGCCAAGTACGGAGTTTACCTTGCTGTCGGACCTATATTGACCGAGGAGACAATTGACAACATCGCGGAGCGCTGGGAAAGCGTTACTCGCGACTCCACGTTCTGCCCAATAGTCTACGTAAGTGAGCTTGCCACCTATAACGAAGATAGCCTGAGAAAATTGAGAGAGCTGTACGAAAAAGGGATGAATCTGAACCTCTTCATTTTCGACATGAAGAGAGAGAATGAGACTTGCCTTCTCAGGTGGGGAGAGAGTCTTATAGAGAGACTCCTGAAAAACGGTATCCTTGGATCCGAATGTGGTGTCATCTACGGAGGTAATCTAAGCGAAACTGACATGGATATTATCTCTTCCCGGAGAATCTTCGTGACGAAATCACTCAGATCAGAAATGTACGCAGGTAGCTTTCAGTCAAACATATCCGACCTACTCGGTCGGGGGATGCAAGTTTGTTTGGGTACAGGATTCATTGGTTCGGATATGTTGGGAGAGGCAAAGGAAGTTATTCTTACTGAAAGGTACCACAGGGGTTTCGACAATTATCTCATCGATTATGAGATAAGAAAGACTCTCTTCGATAACAACCACAGGTTGTTCCAGAAGTTGTTCGGAAAAAGTACGGGAGTGCTTAAAGAAGGCTATTCGGCCGACCTGGCGTTGTCGAGGTCCTGCCTTGACCTGGAAAAGTTCGATTCTCATTTGCCTATAACACTTCAATTGGTCCTGAAATCGTTCTTTGACACGAGTTTTGATAAGGTTTGGAATTCAGGGGAATTGATTCTTGACAAAGGTTTCCCTCAGAGAATTTCGAAGAAAGAGCTTAAAGATCTCTCTAAGGAGCTCAGAAACCTGGAATTGTGATCTCGCCGGACTTCTTGTAAACTTCAATTGCGTGTCTTATTGCAGAGGCACGCTTTTCGCCAATTCCGTCGACATCCATCAGTTCGTCTTCCGTTCCCTCAAGAAGATTAGATAGCGTCCCAAATTCCTTGCCCAGGTTTATTGCGACCTGAAGAGGAATTCTAGGTATATGCCGAGCAAAACGTATTCCTCTTGATCTAATGAAATACTCAACAGCCTGAGAGGCAGTGTTAATTTCGTATCCAAGATGTCTCAATATTACCCCGAAACTGCTTATCTCTTTTTCGCTTAGATTCCTCAATTTTCCGATTGCCTCTTCAAGATTATCCTGATCAAGTAACTGTTCACTGAAATCCAGGACGAGACTTTCGATTTCTTCATTAACATTCACCAAAATCTCTGCTAGTTGCAATGCAGGGAATCTTCCGTGGTTACCTAATTCGGCTATTGTAAACTCTGCTTCCTCGCAAATTAGAAGGACCATCAGTCCCTTTTGTATTGTCTTAACAACATCAAAGAGCGTGAGTGAACCTGCTCGCTCCATGAATTCTATTCCCTGCAGCGCCTCAATGAAGGCCTCTTTGTACTTCTCTGCCGTTCTTATTGTCTGAGTTATTTTAGAGGTAAGCGTCTCAACACTGTTCAAGGTATAAGTGTAATCGCCCAAAAAGATAGTCATCGTATTTCTTCTCTTTGAGACCGCAACAAGCATCTTGCCCGTCTCTTTAGCCATTCTTTCGGCAGCCCTGTGCCTCATGCCTGTCTGATTGGTCGGGATCGTGTGATCGGGAATCAGCTGAACGTTAGCTCCGACTATCGTTGTGAGATCATCATCCACCACGATCGCACCATCCATTTTGGCTAACTCATACAACTTGTTAGGATTGAACTGGCAGTTCAGAAGAAACCCTATCTGCATAAGCTGACCATACTTCTTGTAGTCATCGACAAAGAAAATCAGACCTCCCACGCTGGCATCCTGTATATCATCGAGAGCATGTCTTAAAGGAGTCCCCGGCGCAATCTTCTTGATTTTCTCTATTAGTTCACTCCTTTCCACTCTTCATACCTCCGATGATTTTCAAGAGTTGCTTCACATCTTTTATACCATTTCTTCCCTCTGGCGAGACTATCCTTGAGAAAGATGATTTTCTAGCTCTCTCCAGCCTCTTCTCTGTTGAAGATACTGAGCGAATGGTCCCGTCGAGGCCGATCTCACCAAAAAAGCCTACACCTTCAGACATTGATGTATCGGAGTACGAAGATATCAAAGCTGCTGCAATTGCCAAGTCAACACCGGTATCCTCTATCTGAAGCCCTCCTGCAACGTTAAGGTATAGATCAAGACTGTCCAGTGGAATACCCGCCCTCTTATTCAGCACGGCGGTTACTAGAAGCAGTCTTTCTAGTGGCACTCCGGTTGATAGCCTCCTGGGGGTTCCATATACTGGTTTCGAAACGAGCGCCTGAACTTCTACCAGAAAGGATCTCGAGCCTTCGTAGATAACCGATACTACGTTGCCGGGAGCACTTGTGTAATCCTCAACAAAGAGGCTACTTATGTCAGGAACCTCTTTCAGCCCTTCCGCAGTCATTTCGAAGACGGCGATTTCATCGGATGGACCAAATCGATTCTTCACGGTTCTAAGGAACCTGTATCCCGTCTTGCTTGATTCGAAATAAAGGACTGTGTCGACAAGATGCTCCACAAGCTTTGGACCAGCGATTTGCCCACCTTTAGTTATGTGAGATACTATCATAACAGGTATTTCAGAGGTCTTCGCCAGTGAAACGAGCATGTTTGCACACTCCTTGACTTGCACCACAGAACCGGGTAAAGAAGGAGCGCTTGACACCCTTATGGTCTGCAATGAATCTACCACCAGCATTCCGTACTTTCCAATCTCAAGCGATCTGAGAGCGTCTATTTCGTTAGTGGATACAACTTCTATTCGTTCCTTGTTTAGTAGCCGAAGTCTGTCGCCCCTCAACTTCAGTTGATGGACAGATTCCTCCCCAGATAAATAAAGAACGGGTCTCTCATCTGCCACCAAGTCTGATAGTTGCAGCATCAGAGTAGACTTCCCAATTCCAGGTTCTCCACTGACAAGAATTGCGCTACCGGGTACTATACCGCCGCCAAGAGATCTGTTCAACTCTTCGATGTGAGTGTCTATTCTCAAGGATTGTCTAGTGTCGATTTCAGAGAGAGGTCTAGCCTCTAGGTCTGCAATCGAGGAAGCTTCTTCGCGGCTTCCTTCTGCAGTAAAAGACACCGCGGTATTCCACTCGCCGCAGGAAGGGCAACGGCCGAACCAGGCAGGGGAATCATAACCACAGACTTCGCAAACGTAACTTCTTCTCTTCTTCATCATTTACAACCGCTTTGCTGCGGCTACTGCACCCCCTATCCTTAGATTCCAGAAAGGGGGGCGAGAAACTGCCCCCCTTGCTATCTTATCTGGAATGAGCTCTAGGTAACTGCTTTCACTTCAGTTTTCTCATCCTTCTTCTTCTTGAAGACGAGAACTCTGTTGTCAACTTCAGCCGTTATTAGATCCCCTTCTTGGAATCTTCCTCTGAGAAGTTCTTCGGAAAGAGGATCTTCAACGTACTTCTGGATAGCTCTCTTCAGTGGTCGAGCACCATATACAGGGTTGAACCCTTCATCGACCAGAAAGTCCTGAGCTGCTTCCGAAAGAAGCAATCTCAAGCGTTTCTCCTTAAGTCTCTTTCTCATATCGTTCATTAGTATATCGATTATCGACTTAATCTGAACTTTGGTTAGTTGATGGAATACTACTACCTCATCGAGTCTGTTAAGGAACTCAGGTCTAAAAGTTCGTTTTACCTCTTCGAGGACAGAAGTTTTCATGGCCTCATATTCTTTTTCCTCCTGAATAGACTCGACAAAACCTATCGAAGATTTCGTTTTGTTTATGAATTCCCCGCCTAAATTGCTTGTCATTATAACTATGGTATTCCGGAAGTCGACCTGTCTACCCTGCGAATCGGTAAGTCTACCATCGTCCATTATCTGTAGAAGAATGTTGAAAATATCGGCATGTGCCTTCTCAATCTCATCAAAAAGTATCACCGAAAAAGGCCTCTTTCTTATTCGTTCTGTCAGGGTTCCGCCTTCGTCATAACCAACATAGCCTGGAGGTGCTCCAATAAGCCTGGAAACGGAGAACCTTTCCATATACTCCGACATGTCGAACCTGACAAGAGCCTTGTCATCCCCAAACAAGTACTCGGCTAAGGCCTTCGCTAGTTCAGTCTTTCCGACTCCTGTAGGACCTAAGAATAGGAAGGCTCCAATCGGTCTTCTAGGATCTTTAAGACCGCTCCTAGCACGCCTAATTGACTTTGCAACGGCGGTAATTGCTTCGTCCTGGGATACTATCCTTTCGTGTAACGCGGATTCAAGAGTCAGCAACTTCTCGCTATCGGTCTCCTCAAGTTTTCTGAGCGGAATCCCAGTCCAATTGGATACGATCTCGGCGACTTCATCATCATCGAGAGTTACTATCTCGGAATCGACCCTGCTTCTCCATTCGTTATAACCGTCTCTATATTTCTGCTGTATCAGACGTTCTTTCTCTTTAAGCTGAGCCGCCTTCTCATATTCTTGATCTGCTGCAGCTGTCTCTCTCTTTATCTTAAGAACCTCGATCTCTCCCTGCATGTTCTTCAACTCATTCGGTACTGTGAGTTTCTTCAGTCTGGCCCTGGAACCTGCCTCGTCAATGATGTCTATTGCCTTGTCAGGAAGGAATCTGTCAGACACGTACCTATGTGACAAAGTTACCGCCGCCTCCAGACCCTTATCTGTATAATGAACTTTGTGGTGAAGTTCATACTTGTGTCTTATACCTTTCAGAATCTCTACAGACTGTTCGGGAGACGGTTCGGTCACATAGATTTTCTGAAATCTCCGCTCCAGAGCTGCATCCTTTTCTATGTACTTCCTGTATTCATCAGGAGTTGTCGAGCCTATACATCTAATCTCCCCACTGGCCAAAGCTGGCTTTAGGATATTTGCAGCATCTACGGCACCTTCAGCCGAACCAGCGCCAACTATCGTATGGACTTCATCTATGAACAGAATGATATTCCCGTTGGATTTCACAACATGGATGAGTTTCTTCAGTCTCTTCTCAAATTCACCTCTGTACTTTGTCCCGGCTATGAGTGAAGCTACATCCAGTGCAAAAATGACTTTATTCTTGAGTGTCTCGGGAACCTCTTCATCAACAATCATTTGTGCGAGTCCTTCAACAATCGCCGTCTTTCCGACGCCAGGTTCTCCAATCAAGACGGGATTGTTCTTCTTCCGTCTGGAAAGAACCTCCATTAGCCTCTGCCTTTCAATCTCTCTACCAACAATCGGATCTAGTTTTCCCGCTTTGGCCATAGCAGTAAGATCGGTGCCAAAGCCCTCAAGCTGCTTAATCGCTGAACTCATTGTCGGACTTTGTTGAACGAAAACATTATCAGGCTGCTCACTTCCTCCTTCTTCCCAGTCGCCCGTGATGTTTTCAATGATCTCTCTCCTAAGCTGCGACAAGTTCACTCCCATCTGCTTCAAAATGTGGGCCGCGATTCCTTCTCCTTCGCGAACGATCCCGAGCATAATGTGTTCCACATCAATCTTGTCTTGTCCGAGCATCTTCGACTCGTCATTTGCTAGCTCGATAACTCTCCTTGCTCTCGGGGTCATCTGTGGAGCCCCAACTACAGACTGATGTACATTCGTTCCAACCATCGAAGTAACTTCTCTGGAGATTCTCTCGTATGTAATCGAGTAGTTTCTCAGAATCCTAGTTGTTTGCTCATTATCAACCTTGATGATCGCTAGGAGGAGGTGTTCAGTTCCAACGTAAGGGTGGCCGAGACTTCTAGCCTCGTCCTGGGCTGTCACAAATACTTGGGCAGCGCCTTCAGAAAACTTGTCGAAGTACATTATCGTCACCTCCCATTTGGCTTCCTCTTTCCTAAGAAAACTGACAAAGCCTTTCTGATGTCTTGTTGCACTCTCTCTTCACTGTTTGTTCCGTCTATAACAACAAATCTCTCTCTATTCTCAGCCATCAATTCTTCGTATCCTTTTCTTACTCTTTCGAAAAACTCTAAACTCTCTACTTCTATTTTATCATTTTTCCTTTCTTTTCTCATCCGCGAGATAGCAACATCAGCCGGTACATCAATATACAAGGTGATGTCAGGTAATGTGTCTGCCACTGCAAAAGAATTCATCAACTGGACAATCTCACGCCCAAGACATCTTCCGACTCCTTGATAAGCAACTGATGAGTCCATGAACCTGTCGGCGATGACTATGCGACCGCTCTCAAGAGCTGGCTTTATGACCTCTCTGACAATCTGAGCGCGGGCAGCCATGAATAGGAGCAATTCCGATTCGGCGCATAAAGGATAATCCTTGTGGAGAAGTATCTCCCTGATCTCCTCGCCAGCTCTAGTTCCTCCAGGCTCTCTGACAATTGCAAACTCCACATCTAATAGACTCAAATACTCTTCGAGGAGTTTGATTTGAGTGGTCTTTCCACATCCGTCTATTCCTTCTATACTAACGAACATAGCTTTCACCTCATCTCTATTGGAGGTTCTACAACGACTTCAGACGATGAACCCTTTCTTCCGCTCAAAAGAACTAGCTGAGCTTGTTTGTCAAGAGATCCATGTGCAAAACGTACTCTGTGAATCCCAAGACCTTGATCCTCCAGAAGACGAAACCACTTCGTCATATCTCTAGGATGCAGCAGAAAAAAGAACGCGCCTCTGTTCTTCAAGAGTCTACCTGTGGCAAAGGCGAATATTCTCGCGGATTCACGATCGGTCCTTCTTGCAATGTTTCTTCTTTCATCGGGGCTTTCCACTCCTGAGTGAACGAAATGCGGCGGATTAGCGATCACTACATCGTAGACCTCTTCACTTTTGTCTCTCAAGTATTCTTCTATATTGCAATTGATGAAAGTTGTGAGTTCTTGCACGCAGTTCGAATATGAGTTCTTGACCGAAATATCGCGGAGATTTCTATCGATCTCCAGCCCGGTAGCCTTCAGGCCGAAGGTCTTCGCAAGAAAGATCGATATTGCTCCACTCCCAGAACCCAGTTCAAGAACAGTCCTAGAGCCCTTTGGGGGATCAATAAACCAGGATAATAATACCGTGCCGTGGTTTACACGAGCATGAGGAGAAGTGAAATCCAGTTTCAATCGCTCAAGAACATGCGGATCGAATTCTCTAAAACTCATTCCCATAGCTCAGAACACCTTGATTGCAGACTTTTCATCTGAAAGAATCTCGAGTAACCCCTCCACTTTCTTCTGAACGGATAGACGCGACAGCTCTTTAATGTCGATCGTAACACTTCCGATTATTTGAGGTTCATCAATATGAAGAGAAGACGCACCGGAGACTTCAATTACTGTATCGATCAACGGACCTCCGATAAATGAGAATCGGGAGGTCTTGTTCACCAGAACACTCTTCGATTCGATAAGAGAATCAACCACTTCGATCCGCGAGTTGATAACTCGAAGGGTCTGAGACTTCATATCGCTCCTGGAGAGCATTGCCATTCCGAGATTGCTGAAAGTGACTTCGGTTCCCGAAAAGTCGCTAACATGAACAAGCATTTCTCTAACGTTCTCAACGACAACTTCGCCCTTAACGTTGCTCCCGTATATCTGGACAGTACGCGCTCCTTCTATCTCGAGCCCTCTGGAAAAGGTGCAATTCTCAAAGACAACTACAGCAGCTTCCTTAACCAGTATTCTGGTGTTGTTGAAATCCACGCTTCTCGCAATCAGGACCCCATTATTTGCAACTTCAATAGTACCGGTTGAACCTCCCGGGTTCACCGAAATTCGATCCTTCCGCCCTTCTAGATCAAGAACTCCGCTCACCAAAAGGGTGTTACCCTTAGGAATTGTAAGAGAAGAGCCAGATTCGGCTCTCATCACCGATCCGTCTCTTACAACAATGTTTCCGTAGAACCTGTAGTCGTTACCTCCAACTAGTAGAGCGTCCATTCCCAAGAAGGACGAGATAACCTCAGTACTGAATCTCCTGAACAGACTTTCTTTCGCGAACACCGGAACTGAAGGCATGAATCTCTCTCTATCTGACTCGAAAACAATTCTGTACAAGTCGCCATTCTCAGATATGCTTTCCTTGGTTATCACAGAAGACCTTTCGTTTGGCATATGAGTAGAAAGTGTTATCCATTCGCCATCTCTGTATCTCTGCAATTCGACCGGACCTTCTGAAGCACTCCATCTTGCATTTCTGATTGTACCCTCTTCAATATAGAGCTCGGGAAGATCAACCGAAGTCTTGCGAATAACTTGAATCTGTCTTCTGCATTCGGTCTTGTTGCCGGAAGAGTCTATCACTTTAACTACAAGAGTATTCAGTCCTTCCGGAAGAGGTATCTCCGGAATCAACTTTGTCCCGTCAAAGAGAAGGGGGATTCCACTTTCTTCAATATAGGCCCTAATCGAAAGATCGGCAACGCTGTCCCAATCGTCGCTTATTGCTGCTCCAAGTGACCCTCCCAAATACGGTTGTCCTATTGACAGGTCGACGACAGGAGGAAAATCCTCAGAAAGTCTCAAATCAATTACTGAGGGTTTTGAAGTGATGGAACCAGATCTTGAGAATGCTTGTACTATGTATTCGTTGTCCCTCTCAATAGGAAAAGTAAAGACCCCATCCGATGAACCATATTCGGTATCGTTAACGAGAATAAGGTAGTCGGTAACTGAACCATTGGTCTCTGTCTCCAAAGTCAGAGTCACCTCTCCATGTGCGAGATTCCATCGAAATACCGGAGCGTTAGGTGGCTGAAGATTTACGGTTGCTTTCGCATAGGCCGGCGTAGTCAAGAATCTCTTTCCCTCGATCAGAGTCACATAAATCGAATGAGTGCCATGCTCTTTCAGCTCAAAGGAGATCTCCGAGCCTTTGAACTTCATTCCATCATTGCCGTCAAGGGGCGATCGACCGACGGTAACCAGAACCGAAGGAAGGTCTCTGCCGGGAGAAGACACATCCAGCTTCAAATAACACATAGTACCTTCACATTCGATGTTCACTATTGACAAGCTGTGACTCGTACTGTCACTGCAAGCACCAAGTATTACGACCAACAACGTAACGACAAATAGCCACCTAATCTTCCTGATGTCCTTCACACTCCCATCTTAAGAAGAATAACACATCTTTCTGAAACTGACTCTCGGAATGTTGCCAGAAGTTGGGGAAAAAAGATACAATCAACGAGTAATGAAACGAAATGCGGATCGGGAGGTGTTCAACCTGCGAGTTATTGCAGTATTTGCAAGCACGGTAAACGGTAAAATTGCGCTGTCTCATGATGACAGAAGCGAATGGACATCCAGCGAAGATAAGAAGTACTTCAAATCTCTAACATCAAGAATAGGAGTAGTCATTATGGGTAGAAAAACCCACGAGGCAATCGGAAGACCTCTATCCGGAAGGTTAAATGTAGTTTTGACAAGGCATCCGGAGAGATACCGGAACTCGAGAGAATTGCTCTTTACTTCGACTACGCTCCTTGAACTACTTGAAGAGCTTGAGAAGAGAGGTTTCAAGGAGGTATGCCTAATAGGTGGAGCAGAAACGTTTGATCAATTCGCCAATCAAGGTTTAATCAACGAACTCCATATCACGTTTGAACCCATCTTGAGCAAGGGAATCAAAGGGTTGGGAGAAAACCTTAGTCGTAAAATGGAAATGAAACTCAGAGAGTCCCGTCAACTCGGTGAAGCAACTCTTATGGTCTATGATGTGAAATAGATGGAGCGGGCGACGGGACTCGAACCCGCGACCCTCAGCTTGGGAAGCTGATGCTCTACCAACTGAGCTACACCCGCATTCATGGAGATTCTATCACCCTGGTGAAATGCTTGTCAATCACTCTAGAAGGATCGTTCTCCAATCAAATGTCTACAAGTTCTTCTAAAGAAGCTTTCGCAAGATCCGCAGCAGACGAAGAGTCTACAGTAGATATCAGACCTATGGCTCCAAGAATATAGTCTCTATCCCTGAAAAGACTGACTTCCTTTCTTGGAAGGAGTTCCTTTTCATGTTTCGCCGATAGACTTCTTATACTCTCCATAATCTTCGAGGCAAACCGAGACCTGCTGAGAATTCCTCCTGTGCCAATTACTGACCTAACGGCAGTCAGATCCTTGCCGTAAGCCACTTCTATTCTTCCAGTCGGCCCAAAGAACTGCTTGAGGCCTCCGGCATGTCTTCTGATTGAAGTCTCGAAACAATACGTTGCCAAACGAGCAGAGAACGCCTCATCATTAGCGTCCTTGGGATAGGGAGTAAGGTTGCTCACGATTTTATCTAGATGAGGAAACTCGATTTTCAGTTTGTCCCTGCCTATGTGTTCAACAACGTGACGGGCATTAACGTAGATCCCCAGATCTCCTTCAACTGTTCTCTTGGATCTCGGTTCAGGAGAAACCAGCATTGAAGCGATTTTGGGGTCTCCATCTGTAACGGAATCGACATCCGTTGTAGCCCCTCCTATGTCTACAGCAACAACGTCCCCATGAAAACTGGAAAATAACTCTGTTGCAAGCATTACCGCAGCTGGAGTAGGAACTATTGGTCTGTTGATCATTGAATAGATCTTCTCCATACCAGGTCCTTTTACAATGTTTTTCGAGAAAACCTCTCTGATTACTTCTCTGGTAGGCTCGACATTGAGTTCATCTATGCGAGGGTACACATTATCTACAATGTGAACATCTCGCCCCTTCTGCGAGATTATCTCCTCCACCTCATCGGCTGCCGCGGAATTGCCTGCATAAACAATGGGGATTTCGTGATCTATGTTTCCTAGAACTTCAGCGTTGCGCACTACCGTCTCTCTCTCCCCATAGTCTACCCCGCCCGCAAGAAGAATCAATTTAGGACTTGTTTCCATTATCCTCTTCAGATCTCTTTCTGAGAGCTTGCCAGCAGTTACCAACTTGATAACTCCGCCAGCCCCAAGCGCCGCTTCTCTGGCGGCTTTTACTGTCATATCATAAACAAGTCCATGAACCGTCATTCTGAGTCCACCGGCCGCACTCGAAGATGCGAGGAATGCATCCCATTCAAGACTGTCAATGCGAAGAGATATCTTAAGAGCTCTCAAAGCCTTCTCTATCCCAATTGTCACATCTTGCTCATCAACTGTAGTATAGGATTCACCCTGTCCAAGAAACCTCATCGATCCAGAAGCGTCAGAAGAAAAAGCAGAGAGCACCGTAGTGGTGCTCCCGATTTCTGCAGTCAGGAACTCAATTCTCATCTGCTTTCAAGGAGCTCCCTTACGATCCTGTTGGCCAGCTTGCCATCTGCTCTTCCCTTCAGTCT
>JACDJB010002613.1_pt1 | contig 12664 bp, 6 predicted proteins | sample 7454121 | NCBI WGS metagenome assembly JACDJB01 (sample SAMN14253290, study PRJNA609438) | sludge metagenome | isolation source: sludge after 25d culture with pyrite | collected 2018-12-20 | reverse complement strand
TTTGTGTTCACGCCAATCAGCACGGTTATCAATAGTTTCTACTATATGAACATGAAAATTATGGCTGAATTTGCTGGCGTATTGAATAAGCCGGAAGAACAACTCGATTTTGAAATGCGCGCTGCAAAAGTGAAAAAGTCGATGAATGAATACCTCTTTAATAAAGAAGGCGGTTATTACAAAGATGGTATAGAGACCGACCATGGCGCCATTCATTCAAACATGCTGCCGCTGGCTTTTGGGGTTGTTCCTGATGCTTACAAAAAACAGGTGGCAGATTATGTAAAAACCCGCGGAATGGGATGCAGTGTTTACGGCGCACAGTTTTTAATGGAAGGACTTTATAATGCGGGAGCTGCCGATTACGCCCTTGAATTGATGACTGCCACCCACGACCGCAGTTGGTACAACATGATAAAAGTGGGTTCCACTATTTCGATGGAAGCCTGGGACATGAGATACAAACCCAACTCCGACTGGAATCACGCCTGGGGTGCGGCTCCTGCCAATATTATTCCAAGGTATTTGTGGGGCATTCAGCCCAAAACACCCGGATTTGGAATAGTTGCCATTAACCCACAAATGAGCAGCCTGAAATACAGCTCAATTGTTGTTCCTACCATTAAAGGGCAAATAAAAGGCGAATACAAAAAAGTGAGTAACCGTTTAACGCAATATTCAATTGAATTGCCTGCCAACATGGTAGGCGAGTTAAAAGTTGACTTATCCCCGCAAGATGTGGTGTCGGTGAATGGAGAGACCGTTAACCTTGCTTTTGGAACAATCCGCCTGAATCCGGGAGTAAGTGAAATTGAAGTGCGAGTAAACTCCTTTTAAACAATATGAGGAGTTTTTATTTATCTTCGGTATTTTAACATATTGCTTAAAACATTGTTAAATGAGATATCTGAAATTTTTATCTATAATATTATTAATCAGTGCAATGTCGGCCATTGCTAATGCAGAAACAGAAGTTGTTAAACTGGTAACCGAGTACCACAGAAATCCAATTGGTATTGATGTGGAGAAGCCCCGTTTCAGTTGGCAATTGGTATCTGATGCGCAAAATGTAATGCAAAACGCTTATGAAATCCGAGTAGCCGATTTACCGAAAAACCTGGGTAGAATGAGTGCGCAAATTTGGACTTCAGGGAAAATAGAGAGTGACCAGTCAGTAAACATTGAATATAAGGGTCCGGCATTGGAGTCGATGCAGCGTGCCTACTGGCAGGTTCGTGTTTGGGACAATAGCGGAAAGGCAAGCGATTGGAGCGAACCCGCGTTTTGGGAAATGGGGATTTTAGAACCTGAAAGCTGGTCGGCATCATGGATTACCCTCCCGAATGAAGCGAAAACCAAAAGCTCGAAACCTGCACACTACTATCGCAATGAGTTTTCGCTCAACAAGAAAGTTTCAAAGGCGAGGGTTTACGTTACTTCACTCGGTGTGTACGAACTCTATTTGAATGGTGAAAAAGTGGGTGATGAATTATTTACCCCGGGCTGGACCACCTACAACAAACGTCTTCAATACCAAACCTATGATGTCACTTCGATGTTGCAAAAGAAAAATGCTATCGGTGCAATGGTGGGCGACGGATGGTTTAGAGGTTCAATAGCACGAGATCTTTGTTATGGCGATAAATTGGCTTTGCTGCTTCAGTTGCAAGTATTTTATGCTGACGGAACCTCGGAAACCATAACCACCGACAAAAGCTGGAAAGTAAACGTGGGTGCAATTCGGGAATCTGATATTTTTAATGGTGAAATCTACGATGCTCGTTTGGAAATGGAGGGTTGGTCAAATACAGATTTCAATGAAGAAAAATGGAAAAATGTTACAGTTTTAAATCATCCAAAAGATATTTTAGTTGCTCCAAGCGGAGTTTCTGTAAAAGCCATTGAAGAAATTAAACCTATCGAAATAATTACCACACCAAAGGGTGAAACTGTTTTAGACATGGGGCAGAACATGGTTGGTTGGGTTCGCTTTAAAGTGAATGGGGAAAAAGGAGATAGTATAACTTTGAAATTTGCCGAAGTATTGGATAAAGAGGGCAATTTTTACATGGAAAATCTCAGGTCGGCAAAATGCACAGATATCTACATTCTAAAAGGCGAAGGCGAAGAGATTTGGGAACCAAAATTTACATTTCACGGATTTAGGTTTGTAAAAGTTGAAGGTTTAACAGAAGTGCCGAAACCTGATCAAATAACAGGTGTGGTAATTCATTCCGACATGAATCCCACCGGATCATTCTCTTGTTCCGAACCATTGATTAACCAGTTGCAACATAATATTCAATGGGGTCAAAAAGGGAACTTTTTGGATGTGCCCACCGATTGCCCGCAACGCGATGAACGGCTCGGTTGGACAGGCGATGCGCAAGTATTTGCGCCCACGGCAGCTTTTAATTTTGATGTTGCTGCTTTCTATAGAAAGTGGTTGAAAGATTTGGCTGCCGATCAGCTTCCCGATGGGAAAGTTCCTGATGTAGTACCGGATGTCCGTGATGGGCGTGGCGGTTCAACAGCATGGGCAGATGCTGCGTTAATTGTTCCGTGGACAAACTATTTGGTTTACAGGGATAAGCGTATTTTGGAAGAACAGTACCCCAGCATGGTTGCATGGGTAGGTTATATGCAAAAGCAAGCCGGAGAAAGCAATTTATGGACAGGTGGCAAGCATTATGGCGACTGGCTTGCCTTCGCCTCAGACCGATCTGATTATACCGGAGCTACTACCGAAAAAGATTTAATAGCCACTGCGTATTACAAATATTCCAGCGGATTGCTGGCAAAAATAGCGGCAATTTTAGGCAAAGATGCCGATTCAAAAAAGTATGCTGCGCTTTCAGAAAACATCAAAAAAGCATTTATCAATGAATTTGTAACTCCTGCCGGCAGGCTGGTATCGCATACGCAAACCGCTTATTCACTGGCATTGGCGTTCGATTTGTTGCCTGAGAACCTGGTTTCTTCTGCAGCAGATTATTTAGCCGAAGATGTAGAAAAAATGGGACACCTCACCACCGGCTTTGTGGGAACCCCGTTGCTTTGCAAAACCTTGTCGGCACACGGTTACGAAGATTTGGCCTTTATGCTGTTGACCCGCAAAGAATACCCGTCGTGGTTGTACCCCGTTACGCAAGGCGCAACAACCATTTGGGAACGTTGGGACGGTCAAAAACCCGATGGTACTTTCCAAACTCCGGGAATGAACAGCTTTAATCACTATGCTTATGGTGCAATTGGCGAGTGGCTTTACACTTATGTTTCCGGAATTAAAATAGATGAGGAAAATCCGGGGTACAAACATTTTTATGTTGAACCGCATCCTGGTGGAGGCTTAACAAATGCCACTGCCGGGTTTGATTCGATATACGGGAAAATAAAATCATCGTGGAAGATTGAAGGCAACAGTGTGACTTACAACATTGAAATTCCGGCAAATACAACTGCAACCGTTTTGTTGCCGAATTCGGCAAAAAAGGAATTGGGATCGGGAAAATACAGTTTTACGGTTCGGCTGTAAAATGAAATTTTAAAAGAAAATGTGTGGCATAACTATGGCGTAAGGGAAGGAGAGATTTGCTTATAACCGCGAACTGATTAACGAGTTTAAAGCCGACACCAATGCCCGCTGGAGCGCCACTATGAACTGCTGGTATATTCCAAAAAATATGTTTGTGTTGGGAGAATTCTTTACTTCCATGAAACCGGTGGCATGGATCGATTACTCGGCGGTGAAAAATAATTCGGAACTTTCGGACAACGCTAAACAATCCTACCCAAAAAAATAAACCGGAATAAAAACATCATCCTTCCAACAGGCTATCTTGAAAAGTTGGAACAGGAACGATACAGCGAAAATACCATTAAAATATACACCCATTATTTTAAATATTTTGTAGCTGAATTTTTGAACAGTGAATTTATATATGTTACACCCAGGAATGGATGGGGCATGAAAGCATTAAAACCACTCAACTTTGCACCCACGTTGCCGGAAACAACTTCAATTTTAAAAATTTACTTGATGATATTCTTTAATTTTTTAATACTTTTACTCAAGTTTCCTTATTGATAACTATTTGAAAACTAAAGACATATAAAATTAAAAAATGTTGCATGTCATAGCTTAAAAAGCTATATTTGAGTTAGTTATAAAACAAATACGACATGCAACAATCGAAAAGTACGAAAATTAATGGAGAATTTCAAAAATTTATTGATAGCGACAATAAAACAGGCCTCTGCCTGGAAGAAACATTAAAGTTCTTTGAAATACGGCGCATATTTGGAAAGTTTGAGGCAGTCAAACAAGGGGGCATCCATGTTACGCTGATACTTACCGCGTTGTTGGTAATGCTGTTTTACAATGCACGTAACGTCCACAGTTACTTTTCCCGGCAGTTCGGAAAGGCTACCGGTATCCAGGGGAGCAAGAATCCATACTATGATTTGATGGGCAATGAATATATCTGCTGGCGTGTCATTTTATACCTGTTTGCCAAACGGTATTTAAACCTGGTTGGTCAAATCAGGGGATGCACAGTCCAAACTAGGGCATTGATATTTGACGATTCGCCACTGGGAAAAAGGGGGAAAAAGATAGAAGGGGTGAGTAAAGTCTATGACCATGTTACGGGAAACTTCATTTTTGGCTACAAAATATTGGTATGCGGTTATTGGGACGGGAGCAATTTTATACCGATTGATTTTTCCCTCCACCGCGAACGGGGAAAAGAACTGGACAAAGCACGTGGCAAGCGCAATAAAGCGAGGTGCAAGGCCCGGGAAGCCCGGTCGGCGTACCAGGAACACAAAATACGGCACAATAAGTCCAGGGCAAAGCTCACTGGGTTACGGAAAGAAAAAGTAAATGGTGAAAAATCCGATATTGAGAGGCTGGAGAAATATGTAACCCGCTCCAAAAAAAAGCTCTCGAAACTTCGAAAAAACATGAAAGCTGCAGAAGCTGACCTGGAGGAAAAGGTAAAACTTGTAAAGGAAAAGCAGAAAACAGCGCCTTTATATGGATTGCCGGCATCAACCTACCGGAAACAGTTCAAAAAAGAGAGGCACCGGGACAGTCCGGGCTATCAACGAAAACAGGAAGCCGACCAAAGCAAAACCAAAATGGTTGTTGAAATGATCCGCAGGGCGATAAACAAAGGATTTGTATTTGAATATGTCTTGTTCGACAGTTGGTTCTTTTCAAAAGAAATCCTCTGCTGCATCGAATCGTTGCGCAGCAGGAGCATAAAGCTGATAGCTATGCTGAAAATGGGCAAAACATTGTACCGCGACTGCCTGGACGGGCAGGAGAAACAGGTAGCCGAACTACGAAAGAAATATCGGAAAAAAGTAAAACGCAGCCGCAAGTTTAATGCCTGGTACATAAAAGTGGCGGTTTGGTATGGCAATCACAGGGTCAACCTGTTTTTTGTAAAGATTGGCAATGGTGGAAAATGGAAATGCCTGATAACAAACGACCTGGATTTGAGCTTCAACAAACTCATGGAAATCTACCATATCAGGTGGAGTATTGAAGTTTTCTTCAAAGATGCCAAGCAGTATCTGCAACTGGGCAAATGCCAATGTAGTAACTTTGATTCGCAAATTGCCGCAGCCACCTTGTCCATGATGCAGTATATCATGCTCCTGCTCTATAAACAGATGCATTACGGGCAAAGTCTAGGGAGCATTTTTGACATGTTGAGCACACAGACACAATAGGAAAATATAAGTCGATATTTGCTGGAACTGTTTTGGGAAATTATAAATACAATAGGCAAACTTTTAAAGGTAGATTGCATGGAATTATTTGAGGAAATAATCCGCGATAATCAGAGGGCAGATGAAATTTTAAAACTATTGGGGTCTGTCCTGGAACAAAAGCGCGTTGCATAAACTGCTTGCATGAGCATAATGCTCTGTAAGTCAAAAGAATAACAAGAAAATCAACGAAAATTTGAAAATATAACAAATTGAATATCAATATTTTAAAAAGAAGGAAACTTGAGTTAATAATTCAGCAGATTCCTCTTTTGAGTAGCAATGACATTTCAATTTTTACATGACAAGAATAAATTACTCATTATGAGAAAACTAATATTTTTTATAGTTTCGATTATACTGATTTTCGCGGGTTGCAAAAATCAATCAACCACTAAGGATGCAAGTGATAATTCCAAACCCAACATCCTTTTTCTGCTGACGGATGACCTCGGCTATGGCGAACTGGGATGTTACGGACAGGAGATTATTCAAACGCCGGTTTTGGATGATCTGGCAGAACAAGGACTGAAATTCACCAACTTTTATGCGGGAAATGCCGTTTGTTCTCCTTCCAGGGCAGTGCTGCTAACAGGAATATCATCTTCATACAATACCATTCGCGGAAACAACGGTTGTTTTTCAGATGATCGCTGGATGCGCGTGGCATTAAAAAAAGATGAGATAACCGTGGGAGAAATGCTGAAAGAAGCAGGCTACCAAACGGCTTTCATTGGGAAGTGGCATGTGGATGATCCGAATGATATTTCTACCTGGGCATATAACCGGGGATTCGATTTTGCTGTGCAGGAACAATGGCCAGGCCGTTTTGGTGGAATTCAGTACGACGAACAAATGCACTGGATTAACGGGAAACAGGATTCGATTTATTACCACTGGAAAGAATGGGAATGCAAAGATGAATTTCGCACCCAAATTGCTTTTGATTACCTCGACACACTGGATATCGATAAACCTTTTTTTCTGTTCATGTCGTACCGGGCGCCACATGGCCACGAGAGGCAAATTGGCAACCAGGAACTTTACAAAGATGAAGGCTGGCCGGCACCCGAACGGTTGCACGCCGCTAAAATTACCCTGCTCGACAAGCAAATCGGGAGGTTGCTCAACAAACTGGAAGAGATGGGTGAACTGGAAAATACACTGGTTGTATTTACTAGTGATAACGGACCACACACTGAAGGAGGCGGACACAATCCTGAGTTTTTCGACAGCAACGGCGAACTCCGGGGAATTAAACGCGATTTGTATGAAGGCGGAATTCGGATTCCAATGCTCGCATCCTGGAAAGGAAAAATCAAATCCGGAAAAGTTACCGATCATATTGGCGGATTCCAGGATTTTATGCCTACTTTTGCTGAAATTGCAGGGATTGAAAGCCCGAATCAGTCAAATGGAATCTCTTTATTGCCTTTGCTGAAAGGTGAATCTCAAATAAGACATGATTATTTAAACTGGGAATTCCAGTTAGTGGGTTGGGGACGAAAACTGCCGGAGGGAGGATTTCGACAATCAGCCCGGATTGATAATTGGAAAGGAGTCCGTTATGGAATTAATTCTGAAACAGAACTGTACAATCTTGATGAGGATATTTCAGAAACCAATAACATTGCCAGTGAGCATACTGAAATGGTTCAACAAATGGAAAAACTATTTAAGAAAAACCGTTCAGAGACGGAAGGATCTCCCTACGGTGGTGTTGTTCAGGATTATAAAGCTAAAGAAAAGTTTTTAAAATAATAGAACTGACGTTATTTTAAATCTGAATTTAATTTTTTTCTTCTGCTATGTTTAAAACATCAAAAAATGTAGTATTTTGAAAGCAAGTAAGTAATAACTTGAAAATTTTAAACGGATGAAAAGCATATTTTTATTGCTGCTGGTTCCAATAATTCTTGCATCGTGTGCATCTAATGAGGAATCAAGGATCATTCGATTGCTTGATGAAGATTGGAAGTTTATCAATAAAGAAGTGGAAAACGGAGCAATCCCGGGTATTAATACCGTCAACTGGGAAACGGTAGCTATTCCGCACGACTGGGCCATTTCCGGTGAATTCGATAAATCAATCGATGCCCAGGAAACAATGGTAATTGAAGATGGCGAACGTGTTCCAAAGATGCGGACCGGGCGTACCGGAGGTCTGCCTCATATTGGTGTTGGATGGTACCGCAAATCACTGGAAATTCCCTCATCTTATAAAAACAAACGCATTCATGTTAAATTTGATGGTGCCATGAGCCATGCCAAAGTGTATTTAAATGGAGAATTTGTGGGTGAGTGGCCTTATGGATATGCGTCTTTTGGATTTGATGTTACCGACTATATTAATTTTGGAAGAGAAAATATTTTGGCTGTTCGATTGGAAAACAAACCTTTTTCATCACGTTGGTATCCCGGTGCCGGTTTGTACCGAAATGTAAGAATGGTGGTTACCAACCTGGTTTTTGTAAAACAGTGGGGTACTTCTCTTACAACTCCTGATATTGAGGATGGAAAGGGAACTGTTAATTTGAAAACTACAGTGTTAAATAAATCAGGAAAGTCAAAAAAAGTAACTGTAGATACCCAAATTATTTCTTTCACTGGTGAAACAGTTGCGCGTATTTCTGATGAAATTGTTATAGACAAAGAATTAACTGTTGAGCAAAATCTTGATGTTTCTTCACCAAAATTATGGTCGGTAGAATTGCCAACTTTATACACCGCAGTTACAAAAATTCTGGATGGTAATAAGGAACTGGATGCTTACGAAACACCTTTTGGTTTCCGATATTTCGAGTTCACCAACAATGATGGCTTTTTTCTAAACGGCAAACGGGTTCAGTTAAACGGTGTTTGTTTGCACCACGATTTAGGTCCGCTTGGCGCTGCTGTTAATCTCTCTTCGTTGCGCCACCGGATGAAACTGTTGCAGGAAATGGGTTGCAACTCCATTCGTACCAGTCACAATCCACCAACACCCGAAATGCTTGAGTTAGCCGATGAGATGGGATTTCTCATTCTCGACGAAATTTTTGATGAATGGAGATTGGCAAAAACAAAAAACGGGTACAACACACTTTGGGATGAGTGGGCAGAAAAGGACATGGTGGCATGGATTCACCGCGATCGCAACCATCCATCTGTAATTGCATGGAGTATCGGAAATGAGGTTCGGGAACAGGGTGGAAAGGACGGATTGGAAACATGTCAGTTTTTGGTTGATATTTGCCGCCGCGAAGATCCAACCCGTCCAACAACCGCCGGGTTTAATAACTGGCGCGGTGCAATCAATAATGGTTTGGCCGATGCCGTTGATTTACCGGCCTGGAACTATAAGCCCCAATATTACAATTCTATTCATAACGAACATCCGGAATGGACCATGTACGCCAGCGAAACAGCCTCTACAGTCAGTTCGCGCGGAGAATATTTTTTCCCTGCAAAAGAACGGGTGCATTATACCCGTGAACCCTATCACAGCAATTCATTTGATATGGAATTTCCCCGTTGGGCTACTTCGCCCGACCGCGAATTTGCGACACAGGATTCATTTAAATTTATGGCCGGAGAATATGTCTGGACAGGCTTTGATTACCTAGGAGAACCAACTCCCTATAATGTAGAATGGCCTGCCCGAAGTTCCTACTTCGGAATCATCGATTTGTGCGGAATTCCAAAAGACCGTTACTTTTTGTATCAAAGCAAGTGGAGCGACAAAGAAGTACTTCATGTTTTACCTCACTGGAATTGGAAAGCTGGTGAAAAGGTTTCGGTGCATTGTTACACGAGTTTCGATAAAGGTGAATTATTTCTGAATGGAAAAAGTTTGGGAATACGTGAAAAAGATCCTGCAAATTTATACACAACCTACCGTTTGGTTTGGGACGATATTACCTACAAACCCGGTGAAATCAAAGTAGTCGCTTTGGATGAAAACGATAATCCACTAAAAGAAGCGGTAGTGAAAACGGCGGGAGAACCGGCAAAAATTGTTTTGGAAACCGACCGTAATCAAATTCTTGCCGATGGAAAAGAACTGGCTTTTGTAACCGTTTCGGTTGTCGATGAAGATGGAACACTTTGTCCACGGGCTAACAATTTAATCTATTTTTCTGTAGTAGGAGAAGGCTCAGTTAAAGCAGTTGGAAATGGAGATCCTACCAGCCTGGAATCGTTTATAAAACCCTTCCGAAAAACATTTAACGGAAAATGCATGGTGCTCGTTCAGTCCACAAAAACAGCCGGTGAAATATCATTGAAGGCAGAAAGCGAAGGATTGGAATCTGAGGAAATTAGAATAGAAACAAGTATGTAAGGCAAGAAGAAAAATTCGTCTTTTAATAAACTACTTATTTATGATACGGTCATTAAAAAAAATTATCGAATTATTAATTCTGGGAATAATAATCATTTCTGCTGAAGCACAAAACAAGCCCAATATTATCTGGCTAATGGCTGAAGATATTGGGCCCGACATTGAATGTTACGGAATGCCGGCGGTTAAAACTCCCAATCTTAACAGACTGGCGGGAACGGGTATAAAATTTACAAAAGCTTTCTGTACCAATCCCATTTGTTCGCCCAGTCGCTCGGCAATGATGACCGGAGTTCACCAAAATAAAATTAATGCACAACATCATCGTAGTAACCGGGACATACCGTTAACTCCGGATGTTCAACCATTCACCTTTCATCTGCGAAAAGCTGGCTATACCTGTATTCTCGGGAACCAGCATGTGATGGGAAAAGGGAGAAAAACTGATGTCAATTTTAAAAGCAGTAAAATTGGTGAATGGGACGGGAAAGAAAATTTTGGTCTTTTTGATAAATACGACACATTTACGACCAAAGACCAGCCTTTCTTTGCTCAAATCCAACTTGTTGTAACGCACCGTGGCGATTGGTGGGATAATGTTCGGGCACAATCAAAACATCGTGTAAATCCCGACGAAGTGGTAATGCCTCCATACATGGCTGACGACCCCATTGTTCGCCTCGACTGGGCAAAATACCTGGACCAGATGGAATATATGGACAATGAGGTGGGAATGATTATTCAGGAATTGAAGGATAAAGGAATATATGAAAATACGATTATCATTTTCATTGGCGATAATGGAAGATGTAATATTCGGGGTAAAGGGTATTTATTTGATCCGGGGCTGCATGTTCCGCTGATTGTAAACTGGCCCAAAGGAATAAAAGAGAATCAGGTTCGCGAAGATGTGGTCAGTACAACCGATATTACTGCTACTATTCTTGATTTTGCTGGGATTAGGATTCCAGAATATATGACTGGAGAATCTTTTATGAAGAAAGATTTTGAACGTGAATATGTCTATTCAGCACGTGATTTGTGGGATGAAGTTATGGAAAAATCACGCAGTTTAACTTCAGGTAAATATAAATATGTGCGTAACGATATGACTGAAGTACCATGGGATGCACACCAGGCTTACCTTGAGTTTTACCGCCCCGCAGTTCATGTTATGCGAAAATTGAAATTTGAAGGAAAACTAAATGAAACCGAAGCATATTTCTTTTCAAACACCAAACCACCGGAAGAGTTGTACGATTTGGGAAACGACCCTGACGAAACAAATAACCTGGCGGATAATCCTGATTTTAAAATGGTTCGTGAAAAAATGCGGGCAGACTGCAAAAAAATTGAAATCGAAAATACATCGCCGGATAAAACTTTCCATCCTGTTTTTCCCGCATCTGTTAATGTTCTCGACTGGATAAAATATAAACACACGCTCGATTATTTGGAAATGCTTAATGGCAGGGAAATCGGATTTCAGAAATTTCGGGGAATGTTTAAAAATGAATTTGGATACTAACAAATTAAAGAAAATAATTATGAGGTCAAAAACCAACTCAAAAAAGTCATGCGCACTTTCGTATTGCTGGCAATTGCCGGATTCTATAGTCTGAACCTTTTTGCTCAAGAAAAACCCAACATAATTTTTATAATGGCAGACGATCTTGGGTATGGCGACCTGGGATGTTATGGTCAGGAAAAAATTCAAACACCTCGTATCGATCAACTGGCAAAAGAAGGTATGTGTTTCACTGATTTTTATGCCGGAGCTACTGTTTGTGCACCTTCACGCTGTTCTTTGCTAACCGGTAAACACAATGGCCATGCACATGTAAGAGGAAACTACGAGATTGGACATTGGGATTCGTTTCTCGGTCAACTTCCAATTCCTGAGGATGAGATTACTATTTTTGAAGTTTTAAAACAAAAAGATTATGCCACCTCTTGTTACGGGAAATGGGCAATGGGACGAGCTGAATCTTCCGGGGCTCCTGACAGGCATGCTGTTGATGATTTTTTAGGTTATAATTGTCAACGACACGCTCACAGTTATTATCCGTACTACCTCGAAGGAAACCGCGGTCAAAAACACTGGCAAAAAGGAAATAAAAGAGAACCGGGAGGGGAAACTTATTCACACGATGTTTTAGCTGAAAAAGCACTGGAATATATCAAGTTAAATAAAGACACCAACTTCTTTATGTATGTTCCGTTTACCATTCCACACACACCTTTCCATGTGCCTGATCTAGGCATTTATGAAGGTAAAAACTGGGAAAAGAATCTTAAAATTCAGGCAGCCATGATTACCCGGATGGATAAAGATGTAGGCAGAATTATGGATTTGCTGAAACAACTTGGTATTGATGATAAAACTATTGTGTTTTTCACCAGTGACAACGGAGCACATGGAGGCGGAGGAACCTTAGATTTTTTTAAAGCTTCAGGACCTTTGCGCGGTAGAAAACGCGATCTTTATGAAGGTGGAATCAGGGCACCTATGATTGTACGCTGGCCGGGTAAAATTGAAGCGGGCTCAGTTTCAAATCATGC
>JACDJB010002611.1_pt1 | contig 12686 bp, 11 predicted proteins | sample 7454121 | NCBI WGS metagenome assembly JACDJB01 (sample SAMN14253290, study PRJNA609438) | sludge metagenome | isolation source: sludge after 25d culture with pyrite | collected 2018-12-20 | reverse complement strand
TGTAATTGCTAACTGCTCACAAAACAACTGCCCGAACTTGTTAATCAGTAGCGGCGTAATAGCTTTCGGGTCGGTAACGGCTACGTGACAAAGTAGGTTTTCGATGCTACAAAAACACGCGGCGGTAACTAAAAAACCGTAAGCATTATTGTTTACCGTTGATGGTGTTTTTTGCGTAAAGGTTGCTGATGCTGTATCTGTTCCTGTTAATTGGTAAAATGATAAACAGTTATCGGTGTATTGAAACGGTTTGAACGTTCCAGAATTGCATGAACACCCTCCGCTCACATTCCTGCCTTGTGCCGTATTGCAGATGTTTGGATATAGGCTGTTATCATAGAAAATATCAATCCGCGAAATACCTTCTTCGTCATACCTTGTAAGACCTGCCAAAGCAAGTAAATCATTACTACCTACTGCCAAATCAACGGTATAAGTCCTAAGCGTAACAGCGCCAGATACGAAGTTGTAACAATTAAGGTAAAACGTAAAGCCTGCATATATTTGTTTGCTTACAATTTCAAGCCTGCTTAATAGTACCGTTTTAAGTGTGCCGCGTACCCTTTTAAGTTGTACGGAAACGCCCCTATATTTTGATGTGCCACTAACGGCAGGTGTAACTGCGCATGTTGCACTATCTATATTTTGCGGGTAGGTAACTTTTGGCAGGTTTAGTGTAGAAAAACAGTATTTATTTTCAATAAGCATCGCCCGCAAATCCATTAAAACCGTATCTATTGCAGCTATTTTTATTTTAGTCGCAAAATCGTAACCCTTTGCCATTTCGTCCGTAATTTTGCTCGCACTATTCCATGTAAATTCAGGCACTAACGCCGATGGCATTACAACCGTACCAGCTTGCGGTAAAATAGGCTCGCTCAAACAAGGGTTTTTTATTTGGATAATTTTGGTTAGGCAACTATCGTCTACGTTGCAGGTGTTGTAAGCCATAATTTAAGATAGTGATTTTTTTAAAATTAGTGCAACTTCGTTACTTATTGCGTTTTCGGCTGCTTGCTGGTCTTGTACCGATGGCGTAAAAATATCCTTTTTATAAATCTTTTCTATATTTTCACTTTTTGCAACTTCGTTTTGGCTTGTTATTCTTATTTGTGTTTTTTTGTTTGCTGTAACAATTCGTATACTTTGCATCAAGCTGCCCGACACGTGCAAATCCACAAAATTAGTTTGCAATCCTTGTACCTGCCTAAGCATTTTGTAACCGCCTGCCAAGTACATCGTTTTGCGGTTCGCTTTTGTTTCTACGTTTTTCTTACTTACGCTTATTGTTGTTTTAGATACCGTATTTGCGGCTTTTGTTTTTGTTGTGGATTTTATTAGCGTATTTTTCCCAATCGGTTTAAACGCCCCTGCCGTCTTTTTAAACGCCTTTTTTGGGTAGTAGGTCGGTGTGCTGCTGTACTTGCTCGAAATGCCACCGCCTGCCGTTGCTTGTCCGCGTTCAAATATCCGTTTCAACATACTTGCCTGCATCGCTACCGCTCCGATAACGGTTAAGCGTTCTTCGGCTTGGCTCGCAATAGCGTTGTATAGGTTGTTTAATGTTTCGTCTAATTGGTTGAGTAACATAATAGGATAAGTTTAACAAGGCTCGCAAATATCAATCGGGCAACCTGCTACGTATGCTCCGATAGTTTCGGTATAGGTGTAGTCTATTTTTATAATGGCATAATCACAAAAGCGGTCAAGTGTTTTGTTGATTAAGTCTTCGTTTAATCCTTTCATTTTATTAGTTATAATATCTTGAAAGCTAAACGAATAACTCGTTAGTGTTATTTCTTTTGCTTGTGCCGCGATAACAGACGCAATAAAGTTGCATACTTTTTCTGGCACAAAAGACTGCCCTATAAAAAAAAGACTAAAGGTGTGTAGTACCTTGTAAGTATTAGAACAAGCATATCCAACAGTAGAAACGCTATCAATAGCGATTTTGCTGTTTGCTCCTTGCTCAATCCAAACATAGTTTCCAAAGGTATCTGAAAAACAAATACCCTCTTCGGTTCCTGTAATATACACACCGTTAGCCAAAAGATGCAAATCACCAAAGGTATTAGCAATATTTAGCTGTGGAATAGCAGCCAAAGCCGCTAAAATATTATTAGTAATTTGCATTATTTTTTAGTTTTTAGTTACGCACAAGTTGCAACGGTATAGGTTAGGTCGTTTTCTAAACAAGGCGATGCAATGGTGATAGTGTCGGTATTGGCAAACGTTGGGGCTGCCCCTGTCGGCTGCATAATTACCCAACTTGTACCGTTGTAAACAACGCTACCGATGCCCGCCTGTCCAAGTATGTAGTTTAGTAATACTTCGGCGTTAGTTTCAGTATCAGCTACAAATGGGAACGGCAAGATGCCAGTCCAAAGTGCGTGAGGTGCTCCGTCATCATAAGTAACCGTAAGCACATCGCCCGCGTTAAATCGCATACAATCGCCTTCGTTATCCGCAGAAACGCAAAGATAAACAGCAGGTGTTGGCGGTGTCGGGGTTGCGCAAGGTTCGGGTGCTGCTGGAATACAACCTACATTGTAAGCGTAAACGCCTGTCATGCCGTCTCCTTCGCAAACAAAATCCGCAAAAGGTAAATTAACAAGGCTGTACGTAATGGCGTATTGAATAGATAAGTCACCGCATGCTTCTTTCATTAGGATAACATCAACTACAATTGGCGTACCTAAGCTATAATCAACAAACGCGGCTCGGGCGCTTTCGGCGCTTCGGCTGTCTGAAAATTTTGCGTTATTCATTGCAAAAGCAATGGCGGCATCAACACCTTCAGTTTGCGAAAGTGTGCTAATTCGTTGTGTAAATGCGTTAAGTGTCATTTCATCGTAGCTAATACCGCGTAACGCTTTCGAGTAGGTAATAAGGTGCAAAATGCCCGGTGTCCAACTAAGCATGTAGGCGTTGTTGCTTGCTATGCTTGCAAGGTTGTTGTCGGGGTAAATTGCAAGTGCATTGTCCGTTACCAAAGTACCGTCTACACCTATAAAGTTGTTTGCGGTAGTTGTTTGTTTGGCACTTTTCCAATATTGCTCGACAAAGTTAGTTGTTACCTTAATTTGGTCGTCGTAGTCAAGTCCTAAGTTCGCAAAGTCGGTTTTTATCGCTACATCCCATTGTGGGTTTGTCGTAACCATGCCAAACGCGGCTGGGTTCAACATTTGGACATAACGCTCGCCCCAAGTGCTTAAATCCGGGTGTAACGAAGTCGCCGCAAGTGCGTATAGTTGTGCCGCTAAGTCTGCGTCAACGGCTCGCAATAGGTTAATATAATTCTCGCGTACTTGTGCCGCAAAGTGTTTCAGATAGGCGGTTTTGCTACTATCTGTACCGCTGCAATAGTCCAAAATATCGTTATCGCTAACCTTTAAGGCTTTGCTATATTTTGTAGTAAATCCGCTGTTACTTGGTGTTTTCGGGTCTACTTGAATAGTGAAAAAACCTTTACCTTGTGGGGCTGCACCGCTACCGCTACCGCGGTCGCAAGCGTCAATACTTGTGCCGTCTAAACCGCAGTTTTTCTTTTCGTACTCAAACTGCCAACGGTTTGTACTTCGGTCGCGTAGGAAAAAGTCGCCTTGAAAGTTGCCTTTGCTTGCGTTTGATAATAGGGCTTTTAACGCCCCGATGTTTCGCAATTTGTCTTGTACTACCGTCTTATTTAACTCGGCAAAAACGGTTTTACATAACAAGCTCGAAACGGTTGTATACTGGCTCATAAAATGTAATTTTTAGAAATTGATAAAAAATACCATTTTAGAACTTGGTGCTGTTCGGATTTGCAGTTTAAGCCTGCGGGCTGCTTTTATGGTTTATTTGCTTTTTTCGTATTTATTGGTTAAACGCATCTGCATAGCTGTTCGGGTTGTTAGACTTTTGCGTTCCGTTTGTTGTCGGCGGGTTTGTAAAATTAGGTGCTGGCGGCGTGTCCGACTTGCGTATTACGCCCATTTCGTTAGCCAAAGGCTCAATAACAGATTGTAACGTTACAAGGTTTGCACCTTTTTTAAGTAGCTCACCATCTTTTTTTAAAAGCACGCCTACACCGTCCATTTGTTCGTAATCGTATTGTTCCAACTCGATAGCAAGTAACTTTTCAAAGTGTTTAAAAGTTGGTGCATCTTTTAGTATTGGCAACGTTCCAATAACGCTATCCACAATACCTTTGCGGCGTTGTTTTTCGGCTGCTGTTTCGTATTGCGTTACCTTTTCTTTGTACTGCTGTAATTCCGCTTTTGTAGGTTCGTATTGCTTTTCAAGTTGTGCCAAAAGTTCGGCTTTGATAAGTTCGGCGTTTTTTGCTTCGGCGTTTGTGCTTGCGCTTTTTTTCGCAATTTCAAACGCTTTTTTTGTAATATTAGAAATACTGCCTTTCCATTCTTCGCCTTCGGTATCTATTGTACTATCAATTTCTTTTAGGTACTTTCGTATGCTTGCGGCGGTTTCACCTGTCACGCTATCGCGTGCCGCTTTATTGATTTTCGGGGTAAGTTCCGATGTAACCATGCCAACGACCGTATCGCTAAGCGTGTTTTTTTCGATGTGTTGTTTTAGTTGGTTTTCGTCCAACGTGCTAAGCATAGGCAGGTAGTTTTTTAGTACCTCCATCTGCTGTTCAATTGTGATGTTTTCCATGTTTTTTATAAATTGAAAATTAGTGTAATTTGTGCGTAATAACTACAAACACGTCTGTAATGTTGCCCCAAGTGTGATAAAATTCTTTTTCACCGTCTTTTATTTCCTTTATGGTTTCAGGTGTTAGCTCGCCCGCTCCGATGCAAAGTACCTTTTGCGGCTTTGTTGACGGATAGGCAAACAAGCAATTTGCGGGGCATTTTATACGCAACTTTTGCACATCAAAAGTAGGTGCGTATTTTAGTTGCGGGTCGCTCGTTTCCGCTGCTGGTGTTTCGTTTTCGGGGTAGGTTTCATTTACCCATTTCGGTAACTCTTCGGTTATCGGTTTGTGTGTTTTAGCCATGATTGGTTTATTGTTTTTGTATTAAAATTAACGTAATGGTATTGCAATGTGGCGGCAGTTCCAACCGCCCCTATATGCCGCAAAATTGGCTTCGTAATCAGATACTGGTACTTTATACATTCCTTGACTAAGTGTCGGGCTGCCAAGATAAACGGTTAAAATTTCGTTTAAGTCTTTTTTTGCTATGATTGTGCCGTGATACTTTTGGCAAAATGGGCGTGTATCTGAAACAACGCCGCCGATGTAGCTATATTTTTCTAAACCGTACTCTTGTGCTATTGTGCCGTTTATCGTTCCGTTGTATGAATAGATAGCGTCTCGGGCTATTTGTTGCATGTACGACCGTATCGCGTTACGTTCAAGTTCTCCGTTTGGCGTATAAATTCTATCCATTTCTTTACGCGTCTCCTCTATACTCCACCCTAACGAAATAGCATTTAAAAGCACTTGTTTGGTAGGCTCGACAAACACCTTTTTAATACCGCCCTGCTTTAACTCAAAAAGCACCTTATCTTTTATGAATGACTGTTTAGGCGTTAAGGCATCGTCTAACTTTTTGTAGTCAACTATGCCGTTTTGCGTTGTTTGCAGTTCTTTATTTAGTTTTAGTATCGTATCAAAGTCGCTAAAATATTCCGTTATTCCTTTGTTGTAGCTTGCTGTTGTGAGTAGCTTTAACAACTTTTGCTCCACTTCAAGCAATCCTTTTACCCAATCCGTATTTTCTGCCTCAGTTATATTGCCGTCCTTATCCCGCTGCAAAGTATCGTAATACGTTGCCAGTACCTTTTCAGATGCTGCAATTAGCTGCTTAAATTGCGTATCTGTTAAATTGTCTACCGAAGTGTCCAACGCTTTTAGCAATTCATCTGCAATGGTTTTAGAACGGCTGGATAGTGGCATTTGTTGTTACGTTTATTTTTGCTAATTCTTTTTGTACTTCGGTATCTAAGGTTTCAAGGGTTGCCGCTAAAAACCAACTTTCGCCAAAGTTGTGCAATACGGTGTTAATCGCCTGCTGTCCGAAGTATTTCATTTTTAAACCACTTTCAACCGCTGGCGTATTTCCAAACACGTTACGAATGCCAAGTATTTGTATATCGGTGTAGTTTTCAAAGGGGCTATAAATTGCCCAATAGTCCATCTGTTTTATACCTATATAGTTGCCGTTTTTCATTAGCAATTCACGCTCTGAATTATCCGCTAATTGTGGCAGTCCTGCCGCTTTGTAGCCTACAATTTCAGCTTGTAAATCTTGCTCGTCTTTTAGTTGATAGTTAGCTGTTGGCGTTACTTTATAATCGGGTTCGGCATTCATTTGTAGGTAACTCGCAATAGATTTTAACAGCACATCGGCAACGTAAAAACAACGGCTTGCAAGTTTTCCGATAAACATTGCAGCCGATTGTAAATCAATCTTTTTAGCTTCGGCTGTTTGTTGTGCCGCCGCTTCTGCTTGATAAACATACAGCTTTTTAGCTATTTTGCTATTTAAATCGGTCACAATTTCGGCGCTCATTTTCACAATGTTAGTATCTGGATTAAACCAATTTATTGCACCGTTTATATTGCCGCCTACTTTAGCTAAAACATCTTCATTTACCTCTAATGTGTCACCTTGATTTATGCTTATGATGTGTCCATGCCCGCCGCACGTCTTACAACTAACGGCACATTCGGGTTCGCCAAGCCTTGTATCGTCTCCACAATCGCCAATTATTTCGCCTGTTCCGTTGCACTTTTCACAATTGCGGGCTATTATACCACGCATCGGTATTACGTCTTTGCGGTCGCCTTCGTAGTGTATCGTTTCACGACAAAGGCTGTCTAACTCGCCACAAATGTAGTTAATATAGCTGCAATAATAACTATCAATACGCGCTTGTTGTGTGTAACCAACGCCCTGCACAACGTTTGCGGTGACGACATTGCCGCCGCAAATAATGTACGGCTCAAATCCATAATTAGGGTATTCTTTTACTACGTATTGTTTGCCGTCTGTTCGTAGGTGTTCGGTTGTGCCAAATTTATCCACAACAAAAACGGTATTGCGTTGAGCCGTCATGCCATTATCGCAAAAAGCCAAAAATGGCTCGTCTGTTGTCGGGCGGTGTAATATCCTATCGCTTGAAACGTACTTAATGTAAGGTTTTGCGGGTTGTGTTGCATCTATGCTATCACCACGTAATATAACCAAGTAGCCGTTCGGGTCTTCTAAAATATGAATAAGTAAGCGTTCCGCAATCCACGTGTCAAAATCTTGTGCCTCAAAGTTCGTGCTATTTATGTACGTTTCTGTTGGCTCGTGTGTGCTTGAAAACTCGTAACTGCCTGCTTGAAAAATAGCCGCGTTGTACCTATTTACCGCTGACATTACAAGTACTTGCCCTGCTGGTTGATAAATTAGTTTAGACCATTTTAACCGCTGCGGGTTCATGGTCAAGTACCGATTAAATATATTTTTATCAAAATATTTATCGTACCTTTCATTTTCATTGCTCCATTGACGCAATTCGCGAGTCGTGCCGCTGCCATCTGTATAAGATAACACCACATTTGGCAATATGCCCCTGCTATGAATTGTCACGCGTTCCATTTCTGAAACGGCATAAAGGTGCATATCTGAATAGGGCAAATTGCCTTCGTAATTCAGTACGACCTCGCGAAATTGTTTAATCGTCATTGTTTGGATTAGATAAGTAAAGGGTTCGGTGTCACACCTGTGCCTGTTAAACTAATAACTGGCTGCATAATAAAGCCTGTGGTGTTGGATAGTTTACCTTCCCATGTAACCGCACCTGTTGTGCCGTCTGTGGTCATATTAGCGGTTAGTGTAAGGTCTGCAAAAGCGGCTGCACCTTCGGCAGGTGCGCAATTAAAGTTCTTGATTAAGAAATAGTAAAGCACTAAATCGCAATCCACCGCAAAAAAATTGCCACTAAAGCAACCTGTTGTGTCTGACATTTTGTGCCACCAATCCCACTCTAAATAGTTACCAATTTCGCCACCGGGTCCAGCAGGGTCTACAAACGTAGCTACTGCCGCTGTTTCCGCTTGGGTGCTTTTGAACGTTGCCTCTTGACCTGTCACCAAATTAACTGGCTTGCATGCATTAACGTCTGATAAGGTCGTAACTGCTGCCGCCGACATCGTAAAACCGCCTATCTCGGGCGATGCAACTAATGTACCCGCAATCGTTGGCGCTCCGCCTGTTATTAACTTATTTAGCACCGTAACGATATCGTCACTTTGTGCCGTACCGCCTAAACCTGCAGTTTTAAGATTAACTGCGTCCGCTGCCAGCAAACTACCTTTTATAGCTAAAAGTTTTTTGATTTTTAGCAACCGTATCGGCATGCATTTTCCTACCGCTGTGATGGTAGGCTGCGAACATGTACTGCCTATAATTAAGCCCATGATTTTGTAATTTTTGAAAGTTAAAAAATTACCTTTTTAGAACTTGGTTTTGTTCGGGTTGCACATTTTAAGTTGTGCGAACTGGTTTTTTATGTCTAAGCAAATAAACTAAATATAGACAATTGTGGCTGCTGGGCTGTTAGTAGATAGTAGCGTAATATCGCCATCGGGGCTACCTGCGTTACACGTTTGCAAAAATATTGATGCGGACAAGGTAAGTGTTGAACCAAAAATATTATCAAATACTTGATTATTTCCAACCGTTCCGCCTAAATTAGTGCAACCAACAAGCACAACACTTGCAAGTGCGGAGTCGGCATTAAAGCAATTGTTACCAATTGATGTGGCGACTGGTAAATTTACCGTAACTAAATAACTGCAAAAGGCAAAAGCGTATTGCCCAACAGTAGTACATGAAAGGCAATTAACAATAACAATGCCACTACCCGAAAACGCATCTTTTACAATTGTGACTACTTGCGGCATATTTACTGCCATCGCTCCGTATATTGTACCCGAAAGGAAAAACGCGCCATCTCCTACCGTTATTGCGCTATAAATATCTACTGTATTTAAATTTGGGCAATTGGCAGCGTAATTAGCCGGTATAGTTGTAATTGCTAATGTTAATAGTGTTGTTAGGTTAGGGCAGCCATCAAATGCACCTACCGCCGAGTCGTATATGTAGCCAACGAGACTGTCATCGAACTCCAATAAATTTACATTGCCTGCTAAAAAATTGTTTAAAATTATGTTTGAAAATCCGCCATTGTTTAAATAAACATTTTCACCAATCACCGACAAAGATACAAAAGGCGTACCTTGTGCAGGCAGGTCAAATAGCGTGTTCCAAAACGCCAAAGTATAACCCAACTCGGCAGACGCGGGAAAGAATTTCATTCTTAAGCCGCCGCCACAACTCGGTAACTGTACTGCTAAACTACCCGAACAGCTAAGGTTTGCGGCGTCCGTAATTGTTACCGTTACGAGGCTGCCTGTTGCTGGAGTACCGGGAATTATTATACCCGAACTGGTAGGAAAAAGTACCGCTGGCGGCTGTCCTGTTATAACTACATTAAGAAACGGCGATGTGTTGGTAGCTGTAAAGAATACTTGTAAATCAACTGTAAAATCTAAATTACAAGGTGAAACTACAACGCTATCAACCGAAATAAAACATTCATCAACTGGCAATGTGCAACCTGTTGTTTTTACGCAGCTACATTTGGCAAGCCTAATATCTTGCGAAAACATACAGAAACAACTTGCGTCCGATGTATCAAAATTACTATCGCTATCCACCGTATATTCAACACCATTGGCAAGTATGTTGCCGTTAGCTAAAATACAATCGATTGTTTCCATGTAATCTGCTGGAACAGCTGCCCATGTTATTCGCTTTTTAGGTGCAAAATTAATGCTTCGTACCTTACAATTAGAAAATCTTTTTATTTTTGTGCTGCTCGGGGCGGTTCTAATTTTGCCGTAAATCTCCATTAAGTTACTAACCAATAACGAACTGTCGCCGTCCTCAATACCGTTTGGCAGTCCGTAATAAACACCGCAACAATCGTAGTCACCTATCGGCGTACTTTCTATTACTGTCGTTTCACCTGCTATGCAACTGCAATCACCAAATCCTATATTATAAACGTATTTTGAATAAACGTAATTAGTGCCGTCTGAAATTCTAAGAATAAAATTACAAATATCTGCCGTTAAACCTGCATAGTCAAAGTCACGAAAGTATAAATAAAGCTCGCCATTATTATCGTAACCGACAACGTAATTTGCAAAAATACCGCCAATCGGCTGGTCGATAAGCGGTAACAAGTAACCGCTCAAAACCTCCAAAAGTTGCACCGATAAAGGTTGCGTAAAATCTAAATTAGTATCACGCTCCCAAATAAAACCGCCAAAGTTTAAGCCATCGGTAATGGGTAAAGCAAAGGGAATGTTGTTTGCACATTCTTTGCTCTTATAATATGTTTCATCTGTTGTATTTACCCACATTGCCATAACTAAAACCTTAATTTAATTTTTATCTCTTTTCCAACTGTTACCGTAATGGTATCAATGTAAGCGGTAAAGGTTGAAACGGCACTACCAAAGTGCTGTTCGTATGCCGTAACCGCGTAATCAATAGCAGGCGTTTGTCCTTCGTACATACCTAAAAGTGACATTAAGCCGCAACTGTAACAAAGCGTTAATTCCATATTACGTCCCAAATACTGCTGCGTAACTGGGTCGTAAAGTACAAACTGCTGCCATCGGTTTTCGTCTCCAACGGCTGCCAAAGCATTAACGCCGCTGTCTATCCATTCGTGCCAATTTCTAAGCGTTGCACCACCTACCCAATACGTATATCCATAAGTTGCTAAAAGTGTAGTTTCGGGAACGGTTGCCGCTCGGCTTTCGCATACTATATCTGTGTATGTGCCGCTTGGTATATCGTAGTTTGTAGCCAATTGCCCTGCATCGGGTATCAATATACGCGGGGCGTTTGGGTCGTTGTCGCGGTCTGCATTTACCAACAAAAACCCTCCGCTTGACCTTGCTGGAATAATAAAATACCACCAATTACCCGCCAATCGGTCGACAAATTCTATACCTAACCTTGTGCCGTCTTCGTTTATTGTTGTGCCTGTAAAAGGGTCTTCTATTGTTAGTGCTTCAGACTGGTGTATATTAGAAACTTGCATAAAAGTTTCAAGTTCTGAATAGTAGTAACGCGGTCTGTTTGCGGCGGTATCAATACTTGCTTGTGCTTGATTTATTTCGATGCGACTATAAACGCCTTCGGTTTCTCCATCGCTGCAAAGTTCGCCATTTAGTTGTGATACCACGTTTTGCACGTCAAAAAGCGGCGTACTATTCCATGTGTTGCGTTCCCTTATATGTAATTCAAAAGTACCTGCATTGTCAAGCAACCGCCACGTAAAGTTGTAATGTGTTGTAAGGTTGTCAAGTAACTGCCTAAGCGTCCAAACTGGTTGATTGAACAGTATTTCGCCCTCGTGTGCCGTAGGGAATAACGAACTTAGCCAATCCACACCGCCAACAACAAAGTTTGTAATTACGGCATTAAAATACTTACTTGCCGGGTCTTTGAAATACAAATCCGTTGCCGCGTTGTACGTTATCGGATAACCTAAAACCGTATTTATGTAGTCGAGTGCATTCTCTATCAATTGCGATACAAAGATAGCAGGTATATTTTGATTTACCTTATTGTTATCTAAGTTTATATAAGGCATCCAAACAACATTGCAAGTAAAGTTCCCCGCTTCAAAAATACCGCCTGTAAATTGTTGGGTAGTTAGCACTTCGCGAAACGCTTTTAAACGCGGCTCATCGTAACGCCCCTCCGCTTGATAGCTGCACCCATCGCCGTCCGATTTGCAATAACTGAAATTTGCAGCCGTAACGCTAAACACGTGCAACCAATTTGTACCACATTCGCTATCTTCACCTAATCGCACGTCGACACTGTTTTCCGTTGCTGTTGGGTTTGGCTCTAACAAGGTATCGCACATTGCTTTTGCCAAAATTCCAAACACCTCAAAACGTGCCGTTCCCTGCCGTAACATATCGCGGTAGTCTTGGTGTCCTGCTGTTAGCTCTATGTTTGGCACACCTTCGCTTATTTCAATACATGAAAGCGGGCAAGCTACAAAAGTACCGTATACCCCTGCTAAGTTAATCCTATATTGTAATCGGTACGTGTTTTCCATAATATTTTAGCAGTCCGATAATTGCGAACTTGTAAGGCTGTTAATGATTGTGCGGTATTCTGTTGTGTCCGATGTTCGGGTCGGGGCTGGTATATATGGCAGTATTTCGTCCTCAGTATAAGCACGTGCTTTTACGGTCATAACTTCGCCCTGCTTGATTATTTCGTTTGTTCGGGTATCTACCTCGCTGTAACTATATACAAGCGTCCAACAAAGAAACTCCATAATTGTATTTGATTTTTCGCAATTAGTGAAAAGCAACAATGTTGCAATAAGTAATAAAGTACGCATGTTAAAATGTACGTTTTTTTGATGTTTTCATTATTGAAGTTTGCATATTTAGCAGTTCCCCAATATCGTTTAATATTGCATTTGTTTGGGCTTGTTGTCGTTCCTGCCTGCGTGTCGCCTTTGTGACTTCGTTAAGGCTATCCGATAATGGTTTGATAGTTACGTTTATCTGTTCGCTTATTGCATGGTTTAGACTGCCTTTTTGCGTATTTGTTACTCCGAATTTATGAAAGTAGCTA
>JACDJB010002607.1_pt1 | contig 12696 bp, 14 predicted proteins | sample 7454121 | NCBI WGS metagenome assembly JACDJB01 (sample SAMN14253290, study PRJNA609438) | sludge metagenome | isolation source: sludge after 25d culture with pyrite | collected 2018-12-20 | reverse complement strand
ATTGCAGGTGAATCTGCCGCCTATGTTGCACCGGTCAAAAGTTGTGGTAGACACAAAGAAAAAACTGCCGACACGCCGTAAAGACGCTTAATTTCTATCACTTATAGGCCATTCGCGTGTCTTTGGATAGGGGAACTTCCGTTTGAATCCGGCGGATTTTATGCCATTACCGGCCCCAACGGGTCGGGCAAAACCACCCTGGCCAAGATGATTATGGGAATCAATGAACTCACGTCGGGAAAAATCATTTTCAACGGGTCGGACATCAGCAATTCTTCTATTCATGAGCGATCCAACGCCGGCATTGCTTATGGTTTTCAGCATCCGGCCCGATTCAAGGGAGCCAGCTTTCGGGACCTGTTATCAATTGCCGCCGGGTCTGATGACGAAAGAAAACTTGTTGAGATCATTTCGCGGGTGGGTGTCTGCTCCCTGGATTTTCTGGATAAGCCCGTGGACAGCAAACTGTCCGGCGGGGAAATTAAAAAAATCGAACTGGCTACGGTAATCGCGAAAAATCCAAAAGTGGCCATCTATGATGAACCGGATACCGGCATTGATCTCTGGACCATCGGTCCCATGGTGGAACTGCTCAAGCGCGAACAAAAAGAAAACAAAACCACCACCATTGTGGTGAGTCACAACAAAGCGTTTCTGGAAGCCGCCGATATGCTTTTGCTCATCAGAGACGGTAGAATCGGTTATTCCGGTGATCTGGCAGGCGCCGTGCCGATCCTCGATGATTTAAGTGCCCGTACGTTCAATGAATTATGTCAAGGAGAAGATAATGCTCAATGCTATCGATAAGCAGGTGTTAAAGGAAGTCGCGGACCTCGAAGGAATTCCCAAGGGTGCTTATAATATCCGGAAGAACGGCAAGCTTCTGGGTCGCGAAGTCTCCGCTAATATCAATATCGAAACCAATGAAAAAGGCGATGGCATTATCATTGATATCAAGCCGGGTACGGTGAATGAGTCGGTTCATATTCCGGTTATTCTATCCCAGGCAGGCCTTCATGACACGGTCTACAACACCTTTATCGTGGGGGAGGGGGCGGATGTGACCATTATTGCCGGATGCGGCATTCACTGCGGGGGCAAAGAATCCGAAGGCCATTCCGGCATTCATGAATTCCAGATCAAGGCCGGTGCCAGAGTCAAATATGTGGAAAAGCATATTGCCATTGGTGAAGGCACGGGCCGGCGTATTTTGAATCCCACCACAAAAGTGTTTATGGCGGAAAACGCTCAGGCGGAAATGGAACTGACCCAGTTGGGCGGGGTGGATGAGGCCAAGCGCTTCAATGAGGCCAAAAAATGAGGCCAAAATAGGTGCCGGCAGTGTGCTGCTCATCACCGAACGGGTGATGACCGAAGGGAACCAGACGGCTGAATCCAAAAATGAAATTGAACTGGCCGGAACCGACAGCAAGACGAATATCGTCTCCCGTTCCGTTATAAAGGGCAATTCCGCCCAGGATTTTTACGTCAACCTGACGGCCGTTGCCAGATGCTACGGTCACATTGAATGTGATGCCATCATTATGGACAAGGGCATCAACCAGACGGTCCCGGCCCTGCGCGCACTGCATCCGGATGCCGAGTTGACCCACGAGGCGTCCATCGGCAAAATCGCCAATGATCAGCTGATGAAACTCATGAGCCTCGGACTTGATTATGATGCGGCGGTTAACTGGATTATCCAAGGATTTTTAAAATAGTAAGGGATAGATCGGCGCGGTGGCCATGTTACTTTTCACCGTGATTGCGGCCATCGATGCGAAAATGGAATCCAGACCCGATTCAGATGCTATTCTGGTTGTTAAAATACCGGACAGTAAAAAGGTCATATTTAACCAGTGGTCATATGTGATCCCACTTTTTGCAACCGTTGCCGGCTGCCTTGAAAGAGTCATTATTTATTAGTTTTTCTTTAAAATCAAAAAAATAGGTGGTGTTTCACCGAGTGTTGGTGAGTCGGCACAAGAATTGCGTCACTTTACAGAGAGCGCAACCGTTGTCTCATGGGCAGTAAAGCGCATGGGGCAAGGAGTCGGAACAGTGCGTTGATGGATCATCGCAGGTAGGGTAAACATGAAGCACAAAACCGTCCCACCAAATCTTGGCGAGGTATTTTCGGTGCGCGGCAGCGTCGTCGATATTCGCTTCGATGTACAATTGCCGCCTATTTATTCGTTGCTGTACGCCAAGGAGGGAAAAATCGCCATCGAGGTTTTGGCGCAACTCGACGCGCAGCGCGTGCGGGGAATCGCGCTGACCCCCAACCAGGGCCTTGCCCGCGGCATGGCGGTTCAAGACACGGGCGGGCCGTTGAAAGCGCCGGTGGGCAAGGGGATTCTCTCGCGAATGTTCGACGTGTTCGGAAAACCGCTGGACCGCGAAGGGGAGGTTTCGAATGTGACGTGGCGCTCCGTCCATCGCGCCCCGCCGGCGTTGGCGAGACGTTCCACAAAATCCGAAGTTTTCGAAACGGGCATCAAGGTCATCGATGTGCTTGTGCCACTCGAACGCGGCGGCAAGGCAGGCCTGTTTGGCGGTGCGGGTGTCGGCAAAACCGTTTTGCTCACCGAAATGATCCACAACATGATCGGCCACCACGAGGGGGTCAGTCTGTTTTGCGGCATCGGCGAACGCTGCCGGGAAGGCGAAGAGCTTTACCGCGAGATGAAGGCAGCCGGCGTGCTGCCGAACATGGTCATGGTGTTCGGGCAGATGAACGAGCCGCCGGGCAGCCGCTTCCGCGTGGGCCATGCCGCACTGACGATGGACGAGTATTTCCGGGATGACGAGCACCAGGACGTGCTGCTGCTCATCGACAATATCTTCCGGTTCATTCAGGCCGGATCGGAGGTCTCCGGCCTGATGGGGCAAATGCCGTCTCGGTTGGGCTATCAGCCGACCATGGGCACCGAGTTGTCTCGGCTGGAGGAGCGCATCGCCAACACCGACACCGGCGCCATCACGTCCATTCAGGCGGTGTATGTGCCTGCGGACGATTTCACCGATCCGGCGGCGGTGCATACGTTCTCGCATCTTTCCGCCTCCATCGTGCTTTCGCGCAAAAGGGCAAGCGAGGGGTTTTACCCGGCCATCGACCCTTTGCAGTCCAGCTCCAAAATGGCCACGCCGGGCATTGTCGGCGAGCGGCATTACGGCTTGGCCCAGGAAATCCGGCGGACCCTCGCTCAATACACGCAACTCAAGGACATCATTGCCATGCTCGGCCTGGAGCAGCTTTCACAGGAGGACCGCAAGGTGGTCGCCCGCGCCCGCCGGTTGGAACGTTTTCTTACCCAGCCCTTTTTCACCACTGAACAATTCACCGGCCTCAAAGGCAAGCTCGTCAGCCTTGAAGACGCGCTGGACGGCTGTGAGCGCATCCTGCGCGATGAATTCAAAGACGTTCCGGAGGGTGCCCTTTACATGATCGGGGCGATTGATGAGGCGAGACGTAAACCGAGGGATGAGAAAGGCCATGAATCTTAAGATTCTGCTGCCGTTTCGAATTTTCGCCGAGAAAACGGGCGTGAGCCGCATTGTTGCGGAGACCCGAGATGGCTCATTCGGAATCCTGCCCCGCCGACTCGACTGTGTCGCGGCGCTTGCACCCGGGATCCTGACCTACGAAACCGAAATCGAAGGCGAGGTTTACCTGGCCATGGATGAAGGGGTGCTGATCAAGACCGGCCTGGACGTGCTGGTTTCCGTGCGCAACGCCATCGCTGGCGCCGACCTGGGTAAATTGCGCGAGTCGGTGGAGCGGGAGTTTCTGAACCTGGACGAACGGGAGCAGAGCGTGCGCTCGACGCTGGCGAAAATGGAAAGCGGTTTTATCCGCCGCTTGACGGAATTTTATCATGACTGACGCATCCAAACAGAAACCGTTGAAGCCGAAGTCGACGCTCAGCCGGGAGGTCGGCGCCAAGGCGGCGCGGAAACTGCGTGCGCAACGCCATGTCACCCGAACCGTCTGGTTCGGCCTGGGCATGATGGGGCTGATCGGCTGGTCGGTGACGATTCCGACGCTGCTCGGCACGGCGCTGGGTCTCTGGCTGGACCAACGCTATCCGCAAGGCCGATCCTGGACACTGGCCCTGCTGGTGGTCGGCCTTGCGATCGGGTGCTTGAATGCGTGGCATTGGGTGACCAAGGAAGACCGGGCCATGAGGGAGGAACAGGAGGATACCGATGAATGAAACGTTGCGTTTGGCACCGGCTTTGATGTCGGGCATTTTGCTCGGTGCGATATTTTTCGGCGGCCTTTGGTGGACGGTTCGCAAGGGCGTTTCGTCCCAACGGCCGGCGCTTTGGTTTTTCGGCAGCTTGCTGCTGCGGATGAGCATCGCTCTGGCCGGATTTTATTTTGTCTCCGGCGGTCATTGGGAGCGGCTGCTGGTGTGTCTCCTTGGGTTTGTGACGGCACGGCCGATTGTGATGCGGCTCACCCGCCCGCCGGTCGAACCCCGCAACGGTCCGGCAAAGGAGGCCTGTCATGCAGCTTAGTCCTGATGAGGTCATTTTCTGGCAATACGGCTTTCTGAAGCTCAACGCCACCATTGTGTTCACGTGGTTACTGATGCTCGTACTGGCCGTCGGTTCAAAACTCATCACCCGCAAAATTTCCACCGGTCTCACGCGTTCCCGCTGGCAGAATCTGCTGGAAATCGTCGTCACCCTCACCGAGAAGCAAATCGAAGAAGTGGGCCTCCGCCACCCGAAAAAATATCTCCCCTTTTTGGGCACGCTCTTTCTGTTCGTCGCCTTGGCCGCCGCGGGCACCGTCTTTCCCGGCTACGCGCCGCCGACCGGCTCGCTCTCGACCACCGTGGCGCTTGCGCTGTGCGTGTTTGTGGCGGTGCCGCTGTTCGGCATCATGGAGCGGGGTTGGGGCGGCTACCTCAAGTCCTATGTGCAGCCGACCTTCATCATGCTGCCGTTTAACATCATCAGCGAGCTTTCGCGGACGCTGGCACTGGCCGTCCGCCTCTTCGGCAACATGATGAGCGGGACGATGATCATCGGTATTCTGCTGACCATCACGCCGTTTATCTTTCCCATCGTGATGACGGCGCTCGGTCTGCTCACCGGCATGGTGCAGGCCTACATCTTCTTTATCCTGGCCACGGTTTACATCGCGGCCGCTACAAGGGTACGTAAGGCCGAGCCTGAACCCGAGGCAACCCATTGAAACATGAACGATGACAACAAAGGAGATACACTACCATGGATAGCATGACGTTTATCGCGGTGGCATCCATTCTCACCGCCGGCTTCACCACAGGCGTCGGCACCATCGGACCGGCGCTGGGCGAAGGGCGCGCGGTATCGACCGCACTGAGTTCGCTGGCCCAGCAGCCGGACGCTTCCGCCACCATCACCCGGACGTTGTTCGTGGGCTTGGCGATGGTCGAGTCCACAGCCATTTACTGCTTCGTGGTCTCGATGATTCTCGTTTTCGCCAACCCGTTCTGGAACCACGTCATCGCTCAAACCACAGGAAAGTAAACCAATGTTAATCGATTGGTTCACCGTCGCTGCCCAGGCGCTCAATTTTCTCATCCTGGTATGGTTGATGAAACGCTTTCTTTACAAACCCATCCTCCACGCCATCGACGCGCGGGAACAGCGGATCGCCAAGGAGCTTGCGGATGCCGACGCCAAAATGGCCGAAGCACAGAAAGAGCGTGAGACGTTCGAGCGCAAAAATAAGGCGTTCGACCGGCAGATGGATGCGCTTCTGAGCCATGCGACGGAGGAGGCGAAAGCCGAACGTCAGCGTCTTTTCGATGAGGCGCGGCAGGCAGCCGAGGTGCTGCAAGCCAAACGACGGGACGTCATGGAACGCGAACAACAGCGCCTGAACCACGAAATAACCCGCCAGACCCGGGAGGAAGTTTTTGCCATTGCGCGAAAGACGCTGTCGGACCTCGCCGAAACAAGCCTGGAAGAACGCATAAGCGAGGTGTTCAGGCGCCGCTTGCGAGAGCTGGACGTTGAGGCGAAGGAAGATTTTGCCAAGATCCTGAAAACATCGTCCGATCCGGTGCTCCTGCGCAGCGCCTTTGATCTGCCGTCTGAACAAAGAGCTGCGATCCAACAGGCGCTCAACGAAACCTTCTCGGCTGAAATCGACGTCCGTTTCGAGACCGCTCCGGAGGTGATCAGCGGCATCGAACTCACCGCGAACGGGCGAAAGGTCGCCTGGAGCATCGCGGATTATCTGGCGTCACTGGAAAAGACGGTCGACGAACTGCTGAAAGAGCCGTCCAAGCCCAAAACCAGATCTGAGGCTGAACCTGAAACGCAAGCCGGGCCAAAGCCGAAGTCCGGGACTCAACCTGCCGCTGCCGAGGAGGCCGAATGAGCGCACCGGCGGACTCGTTAAAAAACGGCTTCGACCGTGCGTTTGCCGTTCTCAGCCGGGGCCGCGAAACTTTCACGCCGCGACTGAAGCCCCAGGAGGTGGGCACCATTACCGGCGTCGGCACGGGCATCGCCCGTGTCTCGGGCCTTCCCGGTGTCGGCTTTGATGAATTGGTGATGTTTCCCGGCGATGTGTTCGGCATCGCCTTCAACGTGGACCCGGCAGAAATCGGGGTCGTGCTGCTCGGCGAATACTGGCATCTCAACACGGGGGATGAAGTCCGGCGCACGGGCCGGGTCATGGACGTCACCGTAGGCGACGGATTGCTGGGACGGGTCATCGACCCTCTCGGCCGACCCCTCGACGGCAAAGGGCCGGTGGCCGCAAGCCGGCGTCTGCCCATCGAACGGCCCGCCGCGCCCATCATGGATCGCGCGCCGGTCACGGTGCCGCTCCAGACCGGAATCAAAGTCATCGATGCGCTCATTCCCATCGGGCGCGGTCAGCGAGAGTTGATCCTCGGCGACCGGCAGACAGGAAAGACCGCCATCGCAGTCGACACCATCCTGAATCAGCGCGGCAAGGATGTCCTGTGCGTCTATTGCGCCATCGGCCAGCGGGGGGCCGCCATCGCCAAAGCGGTGGCCACCTTCCGGCAAAAGGATGCGATGACCTACACCGTCGTGGTCGTCACCGAGGGCAACGATCCGCCGGGTCTGGCCTACATCGCCCCTTACGCCGCCACCAGCATTGCGGAGTCTTTCATGGAAGCGGGCCGCGATGTGCTGATCGTTTACGACGATCTTACCCATCATGCCCGCGCCTATCGCGAGCTTTCTCTGTTACTTCGCCGTCCGCCCGGCCGCGAAGCATTTCCCGGCGACATTTTTTATATCCACTCGCGGCTGCTCGAGCGCGCCACGCACCTGCGCAAGGAACTGGGCGGCGGCTCGCTCACCGCGCTGCCCATCATCGAAACCGAAGCGCAGAACATTTCGGCCTACATTCCGACCAATCTGATTTCCATCACCGATGGGCAGATCTACCTCTCGCCGTCTCTTTTCGAACTGGGTGTCTTGCCCGCGGTGGATGTCGGCAAATCCGTCTCACGCGTCGGCGGCAAGGCGCAACGGGCCGCCTATCGCGCAGTGGCCGGGGACCTCAAGCTCGCCTACGCGCAATTTGAGGAACTCGAAACCTTTGCCCGGTTCGGCGCCCGGCTGGATGAAGATAACCGCCAGGTCATCGCGCATGGGCGGCGCATTCGGGCATCCCTCAAACAGCCGGAATTCGCTCCGGTGTCCATGCCCGCACAAATCGCCGTGCTGCTGGCGTTGACCACAAAACTATTCGACGACGTGCCGCTTGATCGGATGCCGGACGCCGAGCAGGCCGTGCGCAAGGCGGCGGCGGAGATTCCGGCAAAGGTGAGCGAACGATTGGATAGCGCCGATACGTTGAGCGATGCGGATCGCGAAACGATCATCGAAATCGCCCGCCAAGCGCTCGAAGCGTTTTCACCGGAAGAGGGATCGAAATCCGAGGCTGAGCCTGAACAAGAACCGCAAAAACAATCCAAACCGGAAATCAAGCCACAGACAAAGCCGGGTAAGCCCAAAACGGCACCCAGGGAGCCGTCATGAGCGATACCACGGCGAGCCTGCGCCGAAAAATCGACACTGCCGGAAATCTGCAATCGGTCGTCCGCACGATGAAGGCCCTGGCCGCTTCGAGTATCGGCCAATACGAGCAATCGGTGCGCGCGTTGGGGGACTACTATCGAACTGTGGAACTGGGCTTGGGCGTCTGTTTTCGGGGCGCCGGTTCATCAGCATGGATGAGCGAAGAGACAAGACGGACGAACAAGCGTGTGATCGGCGCGGTGGTCTTCGGTTCAGACCAGGGGCTGGTGGGCCAGTTTAATGACGTGGTGGCCGATTTTGCGGTCAAGACGCTGGCGGCTCTGGCGGACAAAGCCAACGTCTGGGCCGTGGGAGAGCGCGTTCATGCGCGCTTGGCGGACGCGGGCCTGCCGCTTTTGGGCCTATTCACCGTGCCGAACTCCGTCAAGGCCATCACCCCGCTCATCGGGCGGATTCTCGTGGAGAGCGAGACGCGCCGCAACCGGGGTGACATCACCGACCTTTACCTCTTCTACAACCGCCCGACATCCGGCGCGGTTTACACGCCCGTCAGTCAACGACTGCTGCCGCTGGACGAAAGCTGGAGACGTAAGCTGGCCGAACTACCCTGGCCGACGAAAAACTTGCCCGAGCTTATGGGGATCGGTAGTGGGACCTTGCGGGCGCTCATCCGTGAATATCTTTTCGTCTCGCTCTTTAGGGCGTGCGCCGAATCCCTCGCCAGTGAGAACGCAAGCCGCTTGGCGGCGATGCAACGCGCCGACAAAAACATCGATGAATTGCTGGAGGATCTCCACAGGACATTCCATCGACTGCGCCAAAGCGGCATCGACGCGGAACTGTTCGAGGTCATCTCCGGCTTTGAAGCACTGACTGTAGAAGAAAGATCATAATGAATGTTAGGCGTACGGAGGCGGCCATGAAATTACCGGCCCATAAGACCAAGATCGTTTGCACCATAGGGCCGGCATCCAACTCGGAGGCTGTCCTGGAGCGCTTGATGCTGCAGGGGATGAATGTGGCCCGGCTCAATTTCGCCCATGGATCCCTGCAGGGGCATAAGGCGGATATCCGTCGCATTCGCGCTGTGTCGGCAAGGATTGAGCGTTATTGCATGATTATGGCGGATCTTCCCGGCCCCAAGATACGAATCGGCAAACTTTGCAATGAGCCACTCCTGCTGGAAAAAGGGGATGAGGTCATATTGACCGTCAAAGACCTTGCCGAAACACCCAACCAGATACCTGTCGACTACAAGAGACTGCCCGAGAGTGTAAGCCCTGGAAGCCTGATTTTCCTCAATGACGGTTTCATCCAACTTCAGGTGCAAAGGGTGTCCGGAGAAGAGGTCTTCTGCCGAACGGTCATCGGCGGCCCACTTCTTTCCTACAAGGGACTAACCCTTCCCGGGGTAAAGATATTCGCCGATGCGGTTTCGGATGCGGACCTCGAATTTGTCGCCTTTGCCCTGCAGGAAGGCGTTGATGTTTTCGGCGTTTCATTTGCGGAGACAGCCGACGACATACGTAAGGTGAAGGCCTATGCACAAGAAGACGGGCAATCCGCCTATGTGGTTGCCAAAATCGAGCGGGTCGAGGCCATTGTCAATTTCGATGAAATTGTCACCGCGGCGGATGCCATCATGATTGCACGCGGTGACCTGGGGGTTCAAATTCCTATAGAGGATGTGCCTGCCGTTCAGAAAAAACTGATCCACAAGGCGAATCTTCTGGGCCGGCCGGTGATAACAGCGACGCAAATGTTGTTGTCCATGACGGAGAATATCCGGCCGACCCGTGCCGAGGTATCTGATGTGGCCAATGCGATTTTTGACGGGACAGACGCGGTGATGTTGTCCGAAGAGACGGCCATCGGGCGGTATCCTGTAGAAACAGTTGAAATGATTGCTAAAATTGCAAAATCCACCGAGGGGGAACGTAAAGCTGTCCAGGCCCTGGCCGATTTGCCCGCATACTTCAGGACGGGTGCGGGTTCCGACAATATTCGTGTTGAAGACATCTTCTCCCTGAATGCCGTCGAATCGGCGAACGCGTTAAATGTGCGCTATATCCTGGCCCGCACCCAAAACAGGGGCGCCGCGTCTTTTATCTCCAGATTCAAACCGGACGGCTGGATACTTTCATTTAGCGGTGATGTAAGATCGAATCATTTTCTGGCCCTGTCTTACGGGGTTTATCCTGTTTGTCTTGAGGATGAAACAAATACCTTTTCCGATACGGCGATACGCTTTCTGACCCAAGCCGGGATGGTTGAAAAAGACGAGAGAATGATTTTGATAGCGGATAAATCGCATGACGCCATGCCGGAAACCTTGTTGATAAAAATCCTTAAAATCTGAACAGGAAGGGCGAATTCAAGCCGACCTGTTTTGTCCGCAGGAAAACGATAATGTCTTGAGCCGCTTGGAGGAAAATATAATGCAAGAGCTCAAAGAACGGCGCTCTGTTGCCTATTTTTCCATGGAGATCGGGATTGACGAAAGAATCCACACCTACAGCGGTGGTTTGGGAGTTCTGGCCGGGGACACGATCCGTTCAGCAGCGGACCTCGAGGTGCCGATGGTGGCGGTCACGCTTCTTTACCGCAAGGGGTATTTTCAGCAGAGGCTGGAAGCCGACGGATGGCAGCGGGAGGAGGTCGTCTCTTGGGATGTTGAAGCGTTACTTCAGGAGGAGCCCCAGCGAACAAGGGTCCTGGTGGAAGGACGAATCGTTCATCTGCGGGCCTGGCGGTATGACGTCAAGGGAATGGGCGGTTATAAGGTTCAGGTATACTTTTTGGACACCGACCTTCCCGAAAACACCGAGTGGGACCGAGGTTTGACCCAAACGCTTTACGGCGGGGATGATCATTACCGGATTTCGCAGGAGGTGATCCTGGGGATCGGCGGCGTCAGAATGCTCCGTGCTTTAGGCTACAAACAAATCAGCCCGTTTCATCTCAACGAAGGGCATGCGGCCTTTCTGATCCTGGAACTTCTGGATGAGGCCGCCAGGAGGGCCGGAAGGGAATCGGTGGTTCAGGAAGATGTGGAATCGGTGCGGAAACAATGCGTTTTTACCACGCATACCCCTGTTCCGGCAGGGCATGACATATTCCCCCTGGCGCTTGCGCGGAAGGTGCTCGGAAATCGGGATGATTTTTTTGCACTGGAGGGCGTTTTGCACGGAGGGGCTACCCTGAACATGACCTATCTGGCTTTAAGGATGAGCCACTATATCAACGGGGTGGCCCAAAAACACGGTGAGGTTTCAAGGCTTATGTTCGCCGGCTATACCATTGATGCCATCACCAACGGAGTACATGCTTCGACATGGGTTTCCGTGCCTTTCCGAGATCTTTTCGACCGCACCATTCCTTTCTGGCGGAAGGACAACTTTAGCCTGCGCTATGTCTTGAGTATTCCCAGAGAGGAGCTGTGGGACGCTCACCTGCAGTGCAAAAATCGGCTGGTGGATTTCGTCAACCGAGAAACGGGTGCCGCCATGGATGAAAATACGCTAACCATCGGCTTTGCCCGACGTGCTTCAACCTATAAGCGGGGAGACCTCCTTTTCCAGGACATAGAGAGAATCAAGCGGATATCCAGTCAAGTCGGCAAGATCCAGATAATCTATGCCGGCAAGGCCCACCCCCGGGACAAGAAGGGAAAGGAACTCATCAAACGGATTTTTAGGGCCGGACAGGAACTGCAACACGACATCACGGTGGCGTATTTGGAAAACTACAATATGACCCTGGGGGGCATGATCACATCCGGAGTTGATATATGGCTCAACACGCCCGAACCGCCCATGGAGGCTTCGGGAACCAGCGGGATGAAAGCGGCCTTGAACGGTGTGCCCAGTTTGAGCGTGCTGGACGGTTGGTGGATCGAAGGGCACATCGAGGGACTGACCGGCTGGTCCATCGGTGCCTCGACCCGGGGAAAAGGAGAGAATCGGGACCACTCCTTGGATGCCCTGTCGTTATACGACAAGCTGGAGCATGTTATAGTTCCCCTTTTCTATCATGATCGGTCCCGCTTCATGGACATAATGGCTTATTGCATTGCCATTAACGGGTCTTTTTTCAACACCCAGAGAATGGTGCAGGAGTATGTGCTGAACGCCTATTTTACCCGCTGAAAAGAATTTCGGCCAAGCGCATTCGCATCCGCATGACGATTCAGGGAAATGCCCGAGGCCTGGCGCGAAACGCGACCCCGGGACGAGTTTGTTCATTTTCACTCCTGTCACGACGCTGCGGGACCGGTGCATACCGGACACTGAACTTGCCATGTGGCGCTCTCCGATTTCCATTATGACACCCTGTTGATCGCTAAGGCCTTCAGATCGCGGCAAAAGAAATCCGATGAAAAGTTGCCGTTAAGCGAACAGCGGTACAGAAGCATCCTGCTTACGAGGTTGACTCTGATCTCAAGCGTGTACGCCTTACTATCTTGCGGCTGAGAGTATGCTCAAGGACGCGATGGCCAAAGTCGCAACCATCACGAAAAGGTCAAATATGATTGCGTCGTAAAAAAGCCGAAAACAGCCATTGTCATTCCGAGGAGCTTGCGACGAGGAATCTCAAGCATCCGCTATTATTATACATTTCGTTTTACGAAGAGATCCCTCGCTGCGCTCGGGATGACAATTCGGATTT
>JACDJB010002602.1_pt1 | contig 12724 bp, 15 predicted proteins | sample 7454121 | NCBI WGS metagenome assembly JACDJB01 (sample SAMN14253290, study PRJNA609438) | sludge metagenome | isolation source: sludge after 25d culture with pyrite | collected 2018-12-20 | reverse complement strand
TCTTGTATATTTCATCTGTCTTGAATTGGGAAACAAAAGATAAATTTACTTGTTGTGAAGAAGGCCCTTGGTTTTCAATTGTCATGATCTAATCTCGGTGACGTCGGTTTGAATATTGTGTAGAGACAGAAACTTACATAAAGAGGTATTTTAGCACACAGGGGAAAAACAGTCTGTGAAAATTATTCTCCCTGGACGGGATTCGAAACTTGGCAACTGATAAAGGTAATTCTGGAGGGCTATAAAAGTTTATTAGTTGTCTCTCTGATAAGTTCTTTTTGGGTTGCTGGCGGGTTGCTGTGAAAAAGGAGCTTCTTTAGCCAAGAAGCTCCTTTACCGCCACATATGGGGGCTATTACGTTTGTTTACCCCTACATCTAGTGATCCACCGGGGACTTGAACCCCGAACCTGCTGATTAAGAGTCAGTTGCTCTGCCATTGAGCTAGTGGACCGTGTTTCGGGGGTTATTATACCTTAAATGAAGTCGGTGTCAATTTACAGCAGCTCCTGGCGGCGGCGGATGACAGCCATCCTGACCGGCTTCAGGCGCAGCACAAACAACACCAGCAGGTATAGCCCCGCGATCAAAGGCAGAGGTTTGATCGCGCCGCTCGAGGCGTTTGCACCGCTGAAATGCAGGAGGACCAGTACAGCAGCCGGGTACACCCACATGTGTATCTTGCGCCAGATTCGAGCTACCGCTTTTTTCACCGGGTCAGCCGTGGTGATGGCAAGAATTGCCAGAATGAGTAAAGCGATCGCTCCGGGAATAATGAATTTCCTGAAGAGAATCGCTTCAGTGATCGCTTCTATGTCAAACCGGAAATTGACTCCTGCAAACACGAGGAAATGTAAAAAAGCCCAATAAAACGAGTTTAATCCGAAGGTCTTACGCAAAGGGATGATCATGGCGTTGCCCGTGATGGTGCGCAGCGGTGTGATGCTGAGGGAGGCGAGAAGGAAAGCGAACGCGATTCTGCCGGTCCACAATTGGGCAGCACGGATGGGAGAATTACCCAGCCTGTCTGCCAGGAACGCGATCAGCAGGGTAAGAAATAATGCAATCGATACAACGCTGAATATCCGAGGCAGTTTTGTTGATCGAAGCTTCCGTTTTTTCATGGATTAGTAATCCTTTGTCAGGTCCATCCCTTCATAAAGATAGGATACTTCTTTATCATACCCATTAAACATCAATGTGGGGCGATTTCCTTCCTCGCCAACGCGAATTTCATTTGCCTGCGACCATCTTGGGTGATCAACATTCGGATTGACATTGGCGTAGAAACCGTATTCACTCGGGGCTGAGGTATTCCAGAACGTGGCGGGTTGCTCCGCAACAAACTCGATCTTTGAGATCGATTTGATGCTTTTAAAACCGTACTTCCAGGGCACAACCAGCCGCAGCGGCGCGCCGTTTTGTTTGGTGAGCTCCTTGCCATATAATCCCCAGGCAAGCAGTGCCAGGTCATTCTCCGCCTCATCGAGGCGCAGTCCCTCGGTGTATGGCCAGGTGAAATAGTAATATTGATTCTGACCGGGCATTTGCTCCGGATCATAGAGCGTGCTGAACTTTATATACTTCGCTTCCGGTTTGATCTCCAAATCAGCGGCCAGGTTCTTCAGCGGAAAACCGTACCAGGGGACTACCATTGACCAGCCTTCTACGCAGCGTAAACGATAAACCCGTTCCTCACCGCCATAGGTGGTAATGAGATCAGCTGCGTCAACAGTTCGCGGGTTCCTTACCAGTCCGCCGATCTCAACTGGCCAGGGCGAAGTCTGCAGGTTTTGTGCGAGATTAGAAGGCTCGTACTTGTCTACAGAAAATTCGTAAAAATTCGTGAAACCGGTTATCTTGTCGTAAGGCGTATTGGATGCGTCAATTGTTGGGATCATTGCTTCAGGTTCAATGGTTGTGATCGGCGCTGTCGGCTCAGGATTAACACCACACGCTGCAAGTGCGTACGCGGTACCAAACATAGCTGCCAGTTTCAGGAATTTTCTCCGGGAATAGAAGAGTCTTTCCGGTGTGATCTTTTCGCTATTAATAACGCCGTCCTGCTTTTCCATTTCTTCACTCCAATCAAAACCGATAATATTTATCTTATTTTAATTGGGATTTATTAGAGATTCAATAGATTCTGATCCGTTTAGAACCTCTTGATTCCACAAATATGAATCGTGTTTGAAAAAGGTGAAATTGACTGGTTCAGTTGTAGTTGCGGATGGATGGCTGGCGCACCTGGATCAATACTGCGATGATTAGGATGACACACGCGAATGAGAACACAGTGATCGCTTCATTAGTGATCCCGGCTAACCAGCCGGCGATCAACGAGCCGATTGGAAATGACCCCTGGAACACCAGGATATACACTGCCATTACCCTGCCGCGCAGCTCGTCTGGGATATGTGTTTGTATGAGCGCGTTGGTGATGTTCACCACCGACATCAGGCTCCAACCCATCACCACCAGCATTAAAAGCGAGATCGGCAGATTGCGGAACAGGGCAAGTATGATCAGGGCAAATGGCATCACGAGGCTGCCGGCTGTCCATAATTTACCGCGCACGATTCGCCCGCCAACATAAGCGATCATCAGCGCGGCGATCAATGAGCCTACCCCGCGGGCGGATAACAACAACCCGTTCGTGCGCACATCTCCCCCGAGTACGTTCGTTGCCCAGGCAGGCATAAGGTTGAGCAGCCCGAAGCCGAACATGGCTGATGTCGCGAGCATGATGAGCAGTACTCGAATATTTTCATCAGCGAAAGCGAATTTGATCCCGGTGGTCAGGTTCCTGCGCACTGACGTTTCAGTGATCGTCACTGGTGGACGTTGCGGGAGGCGCATCATCGATAAAGCAGTCAGAACAGCGATGAAAGAAACCCCATTGATGGTGAAACACCACGCCGGGCCGAGCCAGGCGTAAACCAGTCCCGCTACGGAGGGTCCTATGATGGTACCCAGGTTGAATACGGAACTGTTGAGGGCGATGGCATTGGTGAGATCCTCTCGCGGCACCATCTCGACGACAAAGGACTGGCGAGCCGGGGCGTCAAACGCGTTAGCGGTGCCCAGCAATAGCGCAAGAATAACAATATGCCATGCACGGATCAGATCGGTGAAGGTCAGAAGAGCGAGGATAAAAGCCAGTAGCATCATCGAGCCCTGGGTGATCATGATCAGTTTCCGCCGGGAGATCTTGTCGGCGACTATGCCCGCGTAAAGAGAGAACAGCCATACTGGTATCCCGTTGGCAAATCCTACGATACCCAGCATCACAGGAGATCCCGTCAGTTCGTACACCAGGTAGCCCTGGGCGGTCGCCTGCATCCAGGTACCTATTAATGAAACGACCTGCCCGCTAAACCACAGGCGGAAGTTCGGATATTTGAGAGACGCGAAGGTCTGTGAAAGGTGATATTCAGCCATCAGGAATCTATTTATCTATTATATACTGCCCCCGGATCCGGGCAGCCCTGGCACCCACTTTAAGGATGAAAACAATCAAACATCTGCGGGGTAAGAATTTCAAAGGGGCAGAGCATGCGATAATTGGTGCAAACCCTCTTATAATAATTAGCACAGGATGGATGGTTGCCGGGATGTTGTCATTGAAAAATTTGGTTTTTCGCCTGACCAGAAGCTTCTTCTTCATTAAAGTGATCGGTTTCTTATTCTCTCACGCCGGTTTCTTCGTGCCGGGGGAACGACTGGCTGAGAATGAACACTGGTATGCGATTCGCCATCCGCGCCCATCCTACCCGGTGCACATCTTGATTCTTCCGCGCGTCGCGGTCACAGATTGGATGGCGCTGCCCACATCCACCCCTGAGGTGTACTTATCATTCGTCTCGCTTTCGCAAGAGCTAATTCGTGAGGAAGGGCTGGAGAGCACGGGTTACCGATTAATTGTCAACGGTGGAGAATACCAGTCAATTCCACAGTTGCATGTACACCTTGTTTACGGAGATTCATTACAGCAGGAGTAAAGGGTATGAATGACACAATAACGACCATCAAAAAAAGACGCAGTATTCGCAAGTTCACTGATCAGCCGGTAGAAAAGGACAAGATCATACTGCTGCTTGAGGCAGCGATGGCCGCGCCTACCGCGATGAACGGGCAGCCCTGGGAGTTTGTGGTGATCACGCAAAAGGAAGTGATGGATAAATTCCGCGCCGGTCTAATGTTCGCTAAAATGAATGCACCGGCTGCCATTTGTGTGCTCGGCAGCAGCCGCATGCAGAAGAACAAAGCTGGTGAAAAATTCTGGGTTCAGGATTGCAGCGCCGCGACCGAGAATATTCTCCTGGCTGCCACCGCGCTGGGTCTGGGATCCGTGTGGATCGGTATTCACCCGGTCACGCTTTTCAAACGACAGGTGAGTAAGATCCTCAACCTGCCGGAAGGTGTGACGCCGCTAAATCTCATCTACATTGGCTATCCGGCGGAAGAAAAGGAGCTGCGCACCCAGTACGAAGAAGCACGTGTTCAATGGGGACCTTTTTCTGTGACTGGGCGGGCGAAATCGGGTAAAACCCTCTTGAGTGGGGGGATCATCTTCTCAAAGGAGGAGCTTGGCGATCATGAAGATTCGTGAAATGTTCATTACTGATTATGATGCCGCGCTGGCGTTATGGCATCGCTGCGCAGGGATGGGCTTGAGCGATGCGGATGAGCTTGTACCGTTGAGCCGCTTTCTTGAGCGCAATCCCGGCTTAAATTTCATCGCACTGGATGGTGAATCCCTTGTCGGTACCGTTTTATGTGGAACAGACGGCAGGCGGGGTTATCTTTATCACCTCGCGGTGGATCCACTCTACCGCCGGCGGGGCATCGGGCGTGAGCTCGTAGCCAGGGTATTCGACGCGTTGCGTGTACAAGAGATTCATAAATGCCACATCATGGTCTATGGGACGAACCATTCAGGTCTGGCATTCTGGAAGCAGGACGGTTGGGTGACCCGCCCTGAGATCGTGCTCATGTCCAGGAATGTGGAAGCATCAGAAGCAGAGGCTGGTTGAGATGCGCGTAAGTACTTTTCGGATCGTTGTCATTTTGCTCATCACAACGCTTTTCGTGACCGGGTGCGGGTCATCCAACCCCGGCATTGGTGAAGGCGGGGGAATCCCGGCTTCAGCATATCCATCCCCTGACTGGCAGGAAATTCCTGCCACGCTCCCGGATCTGGGTAAAGGCTACGAGCTTTATTCCTGGCAGGCGGGTGAGGATTGGTGTTACACATTGATCGCCGGCACAAACCGCGGAAAATCCTTTGAAGAGATCACCTCGACTGAAAATACGCTTGATGAAGGTTTGATCAAGGTCACGGTTACATCTCTCGATGATCTTGAAACGCTGATACAACGTCTCCCGGCGGGTATTGATCTCATCTGGAGCGGTATTGATCTTAAAGGGGAGGTTGAGGCAGGCACGCTGTATTTTACTTACCCATCAGAGGATGTCGTGAAGCGCGTCACTGATCTGGCGGCGGAGCAGGGCATTCAGTTACACACGCTTGCTAATCCATAAGGAGGAATGGAATGATCGCTTCTGATCTCCCACTTGTCGAATTGCACCGCCACCTGGATGGCAGCATTCGGCTCACAACGATCCTTGAACTTGGCATACAGCACAACCTGCCGCTTCCCGCGCGGACGCTGGAGGAGCTGCGACCGTACGTGCAGGTATCCACTCCTCAACCGGGGGTGATGGCTTTCATTGCAAAGTTCGAGTGGATGACAGGTGTTTTGGTCAACTATGATGCCTGCCGGCGTGTAGCGTATGAAAACGTGGAGGATGCGTTCAACGAGGGTATCGATTACATTGAACTGCGCTACAGCCCGTGGTTCATGGCTGAAGCCCACCACCTTCGGCCTGAGGGTGTGGTGGAGGCCGTCACTGATGGACTCCGCGCGGGTGAGCGGGATTTCGCGATCAAGGTCAACCAGCTTGGAATCCTATCGCGGCATTATGGACCCGAAATCGCCATGCGGGAATTGGATGCTGAATTACGTTTCGCATCAGAATTTGCGGGGATCGATCTGGCAGGAGATGAAGCGCATTTTCCGGGCGAATGGTACACGGAGCATTTCAAAAAAGCGCGTGATGCGGGTTGGCACGTCACGGTTCATGCTGGTGAATCTTCCGGACCTGAGCCGGTTTGGCAGGCGGTGCAGGAACTTGGCGCGGAACGAATCGGTCACGCGGTGCACGCGCCGGAAGACCCCGCATTGTTGGATTTTTTGCGCGACAGGGGTATCGGGATCGAGTGCAACCTCACGAGCAATGTGCAAACCAGTACTGTGGCGGATTATCCCTCCCATCCACTGCGACTGTTCCTGGAAAAGGGAATCGCGGCTTCGATCAACACGGATGATCCCGGTATCAGCGCAATAGACCTGCGTTATGAGTACAATGTCGCTGCTCCACTCGCCGGTTTAACGCCTTTGATGATCCGCCAGGCGCAGGAAAATGCACTGGTTACAGCGTTTCTCACAGAAGGGGAAAAGCAATTGCTGAGAGATAAAAAAGTTGTCAGAGGTTAAATCCGCTGCTTGCGTGTTAATGCTATAATGCTCCACACAAGGATAGCGAAGATCCGAATATGAGATTTCTAATTACAGGGGCAGCCGGATTTCTGGGCTCAGCACTTGCCAACCGTCTTGTGGCGGAGGGTGATGTTGTCATCGGCGTGGATGATCTATCCACCGGCGACGAAAAGGCGCTCAATTCTCCTGTCCAGTTCGTGCGCGGTGACGTGAACGACCGTCCAAAGCTCTGGTCACTCCTGCAGGGCGTGGACTGTGTGTACCACCTGGCTGCGAAGGTGAGCGTGCCTGAGTCGGTGCTCTATCCGCGGGAGTACAACAATGTGAACGTTGGGGGAACGGTCACTCTGATGGAAGCCATGCGAGACGTGGGTGTGCGCAGGGTGGTATTTATTTCCTCGGGAACCGTGTATGGAAACCAACCCGTGCAACCGGTGCCTGAAACAGCAGTGCCAAACCCGCGTGTGCCTTACGCTGTGTCGAAACTCGCCGCTGAGTATTATGTCAAATCAATTGGAAATCTTTGGGGCATTGATACCGTTTGTTTACGTGTCTTCAACGCTTATGGTCCCGGTCAGCACATCCCGCCGGTACACACCCCGGTCATCCCCGGATTCCTGCGCCAGGCGTGGGAGAATGGCACCATTGTTATTCATGGGGATGGCAACCAGACGCGCGACTATGTATATGTGGATGATGTGGTAGACGCGATGACAACCGCTGCTGTCGCACCGGATGTCAATAAGTTGACCATCAATATAGGCAGCGGAACTGAAACAAGTGTGCGGGATCTTGCGAAAATGGCGGTCGAAGTGACAGGCGGACACCCGGAAATTGTCTATAACCCGCGCAATGAGGGGGGAATCAGCCGTCTTTGCGCTGATATTACCCTCGCAGGTGAGTATCTGAACTATGCCCCGAAGATCTCCCTGGTGGAAGGATTGACCAAGACGCTGGCCAAAGACATCTCACCCATAAAAGTATTTAACGGAAGCTAAACCCCCATCCGTATTCAGGTGAATAAACTTTTATTAGCCCCGTATTTCATGAGTGGTCAGGGGTTCGTTTAGGTATAATACCCATATGCCTTGTTTACCTGAGGAATTTTTCCTCCTTGATGCGACAATAGTGGCGCGCAACCTGCTTGGCAAGCGCCTGGTGCGACCTGTGGATGGTAGACGGGTTTCAGGCATCATCCTGGAGACCGAAGCGTACCGTGGAGAGGAAGACCTTGCTTGCCACGCGCGCAGCGGACAGACCAGACGCAATGCGGTTATGTACGGCATGCCTGGGAGGGCGTACATTTATTTCACCTACGGAATGCATTGGTGCTTTAACACAGTGTGCGGTCCGCAGGGCTTTCCGGCTGCGGTGCTGGTGCGCGCGATAGACCCGGATGAGGGATTGGATCTGATTGAAAAAAATCGCCCTGGCATCAAACCAGCCGATTGGTGCAGCGGTCCGGCGCGGCTGTGTAAAGCGCTGGGGATTGATGGTGAGTTGAACGGTGTCTATTTATGTGAATCTGATAGCCCTTTGTTTATTGAAGATGCCTTTTCTGTTGGGGAGGCTGATGTGACCGTATTGCCACGGGTGGGTATTCAATACGCGCCTGAACCCTGGCGTTCGCTGCCATGGAGGTTTAAAGCGGACACCAACTGGAGATCAGATTAGATGGATAATCCGGCGTTTTTCAGCGCGATGTATCGCATCCGCCGTTTTGAAGAAACGGTGCTTGAAGAATTCAAGCGCGGTATATTTTCCGGCACCACGCACACTTCGCTTGGACAGGAGGCGAACGCGGTTGGGGTGATCAGCGCGATGAAGGAGGATGACGTCATCGTGACCAATCACCGCTGCCACGGGCATTTCCTGGCATATGGCGGCGATATGCACTCTCTCTTCGCCGAGCTGATGGGCAGGTCGACCGGGGTGTGCGGCGGGCGGGGAGGTTCGCAGCACATTCACTGGCGCAACCTTTATTCCAATGGCGTGCAGGGGGGAATTGTCCCGATTGCCGCAGGCATGGCGTTTGCTGAGAAGCAGAAAAGATCCGGTGCAGTGGTGACGGTTTTTATCGGCGACGGTACGTTTGGCGCTGGAGCGATTTACGAGGCGTTCAACATGGCGCGCTTGTGGGCGCTCCCCCTTTTGATCGTTGTGGAGAATAACAGGATCGCGCAGACCACACCTACTTCTCTGGCGATGGCCGGCAGCATCTCCGATCGGCTGCGCGCGTTCAACATCACGGTAACAGAGCTGGATACGAGTGATGTAGTAACTATTAATGAAAGAGCTGCTGAAATCCTCGCGTCAGTTCGTGAACAGTCGCTGCCTGCCGCGCTGGTACTGAACACGGTGCGTTTTGGTCCGCATTCGAAAGGGGACGACACTAGGTCTGAAGAGGAAATGGGTTTGTTAAGATCAACCCGCGACCCGATCGGTATTCTTGAGGCGCGTCTGCCTTTTGACCAGGTCAGTACGCTGCGTGAAAAGATTGACCGGGAGGTAAGCCGGGCGTTCAATTTGGCATTGGAAGATCCTGAGGCGGCGATGGAAGGCGGGGGGAATGAATAAATCGGTTCTGTCTTCCCTCAATGCCGGTCTGCTTCGCGCGTTGCAGCAGGATGAACGGGTGTATCTGTTGGGGGAGGATATCCTGGATCCTTACGGTGGATCGTTCAAGGTCACCAGGGGCTGCTCGACCGCCTTCCCGCAGCGGGTGATCACCACTCCCATTTCTGAGGCGGGGTTGGCGGGGGTGAGCGCCGGGATGGCGCTGCGCGGGCTGCGCCCTGTGCTCGAGATCATGTTCGGCGATTTCATCACCCTCACGGTAGACCAGCTGGTCAACCACATCAGCAAATTCCGTTGGATGTATAACAACACCGTCAGCCTGCCGCTGGTGATCCGTACGCCGATGGGCGGACGCCGCGGGTACGGACCGACTCACTCCCAGACCCTCGAAAAACTGTTCCTCGGTGTACCGGGTCTGACGGTGGCAGCACCGGTCAATATTGTGGACGCTTCGCTCCGCCAGGAGCCGGGTGATCTGCTCGAATCGATCATCCTGACCTCCAGCGCCCCGGTTTTATTTATCGAGAATAAATTGCAATACCTGCTGCCGTTGTATCAATCCAGTGACATACCGGAACTTATAATAGATGTGCGTGATGGAGCAGAGTCGGATGATTTGAATTACCCGACTTACCGGCTGCGAATTGACGGCGCACCCACGCCGCAGGCAACGCTAACCGCATACGGTTATATGGCTGAGCTGGCGCGCCAGGCGATGATGAAACTGGCGTATGAGGAAGAACTTTTTGTTGAGCTGATCGTACCCACCCGGCTTGCCCCATTTGATACTATCGCGGTAAGCGAATCGGTTGTGCACACCGGTCGGTTGGTCACCGTGGAAGAAGGCGGTATCTCGCTCGGCTGGGGTGCCGAAGTGATCGCGCGAGTTGCTGAAAGCCTGCCGGGTCGCCCCATCACTGTTGGTCGGGTCGCCGCGCAGGACCTGCCGGTTCCGGCTGCACCATCACTTGAAAAGCTTGTGCTCCCGCAGATAGAAGACATCATGCAAGCCGTGAGAAAGGTGGTAAAAGATGGGCGATAAACCTGTAGTGGTGATCGTTCCGTTGATCAATCCCAATGAGCCCGAATCCATACTGGCTGACCTTCTGGTCAATGAGGGCGATAAGGTGCTCAAAGGCCAGGTGCTGGCGAGTTTTGAGACAACCAAATCAACCTTCGAACTGACCGCAGATACCGATGGTTATGTGCTGGGTCTAAAGTTAAAAGCGGGAGATACCGCGCGCGCTGGGGAGAGGTTATGTTACCTGGCAGCTCGACCCGACCAACCGCTGCCGGTTGCGGAAATTGACTTGAGGGCTGAAAAATTGGATGGCAAAGAATCCATCCCTGAGGGGCTGCGCATCACGCAGCCTGCACTTGCGTTGGCACGTCAATACGAAATTGAGTTGGAGTCACTGCCAAAAGGCAGGCTGGTAACTGAAAATATGATCAAAGAACTCGGGGCGATCGAGGAGGTTGAGGATGATCCAACCGCGCTGCTGATCTACGGGGGTGGAGGACACGCGAAGTCGCTGATCGATCTTATTCGCCTGGAGGGTCGTTATCGGATCGCGGGCATCTTGGATGACGGCATCCCGGCAGGAACGCTCATTCTGAATTTGCCGGTGCTGGGAGGCGGTGAAATGCTGCCTGTTCAGCGCCGCAAAGGTGTCTACCAGGCAGTCAACGCCGTCGGAGGGATCGGCAGTATTGCACCGCGCCTGACGGTTTACAAGCGGTTGGCAGAAGCAGGTTTTCAATGCGTCACCGTTGTTCACCCGCGCGCCTTCATTGAGCCGAACGCGAGTGTTGCTGACGGCTGCCAGGTCTTTTTCAACGCTTATATAGGCAGCGAGGTCAAAGTTGGTTTCGGGACCATTTTGAACACGGGGGCGATCATTTCTCACGATTGCGTTTTGGATGAGTATGTCAACATCTCACCGGGAGCTATCCTGGCCGGAGCGGTGCGTGTAGGCGAAAAGGCGTTGATCGGCATGGGTGCCACCATCAACCTTGGGGTGAGCATTGGCGCGGGAGCGCGGGTGGGCAACAGCGCTGTTGTCAAAGCGGATGTCCCTGAGAATGGCATTGTGCGCGCGGGTGGCATCTGGCCGATTGGTTGAGGCATCCGGCAGCGCAGCAGTGGATTGACGGCGGAAGTTCGTCGTGAATGGTAAAATAAGCGCGGGAATTGATTTCCCGCGTAATTTTTTGATCACTGCCGCTTCTGCTTCAAGAGACGGGATTGATTGACCCGTGGAGGGTAATTATGTTTAAGAGAACGACCCCTGAAGAACAACCCCAGCCTGTTTCGCTCGAACGCGTCACCTCGGTGCTTGGACCGGGCATCAACTGGTCAGGCAACCTGGGCGGAAAAGGGGGGATCCGCATTGAGGGCACATTTGAAGGGGAGATTCGCATCCGCGGGCTGGTTGTGATCGGAGAAACTGGTCGGGTAACATGCCAGCATTTGCGTGCCAACAATGTGATCGTGGCGGGCGCGCTGCGCGGTAACATTACCGCTGAAAAACTGGAAATTCGTTCGACGGGGCGGGTTTGGGGGGATGTGGTAACCGTTGCCTTTGCCACCGAGGAAGGCGCTTTTTTGCGCGGTCAGGTGCGCATGGAAGAGAAAGTGGAGCTCGAGATCGAAGAAACACCCTTGACTGCTCCAGATGAACCGGAGGAGCAGAAACCCTTGAAAGGCAGGCAGGTGGCAGGCGAATGAGTACTACTGATTTGAAATTCTGGCTGGGATATCTAAGCGAATGGTTGGGGGTCATCGCTGTTGTGATGATCGCGGGTACCAGCCCAATGTTCAAAAGGATCCGCAGGATCGAATTCCGTTACCCCAGGCGGGACGCCACGTTTGCGCTGATTTTCTTTGCGTTGATCTTCTTCTTCGCCTTCCAATTCTTTTCCAACCGGATATTTGAACCCCTGCGCGCTTTTTCCACCACTCTGGTGGGGGGTGAGATTGCACTGCGGATGCTGATCGCGTTAATCTCGCTCGTTCCTCTTATCATCTTACTGATCGTCCGTGGACAACCTCCCAAGAGCACGGGGTGGAGCAAGGACAACACGCGCGCCAATATCACGCTGGCAGTAATGCTGGTGATCCTGGTGATCTTCCTGCGCGGGAAATTTTCCACCCTCCTGCAGGGCGTTACTACCGAACAGGGCAGCCTGCTGCTGGTGATTCTCGCATGGGCGATCGTTGAAGAAACAATTTTTCGCGGGTACATCCAGCTGCGGCTGATGTCTTTCCTGGGCACCACGTGGGGCTGGTTGGCGACAAGCCTGTTGTATGTCTTGTGGCAGCTCCCCGGCAGCGAGATTTTTACCCAATTTGCAACTGAATGGCCTTCCCTGGTGATTGCCCTGGTTCAGGGATTGCTGTTGGGTTGGATCATGCGCAAGACCTATCACGTGGCGGCGCCCGCTCTGTTGCGCGCGGCTGCCACCTGGTTGATGCTCCTCTAAAGGACAGCCGGGGAACATTATGCGCATCTCCAAATACTTCAGTCAAACGTTAAGAGAAAATCCCGCTGACGCGGAAATCGCCAGCCATCAATTGCTGGTTCG
>JACDJB010002598.1_pt1 | contig 12755 bp, 15 predicted proteins | sample 7454121 | NCBI WGS metagenome assembly JACDJB01 (sample SAMN14253290, study PRJNA609438) | sludge metagenome | isolation source: sludge after 25d culture with pyrite | collected 2018-12-20 | reverse complement strand
TGGCTGATGTCGGATGGCGGCCGACGGTCGGCAATTATCTCGGCCGCGTCACCAAGGCGCGCATTCTCGAAGCCGTGCGCGAAGGCGCCGGTGAACGTGCCGCGCAGCTCATTGACCACATGAAGAAGGGCGACATGGCCAAGGAGGCCGAACGTCTGCTGACCGACACCGGCTGGCTGCCCGAGCCGCTCCGCATCAAGGGCGCCGATGGCGACGCGGCCACCGAGCCCGCCGATCGGGACGGCGCCGATGAAGCGCTTCCCGCTTTCCTCACCGACGATGACGACGAGGAAGAGTCGGCCGACGTCGAGGAAGACGAGGACGCCATGATCGCCGCCGAGTGATCGATCCTAAGCGGGGAGCGGCGCAATCCGCTCTCCGCCGACCTCACCAACCCCACACTTGCCCGGCTTCGCGCCGGGCTTTTTCGTTTCAGGAGCCTGACAATGGCCGACTACTTCACCCATTTCTCGTGCCTGCTCGATGTCGGCACACCCGAGAACGCCGCTCGCGCGCTCGATCTCTACAACGCGCTATCTGCGGAAGGCGCATCGGAAGAACCGCCCTCCGAAGGCTTTCTTCTCTCGATCCAACCCGAGCATGGCGGCACGAACCTCTGGATGCGCGATGACGCCACCGGCGATCCCGAGCGGCTGATCCAGTTCGTCAAACGCTGTGCCGCCGCGTTCAGGCTGACGGGGCGTTGGGGATTTCAATACGCCAACACCTGCTCACGGCCGCGCCTCGACGGCTTCGGCGGCGGCGCCCATGTGCTTGACCTCGCCACCGGCGAGACGGTGGACTGGATCTACACCGATGGCTGGCTCGCCGAGACCATCGCCGACGAAGGAGGACCGCTATGAGCATCCCCTCCTTCGCCCGCACCAATTTCCAGACCCTGCTGCGCGCCGCAGATGATGGAAACCTTGCGCTCATGGAATGCCTCGACGCGGTGACGGGCAATACACGCTACGTCATCTGCGCCGTGGGTCGGAAGGATGGCGATTACGTCTTCACGCCTTTTGGCCACCTCGCCGACGGCAATCCCTATGACACTTATCTGCCGCCCGACCCTGGCGATCCCGGCGGCTTCATACATCCTGACGCGCCGGGAGAAGCGCTATGATGGACATCGACGCTATCTTCGCGGCAGACCGCCGGCGTCCGCCGCACGAACGATCGTTGCCATGGCCAGAAACCAGAAATGGCATGACCGTCATCGTTGAACCCAAGCCCCATTGGGCCAACGACATGCGGGCATTCCTGTCCGATGTTCGAGAATATTGCACCTGTGCCGATTGGCTTGAAAACGGCGCCCGCGCGAGGTTCTTCGGCCACATCGCGATCTGCGGCGATGACCTGATCCGGAAAGCCCGCGCGCTCGTCGCCGGCGAGATCGCAGAAGGACACTAGAATTGATCCTCGAAAAAAGCGCCCACCTCACGGTCGGGCGCTTTTTTCATGTCCGATCTTTGAGAGGAAGAGGTCCGCCGGGACGGGATGAGTCCGGGCGGTCGAGAGAGCGTCGCGCGGGCTTGTCCTGTTCCGCTCTCCGAGGTTTTCTCCCATGAACATCCTGTCTCCCGTGGCCGCCGCGACGGCCGCGTCGCTTCCGCTTGTCCCGTCGTCGAGGATTCTCGCCGCCGCCGAACTCCTGCTCCCCCATCTCGAACGCGGCGAACAGATCGACGCCGCGATCCTGCGCCGCGCGATGGAAACCGCCTTCGGCGCGTCCGACGCATCGGGCGCCTGGGACTGGAAAGCCGCCTACGAAGCGTGCGAGGTCGCGACCATCCTGTTCCTGCGCAAATACGGAAAGGCGCTGTTCCGCAAAGCCGCTTCTCCGGCTGCACGGCTTTCCGTGCTGGCGAAGGTGCTGGCCCTCCTGCCGACACATACGCGCCGCTCCGAGGAGAGCCAAGCGCTCCAGCAATTTTCGACGCCGCTGCCGCTCGGCCTCGCGGCGCTGACTGCGGCGGCGATCACGCCCGCCGACCGCGTGCTTGAGCCGTCGGCCGGAACCGGCCTGCTCGCCATCCTGGCGGCGACCGTCGGCGGTTCGCTGATCCTCAACGAACTGGCCGACACCCGCGCCGACCTGCTTTCCTCCCTCTTTCCGGCCGTTCCCGTTACCCGCTTCGACGCGGCGCAGATCGACGATCATCTAGACGTCTCCGCCGTGCCCTCAATCGTGCTGATGAACCCGCCGTTTTCGGCGATGGCGCATGTCGCGGGCCGTGTGCAAGATGCCGGTTTCCGGCATATCGCCTCGGCCCTGAACCGGCTCGCGCCCGGCGGCAGGCTGGTCGCCATCACCGGCGCCAATGTCGGCCCGGATATGCCGGACTGGCGTGACGCCTTCGTCCGCTTGCAGGAGCGCGGGCGCGTCGTGTTTAGCGCCACGATTGCCGGCGCGGTCTATGCCAAGCATGGCACAACCTTTCCGACGCGGCTGACGGTCATTGACAAGCTGCCTGCCGACGATCCGACGACGTTCCCGATCTCGCCGGGCATGGCGCCCGACGCCGCCACGCTTCTCGACTGGATCGAGGCGCATGTGCCGCCGCGCCTTCCCGTCACGCTGCCCGCCGTTGCCGCGCCGATCTCCGCCGCTCCGCCGAAAACGGTGCGCGGCTATCTCGCTCGCACGATGGTCTCACGCTCACCGGCTTCCGTCGCGGTCGATCCCGAGGGCGTTCCGCTCGCCTACGACACCGTGGATTGGACACCGCCCGAGGGCGCGCATCTGACCGAGGCGATCTATGAGGAATACGGATTGCAGTCGATCCGTATTCCCGGCTCTCAAGCGCATCCCGCCAAGCTGGTGCAGTCGGCGGCGATGGCGAGCGTTGCGCCGCCCAAGCCAAGCTATAGGCCGTTGCTGCCGGCGAACATCCGGGTGCTGCTCTCCGACGCCCAGCTCGAAACCGTCATCTATGCCGGCGAAGCGCATGGCGACCATCTCGCCGGATCATGGTCAGTCGACGAGACCTGGGACAGCGTGAGCGCCGCGCCGGCCGACGCCGCGAATGCCGTGCGTTTCCGCCGTGGCTTCATGCTCGGTGATGGCACCGGCGCCGGCAAGGGCCGCCAGTCCGCCGGCATCATTCTCGACAACTGGCTTCAGGGTCGCCGCAAGGCGGTGTGGATCAGCAAATCCGACAAGCTGATCGAGGACGCGCAACGCGACTGGTCGGCGCTCGGAATGGAGCGCCTGCTGGTCACGCCGATCTCGCGGTTTGCCCAGGGCAAGCCGATCACGTTGTCTGAAGGCGTCCTATTTGCAACCTACGCCACGCTGCGCTCCGACGAGCGTGGCGAGAAGGTTTCGCGCGTTCGGCAAATCGTCGATTGGTTGGGCTCCGATTTCGACGGGGTGATCATTTTCGACGAGAGCCATGCCATGCAGAACGCCGGCGGGGGAAAAAGCGAACGCGGCGATGTCGCTCCCTCGCAACAGGGGCGCACCGGGCTTCGCCTGCAACATGCGCTGCCCGACGCCCGCGTCGTCTATGTCTCCGCGACCGGCGCCACTACCGTCCATAATCTCGCCTATGCGCAACGGCTCGGGCTCTGGGGCGGCGAAGATTTCCCCTTCGCCACCCGCGCCGAGTTCGTCGAGGCGATCGAGGACGGCGGCGTCGCGGCGATGGAGGTGCTGGCGCGCGACCTGCGCTCGCTCGGCCTCTACACCTCGCGCTCGCTCTCCTATGACGGCGTGGAATATGAACTGGTCGAGCACGCGCTGACGGATGAACAGCGCCGAATCTACGACGCCTATGCCGGGGCGTTCTCGATCATTCACAATCATCTCGACGCGGCGATGGAAGCCGCCAACATCACCGGCAGCGATGGAACGCTGAACCGGCAGGCCAAGTCCGCCGCCCGCTCGGCCTTCGAGTCGACCAAGCAGCGCTTCTTCGGCCATCTGCTGACCAGCATGAAGACGCCGACGCTGATCCGCTCCATCGAGCGCGATCTGGCCGACGGTCATGCCGCCGTCATTCAGATCGTTTCGACCGGCGAAGCGCTGATGGAACGCCGCCTCGCCGAGATCCCGACCGAGGAATGGAACGACGTTCGCGTCGACATCACGCCGAGGGAGTATGTTCTCGATTACCTCGCCCATTCCTTCCCGGTGCAGCTCTATGAGCCCTTCACCGACGGCGAGGGCAATCTGTCGTCGCGGCCGGTCTTCCGCGACGGCCAGCCCGTCGAAAGCCGGGAAGCCGTCGCCCGCCGCGATGAGCTGATCGAACGGCTCGCATCGCTGCCGCCCGTTCCCGGCGCGCTCGACCAGATCGTTCAGCGGTTCGGAACCGACATGGTGGCCGAGGTGACGGGGCGCTCGCGGCGCATTGTCAAGAAAGGCGACCGCCTCGCCGTCGAAAACCGGGCGCCGTCCGCCAATCTCGCCGAGACCGCCGCCTTCATGGATGACGCAAAGCGTATCCTCGTCTTCTCCGATGCGGGCGGCACGGGCCGCAGTTATCACGCGGACCTTTCGGCGAAGAACCAGCGCTTGCGCATCCACTATCTGCTCGAACCCGGCTGGAAAGCCGACGCCGCCATTCAGGGCCTGGGCCGCACCAACCGCACCAATCAGGCGCAGCCACCGCTGTTTCGCCCGATCGCCACCGACGTGAAGGCCGAGAAGCGGTTTCTCTCGACCATCGCCCGGCGGCTCGACACACTCGGAGCCATCACACGCGGTCAGCGGCAGACCGGCGGCCAGGGCCTGTTCCGCCCCGAGGACAATCTGGAATCGCCATACGCCCGCGATGCGCTGCGCCAGCTCTATCTTCTGATCGTGCGCGGCAAGATCGAGGGCTGCTCGCTCACCCGCTTCGAGAGCGCCACCGGCCTGAAGCTGATGGACGCCAATGGCGTCAAGGACGAACTGCCGCCGATCACCACCTTCCTCAATCGCTTGTTGGCGCTGACCATCGAGCTTCAGGGCATCCTCTTCACCGCCTTCGAGCAATTACTCGACGCCAAGGTGCAGGGCGCGATCGCCAGCGGCGTCTATGACGTCGGACTGGAGACGCTGACGGCCGAAAGCTTCACCGTCACCGACCGCAAGACGATCTACACGCATCCCGCGACCGGCGCAGAAACCCGGCTACTCACCATCGCCGAGCAGCGTCGTAACCGGCCGCTGATGCTCGACGATGCGCTGGCTTATGTCGATGCCGATCATGGCAAGATGCTGGTCAACGCCAAGTCGGGCCGCGGCGCCGTGCAGGTTCCGGCGCCCTCGCTGATGCTCGATGACGGCGAGATCGAACGCCGCGTTCGGCTCATCCGGCCGATGGAACACCATCACGCCTCTTTCAAGATGATGGCCGACAGCCATTGGGAGGAAGTCGACCGAGATACGTTCGCTCGCGTCTGGACGCGCGAACTGGATGACGTGCCGGCGTTCACCGAGAGCACGTTGCACATCGTCGCCGGCCTGCTTCTGCCGGTCTGGAAACGGCTGCCGAACGAGTCGACGCGGGTCTATCGGCTCCAGACTGATGATGGCGAACGCATCATCGGGCGGCGCGTCTCGCCCGCGTGGGCGGCGAATGCAGCGGAATCCGGTGTCTCCAGTCTGTCGGCCGACGATGCCTATGCCGCGCTGATCGACGGGCGCACCATCCTCGATCTCGCCGAAGGTCTCCAGCTTCGCCGGGTCCGCGTCATGGGCGCCAACCGCATCGAACTCTCCGGTTTTACCGAGGCGATGCGCCAGCGCTTGCGGGCCTATGGTCTCTTCACCGAGATCATCTCGTGGAAGCTGCGCTTCTTCATCCCCGTCGACGCTAACGGCCCGACCGTCCTCGGCAAATTGCTCGACACCTACAGGATCGCGCGCATCTCAGATCGGGAGGCGGCATGATGGCCCGTCTCGACGCTTCCGATCTGGCGCAGCGTCTCGGTCGACAGGCCGAGGCGGTGTGCCGTCATTATCTCGGCGCCGGTCGCCGCCAGGGCAATTACTGGCAGGTCGGCGATGTGCGCAACACGCCGGGCCGCTCGATGTTCGTGCGGCTGAAGGATTCGTCCAAAGGCCCGGCTGGCAAGTTCACCGACGCCGCGACGGGAGAGCACGGCGATCTGCTCGACGTGATCCGCGAATCTCTCGGCCTCGTCGACTTCGCCGATGTCGCCGAGGAAGCACGGCGCTTCCTCAGTCTGCCGCATCCAGAACCGGAGCCGCCGCCGAAGATGCACGCAAGAGCGCCAGTGCAAACCGGCTCGTCCGAGGCGGCGCGGCGACTGTTCGCCATGTCGCAGCCGATTGGCGGCACGATCGCGGAAGCGTATTTGCGTAAACGCGGCATCACGGCTTTGCACGGAACCGGAAACCTCCGCTTTCATCCGCGCTGCTATTATCGGCCTGGCGACGACAGCCCGACCGAGACATGGCCGGCGCTTATCGCCGCCGTCACCGATCTGTCCGGTCAGATCACCGGCGCACACCGCACCTGGCTCGCGCCAGACGGCTCCGACAAAGCGCCGATCGACACGCCGCGCAAGGCGATGGGCGACCTGCTCGGGCACGCGGTTCGCTTCGGTGTCCCCGGCGACGTGATGGCGGTGGGCGAAGGCATCGAAAGCGTGCTGTCGGTGCGTGAGATCATTCCCGGCATGGCGGCGGCGGCAGCATTGTCCGCGGCGCATCTCGCAGCCATCCTGTTCCCCGACACGTTGCGGCGGCTCTACATCGTTCGCGACGACGATCCGGCGGGCGACGGCGCGATGGCGACACTGATCGAACGGGCGAATTCGGTCGGGATCGAGGCGATCACGCTCTCGCCGATATCAGGGGACTTCAACGAGGATCTTCGGCAGCTCGGCATCGACGCGCTTCGGGCCAATGTCCGGGTGCAACTCGCCCCGCAGGACGTCGCCCGCTTCATGGCTCGGGCTGCGTAGCTGGCGCCGGGAAGGTGGTGAGAACCGCTACCCTCATGCCCGCAGGCACGCGTTCATCCGTCGAGAAGAGAACCGCGCCACGGCCTTCGAGAGGGCGATCGGCCCACAAACGGCCCGTCCCGGCAATGGCTGCGCCCGGCTATTTTCCGGCGCGTCCCTGCGGGCCGCTTTCCATCGCGAGGCAAAATAGCCGGCCTTCGCCATCCTCCGCTGCGCTTCGGCCCTCTCGCTTTGCTCCGGGTGCAGGGCCGTTCCGCCCGTGGGCTTTCGTCGCCAGAAGGCCGCGATGGTCGCGGTCCAATCGACGGAGCATCCCATGAGCGGGCACGACGACTACGAACCCCACCACGCCTCTTCCCCGACCGAACACGTTCTGCAGGAGCTTCAGCTCTACGGCTACCGCCCCTTCGCGGACGAACCCGACCCCCGACCGCTTCCCGAAGGCAACCGCGTCGCCGGCGCCATCGCCGACATCTTCGACGCCCTGATCTCGACGATGCTGGACACGCGCCTCGAACCCGACCTCGACGATCTCCTCTGGTCGACCGTCAATCTCTTCCACCGCGCTTGCCAACGGATCGAACGCGAACTCGACGACAACGAGCAAGGGCAGCGCCGCCTTCAGCGCGAACAGGACGGCAGCGAGGTCAAAGCGAGCGAACTCGAACGCCTCACCGCCGAGGGCCAGACCCTGATCGAACGCCGCGACGCCTTCGAGCTGATGCGCGACCAAGCCGCCGACCACTTCGAGCAGCACACCGGATCGAGTTGGAAACCGGGCGCCGGCTCCAAGGTCAACCATCGCAACCTGACCGCCGCAATGATCGACAGCCGCGACTTCATCGCCGCCAAGCGCCGCGCCGAGACCGAGGTGCTCGTGCCCGCAGGACCGAAGATCGCCTTCTCCGGCGGCGATGGCGCCGACCACAAGCTGATCTGGGCCAAGCTCGACCAGATCCACGCCAAGCACGCCGACATGGTGCTGATGCACGGCGGTTCGCCCAAGGGCGCCGAGAAGATCGCCGCCCGCTGGGCTGACATCCGTAAGGTGCCGCAGATCGCCTTCAAACCCGACTGGACCAAGCACGCCAAGGCCGCGCCCTTCAAGCGCAACGATCAGATGCTCGCCGTCCTGCCGATCGGCGTCATCATCTTCCCCGGCACCGGCATCCAGGACAACCTCGCCGACAAGGCCCGCAAGATGGGCATCCCCGTCTATCGGTTCGGCAAGGGCGGCGCGTGAGCGCCGCCTGCACCCGCATCTTGAAAAATGATGGCAGTCTCTATATGATGCCATCAACGCCATCACATTAGGCGGAGACGCTATCATGCCCGCAGTCACGATCCGAAACCTGCCCGAGGAAACGCATCGCGCCCTCAAGGTGCGGGCGGCGCAGCACGGCCGCAGCGCCGAGGCTGAAATGCGCGACATCCTCGAAACGGCCGTTCGGCCTGCGACTCGACTCCGGCTTGGCACGGCGCTCGCCGAGGCCAGTCGCCGCATCGGCCTCACCAACGAGGACGTCGAAGCCCTTGAGCAAACCCGCGACAGGACGCCGGCCAAGCCGATGAGCTTCGAATGATCCTCCTCGACACCAACGTCGTGTCGGAGGCGATGAAGCCCGCGCCCGACGACGCCGTGCGAGCGTGGCTCGACGAACAGGCCGCCGAAACGCTCTACCTTTCCAGCGTCACCGTCGCCGAACTGATGTTCGGCATCGGCGCTCTTCCCAGGGGCAAGCGCAAAAACAAACTCGCCGACGCGCTGGACGGCGTGATGAAGATTTTCGCCGATCGCGTTCTGCCCTTCGACGTCGATGCCGCACGATGCTACGCCGACCTCGCCGTCAAAGCCCGCGCGGCCGGAAAGGGTTTTCCGACGCCGGACGGCTATATCGCGGCGATCGCGGCCTCCAAGGATTTCGCCGTCGCAACCCGTGACGCCAGCGCGTTCCATGCCGCTGGCGTCGAGGTCATCGATCCTTGGAAAGGCAGACCTTGATGACTGCCTCGGCCGACAGGCTAGGATTGGATAGGCGGGCGAGAATCAGCGGCGCCTTTTGTGACCCAAATAGTCACAGTCGAAGTCAGGCGCTCCGAGCGTTCTCGCCGTAAACCGGGAACATGCTCGCTTCGCCATAGGTCTCGATGGGAGCGATGTTCCTCAGCGTTTGCATGTCTGCATCGCTGATCTGGAAATCGACCTCGGCATTGCTGCGCATATGCGCGGGGTTCGCGGTCTTCGGCAGCGGAAGCAGGCCGAGTTGCAGGCAGTAGCGGATGGCGAGCTGCGCCACGCCGACGCTATAAGTCTTGGCCATCGACACTAGGCTCGCATGTTGCAAGATCTCGCCATGACCGAACGGCGAATAGGCTTCGACGAGAATATTCTGGCTCTTGATGTAATCGATCAGCCCGAACGGCGTGTTGCTGACGTGAGCGAGGATCTGGTTGACCGCAGGCTTCACGGAACCATTCTTCAGAATATTCTCTATATCGACCTTCTCGAAGTTGGACAGGCCGATGGCGCGGATCTTGCCCGCCGCCTGCGCTTCTTCCAGCGCGCGCCAGGCTTCCAGATTGCCTGCGAAGAAGTGCTCGCCCTTGCGATATTCGGCCCAGGGTTGCGGGCTGTGAATGATCATCAGGTCGATCACATCCAGCCCGAGCGCCTTGAGTGAGCCGTCGATCGCCGCGCGCGCCGCATCGAGGCTCTTGATCTCGGCTGCCAGCTTCGTCGTCACGAACAGTTTGTCACGCGCCACGCCGCAGGTGCGAATGCCTTCGCCGACGCCACGCTCGTCGCCGTAAGCCTGCGCCGTATCGAAATGGCGATAGCCGATGGCGGCCGCATCGCGCACCGCCTGCGCCGCCTTGTCATCGGCGATGAACCAGGTGCCGAGGCCGAGCCTGGGGATCGTGATGCCGTTGTTCAGCGTGTAGGTTTCATTCAACATCGTGTTCTCTTTCTCGAAGTTTGGTCGGGGCGGCGTTCGGACCGGGGCCATATCCGGGCAGTTTGGTGAGGCTGGACCATTTGGTCGCGATGTCGGGCTGATAGACCTGGGCTGTCCAGTCGGCGGACGACACCTCCACGAACCCGACGGACACCGAATCCGATCCATAGCCGAGGATGCCGGTCACGCTCTCGACGATGGCGTCGCTCAGCGCGCGTTTCTGCTGGTCGGATTTGCCCGGCCACAGCTTGACGATGACGTGCGGCACGGGCGTCAGTCCTTCTGGACGGGCGCGAGATAATCCTCGTCGCTCACCTTCTCCATCCAGGTGACGTTCGTGCCGTTCGCCACTTCCTGAAGGGCGATGTGGGTCATGCCTTCATGCGGGGTCGCGCCGTGCCAGTGCTTCTTGTCGGCCGGGCACCACAGTATATCGCCTTCGTAGAATTCATATTTCGGGCCGCCTTCGACCTGCGTCCAACCGACGCCTTCGGTGACGATCAGCGTCTGGCCGCAGGGATGGCAATGCCAAGCGGTGCGCGCGCCCGGCTCGAAATGGACGATGGCGCCCGTCAGTCGCGACGGGTCGGGACGCGCGAACATCCCCGTGATGGTGGCCTTGCCGGTGAAATACGCCTCCGGCCCTTCAACTGTTTGGAGGTCGGCCTTGCGCTTGATGTCCATGTCTGCGGTTCCTTCCATGACGAACATCGTGCTGATGAACCCCATTTAGGCGTTCGCGGGACCGGCCATAAGCCGCCGCGAAAGCAATGAGCTGATGAACACAGCTCAACAATCAGCTATGAAGAGGCATGGAAATCAACCGCACCGACCTCGCCGACTTCGCCTATTTCCTGGCTATCGCGAAGCATCGCAGCTTCCGTAAGGCTGCACTCGAAATGAGCGTCACGCCTTCAGCGCTCAGCCATGCCATGACGGCTCTCGAAGAGCGGCGCGGCGTGCGTTTGTTGAACAGAACGACACGAAGCGTGACGCTGACCGCCGCCGGCGAAGATCTCTTCGCGGCGATCGCGGGACCGCTGGGACAGGTCGCCGAGGCTTCGGAAAACCTCAACCGCTATCGGGGCGCGCCCGCCGGCCGGGTGCGGATCAATGTCCTCGAAGATGCGGTCTCGCTCCTGCTCGAACCAGTGATGCCGGCTTTCGTCGACCGGTATCCGGAGGTACAGATCGACATTGCCGTCAACAACCGCATGATCGACGTCATCGGCAGCGGTTTCGATGCCGGAATCCGCTATGGCGGCACGGTTCCGGAAGACATGATCGCGCAGCGCCTATCCCCTGAGATTCGCTGGATCGCCGCTGCATCGCCCGCCTATTTGGAACGCTTCGGCGCGCCAGCTCATCCTCGCGATCTGGCAAACCACCGCTGCATCGGCATCCGGCTTGGCAACGACCAGTTTTACAAATGGGAATTCGAGCGTGGCGACGAGGCCATCGAAATCGCCACGCCCGGCCCGGCGACCGTCGATGAAAGCCATGCGGCCATCGGCTTCGGCCGCGTGGGTGTCGGCATCATCTACGGTGCAGAACCCGTCTTCGGCGCCGATCTCCAAAGCGGCTCGCTCGTGCGCGTCTTGCCGGAGTGGTCATCGATGGGGGAAGGCTTCCACGTCTATTATTCTGGCCGCCGCCAGGTTCCGACAGCGCTGCGCCTGCTGATCGACCTCATCCGGGAAGTTCGTCCGCTGGGTCTTTGACCGCCGTCATCCGCAAGGAGCCTCATGACGCCGGAATACTGCAAAAGTCGGCACAAGTTCGATGACGGCGAGGCAAAGCAGAGCGGCGCGATCGGACGGAAACCGGCCTTGTTGCAGAGCACCAACCCCGCTTCAATTGCGCTGATCCTTGGGTTCTGTCGAGGGCCTGACGCCATCAAGCCATAAAGGCTCGGACTACGCGAAGCGTGCCGCCGTTACGGCTGCGCCTTCACGGTGATTGCGGCCCCCGGCCGAACACATCGGGCGCCTGTCAGCGGGGGATGGTCCTCCGCTCGAAACAGGAGCCGGATCGATGTCCCTCAACGACGCTCACGCCTTCGCTTTCAGCCTCGCCACCACGCTGATGGCCGTCATCGTCATCTTCCGCGCCGGCGATGGCACGCTCTCGGTCTCTCCCGCCAACGAATACGACGGCGAGCCGTCGGCGATCGTCGGCGAAATCGATCCCTTCGCCCCGTGACGGGGCGAAGACCGCCGCGACCGGGCTGGAAACCTCGCCGGTTTCCACTCCCGTCGCACCTCATCTTTTGCTATGCTCGCTGTCGCGCCGTGGTGGTGGTGGAGGCGCGACCGTCAGAGCATTCTCTCGGAAGGAACCACCATGATCATCCTCGGCATTCTTCTGTCATTCGCAGCCATCGGTTTTTTCTGCTGGTTGCTTTTCACGCTCGCCGTTTTCGCGCTGCCGTTCTTCGCCGGCGTCAGCCTCGGCATGTGGGCGTATCACACCGGCGCGGGCTGGCTGGGCGCCATCATCGTCGGCCTCGTCGGCGCGGCGCTCACGCTCGGCATCGGGCAATTCCTGCTGATCGTCGTGCAGCCGCTGTGGGCACGGATGCTGATCGCGTTCGTCTTCGTCGCCCCTTCCGCGCTCGCGGGCTATCACGCCACTCATGGCATCGTGAAACACACCATGCCTTCCGAAGCGTGGCAGATCGTCTTCTCGATCGTCGGCGCGGTCGCGGTCGGCGCGACGGCTTTCGTGCGCGTGGCGGGGATGGCTGCCACTGTCCCTCCGGGCCAGAGGCTTGCTCGGGCCTGACGTTCGTGATCTCCGTCGGCGGGTGGAGACAGGGCGATGTCTGCGTCAGTCTCATCGTCAACGGGATGGCGAAGGGGCGATGAAGGCGGA
>JACDJB010002596.1_pt1 | contig 12764 bp, 9 predicted proteins | sample 7454121 | NCBI WGS metagenome assembly JACDJB01 (sample SAMN14253290, study PRJNA609438) | sludge metagenome | isolation source: sludge after 25d culture with pyrite | collected 2018-12-20 | reverse complement strand
GCGGCCGTCTGCTCGGCGCGGCGAATTTCGGCCAGTCGCTCGGTCGTCATGCCCGCTTCATGGCTGCCCACGTTGCCGTCGGTGATGACCACATAGAGAATGCGGCTGCCGGCTCTGGCCCATTGGGCGGCCGTACCGGCCACGCCAAACTCGATATCGTCAGGATGGGCGAATATAAACATCGCCGTCTTCGGTACATACGCGCCACTCATCAATTGCCTCTTGTGTCGAATGGTATCAGGAAGTTCTGCTTTGAATTGCCAGGTGGGATATTGCGCGATGATGGCCGCGGCGTCAAGCGAATACGCATTGGATCCAGACCTGACAGGTGGGCGGCGACCAGTTACAAGCGAGGAACAAGGTCAAAGCGCTGCCCACCCGTTACGTCTCCATGTCAAAATTGACCGGGTTAAATAACGAACGGTCGAACGCGGCGATGCCGTCTGGCCCCAGATCGTTGAGCGCCGCGTACACGCGGGCCACGTCGGCCCTCAGCCCGGCCACGTCGACCCCACGGCAGCGCTCCGGCAACGGGTCCAGCCATTGCCGCACGCGCAACAGCATCTTCATCGCGCCACGGTAATTGCCCCGTTCGATCTGGTGGTAGGCAATACCGACTTGCAGAATGCCCCGATACAGGTCGCGCCCCGCGCCCTGGTCAGCCACCCACGCCGCCTCCAGCGCGTCGTGTGCCTTGTAGTAAGCGCCCTCGTTAAATTTCACCAGCCCTGACCGGGCCAATGCCGATAGCGGTTCGGAGCAGGCCTCGGCCAGGGCGGCGCGATCGGTAAGGCGGGCGTAGCGGGTGAAGAGGGCAGGCATGTCGGCGGTGAATCGAGAGCGGGCCAGCACGGCATCGGCCCCGGCGTCGTGGGCAGCGCGCATCGTGGCCGTGTCCTCGTGTGGCCCGAAGCAGAGCACCGGGATGCGTCGGGTGGCCGCCGCAGACTTGAGGGTCGCGATCCATTCCCGCCAAGGGACGGCAGCATTGTTGAGATCGAACAGGAGCAAGGCCGGCTGCCAATCCACTATGTGAGCGAAGAGCCGTCCGGATTGCCCCTGTACCCGCTCGCCGGGCGACTCCGGCGCCCATGCATCGTCCGGCGCGCCGAGTTGGGCAGCCGACTCGATCCACGCCACCCGGAAACCCAGATGATCGGCCACGGCAGCAATGCGGGTGGTGAACATCAAATCAGCCACGAAGGCCACAATGAGCGGGCCGGGCTGTCCTGGTTCGTCCAATGAGTTGGTCATATGGTTGCAGTTATCATTGGTTGTTCGGCGTCTGCTTCAGGCAAACGGATTGATCACCGGCACGCCGGGGGCCAGCCAGACGAGGAAAATGACATGACGCTCGTTGCCCTGCTGGTCGCGGCCGACGTGGGGCACGTAAAACAGGCGCAAGTCGCGCGATTCGTATAACCATATTGGATCGTCCAACGGCCGTATCTGCGTCGATAGCGGATTGCGCGGATTTTGCAGCAAGTGGTCGATAGCTCCTTTCACCGCCTGGAGGTTGGTTTTGCGAAAGGCGGGCGGAATGTTTTGCAGCGGCCGCATGAAGGCGCGGGCCAGACCTACCTCCCAGCGCGGCGGCTCAGGGTAGCGATTGCGTGGCGAGAAGTTGGCATCCCACATAGCCCGGAAGGCGTCTGCCAGATAGCCGGGGTGAGTGTGGGGCCAGAACGGGTGGCCCTGGCCGGTCGTCAACCACGTTTCATATGCTGCCAGTTCGGCCAGCCCATTGCCGATAGCGGCGCGGTCGGCGGCCGACAGGAGGGGCAATTCGATGGCCGGGAGAGGGGGAGCGGAAAAGGTGATCTCGGCCGCGGGGCGCACATCGGCAAAGGCGCGCAGCACCTCGTTGTGATGGGTGATGATTTGCGACGCGGATAGGCCGCTGCGGGAGGTGGTGCTATGTCCGTCGTCCACCAGCGTCACGTCGTAGTCCAGGCTGTTGGCCTGGCGCACAGTTGCGTCGACGCATAGCTCCGTCAGCAACCCGGTGATGACCAGTCGGCGAATGCCCAGCCCGGCCAGTTCCCCGGCCAGCGTCGTCTGGTAAAAGGAGTCGGGACGGTGCTTATCGACAATGACTTCCGACGGCAGCGGTTTCAGCGCCGGGTGGATGGGGCCGGCGGCGGGCGTGTCCGGTCTGGTTGTAGCGCCATCATGGCTCACGGAGGCGTGACGCACGAAGATGACCGGCGCGCCGGCAGCCCGCGCCCGATGGATGAGCTCGCTTAGCGTGGCCAGCAATTCCGCGGCGCGATAGACCGGGTCGGGCTCGAATTGTTGGAGTTGTGCGTCGATAATGAGAAGGGCGGTATCCATGCCAATCACCTCGGACAGCCCATTATAGCCCCGTTTTGCTGGTGAGTGTGAACGAATCAATTGAGCAAGGCTATAATTCTCCTTGTCTATGTCTAACCAACAGCCCTCAACTGAACAACCATCATATTCTCGCATTCACCGCCGGCCGTTAGCCGATTCGCAGGCCGTTGTCGTGGCCGGCAAGGCGCGTTTCACCATTCTGACGCCACGCCTGATTCGCCTGGAGTATGCGCCTGATGGCCGATTCGAGGATCGTCCCAGCCAACCTTTCTGGTTCCGTCGCCAACCGGTTCCCGCTTTCATTGCGCAGCAGGACGACGGTCGTCTGACGCTGACAACCGATCATCTGCGGCTGGAGTATTGCGTCGACGCGCCGTTTGAGCCGGACACGCTGTCGATCGCCCTGCTGCCTGAAGGTCCGATCTGGCATCACGGCGACGTGGACACGGGCAATCTGCATGGCACGGCGCGCACGCTCGACCAGGTAAGCGGCGCCACATATTTGGAGCCAGGTTTGCTGTCACGGGACGGCTGGACGGTGGTCGACGACAGCCACACGCTGGTCTTTGACGATTCGGGCTGGTTGGTGAGTCGCGAGGCCGACCCCCGCACCCGCGATCTCTACTTCTTTGGCTACGGCCGCGACTACCGGGGCGCGCTGCGCGACTATCTGGCGCTAACGGGTAAGGTGCCCTTGCTGCCTCGTTGGGCGCTGGGCAACTGGTGGAGCCGCTATTGGGCCTACTCCGACCGGGAGTTACGCGACTTGATGATGGAGTTCCGCGCCCACGACGTACCCTTGTCGGTATGCATCGTCGATATGGATTGGCACCTGGTGGACGTGGGTGAGGGGATCAATGGTTGGACGGGCTACACGTGGAACAATGTGTTGTTTCCCGATCCGCCGGCGTTCATCGACTGGCTGCACCAGTACGGCTTGCGCACGGCTTTGAACCTGCACCCGGCGCTGGGCATCCGCCGCCATGAGAGTTTGTACGCGGTCATGGCCGAGCGGCTGGGTCTTGACCCGGCGTTGGGCGACCCGATTCCGTTCGACATTGCCGATCCACGTTTCGCAGCGGCTTACTTTGAGGAGCTGCATCACCCTCAAGAGGAGAGCGGCGTTGATTTCTGGTGGATGGATTGGCAGCAGGGCACGCAGTCGGCCGTAGCCGGGCTGGACCCGCTGTGGTGGCTGAACCATTTGCATTTTCACGACCTGGGCCGAGGCGGCAAGCGGCCTTTCATCTTCTCGCGTTGGGGCGGGCTGGGCAATCACCGCTATCCCATCGGCTTTTCCGGTGACACAGTCGTATCGTGGGAATCCCTGGCCTTCCAGCCCTTCTTTACAGCCACGGCGGCCAACGTCGCCTACGGTTGGTGGAGTCACGACATTGGCGGCCACATGCAGGGCATTGAGGATCGAGAGCTGTTTACGCGCTGGGTGCAGTTTGGCGTCTTCAGTCCCATTTTTCGGTTGCACAGCACGAAGAACCCGTTCCACGAGCGGCGGCCGTGGGGCTACGATGCCGAAGTATTGCGGATTACCCGCGACGCCATGCAGTTGCGCCATGCACTCATCCCGTACCTGTACACCATGTCCTGGCTCAACGAGGTGGAAGGGCTGTCGCCTGTGCGACCGATGTACCACGACTACCCCGACCACGATGCCGCCTTCGCCTGCCCTCAGCAATACCTCTTTGGAACCGATCTGGTCGTCGCTCCATTCGTGGCCGCGGCGGAGTTGGATACACGCCTGACGCGCCAGGCTGTCTGGTTGCCGCCGGGAGAGTGGTATCACTTTTTCAGTGGCGAATATTTCCGCGGCGATGCCTGGTATGCCATCTATGGCGCGCTGGATGACGTGCCCGTCTTCGCCCGCGCCGGGGCCATCGTCCCTCTGGGGCCGTGCCCGGGTTGGGGCGGCATCGACAACCCGGCCGAGTTGCACCTGCACGTCTTTGCCGGAGCCGATGGCCGTTTTACTCTCTTTGAAGACGACGGCGTCTCTACTGCTTACCAGACGGGCGCCTATGCCCTGACACGCTTTGAGCAACAGTGGGCGGCCGGCCAGCTGCGCCTGACCATCACCCCCGCCGTCGGCGACCGATCACATATCCCCGAGCGACGCACCTACCACGTCCATTTACATGGGCTGGCCGCACCGGGCAGGCTGGCCTGGCTAGTTGACGGCCGGAGCCAGGATGCCGCATTCGAAGTAGACGAGGCGGCTGAGGTCGTACACCTGAAACCTCTGACCCTCGAGGCCACGACCACGGCGCTGCTGACGGTGACCGCCCCGTCCGACCACCCTCTTCTGTCGCGCCGCGACCGCACGCAGGAGACGGCCCGACGGCTGATCAGCTCGTTCCGTCTGGATTCACTGGCCAAGGTATGGTTGGTGGGACGGTTGGCTGAGTTGGTGGAGGCTCCCGGCCGGCTGGCCGATTTCGGTGTTGAGCTGTCGCCGGGCCAGATGCGCGCGCTGTTGGAAACGACGCAGCAGGTTGGGGCGCACTATGAGACTGACCGGGGCGAAGCCCACCTGCTGGTGCTGTGGAATAACCGCGAGGTGGACGGCTTCCGCCACCATTTCGCCCAGATGCGCCCCCACAAGTGGCATGCCCACGAGCGGTACGGGTCGTCGTCCGGGCCGACGCCGCGCTTCTTGGCGCTGCGGCCGGAAGGGTTTGCCTGGCGATTGGCGGTAGATTACTTTGGCCTGCATAACGAGACGTTCGGCCGCCCCAGGCGTGATTGACTTTTACCACCGTCTCACTATAATTCATGGGTCAAATAGCCGCAATTAGAATCCGTAGTTCACCTCGGCAGCCATCAATTGTTTACGGTAATGTCTACCTACGGAAGAGCGCGCCAGGCAGCCGCAACGCCTGATCACCGGAGGGTACGCTAGTCTTGTCCGCCCCCATCTCGGAGCCGCCGAGTCCTTGTCCGATACCGCCTCCTCGGCCGGTGATTGCCTCAGACCCACCAATGGCAGCTGCCCATGGCGCCGGTTGCCAGTCCAGAAGAGAACCCCGCTTAATAATGCTGGATAACATGGCGGGAGGCGCGGCGTGATTGTGCTCGTCTCTTTTGCCACCATCGGCCTGATGATCCTGCTGACAGCATTGTACGTGGGAGCCGAATTTGCCACTGTCTCGGCCCGTCGCACAAAGATCAGCCAGATGGCCCAGCACGATTCGCTGGCGCGAATGTTGTTGCCAATCCTCGAAGACAACCGCAAGCTGGATCGCTACGTGGCCGCCTGTCAGGTTGGCATCACGATCTCCTCGCTGATCCTCGGCGCTTACGCCCAGGGGGCCATTGCCGAACGGCTGGTCGAACCGCTGACCCGTCTCTTCGGCGCGGGCCTGTCGGCTACCGCGGCGGCGCGGCTGGCTGGTTCCGTCTCGGTCATAAGCGTCCTCCTCTTTATTACGGCCCTGCAGGTCATTGTGGGTGAACTGTTCCCCAAATCTTTGGCGATTCAATATCCGGAGGGTATCGCCCGCGCCGTCGTCTGGCCGATGAAGATATCGCTGTTCCTTTTTGCCATTCCCATCTGGATCTTCAATGGCAGCGCCAACCTGCTGCTGCGGCTGGCCGGGCGCAACACCCACACGACCGTCGGCCGTGCCCATTCACCAGAAGAGATCGAGTTGCTGGTGACTGAGAGCCACGAGGGCGGCCTGCTGGACGACAACGAGCGGCGGCTGCTGCGCAACGCGTTGCGACTACGCGACCTGACGGCGCGGCAGGTGATGGTGCACCGCACCCGCATTTTTGCCGCGCCTCTCACCACCCCTGCCTACGACCTCATGCTGATGGCGATAGAAGCTGGTTACTCGCGCATCCCGCTCTACCGCGAGACGATTGACGACATTGCCGGCTTTGTGCACGTGAAAGACCTCTTCCGCATCCACAACGAGGGCATTAGCGACGCGACCCAGGTGATCCGCGACGTGGTTTATGTGCCGGAGACGCTGTCGATCAATGACGTGTGGGACCAGCTTGACTTGCGCAACCGCTACCTGGCTATTGTCTTTGACGAGTTTGGTGGCACAGCCGGACTGCTGACGCTGGAAGACCTGATTGAGGAGATCTTCGGCGAGTTGCAGGACGAATTTGACGACGAGGCAGCCATCATCGCTCGTGACAAGGAAGGTCGCATCTACTTGCGTGGCGATTTGTTGATCACCGACGTGAATGAATATCTGGAGTTGAACCTGCCGGAGGAGTCAGCTGATACACTGAGCGGCCTCATCTTCAGCCTGCTTGGCCGCCCGCCGGTTGCCGGCGACGAGGCGCGCGTGGGTGAGGTGCTCATCCGCGTCGAAACGATGGAAGATTTGGGCGTGGGCGAGTTGTCCCTCCAGATGCCGCCCAGCGAAGGCGGAACGCATTTTTCTGAATGGGACGTGGCCGATCATGAGTAGGCTCGTGCTGTTGGGGCTGGGCTTTCCCGGCGTGAGCCTCTTCGTTCTGATCGGGGCGGTGGCCCAGGAAATGCCCTCGGCCACCACGTTGATCTTGCCCCTGTTGATTATCCTGATCCTGGTGGTCATCAACGGCATCTTTGTGGCTGCCGAATTCGCCATTATTGGCGTCCGCGACACGCAGATGGAGCAGATGGCCGACGAGGGCAATCTGGTGGCCGGCAATGTTCTGCAAATATTGGAACTGCGGCCAAAGCTGGACCATTACATCGCCACTGCTCAACTCGGAATCACGTTGGCTTCCTTGGGGCTGGCCATGTACGGCGAGCCGGCGATCGGCCACTTCGTTGAGCCTTACCTGGAGGAGGCTGCAGGCCTGACGTCGGCGGCGGCGAACACGGTCAGTTACATCATTGCCCTGTCGCTGCTCACCTATCTCCATGTCGTCGTCGGCGAGATGGTGCCCAAGGCGCTGGCCCTGGCCAACCCGTCGGCGATGGCCCTGACGCTCGATCAGATGATGCGCTTAACCGGGAGCCTGTTTGGCCCGCCGGTGCGTGTGCTGAATGGGATTGGCAATCTACTGTTGCGCCTCTTCCGCATTCCCCCGGCCCAGGGGCATGATCGCCTCATGGCCGCCGAGGAACTCGAGCTGATTGTCGCCGAAAGCGCTGAGGGGGGGCTAATCGAAGATGAAGAGCAGGAGATCATCCGCAACATCTTCGACTTTAGCGAGCGCACTGTGGGTCAGGTGATGACCCCACGGCGCAAGGTACAGGCCCTGGCCGTCACGTGCAGCCAACCAGAACTGATTCGCACTGTGACCGAGAGCCGCCACAGTCGCTTCCCGGTCTATGATGCTGATTTCGACCACATTGTTGGTATTTTGCACCTGAAAGATTTAATCCGCCTGACGCTACGGCCGAACGGGCCGTTCGACCTGCGCCTGATCTTGCGCACCGCGCCTGAAGTGCCTCAGGATTTCCGTGTTGATCGCCTTCTGGCTGCCTTCAAGAATGAGCGGCTGCACATGGCCGTCGTGCGCGACGAGTTTGGCGGGCTGTCCGGTGTGGTCACCCTGGAAGACCTGGTGGAAGAAGTCGTCGGCGAAGTGCGCGATGAGTTCGACGTGGAGCGCGACCCATACGACCGTAAAGGTCCAGGCCACCTGGAGGTGGCCGGCGACTACCTGCTGGATGACCTGACCGATGACGTCTATCTGGGGGAGCCGGACGAGCTGCCAGACGTCGAAACCGTCGGCGGGCTGATCGTCGCTCTATTGGGGCGGCCGCCGATCAATGGTGATATAGTCAAGTTCCACGGCAGTATCCAGTTTACAGTGCTGGATACAGACCGTTTGGCCGTCACCCGCGTCCGCGTCGAATACCCTGCGGCCAACCGGCCGCCGGGCGAGCGGGAGAGCGAGGACAAAGAAGAAGAGTGAGGCCCCGGTCGTCCGGCCGCGACCCCACACCAACAAAGGAGAGAACGCGAAAATGAGTTTGTTATTGACGATCCACGGCGAACTGAGATGGCTGGTGGCCCTGGCGGGGTTGATTGTCATCGTCAAGTTCTTGATCGGCTGGCTCGGTAAGCGGGAGTACAAGTCGCTGGATCGCACCCTGTTGATGGTATTCACGATTTTGCTGGACATCAACGTACTGTTGGGTCTGATCATCCTCCTGTTCGGCGGTGTCTTCAACGGCCCACGGCTGGAGCATGCCACGACGATGTTGCTGGCGACCATCGCCGCGCATTTGACGGCCCGCTTCCGCGGCGCGCCCGATGCTTTACGGTTCCGCAATCAGTTGTTATTGGTTCTGCTGGCGCTGGCGCTGGTGTTGCTGGGGGTTATCCGCCTGCGCGGCGGCTTCATGTTCTAATAAATAAATTAACCACGGATTGCACGGATCCGACGGATTTTTACGGATCAAATCCGTATTCATCCGTAGAATCCGTATCATCCGTGGTTAATTCTTCTTGCTCTTAACCCAACCCGTACAACTCCCCGAATTTGGCCGTGGCATAGCGCATGAACGCGGCGTGGTCGAGCGGCCGGCCGGTGACGCGCACGACCAGCTCGCCGGGCGTGAACTTCTTGCCGTGGCGGTGGATGTTCTGCCGCAGCCAGTTCAGCAGCGCGCCTGTACTGCCTCGTCCCAGCTCTTCGGCCACAGCCGGCTCCTGGCCCACGGCCGTTTCATAGAATTGAGCAGCGTAGAGGTTGCCCAGGGCGTAGGTGGGGAAGTAGCCAAAGCCAGGCCGCGACCAGTGTACATCCTGCAGGCAGCCCTGCGCGTCGTCGGGTGGCGTGACACCCAGCAGCTCATTCATCTTGTCATTCCAGGCCGTGGGCAGGTCGGCTACGGCCAGGTCGCCGTTGAGCATGGCCTGTTCGAGCTCAAAGCGCAGGATGATGTGGAAGTTATAGGTCAACTCATCGGCCTCGACGCGGATGTAAGAGGCCTGGGTCTTGTTGATAGCCCGGTAGAAATCCTCGGCGCTGCTGTCGCCCACTGCCTCGGGAAAATGTTCTTGCAGAGCGGGAAAGTGGGCCTGCCAGAAGCCCCGGCTGCGGCCGACGACGTTTTCCATCATGCGCGATTGGGATTCGTGGATGCCCAGCGACGTGCCGCGGGCCAGCGGTGTGCGCGCCAACGCGGCGTCTGTTCCCTGCTCGTACATGGCGTGGCCGCACTCGTGCAGCGTTCCAAAAAGCGATGGATTCAGGAAGTTGGGATACCAGCGCGTGGTGATGCGGGCGTCGTTGCGGCTGAGACTGGTGGCGAAGGGATGGATGACTGTGCCCAGGTGGCCGCGCTCGAAGTCGTAGCCGATGGCCGCGGCGATGTGCCTGGCAAAGGCTTTCTGCTTTTCAACGGGATAGGGGCGGTGGACAATGCTGTCATCAAGCTTGACCGGGCTGCGGTCGATGGCTTCCCGCAGGGGCACGAGTTCAGCCTTCACGGCGTCGAAGATGGCTCGTACCTCGGCCGTCTTCATGTCCGTCTCGTACTTGTCCAGTAGAGCATCGTAACGCTCATTCTCATAGCCGTAATAATCGGCCATTTCCTGGCAGAGTTCCACGACCTGCTCCAGCCATGGCCGGAAGCGGCCGAAATCGTTCTCGGCACGGGCGCGTACCCACGCCTCGCGTGCCTGCCCACTGACAGCCGCCGAGCGGGCGACGTATTCGGCGGGCAACTTGCGCGCGTCGGCATAGTTGCGCCGCAACAGGCGGATGAGTGCCGCCTCATCGCTCTCATAAGCCGCGCCGTCGATTTCGGCCGCGGCCCGCTCGATGGCCTCGCCCATCTCGTCCGACGTGGCCAGACGATGGCTGAGGCTGCTGAGGGTCGTCATCTGGGCGATGCGCTCGGCTGCGCCGCCGCGGGGCATGTTGACCTCGCGGTCCCAACTCATGAGAGCGGCCACTTTATTGAGGTCGTCAAGTTCGTGAACTTTTTCCAGCAGGGATTGATAAGCGGACATATTCGATCATTACTCCCGTTTGTTGGTTGTAATATCCATAGTACTGCAATAGAGAGTTGCAGTCTAAAACAGGATTGAATTGGGTGCCATTAATTTACTTTTGGCATAGTTGGGGAGACCGCATTCTGTAGTGCGGCTGGGCGCACACCGGGGCCGGGCAATTGAGAGTGCCATGCTTCTCTATGGGAGCGGATGATTCAGTTGTTGAGGTTTTTCGCCGCGTTTTAGAGGGAGAAGGCAGACAGGGCTAGAGTGAGCAAGCCGGGCGCCAGCGGCGCGCGATACGGAATCTCCCACACCTGCAACATGAAATAGTCAGCAATCGCCCACAGCCCGTAGCAGCCCAGCGCGAAGAGGATGATCGCGAGGGCGATGGCGAGGAGAAGACAGGTGCGGGCACAGCCGACGCTCCCGGCGGGCAGGGTGCGCACTTTGGAGCCGGGCGCGCCGGGGATGGGACGAGCCGCGCCAGATGGCTGAGAGGAGCGCTCCTGTGGCTGCTCGATAACCCGCGGCCGGGAAGCACGCGGCGGGACCGGCTGGCTACGACGCACCAGTTGGGCTGGCGTGCCGATAGCCCCTTCGCCGGTGCAGCCGTAGGCGGTGCATTTGTTGCCGTTGGCCTGCCAGCAGCGCACGTGGTGGCGGCTGCCGTCGGCCGGGCAGACGACAATCGCATCCCCGGCGGCGAACTCCTGCTTGCACAGGGCGCACGTCTGGCCCAGAAAGGCGGAGTCATCGCCGATGTGATGGGCGCGGATCATGGCGGGAGTCAAATGAAAAGACCTGACAGGTGAGCGGCGATAGGTTCCATAGTTGTCCCAATTTTCTTCAGCCGCCCACCTGCCAGGCCTAATAATGCTAGGGGTTGATTTTGATCTGATCCAGCAGCCAGCGCCAGAAGCGCTCGAACAGGGTCATGCGCTGAACCTGCCGCCGCTGTTCTTCCTTCAGTCGCCGGTTCTGGGCGGTGGCAGAGGCGCGGCCGTTGGCCGAATGGGCCGGCAGGTCGGTGTACTTGACCTTCAGCACCGGACCGTTGTCCTGGCCGTGGACGTGGAACTTGACGCTGCCGCAGCCGAGGACGGCGCACTTGCCGCCGCTTTGCTCCCAGCAGGCGCGGTGATAGAGCGTGCCGCAATTGTCGCAGACGACAGGAACGAGGGCCGGACCGTCCGTGTGATTCTCCACGGCGCTGCCACAGATGGGACAGGACAGGCTGAGCTGGTTGGCCGCGGCGATGTCGTTATCGGTGATGCGAATCAGGGGATACTCTTGTGCGTCCATTGTCCGAAATTCAGTCGCGCCGGTTTGACCGTTCGCTCTACTGCCCGCGCGTGTTTCCAAACCCTGATTATACATCATTTTCAATGCCTCGTTCCAAGGCGGTCAATCTCTCAGCCACCTACCAGGAACCGTCCGCCCAATTCGGCCACAGGAAATCGTAGCGATTGACTTTGGTCTTCTGCCTGTTCCAGGAGAAAAAGCCGCTCGTTCGGGCGCGTGGGTCCAGCACGTAGGCTACGTGCCAGATTTGGGTGAAGAAGTTCTGGTGAATAAATAAATCCATCCCGGACAGGAATATCCCAAAGCCCGGGTGGGTGTGATACCAGCCGACCATCACAGCGCTCTCGTCGGGGTAGCGCTCCCAGAGGGTGTCATTCATATATCGCCAGCTTTCGGGCGTGTAGGTGACGCTAGCGCCGTGCATGACCGTATGCTCGGCGATGATGCTGTCGATCACGTGGACGACATAGCGGCCGTCCGGTTGTTTCTCCGGCTGGCGGCCGATCATAACGCCGGCCACTTCGCGATCCAGACTACTCAGCGCGTGCGCTTGCATGGCCCGTAACGGCGCCTCGTCGAGCAGAATGTCGACGGCCGAACCGCCCGATTCTGCCAGAGGCAGTCGACCGCCGGCCACACGAACCCGTGCCTGGCTGGGGATGATCGTCGGCACAGCCGGTTTTTCCTTGGGGGCGGCAGAGGAAGTCGGGGTTTCGTCCGATTTCTCTGCCGCTGCGGAAGCAGCCTCGGGTTTCACGCTGTCCTTGCGGCCGGCTGGTGATGCTGGAGGCGTATCGGCAATCGCGGCCGGAGCCGTTTCTTCGGCGGTGGGGGATTCGGCGACGATATCAGGCGCTGAGCCTTCACGAGCGTCAGGTTCGGCCGTGGGGACGACGAAGACGATGGATTGTTTCAGCCAATCGGCGACTTCGTCGGCTGGGCGGCCGCCTGCATCGAGCGCCACGACGTGAATATCGATCTGTGCGTCTTCCCGCAAATCGAGGAGCGAGATTGCTTCGTAGGCATCCCAAACCTCAGCCTCCAGTTCCTCGCCATAAGCGCTCAACTCCGCCAGGGTGCAATCGGACAGGGGCTTGGACTGACCGCCGACCGGCACTTTGTCGGCCGGAGCAAGCGTGACAATGGCGGTCGCGCGATCCGGCTGGCCGGGCAGCGAAAGGGTAATTTGCGCCACATACGTGACGTCGGTCT
>JACDJB010002595.1_pt1 | contig 12766 bp, 11 predicted proteins | sample 7454121 | NCBI WGS metagenome assembly JACDJB01 (sample SAMN14253290, study PRJNA609438) | sludge metagenome | isolation source: sludge after 25d culture with pyrite | collected 2018-12-20 | reverse complement strand
GCTACTTCCGCAAAATCCACAACTGCACTTTCACTCAGTTGATAGAGCATCTTATTGTCTATCTTTTGGCAACTGAGCTACTTCCGCAAAATCCACAACTGCACTTTCACTCAGCTGATAGAGCATCTTATTGTCTATCTTTTGGCAACTGAGCTACTTCCGCAAAAAATGAACAACAAAAAATGAAAACTACTTTTAATATGTAATTCTTAATTTTTAATTGTTTCGTGGGCAGTGAAGGATTCGAACCTCCGAAGTCGAAAGACAGCTGAGTTACAGTCAGCCCCAGTTGGCCACTTTGGTAACTGCCCAAGTTTATTTACTATTTTGTTATTTACCATTTACTATTTCACTTATCAATCCCTATTTTCAATCGCCATTGTAAATGGTAAATCAAAAAAAACAGTAAATGCTTTGAGCCTCTTGTCGGATTCGAACCAACGACCCCGAGATTACAAATCACGTGCTCTGGCCAGCTGAGCTAAAGAGGCAATGTGTTAATAATTAGCGATTTCAATCGAATAAAAAGCCGTTTAAACACTCCTATTTAAACGGCTTGCAAATGTACGAAATTATTTTGGATTACAAAACAATTCCCTCAATATTTTATTTTTTACTGAGTTTTTCTTTGTATTTGACAATTTGCTTTTCCAATGCTTCCACTGATAAATCTACCGCTTCTTCAAAAGTATCACACACTTTGGATGCAAAGAATTCTGCCGATGGAACGGATATTTTAATCTCGGCCTCCTTGTTGGTTGCCGTCTCTGGTTTAACTACTTTTAAATAGACCTCTACATTTAGAATTTCATCAAACAAACGGGTCAGTTTCTTCGTTTTCTTTTCAACATACGACTCCAACGCTTTGGTTGCATCAAAATTAATAGACTGAACTCTGAGTTTCATAACTACCTCCTTCTTTATTTGGCTCTGGGATGAGCCCGTTTATATATATTGTATAGCTCTCCAAAACCGGTATGGGTATACACCTGTGTCGCCGCCAGCGAACTATGACCCAATAATTCTTTTACTGCATTTATATCAGCACCGCCATCCAACAGGCCGGTTGCAAAACTGTGACGCATAACATGTGGACTAACCTTGGGAAGGGAACTAACCTGCGACATTATCCTATGTACAATATTATATACAAGCTTCGGATACATCTTTTCTCCGGACGGCCTTACAAATAAATACTCCACAGCAGCTGCAACATAATCATCTCTTTTCTGTATATAATCTGCAATTTTCACGCATAACCTTCTATCCAACGGAATGACACGTTGCTTGTTACGCTTCCCTGTCACCCTCATTTCTCCGGTAACCAAATCCACATCCTGATCGCGGATACCGATTAACTCCGACACCCTGACTCCTGTCATGTAAAAAACTTCCAGCATTAACAAATCTCTCATACGCACAAAATCGTCAACCGGGACAAAAGGATCATCAATAATCTGACTCACTTCTCTGTGCTTAAAGAACGCCGGAAGTGACTTCTTTGTTTTGGGAAGTACAATTTTTAACGTTGGATTTGCATTCACGAAATTTCGCCTGAGCATATATTTCCAACATGACTTCAGTGAAGATATTTTACGGGATATGCTGCGGGCGGATATTTGCTGTTGCATCAACTCCATAATCCACTGCTGAATATTAGCCGGAGTGACCGTCACGGGATTAAAGTTTTCTTCATCAACCCCCAAAAAAACAAGAAACTGATTCAGATCGTTTTTATATGACAAAACAGTATGAGACGAATAATTCTTCTCATACTGTAAATATTGCAGAAAACCGTTAATCATAACTTCGTTCCAATTCTGCAACGAAAATAGAATAAATTTATCAGAATTACAAATTATCCGGAGATAATTTAACCTGCTTTTTTTATTCTTGTCCGAGCTGCATTTTTTGTACGTAAACCGCATGCATTTTCTGCTCACGCTTTACTACAGAAGGTTTGTCGAAACACTGACGACGACGGAGTTCTTTAACAACACCGGTTTTTTCAAATTTACGTTTGAATTTTTTCAACGCTCTTTCAATGTTTTCGCCTTCTTTAACAGGAACTACGATCATAATTATTAACTGTTTATATGTATTAATTCGTTATTTTGAAATTCGGACTGCAAAGATAGATAAGTTTTTTTAATCAACAAAAGAATCAGATGTTTTTTTTACCTGATAGATGTTTTTTATCTTTGCGCTTTAAAACACAACAAAAAAAGTCAGTAGACATTATTGTTTATTATATTTAGCTTTCTCACTTTGTTCGAAATGACAGACAACATTTTTACATATAGGGAGGAATTGATTGGTGACAAAGCTACCAATCAATTCCTCCCATACTTAAATATTTATCAATATTGTCATTCTGAACGTAGCGAAGAATCTAATATTTTTAAAAGAACTACACTAGATATTAAGCTATGAAATTATATTGGCAATTATTCATTACCTTCTTTAGAATCGGCCTTTTCACCATCGGGGGTGGCTATGCCATGATTCCACTGATTGAAAAAGAGGTGGTAGACAGAAGAAAATGGATTGTGGCAAGAGAATTTATCGACATGCTGGCAATGGCTCAATCGGCTCCGGGTGTAATGGCCATCAACACGTCGATCTTCGTGGGATATAAGTTAAAAGGTACGAAAGGCAGTATAGCCGCCGCTGTCGGATGCGCCCTTCCATCGTTCATCATCATTGTTTTGATTGCTACTTTTTTTGTTGACATGCGCGAAAATCCGACTGTTAACCGTATCTTCAAGGGAATTCGTCCGGCCGTGGTCGCACTCATTGCAGCTCCTTTGTGGAGAATGGCCAAGTCGGCTAATATCAATTATAAAACAATCTTTATTCCCATCGCTGTAATTGTACTGATCTGGATAGTCAATGTTCCACCGGCGTATGTGGTTGGGTTGGCGATTTTAGGCGGGTTAGCGTATGGGACGTTTAAGAGGCGGTAGTTTTTTAGCGGAGAGCGGAAAGCTAATAGCGAATAACGAATAGCATGTTTGATATATCAATAGCTCCGGGTTTTAACCCGAAGGATTTAGGATGAGTTATCAAGGAAAAATTAATAAAGAGACATGATCAATTACAATCAAATTCCTTCTCCCTGCTTTGTGCTGGATGAGGTAAAGTTTCGCAATAATCTGGAGTTGTTACGCTCGGTTAAGGATCAGGCAGGTATAGAAATTATACTAGCCTTCAAAGCCTTTGCTATGTGGAGTGCTTTCCCTATTGTCAGGGAATATATCCCCTGTTCTACCGCCAGTTCTTTGGCTGAAGCCAGACTGGCTTTCGAAGAAATGGGGAGTCCGGCACACACCTATGCGCCTGCTTACTCTGACAAAGAGTTTGATGAGATCATGCAGTACAGCAGTCACATCACGTTCAACTCGCTCGCTCAGTTTGAGAAGTTTTATCCCCGGACACAATTTTATAATATCTCCTGCGGACTGCGTATCAATCCGGAGTTTTCGGATGTCGGGACAGATTTGTACAATCCTTGTTCACCTGGTTCCCGGTTGGGTATCATCGCCGAAAATCTGGGAAAAACCTTGCCTGAAGGGGTTGAAGGACTACACTTTCACACGCTCTGCGAAAGTAATTCTTTCGATTTAGAAAGAACTTTGCTGGTTGTTGAACAAAAGTTCGGACATCTGTTCAGCCAGATCAAATGGCTAAACATGGGCGGTGGTCACCTGATGACACGTGAGGGATATAACACCGAACACCTGATACAGGTTTTAAAAGCCTTCAAAGCGAAACATCCGCATCTTCAACTTATTCTGGAGCCCGGCAGCGCTTTTGCCTGGAGAACCGGCGATCTTGTCGCGACTGTGTTGGACGTTGTTGAAAATAAAGGAGTAAAAACTGCTATGCTGGATGTATCATTCTCCTGCCACATGCCCGACTGTCTCGAGATGCCTTATAAACCGGCCATCACGGGAGCCACAGATGCTATACCCGGAAAACCGACCTATCGTATGGGCGGCAACAGCTGCCTGGCTGGCGACTTCTACGGTGACTGGTCTTTCGACAACCCCTTACAAGCCGGTGACCGAATCATCTTCGAAGACATGATACATTACACGATGGTTAAAACCACCATGTTTAACGGTGTCAGTCACCCTTCAATTGGCATCTGGACAAAAGATAACGGGTTTCAACTCGTGAGGGAATTTGGATATGAAGATTACAAGGGAAGGTTATCTTGAACAAACCTCCATCCGGCAAAAAACATTTAACTCTTTACGGAATTCCCGACTGTCAACTTCATATCAGTACCATGCTCCAGCACCCGGTTATCGATCAAAAAACGGATAACCGGCATTACTTTTTGCTCCTTAAAAGGAATAATCTTAAGCAGTTCTGCGACTGTCAGTGAATTTTGCTTTAATTGAGATAAAACAGCCAACCTGATTTGATCAAAATCCGCATCCGTAACCTGTTGTTCTTTCTTACTGAGACAAATATCACAACAACCGCAGGGTTTGGTGTTTTTTTCCCCGAAATAAGCCAACAAGACCTGACTGCGACAAATATTTTGTTCTTTTGCGTAGTCTAATACACTTTTTACACGGTTAATATAGCGCTCTTTCCTGGCATCATATACTTCTTTCCCCAGATTCAGTCTGTCAGGCGATTCTCGCTCAACCACGAAACTTACAAAAGGAGTTTTCTTACGTGGAATATACTGGATGATGTGCTCCTTCGACAATACAACTAACTCCTGATATACCTTATCTTTGCTCCATCCCAGACGGGAAGCGATGACATCTTCACTGATATAAGCCGGATCGGTAAATAAACCCGTGTAGGAACGCAGCAAAATATGTATCAGTTTATCCTGCTCCGGCGTAAAACGAATTGCATACAAGTCCTCCTTGCCAAATGTAAACAGCACGCGGGAAGTATTATCCTGTTCGTCAGTCAACTCGAGATACCCTGCTTGTTGTAGAATTTTCAGGGAATTATACGCTACCAGCATGGGTAATTTAAACTTCGCACAAAAGTCAGCCAGATCGAACGGGAATACCGCATCTAATCCGTACCCTTCTGCAATCTCATAATAATCCCCGAGGGCTTTATACACTTTGCGCACCATGTCCTTTTCCGGAAAAGTATCCGCTACCCTTTTGCGCATCTTGGTCACATCGCTGTTATTGAAAAGCACCACGGCATAGGCTTTCTTTTCATCACGACCGGCTCTGCCTGCTTCCTGAAAGTAAGCTTCGAGCGAATCTGGCAGGTCTAAATGTAGCACCGTACGCACTTCCGGTTTATCTATTCCCATTCCGAATGCATTGGTCGACACAATCACCCTGGTCTCATCGTTTTTCCAGCGTTGCTGCCGGGCATCCTTGGTTTCATTTTTCAGTCCGGCATGAAAATGCTCAGCACTGATGCCGTTTTGCACTAAGAAATCCGCGACTTCTTTTGTTTTCTTACGGTTGCGCACATACACTACGGACGTCCCCGGCACCTTCCGGAGAACATTCAACAGTTGCTCCTCCTTGTTCTCAGTCGTTCTGACGATATAAGCCAGATTCGTTCGCAAAAAACTTTTTCTGAAAACATTTTTCTCCTTGAAATGCAGTTTCTCCTGAATATCATCCACGACTTCAGGTGTCGCCGTAGCGGTCAGCGCTAAAACAGGAGCCTCAGGTATAACCTCCCTGATATCCGCAATCTTCAGATAAGAAGGACGAAAATCATATCCCCATTGCGAAATACAATGCGATTCATCTACCGCGATGAGGCAGACTTTAGTCTGTTTAATTTTTTCTATAAAGATAGGAGTTGCCAAACGCTCGGGAGAAACATACAAAAACTTATACGCTTCGAACACACAATTATCCAGGGTAAGTAAGATATCCGCCTTCGGCATACCCGTATAAATTGCTGCGGCAGAGATATTTCTTTTTTTCAGGTTCTCCACCTGATCTTTCATCAACGCAATCAAAGGAGTAACAACAATACACACACCCTCCATCGCCAAAGCAGGCACCTGGAACGTCAACGACTTCCCTCCGCCCGTAGGCATTAGTCCGAGCGTATCTTTTCCTTCCGCTATACTCTGTATGATGTCGCCCTGTAACGGACGAAAACGGTCGTATCCCCAGTATTGTTTGAGTATGTCGAGATATTGTTGCATGTTTATTTTTCACAAAAGAAAGAATTGTTTACTGAATCAATTAACTGCATCTTTCCAAGAAACAACCTTCACCTGGTTTCTTTCATGATTGTCGGTTCCTCCGTAAACTAATGTTTTCGAGATCTCTCGTTTAGTTAAATTCCCAAAATAGGATAGTCCTTTAAATAAATCAGGTAAAACAGTCTGTGTCGCTTTAAATTCAATCGCATTTAATTCCGAACTCTCCTGTATAATTAAATCCACCTCATGACCTTCAGCATCACGCCAAAACCAAATATCCCGCATCATATTCCTGTGATACATCCGTTTTACATACTCCGCAATCATCATATTTTCAAATAAACTTCCTTTCAGAGGGTGGGTATAAATCTGGTCAGCATCATTTATCTTTAACAAATAACAAAGTAAGCCGGTATCATAAAAATATAATTTTGGCGTTTTTACGATGCGTTTGCTAAAATTTTCATGATATGGATAAAGCAGAAAAACCACATAGCTATTTTCCAATGCCGACATCCATGCTTTAGCCGTTGGTTGGGAGATTCCACATGCATTAGCTAACGCGTTCAGATTAAGCAATTGACCCGTACGTGTAGCACATAATGCCAAAAAATTCTGAAACAACCGGATATCTTTTATTGCAATGAGTTCGCTTACATCCCTCTGAAGATAAGTTTGTACATAATTAGCATAAAATATCTCTGAAGGAATATCCCTACTGTAAATGGCTGGATAAAAACCTTTGATTATATTTTCCAGGTAATTTTCATGAAGCAAATTTGCAGATGTCATCTCTCTGAAATCAAAGGGAAATAGTTTGAATATAGCGACTCTGCCTGCAAGACTTTGCGTAATGTTTTTCATTAAATGAAAATTTTGTGAACCGGACAAAATAAATTGTCCCATTAATCCACTTTCATCCGTCAAGGTCTGAAGATATGAAAATAACACCGGAACCCGTTGCGCTTCATCAATAATAACATATTTGTCGTATTTCTGCAAAAAACCATTTGTATCCGTTTCTGCAAAAGAACGATTATCAGGATTTTCGAGACTTACATATTGATAATCCTGAAAAATTGATTTCAATAAGGTTGTTTTTCCGGATTGACGAGGACCAGTAACAGCTAATATTGGATACTTTCGGGCTAAATTCTTTATAGCATCCGTAATTTCTCTATTTATCAACATAATATCAGCATAATTTTCAGCAAATATACGGATAATTTTGAAAACACAAATACCGAACTTTGAAATTTCGGACTCTCGGTTTTGAAATTACAGAAACCTAACTTTAAAATTACAGAAACGCGATTTAATATATTTATATACGTTACAGTTGCTTTCAACTATTGACTTCGTCGAGAATCTCCTGTATATCATCTATACAACTCCCACACACGGCGCCTGCTTCTATTGCATCGGCCACATCATCTGTCGTCTTACATCCATATTGATTTATCGCCTCGATTATGTCGTTTCTTGTTAAATCGAGGCAGGTACATATTACCGGATCGTCTGCCATATTGTTTAATTGTTTTTGTTTTTAATTGACCAGACCTGTCGGGTTTTAAAAACCTGACAGGTCTATTGTATCATTTTAATTATTTAATTGCATAACAACATCTTCACTAAAAAGTTTATTCAAAGTCTTTTTAAATGATTCATGGTGCAAATTTACACGCTTTATTGATTTCACAATTCAATTATTGTATATTTGCACGTATTATTTTTAACGGCATGCAACAGAAGAGATTTTTCAAACATATATATCCTGTAGCTATTTTGCTGATATTACTTTGTTTCACAAACTTCCTATTTGCTGATTCTTACTACTTTTTCGTCCAGTTTAAAGATAAAAACGACACCCCTTATTCCCTTGATAATCCCGCTGCATATCTGAGTTCAAGGTCCATTCAAAGAAGAAGTGAACAACATATTGCAATTGACTCCACGGATTTACCGATTAACCCAAATTACATCAGTCAGGTTGTCAATCAGGGAGTATTTTTTCATTCCGCGAGTAAATGGATGAACGGGATTACCGTGCAAACAACAGATTCATCGCTGATGGGGCTCATTCGCCCCCTCTCATTCGTTCAGCAAGTTTACTATACCGGTAAAATACTGACAGGGCAACCGGCACCGGCACTGCGCACAAAACGCATGGATCCGGAGGATACGCAAGAATTTGAACATGATGTTGAACCTGTATATGAATTGGAATACGGATATGCAGCAGCACAACTCAATCAATTAAACGGAAAAGTATTGCATGATGCGGGATATACCGGCAAAGACATACTTATCGGAGTATTAGATGCAGGATTCAGAAACGTGAACATCAATCCTGCTTTCGACAGTTTACGGATCCAAAACAGACTATCGGGAGCTAAAAGTATCATTGATCCTTCCGTCAATGTCTATCAGGAGGATACACATGGAGCAAATGTACTGTCGATCATGGCGGGAAACCTGCCCGGACAGTTTGTGGGTGTCGCACCGCATGCTTCTTATTGGTTAATACAAACAGAATATGTGCCTAGTGAATACATGTTCGAAGTGGATTTCTGGGTCAGGGGACTGGAATTTGCCGACAGTTTAGGCGTGGATGTCATCAATTCATCATTGGGATATACCCAATTCGATGATACCACCATGAACTTCATCTATGCGGATATGAACGGGCAGGTGTCGAGAGCAAGTCGTGCTGCTTACCTTGCTTTCCGGAAAGGGATTATTGTATGTACCAGTGCCGGAAATGATGGTAACACAACATGGAAGCACATCAGTTCACCCGCTGACGCAGATGGCATTCTGACAGCGGGTGCCGTGAATACCAACGGGACAATTGCAGCTTTTTCATCTTTTGGTCCGACTGCCGACAGCAGGATCAAGCCAGAAGTCTGCGCCACCGGTTGGGGGACAACATTAGTTGATTTAAACGGCAACCTTGTATTTAATGGCAACGGAACCTCTTATTCCTCTCCTATCATTGCCGGATTAACAGCCTGTTATCTTCAGTATTGCAAAGAACAATTACCACAATCATACAATATTGACCTGATCAGACAGCATATCATTAATTCGGCAAACCGCTTCAGTTCTCCGGATAATCAATACGGATATGGGATTCCTGATTTTCAACATGTACTGTATCAAACAGCAACGAACAACCGGAATGAGATTAAATGTGAGTTCCCTGTTAAACTGAAATATCTGACAGGAACCGGAGAAATCTGGATAATAAGACAGGCTACGTTTGAAAATGAGGAACTATGTTTACAAATTATAACATCCACCGGAAAAATAATATTCCGGCAATTACTCGGCAATTCAGTTGAGACCCTGAATATCAGCCACCTGCCAGCCGGATTTTACCTGGCTCAGATAAGTTGCCCGGGGTACTCACAAGTCTCAAAGATTTTAATTCCTTAAGTAAATTCCATGGAGAAAGAAACATATAGTTTATCTCAACTTACACGTTTTATCAATCAGGTATTCAAAGTCAATTTTGAGTCCCCGATCTGGATTAAAGCAGAAATCAGCGAACTCCGCGAGGCTTCAAACGGACATTGCTATCTCGAATTCATAGAAAAAGACCCGGATACAGACACCTTAATTGCCAAAATGAAAGCCAACATCTGGGCAAACACCTACCGTATGCTGAAGCCCTATTTCGAAAGCAGTACCGGTCAGCAACTACATGCCGGCATCAAGGTATTGGTTTCGGTAACTGTGGATTTTCATGATGTATTTGGTCTGAGTCTGAACATACGCGATATTGATCCTACCTATACCCTCGGAGAACTCGCCAAAAGGCGACTGGAAATCATCCGTCAGCTGGAAAAAGACGGGGTAATGGAAATGAACAAATCGCTGGAATTGGCTACGTTACCAAACAGAGTCGCCGTAATCTCCTCTCCGACAGCTGCCGGATACGATGATTTTTGTAATCAGTTGGAAAATAATCCCGATGGATTTGTTTTTTATAAAAAATTATTTCCAGCCATCATGCAGGGAGATATGGCAACAGGTTCAATCATCGAAGCCTTAGATAAGATTTATGAATATGCCGACCTGTTTGATGTAGTAATTATCATACGGGGAGGAGGCGCAACTACCGATTTAGCTTGTTTCGACTCCTACGAACTAGCATTAAACTGCGCCCAATTCCCTTTGCCGATAATTGCAGGTATCGGGCATCAGCGGGATTTATCCATCGTGGATATGGTAGCGCACACCTCTGTTAAAACACCTACAGCCGCTGCTGCCTTGCTGATCGAAATGATGGAGGAAGCAAAAAACAGGATAACGGATGCATATACCGCAATTTACCAATTGCTCAATCAAAGAATACAAAATCAACAACAAAAGATAGCCGACATCAGCTGGAAAATCAAGCACGCCTTGCTCAATAAAACAGCAAATAAGAAATTAACTCTGGAACGACAAAAATCGAGATTAATTCAGGCTATCCGACTCACCATAAGTGCGCAAAAAAACAAACTGGCTTTGATTGAGAATAGCGTCGAGCGGCATTCTCCGGCATTTTTATTAAAATACGGTTACACCATTACGACTATCAATGGTAAAAGGATTAGTTCAGTAAATGACGTGCAGGACGGTGATACAATAAAAACCTATGTGAGCGATGGGGAAGTAAAAAGTATTGTTGAAAAATGAAAACTATAGTCGCCCCCCTTAATTGGGGATTAGGTCATGCTACCCGATGCATACCCCTGATACAAAAGCTGCTTTCGGAGGAACATGAAATCATCATCGCTACCGACGGCCATCCGCTGGAATTACTCAAAACAGAGTTCCCGGATTTGTTGTATGTAGAACTACCATCTTACAAAATCCGCTACAACAAGGGAAAATCACAACTTACCGCCATGATGCGGAGTATCCCTGTTATGCTATGGGGCATCATCCGCGAGCATCATCAATTAAAAAAAATCATCCGTAAACATCAGATCGAGCAGGTAATTTCCGATAATCGTTTCGGACTTTGGAACAAACACATCCATTCAACCTACATTACCCATCAGCTGATGATTAAGATGCCGAAAGGGTTGGAGTTTATGACCCCTGTTATCTGGCTCGGACACCGATTTTTCATCAACAGGTTCGATGACTGTCTGATTCCTGATTTTGAAGGAGAAAAAAACCTGAGTGGAGATTTATCCCACAAATATCCTTTGCCCCGTCATGCCCGGTTTATTGGTCCGCTTTCACGGTTTACTCAGTTTTCAACTCAATCACCAATAATTCCCGGTTTGAGATTTGATACCGTTGCACTTGTTTCCGGTCCGGAGCCGCAACGGACTATTTTCGAACAACAGCTGATCAAAAGATTCAAAAACACAACTGAAAGGGTACTCATCATTCAGGGATTACCAGCTGATAAAACTCCCGGACAACTTGAACAGACACACGAAAACCTGACCATCCTGCCTCACCTCGACACAGATAAACTGGCAAGCATACTTTTACAGGCAAAAGAAATTATTTGTCGATCAGGGTATAGCACCCTCATGGATTTGCATGTACTTAACTGTTTGGATAAAGCCGAATTAATCCCCACTCCGGGTCAGACTGAACAGGAATACTTAGCCCTATATCACAAACAAAAAAAGAGAGCTGCCGAAACAGCTCCCCGTGTTAACTAAACTAAACCAATCTATTTAAACCTATCTTCTGCCTGAATTATTATTTGAAGAAGTGCTTCTTCCTGATCTTGAATTATCAGAAGATGACTTATCACTATTCTTTTTAGACTCTCTTGGCGAGGTACTCACCTTCGCTTCTCTTGACGGTGAGGTCTTGCGTTCAACCCGCGGAGCAACTTTTACTTCTTTCGCAGGAGGACTAACTCTTACTTCCCTTGAAGGCGACGGTGTACTTTCCCGCTGGGGCGTAACCCTGATTTCTCTCTGTTGTGCCGGCCGTTGAGGAGTTACCCTGACATCCCGTTGCGGTGTAGCCGGTCTTCTTTCAGATGGATTTATTCTGGTGTCTCGTTGCGGTACCCTCGCACCCGGATTGGCTTGTCTCCTGTCATTTTCGGAATAAGTCGACTTGCGTTCTCTTACATCCGGCTTTCTTCTTTCTTGATTATATTCAAACTGACCTTTGTTTCTGTATTGTCGGTTACGGTTTTCAAAACGTCTGTCGCTATGATCCTTCCAGTAGTCATTGCGCCGGTGGTGACGAATTACGTCCACATATACCGGGAATCGCAAGCTGGTTGTATAGTAATAACGATGATGTACATCGACAAATACGCTCAAATGATTAAAATAATGATGAATCGGCAGGATAGGTCTCAACCTGTAATGAGTCGGATAATATCCCCAGTAGTAGTTGGAAACATATACTACCTGCGGTCTGTTCCAGAGTGAATTTAAAATCCTGGGGCGTTTGTGAAATACGGGCTCCAGAATATAATCATTTCCATATAAATAAGGATCACCGATAATCTGAATATAATCTCTGTTATAAACATCTCTGCCTATAACAACAGTAGCAACATCCTGATAGTAATTATTTCCCAGTACCGCCTGAATCAAAATCACATGGGCATTACGGTCATACTGT
>JACDJB010002593.1_pt1 | contig 12767 bp, 9 predicted proteins | sample 7454121 | NCBI WGS metagenome assembly JACDJB01 (sample SAMN14253290, study PRJNA609438) | sludge metagenome | isolation source: sludge after 25d culture with pyrite | collected 2018-12-20 | reverse complement strand
GCGATCATTGCCCATGTGGACCACGGAAAAACCACCCTGGTGGATAAGATGTTGATGACGGGGCACCTTTTTCAAAAGCATCAGCGCCCTGGCGAGCTGATCATGGACAGCAATGATCTGGAGAGAGAACGAGGCATCACCATTTTGTCGAAAAATGCCTCCGTGGTGTGGAAAAATCACAAAATAAATATCATAGATACCCCTGGTCACTCCGATTTTGGGGGAGAGGTAGAACGGGTACTCAACATGGCCGATGGTGTACTTTTATTGGTGGACGCTTTCGAGGGACCCATGCCTCAAACCCGCTTCGTACTTCAAAAAGCACTGCAACTGGGTTTAAAGGCCATTGTAGTGATAAATAAAGTGGACAAACCCAACTGCCGGCCCGAGAATGTACAGGAGCTGGTGTTCGACCTGATGTTTAACCTGGGGGCCACCGAGCGTCAGCTTGATTTTCCTACCGTTTATGGTTCTGCCAAAGAGGGCTGGATGTCGGATGACTGGAAAAACCGGACTTCGGACATCTCCGCTTTGATGGACGCCATCGTGGAGCACATTCCCGTTCCTGAAAAAAAGATCGGGACTCCGCAAATGCTGATCACTTCGCTGGAATACTCGCCTTACGTGGGCCGCATTGCCATAGGTCGCATGCACCGGGGTACATTGGCCACAGGCCAAAATATTGCTGTGGCCGACCGCAAGGGAAATATTTATAAAACGCGTATTAAGGAGCTGAATGTTTTCGAGGGGTTGGAGCGCATCAAGACAGATGTCCTTCCCAATGGAGAGCTGGGGGCTATTATTGGGCTGGAGCGTTTTGACATCGGTGACACCCTCTGTGATACCGAAAATCCTGAGCCCATGGACCCCATTGCCATCGACGAACCCACCATGAGCATGTTGTTTACCATCAATAATTCTCCTTTCTATGGGAAAGATGGCAAATATGTCACCTCGCGCCACATAAAAGACCGGCTCGACAAAGAGCTGGAGAAAAACCTGGCCCTGCGTGTTGAGCCCACCGGCTCGGCCGATGCCTGGAACGTGTTTGGCCGCGGCGTTCTGCACCTCTCGGTTTTGATTGAGACCATGCGTCGCGAAGGGTACGAACTGCAGGTGGGACAACCCCGCGTTATCATAAAGGAGATAGGCGGTGAAAAGCACGAACCGGTGGAGGAGTTAACCATTGACCTGCCCGATAGCGCTTCGGGGCGCGCCATTGAGATGGTGACCCAGCGCAAAGGTGAGTTGATTTCGATGGAACGCAAGGGCGACCGTGTGGTACTTGAGTTTACCGTTCCCTCCCGGGGCATCATCGGGCTGCGAAACAACCTGCTGACAGCTACTGCCGGTGAGGCTATCATGGCTCATCGTTTCATTGAGTTTCAACCCTGGAAAGGGCCCATCCCCAAACGGCAGAATGGCTCACTCATTGCTATGGAGTCGGGTACAGCCATTGCCTATGCGCTTGATAAATTGCAGGACCGCGGTAAATTCTTTGTCTTTCCGCAGGATGATGTTTACATGGGGCAGGTGATCGGCGAGAACAACCGCGATGGCGACCTGACGGTTAATATTACCAAAACCAAAAAACTCACCAATATGCGTGCCTCCGGGTCGGACGATAAAGTGAGACTGGCTCCGCCCATCGTATTCAGCCTCGAAGAGGCACTGGAATACATTCAGGGCGACGAATATGTGGAGGTGACTCCCAGGGCCATCCGCCTGCGCAAAATGCTGTTGCTGGAGCATGAACGCAAAAGAGTGCAGAAGAATTCTTAGAAATAGGTGAATTCCTTGCGTAAAGTCGCGTAAATCTGTTAACTTGCAAATAGTTGTTTATTGATACTAACCGTTTAAAAGATTTACATGATGAAAACAAACATGGGATCAGCAGACCGTATCTTCCGGATAGTGGTGGCTGTAATTTTAGCTGTGCTCTATTTCGCAGGTGTTGTGAGTGGTACACCGGGGATTATTGTTTTAATCCTTTCAGTGGTCTTCCTTCTAACCGGATTAATCGGTCACTGCGGATTATACTCTCTTATGGGGATGAATAGTTTAAAAGGAAAAGATAAAGTTTCTACCGCCAGGCCTTCCGTCACTGTCACGGAGGCTGAGGATATTTCCACTGCAGCCCCTCATGGCAGTGTAGCGCCACCTCCGACCTCTGCCCCCGGGGAGAAAAAAGCTCCAACAGTCCCTCCCGCGAAAGATAAAGTTCCACCCGTTCCACCTCCCGAATCGGCATCTGGAAAGAAAAAACCTTCGACCACACCGCCTCCAAAAAAGGAGAATGCTCCACCCCGGTCTAAACCGGAAAAGAAGAAGTAAGAAATTGTTTTTCCCGCGTATGCCTTTCTCCCCTCCCTATATATCAATGCTATGCTTTGAAGTTTAAAATATGGGGACGGAGAAGGGACGGGAAATCAGGGGCAATCCGACACATAACTTGTAATTTTTCCGTTATTGCCACATAGATTAGAAATATTAATTTCCAACCATCAGAACCTTAGTACTGAGAAGCGTTTTCCCATCTTTAGTAATATGAACAAAATAGAGTCCCTGGGGATTAGAACTGAATTCATGGATCAGGTTTCCATCTCCGGTATTAATTTCTATCTGCTGCTGTTTCAACAATCTACCTGAAGAACTGTATATTCTTAGCTCCACCTTTCCTAAATCAGATGTTGAACTGGTATAAATACTGCTTCGGGTAGGATTTGGATAGATACTCAGACCAGAGAGTACCTTATTATCTTTAACACCGGTGGGGACGCAAGTCAAATATTCACAGAGAGGGAGTGCGTAAAGCTCAGTGCCATAATCAGCGCTTAGGTTGGATGCTAAAAATAAGGTGTCATTTATAATACCCAACATATAAGAAAAAGCATCGTCCGTGCCGGGAACTAAGTCAACCAGTAATTTTGTTCCATCGTTCGTACCGTCGCTGTAAAACAGCTCCTTGCCATAATCCGGGTGGGTTGCAAAAAAGATTCTCCCATTTGCATAGGATAGATATTTGGAGTCAATAGAATACTTCAATGGCTGGCCATCAACCTCCATTCTTCCTGTACCGGCCTCGCTCCCGTCACTTTTCCACAGATGAAAATCTGAGCTATTGATACTGGCATTAAAAAAAATATTTCCGGAAGCCCCTGCATATCTTCCATTTTCAGTATCGGGCAGAAAGTTGATGATTTGTCGTGTAGCGCCTGCCATCAAATCAATTTTAGCTGTTCCGGCAGTGGTTCCGTCACTGGTCCACAATGTGGTTAGGGGAGTTCCATCGAAAAGGGTAAAGAAAACATTGTCATTCCCGGCAACCCATCCCGCATTGCCGTTATAAATATTTGTAGTCGAAATTGAGGTAAGCGGACTTATTGTCCCTGTGCTGGCATTCAACGACCTTATATGATTCGTATATGGGTAAGATTCAGTGTTTACCTCTGAAAAGGTTAACTTCTGATTTGCATAGGCGAGAATACGTGTCCTATTTGCGACCTCAGGACTGACCTCTTCAATGCTTGCATCTGGGTTTATTTGAACCAGTCGTTTAAAATCAGGGCTATTATAAGCCTGAACAAAATAGGCAGGCTCCGCATCTGTGCTTGTAAAAAGCTCCAGGTAGGTGGTGCCATCTACAGAAGAGTCTGCCACTTTATGAAGCTCTCCCTCCGAATCAAGCTTCCATAGGTCGGAAAAGGAGCTGAACCAAAGATTATTGTTATAGACTGTAAAGTTTTTGGGGTGATAAATCCGCTCTCCGGATACGGGTAGTAGTAGATGATGCGTCCCCGATGGAGTACCGTCACTTCGCCAAAGTTCGGCACCATGTTCGGCATCCCATCCCGCAAAATAAAATTTGTTGTTGTACTCGGTCAGCTCATCTAAAATATTCCTGCCATTGAGCAGTGCTTTAATAAATTGTGTGCCCTCGATACTGCCATTTGTAACATAAAGGTTCATATCCTTAAAATTATTCTCTATACGGGTACTAAAAACCAACAGGTCGTCCTTAAATGCCATAAAATGAGATTCACTGTTTGGCGTGCCATCTACTTCGGGAAGCTCCGGGCCAATCATGTAGGTGGAACCGGTTTCCCTGTCGGAAACCCATAATTCTAAACCTGGATCATTGGCAATGAAATAGAGCTTACTACCTACTATTTCGGCGAACTGAATTGTTGAGCCGGATGGCCCTGGATTTATGTCTTTTATAAGTATCTGTGCTTCGAGCGTACAGATAGAGGATAGAAATAAAATTGCTAAAATCGGGAAACTAAGTAATGTTTTTTTCATCATCGTTGAATTAAATTGTTTTTAAAACTTATATTAAATAGTATTACGCAGAATTTACTTCGCTTCGGTAATCATGTCCGGCATCTGCTTTTCCATGTCAGTAAAGTTGTTCTGATTCCACAGGAAATATAAATGCATTCTTCTTTTCATCAAAATTAAATTTAGGTTTTATTGCGCTATTGGTTGCCTTATTTGATGAAGGGCTAAAATCTTTAGGTTAAATAACTCTACATCCCGGGATTCGTTCGCTTTTCTTTTCAGGACTTATATCTTATTTATTCATTCCCTCTAAAGGGTTTGTGCATCATCGTTCTGTTTCAGAGATGACTGTGCTGCTACAATCCCTTCAGCTTCCTCCACCGAGTTCACCGGTAAACGACAGGCTCCATCCGAGCACACGTATATAGTGCTTTCTCCCCGGCGCCAGCGCTCTTTCGTTAGGGCCAGATTTCCGGGCTTGGTAAGTGGCGCCCAAACCACATTGGGACGATAACGGCTTTGCATTTGTTTTATGGAGCCGGTGGCCGCGTTGCCGGTTACCACCACCTCATAAAAAGGATGGTGGATGAGTAAAGCCAGGCTGCCCCAATTGGCATAGCTTGCCGGATGTTGCAGAAACAGGGGAAAGGCATTTTGTAACATAGTTACTGCAATTTCTTTAAGCCTGGTGTTCCCGGTCAGTGAGGAGAGTCTCAACAGGTTGTGACCCATCACCGAGTTAGACGATGGGGTTACGTTGTCCTCCATCTGGAAGCGATCGGCAGGGAGGTTTGATACGCCCTTCTCAGAAAAAAGAAAGAGCCGGTGTTTCTCATCGTAAAAGTGCTCCAGCACATAATCGGTCATCTTTTGGGCGTGTTCAGTCCATGTTTCATCACCCGTTATTTCGTAGAGTGCTATGAAAGCTGAAATGGTTTGCGCATAATCCTCCATAAATCCCGGGATAGCGGCTTTGTTTTCTTTCCAGGTGTGAAAAAGCCGGCCCTCCCACAATGGGGAGATCGCCTGTCCTGATTTGATTTTGGGAAGTTCTTTGGCCAGCAAATGAGCACAGATGAAGCGCCCGTTGGCCAGGGCCATATCGCGAAAACGCATCTCTCCAAAAGCCTTGAAAGCCTGGCACAAACCTTCGATCATCAGTGCATTCCACGAGGTCACCGTTTTGTCGTCGAGGGAGGGGCGCACCCGGGTTTTGCGAACTTCCATAAGTAGCGCCTTCCATCGACCAACTTGTTCCCGGAGAGATTGCAAAGTCATGTTGTGCCGGCGGGCAAATGCTTCATCAGGCACGGTACGCATCAAAATGTATCGGTCGTTCTCCCAAAGGCCTGCCTTGTTCACATTGTAATATGCTGCAAAAAGGTCAAACTCAGGGCCCAATATCTCTTTCAGTTCCTGCTTTTCCCAGGTGTAGAATTTTCCCTCTTCTCCTTCGCTGTCTGCGTCCAGCGAGGAGTAAAAGGCGCCGGTGCGGTGCGTCAATTCACGGGCCATGAATTCGACTGTTTCATATACCACTTCTTTGTAGAGCGGATTTTTGAAGCAGGAGAAGGCTTGCGCGTAAAGTCCCAAAAGCTGGGCGTTATCGTAGAGCATCTTTTCAAAGTGAGGCACCTTCCATATTTCGTCCACCGAATATCGGGCAAAGCCACCGCCTGTTTGATCGTAAATACCACCCATGGCCATCTTGTCCAGGGTTGTTTTCAGATAATCGCTCATCTTTGTTTGAGGATGATGGTATTGGAGGTGAAGTAAAAAGCTGAGATTTACAGGCATGGGAAACTTAGGACTTCCCCGGTGGCCGCCCTGCTCCATATCCCAGTTAGCCTCCCAGTTTTTTACAGCATTTAACAGTGGTGGCACCCTGTCGCTTTCCGGTTCTTCCCCCATTACCGGAATGGAGACCTGCTGTATGCCCCGTGTAAGGTTATCCGCGTGTTGTGCAAGTTTTGGCCGTTCGGTTGTAAACAGAAGAAATAGTTTTTTAAGAACGGTAATCCATTGCTCTTTAGGGAAATAGGTGCCACCCCAGAATGGTTTGCCATCGGGCATGGCCACCACATTTAAAGGCCATCCACCCTGAATACCGGTGAGTTGTACCGATGTCATAAAGAAATGATCCACGTCGGGGCGCTCCTCCCGGTCAACTTTAATGCACACAAAGTGTTGGTTTATCACCCGGGCTACCTCTTCATCTTCGAAGCTTTCATGGGCCATTACATGACACCAGTGGCAGGCGGCATAACCGATGCTTACCAGGATGAGCTTGTCTTCTTCCTGCGCCTGCTTTAAAGCGCTATCGCCCCAGGGCAGCCAATTCACAGGGTTGTGGGCATGTTGCAGCAAGTAGGGGGAAGTCTCGTGGATGAGGGCGTTGGTGTGAACAGGTGTTTTCATAATGCAAGGGATTAATGTGCAGGCGTAACCTATCAATATAACCTTTACCGGCGGGAAAAGTTTGTTAGCTTGCTGTTAAGTGGCGTAACTACAGACTGAAATAAAATATCCCGCATCAATTTTTGATGCGGGATTTGCAATACATAGTGATTTTAATATAATAGTTAAAATTGTCGTACACCCAATGGACGTTGTTTTTCTGGGAAATTCAAAGATTTTATATGGATACCTTTCATAAAAAATAAGGTAATAAGGTTGGGAGTTTAGGGAGTGTAATCAAATAACTTGACGTTATTGAGGTTTTAATATTTCTTTTCATTATAAAAATAGATTCCTCGCCCTATGCCTCAATGACCCTGTCTTTTCGAACCACTACCCAATTTTCATTGGGAATCAAGAGAAAATGACAGAGGAGAAGCGTCGGAGCAAGGTCTTCCGGCAGCGGCCTGCCCGCCGCCTGCCCGCCGGTAGGCAGGGTAGGCGGGCCGGAAGAACCCGCTGATACCCAAGAACATTGGCTCAAAGATAAATATCTTTGAGCCAATATAGATTTCTCTCCGGCAGCTGCCGGAGAGAAATCTCATCAACAAAATGATGTACATCATTTTGTTGATTCCTAAACTACCCAGGGTTATGCATAGGAAACTCTTCCAGAACCTCCGCGTAGACGGAGCAGATTCTGGAGGAGTTTCCCTATCGTCTGATAGTTTGGAGTTTACGAAATTCTGTCATTGGTACCGAAGGGAGAAATCTATTTGGTCCAAGGACTTAAAAATAGGCCCCTGGACTGAAAAACTTGCTCCGACGTCCTCCTTTCTGTCATTTCCTCTTAATTCCCAATGAAAATTGGGTAGTGGTTCGGAATGACAAGACGTTGGGCGAGAATGATGCTACTGTCTTGTCGAACGCCTGCCTGCCGGCAGGCATGGAGTGAGACATCTATTAGTAATGAGTCATATTATTACGTGACAATTACTTAGTCTTTATTTTGTTGTATGAAAACATGATGAAGCTTTATAATAGCTTTATGTTCTTTTTTTTAACGAAGTCAATAACCCAAAGAATAAACCTTATTTTTTATTTTTCTAACTTAGTAGCCGGAAGTGATAAAAAAACCAAAACCTTATTACCTTATTTTTAGTTGAAAATTTTACACATCAATAAGAGCGATTCTTCAGGCGGTGCAGCAGTGGCTGCCGTTCGGTTGCTGAAGGCGCAGCGGGGGCAGGGCATGGATGCCCAAATGCTGACGCTGGAGTCGATGGCGGAAGACGAGGATATAGTCCCTTTACTCAGCAGCCGGTGGCAGGAAACAGGGAAAATGCTCCGTTTTTTGGCCGAAATTTATTCCTTTTCTCCAAAGGAGAAGGGGCGGCAACATCGGTTCGCTTTTTCGCCGGCACGGTTTGGTTTCGACATCAGCCGGCACCCTTTGGTTGTTCAGGCCGATGTGCTTCATCTTCACTGGATCAATCAGGGTTTTGTTTCGCTGACCGGGCTTCAGCAACTGCTCAATCTTAATAAGCCCATTGTGTGGACGCTGCACGACATGTGGCCGTTTACCGGAGGTTGTCACTACCCGGGTGAATGCAGCCGCTTTGTTTCCGGTTGCGGACATTGTCCGTTTTTAAAAAGGGCCGGCGAAAATGATATTTCGGCTCGGCAACATGCCATAAAAAAGAAAATTTACAATAATGCACGGATGGCTTTCACGGGATGCAGCCAATGGATGGCTGATCAGGCGGCCAGGTCTGCAGTTGTGCAGCCCGATTCGGGACATATTGTAAAATCAATTTTTAACCCCATAGATACGATATTGTTCGCGCCCGGCCCGCGTGAAGATGCCCGACAGGCCTTTCAGTTGCCTGCCCACAAGAAACTCGTTTTGGTGGGCGCCGCCAATGTGAACGATACCCGCAAGGGCATTCATCATTTGGCCGGGGCCTTGCAGCATCTTACCAAAATAGAGCCTTCATTGTTGAAGGATATGGAAGTGGTTGTTTTTGGGAAAAATGCACACCAAATACTTTCAGAAATGCCCTTTAGAGTACATCCGGTGGCTTTTGTGAAAACGCAGCCACAAATGGCGCAGCTCTACCGGGCGGCCGATGTGTTTGTGCTGCCTTCCATGCAGGACAATCTTCCCAACACCGTGATGGAGTCGTTGGCCTGTGGTACACCTGTGGCCGCATTCGAGGTGGGCGGTGTTCCCGAAATGATTGAGCATCAACAGAGAGGGACTCTGGCACCGCCGGGCGATGAAGCAACACTGGCACAGGGCATTCACTTTTTGCTCACCGCACCGGGTTTTGACGAGCGGCGGGTGAATGCGCGCCGTTTTGTGGAAAACCATTGTACCCCGCAAATAATAGCCCGTCAATATCAGGCACTTTATCAATCCCTTATCTGACGCGATGGAACAACCTTTGGTCAGCATCATCACTGTGGTATTCAATGGCGCCACTACCCTCGAACGAACCATACAAAGCGTGCTGGCACAAACTTACCCGCGAATAGAGTACATCATTGTAGATGGTGGCAGCAGCGATGGGACCTCCGACATAATACGCCGTTATGCAACCCGCATCAGCCGGTGGATCAGTGAGCCCGACAAGGGCTTGTATTATGCCATGAACAAAGGGATGGATTTAGCCACCGGTGATTATTTCTGGTTTATGAATTCGGGCGATGAGATCGCCGGCTCTTCGGTGGTGACTCAAATTTTTGCCAATGCCCCTTTTGCGGATGTATATTACGGGGATACCCTGGTGGTTGGCCCGTCTGGTAAGGAGATAGGACCCCGCCGCTTGTCCCCGCCCGACCACCTCTCCTGGCACGATTTCAGGAAAGGTATGCTGGTGAGTCATCAATCGTTTATTGCCTCCCGCCGCGTGGCTTCGGGGTTTAACACCCAATATCGCTTTTCAGCCGATTATGAATGGTGCCTGCAGGCGCTTATGAAGGCAAATGAGGTAAGAAACACCCGCCTGGTGCTGTCCCGGTTTTTGGAAGGGGGGCTTACCCGGCACAATATTCTGCCCGGGTTGAAGGAACGATTTCATATCATGGTTAAGTTTTTCGGTCTTTGGTCTACTCTTAGGGCTCATGTGGTCATAATCCCGCGATTTTTTTATTTCTGGGTGCGTCATCAAAGATTCTGATAAACACAAATTCGGAAGATGGTATCCAGGTTTTCGATATGAACATGCACATCATTTATTTGTTATCTGATTATGGCTTTACCACCAAAATTGTCCTTTTAAATGTTTATATTTAGGCCTTTGAAGATTTATGACGATCAAAAAACTACGACTGTTAAGTACTTAGTTCGTCAGATTACGCATATGTTAACTTATTAAGGAAAAATTATGTTTAAAGGAATCGCTATTCAACTCACTGAAGCTGAAAAAGAAGTAATTCGGCACTACGATCAGCAGGCGCTTATGGAAATGCTGAAAACAGAGCTGAGAGAAGAATTAAAAATACAGGCTAAGCTGAAGAGCCGACAGTCGAAGTTGTCTGTCCCTGACATTGGTGAAGAGACTTTTCAAATGTTGGGGCTTAAATCTCTTTTTTACGGAGTTTTTAAAGCGCAGGAGAATGAAAAGAGCAAAGCGAGGCAAAATATTTTGCGCAATACTCTTCTTTCCAGGGTCAACCTTAAATCTATTCAAATTTTTGAAGATGAAATAGCCCGCCTTAAACCGGACATAAAACCCACCAAGGAGGTTCGGGACCTTGAGAAGTTGGTGAAAAAAATAAAAAATACCACTCAAAAAAAGTTCGATTTCCCGGAGGTGACTACCATGATGCAATTTATCGATCAGACAGCCTCTTTGGAAATGACCAAAGCCAAATTGGAAAGGGCCATTGACACGGGGAACGAAGTTAAGAAAATGCTTATGCGTGCTTCTAAGGCCCTTAGAAACGAAAAGAGCTGGGGTTCGTGGGAGCTCTTCTTTTCCAAAAAAACAGAGGTGGATGATATCCCACCCTCCGACATTGATCTGGCATTTGAAGAAGTTATAGAGTTAGATGCCTATGTGCGATTGTTTCAGTTTTATGTGAAAGGGTGGTTCGACAGCAGCGACATGACATTTCATGCGGAAAATATCGGGAGTTTCGTGAAAGCATTTGTAGATAATCTGTTGGTCGACTGGATGTTTGAGTCGAGAATTAAGGCCTCTTCTTCGAAAATAAATCAGATATTGAACAGTGTGGACATGTTGCTTTACGGCCTCAACACATTGCTTGCCCGAAACCGGAATGAGGTGGCTTTAAGCATCGCCGAGCGTGATGCCCATGTGGCCAGGATAGGGGAGTTCTTAGAGAAACAGAAGCATAACAATTAAGAGAGATACTCTTTTAAAAACACCGCGTTGTTATGCGCCTCATCTTTAGCGGAGTAAATAAAAGTAACTGTTTTATGGTTCTTTATGGCATCATTAAGAGCTCTTAGAGGTTCATCTTGGAGCTGCAGCTCCTCGCGGTACTTCTTCCGGAATTGATCCCATTTTTCAGGGTCGTGCGAAAACCATTTGCGGAGTTCATCGCTTGGGGCAATATCTTTGAGCCACAGGTCGATGTTGGCCTTCTCTTTGGACAGACCTCTGGGCCATAACCGGTCGATAAGTATCCGGTAACCATCGGATGTTTCGGGCTCCTCGTACACACGTTTAATTTTTATCATGATGATAGTTTTTTTAGGGTTTCACTCCAGATGAAGGTCTGAATTAAAATCAACTTCTGTTATTCTAACTTTATACCAGGTGAAATTGTCTTCCGGTAACTGCCAGGTCACCGTTGCCCGTGCAGGGAGTTTCACACCCGAGAACGAGGAGTAGCTCTGCCCGTCAATGTCAATAACCCAGGTTTCAGTGGTTCCGGTTCCCTGATAATAGCGCGGTGCTTCAAAGCGAACCACTTCTCCTTTCTCACTGAAAGTAAATTCTCCGCTCACCTCCATGTTTTTTATATGCAGAGTAGCTCCGGCCTTAAGCGGGGTTGAGGTTTCCCATGTTACATAAGGCATCAATGCTGCCTGCGGAAACCACACCATTTCTGCAAGGTAGCGCAGTGCAGCTCCCTGGTGTATGTTTTCATCCGAGGCGTTTATCACCTTTATCAGCGAAAACAGTTTGATAAGCATGCTTCCCTCTCCTCCCGCAAGCTTGTCCCGCCCTGCAAATCTCATCAGGGAACCTTTTCCCACATCGGCTCTCCATATAAATCCGGGCTCATCTAAAGTGTACCACTGCTCTGCCTCCACTGCCAGCCATCTGCCACCCGGGGTGGTTTTCATCTCTCCTGTTTGAAAAAGGTGGACAATTTGCACCGGCTTTTTGTTCATTATTCCACTTCCGGTAATCCATTTTTGAACTATGGGTGGCAATTGCAACAACCTCTCTTCATCCACTATTTGGGTTTTGGATGGTTCCTTAGGTAAAAAAACGGTTAATTCATTTTCTACCATCCGGTTAAACGACCATTGTCCAAAACTTAACAACACGCCAATCAATATCAACCCATTGGCAATGGTTCCAAATTTAGCATCCTGCCAGAACAGGATGATGAGTATTTGAGACAAAACAATGGCGGCTAAGCCCAACTGCCACCAGGCCTCTTTTTTGAGTATGAACAGAACCGCTGTTGCCAGAAAAAGCAATGCCGACACCAGCCACATTATGCCGGCAGGCCTGCTTACCGTTTGTGTGAACTGAGGTAAATCGGCGAGACTATAGGCTTTCAACCAACCCATCAGGTGGATAAGTGCATGGAGTACAACGAGGATTAAAAAGGAGATCTTTAGCATGTTGGTGGGGTTGTTTATTCCTGGTTCGCTTTTCGTTTTATTTTAACTTTAGTAGAATTACAGGTACAATGAGTACCCAACCTTATTACCTTATTTTTCCCGGCTTTGTCAGCACTACCCCTCGGCTGCCCTGTTGCCTGCTGCCCTTCCAACTTCGTGCTCCGTGCTCCCCACTCCCCACTCCGTGCTCCCCACTCCGTGCTCCCCACTCCGTGCTCCCCACTCCGTGCTCCCCACTCCGTGCTCCCCACTCCGT
>JACDJB010002591.1_pt1 | contig 12781 bp, 10 predicted proteins | sample 7454121 | NCBI WGS metagenome assembly JACDJB01 (sample SAMN14253290, study PRJNA609438) | sludge metagenome | isolation source: sludge after 25d culture with pyrite | collected 2018-12-20 | reverse complement strand
CCTTGCCCAGCACAGGGTGAGGTCGGGCGTGCGCTCAGCGGTGGTCGAGTCCGCTGCAACGCGAGCGTCGATCACTAGGTCAGCTGCGGCAGAGGGCGGCACGGCGAGGAAGCGCGTGCGTAGCCACGCGGCAACCGGCCCGGAGCCGAGCACGTGCGCGCTCGGGAGCCTGGCGGCGGGCGCCGTCAGGGCCGCCGCGCCCGGCTCCGACCTCGCGGGCGCAACGGGTTCTCCGGCCTCGTAGCGGTAGAACCCCCACCCCGTCTTGCGCCCGAGCCTGCCCGCCGTCACCAGCGCGCGCTGCATTGGGTGCGGGCGGTAGCGCGGCTCCTGATAGAACCCTTCGTAAACGCTGGTGCTGGCGGCCAAGTTCACGTCGAGCCCGATGAGGTCAAGGAGCTCGAATGGCCCCATGCGGAAGCCCGTTGCTCGCATGGCCGCGTCGACGGTGGCGACGTCTGCGCCCTCCGCGGCCAACCGGATGGCCTCGAGGTAGAAAGGCCGCGCGAGGCGGTTGACGATGAAACCCGGCCGGTCCTGCGCCACGACCGGGCTGCGCCCGAGGCTGCGCGCCATGGCGACCGCCGCCGCCGTCAGCTCCGGCGGCGTATGCGCGCCAGGCACGACCTCGACGAGCTGCATGAGCGGGGCTGGGTTGAAGAAGTGCACGCCGACGACGCGCTCGGGCCGCTTGCATGCCGCGGCCACGGCGGTCACGGAGAGAGTCGACGTGTTCGTAGCGAGGTAAGCGCTTGGCGCGCGCCGCTCCACCTCGGCGAACAGGGCGTGCTTGATGGCGAGGTCCTCTGGGGCCGCCTCGAACACCCACTCCGCACGGTTGCCGTGCGGCAACTCCTCGGCAACCGCTAGCCACTCAAGGAGTCGCTCTGGGCGCTCCTCAAGCCGCCCCTTCGCGTGGAGCTTGGAGAACGTCTCTTCGAGGCTCGCCTTAGCCGCGGTGGCCGCGCCAGGCAGAGGGTCGACAAGCAACACCGGCGCCCCGGCCTGCAAGAGTAGCTGCACGATGCCGCGGCCCATCGTGCCGCCGCCAAGGACGACCGCACCACCTGCGCTCCAACGCCCGCTCATGTGATGCGACTATAGCCCCTGCAGTTCGCGGCGCTGCGCGCGGCCTATTCGTGCGCCACGTAGCGCGTGGCCAGCCACAGGCGCGCTAGGTTCTTCGGGCTCGAGAGTGGCGCGCCGACTAGCTCCTCGATGCGCTTCAGGCGGTAACGCAGCGTGTTCACGTGCAAGCCGAGCTGTGCGGCGAGGGCGTTCAAGTCGTTCGGGGCGGCGAGGTAGGCGGTGAGGGTGGCGAGGAGCTTGCCGTGGTGATCGGCTTCGAGCAGCGGGGCGAGGATGCGCCGTTGCAGTGGCCCGAGCCCGGGTTGTTGCCGTGAGAGCAGTACGTCGATCGGGTCAACGTCGTCGAACGAGAAGAGGCCGCCACCTGGCGGCGCACCCTCCAGGGCGAGGCGCGCCTGCTCGTTGGCCTCTGCCACCTCCGCGAGGGTCGAGTGGACCTGGCTCAGGCCGATGCGCGCGCCGCCTGCCGTTCCTAGCGCGGCGTTGGCGGCTTCGATCAGCGCCTCGGCCTGTTCGTGGCTTGGTTGGCTGCCTGGGACACTGAAGGCGAACGTTGCCACGCCGCCTTCGCTGCCTGCCAGCACGGCGACGCCGCGCTGCTGGAAGTAGTCCTCTCCCGCCTCGCGTATCAGCGCGGCGGCGCGGTGGCTGGCGCCGCCGTCAGCTACGGCCACCTGATACGGCGTGCCAGCGCTGAACCCGGCGGCCGCGAGGCGCGGCGCTAGCGCGGTGATGCTCGGCGCTGCCAGCCACGCTGTTAGGAGGACCTCGCCCGCCGCCGCGACTGCTCTCACTTCCGACGCGGTAACCGCCGCCGCGGCGGTTAGGAAGCTGCGCGTGAGTTCCAGCCACGGGCGCGCCGCATCCGGCGCCTCGAACGCGAGCAGTACGCCCTGGAGCCTGCCGCCAACCTCGACGCGGTAGAGGTGGGCTGGGCGCCCCCCGAGGCGCACCGCGCCCTCCTGCCAAGTCGTAACGGGCGCCGCGCTGCTGGCCCTGGGCGCTTGCGGCCGCCATGCGCCCGTCCCCGCGCGCGCGAGGACCTCACCCCATGGGCTGACGAGCACCAGGTCAAGGCCGGTGAGGCGGTTGAGGCGGTCGAGGAGGTCGCGCTCGGGCTTGGCCGCCGCCATGCCAGCAAGCAAGTAGGACTGCGGCGCGGCCAGCGCGGGCCCAACGCCCGCCGTTAGCGCGACGAGCCCGCGCAACGCCGCTACCTCGACGATTCCAGGCGCCACGTCGGGCGGGGCCGTGACGAGCGCGGCGCCGGCTGCCGCGACCCTGCTGGCCAGCTGCCCTGGGAGAGTGCGGCTTGTTGGGGTGAGGGCGTAGACGATGACGGCCGGCGCGGCGCGTAGCAAGTTGTCGTGCGAGGCCGCGCCGGCCGCTTCGTCTGCTAGCGTGATCCTGAGGTCGCCTGGCGCCAACCACGCCCTGTCTGGCAGGCGCTCTGCCCACCTAACGGAGCGGTAGCGGGCGTCCGCCGGTCCGGCCACCAGGGTGAGACCGAGTTCCGCCTGCGCGAGCAGCTCGGATAGCGGCGACCCCGTGAGAAACACGCCGTTATTGTAGCCGCCTACAAGTTCAGCTGTGAGATTGTACGAACCTACGATTCCCAAGGTTTCCATGGCTAGTTACGCTAGGCGGCAGTGAACGCGACTACCTCCCACATCGACCACCGCACCTACCGTGACGCTCTTGGCCGCTTCGCCACCGGCATCACGGTCGTGACGACAAGCGTCCCGCGCCAACCCGACGCGCCGATGACCGAACTCGACCCGCTCTTCCACGACCGCGAGACCCTCGGGATCACCGTCAGCTCCTTCATGGCCGTATCGTTGGACCCGCCCCTGGTGGTCGTGTCCATCGACAAGCACGCCAAGGCGCACGCCACGCTGCAAACGGCCGAACGGTTCGGGATCAGCGTCCTCGCGGAGGAACAGGGGTACCTCTCCGACCTCTTCGCTGGCAGACCGGTGGCCCGTCCAGGCCAACCGTTCGAGGAGCTAGCTGGCTTCCCCGTCGTGAAGGGCGCCCTCACCCAGCTGGTCGTGAGCCGCCACAGCGCCTTCGAGGCCGGCGACCATACCCTCTACTTCGGCAAGGTCGAGGCCGTCAGGCAGCAGGACGGCGAACCGCTCCTCTACTTCCGTAGCGCCTACCACCGCCTGCCTGCGCCCGTCCAACCCCGCTAGCAGGCGCGGGCGAGCCGCGGCGCCGTTTGGTAGCTTTGACGCTGGTGTAAGACCATCAGAGAAGGCGGTAACCAACGTGAGCGAAGCACTCGCACGGGCCTTAGGGGCAGCGACCGAAGCGGCAGAAGACCAAGTCAAGCAGCTCATGGAGTTCGTGAGGATCCCGAGCGTCAGCACCGACCCAGCGCACGGCGCCGACATAACAGCCGCAGCCGACTGGCTAGCAGAGCGCATGCGCCAAGTTGGCGTGCCGGACGTGAGCGTCATGCCAACGGCAGGCAACCCCGTAGTGCTCGGCCGTTGGCACCACGACACCGCACTGCCGACCGTCATCATCTACGGGCACTACGACGTGCAACCACCCGAACCGCTCGAACTCTGGAACTCGCAGCCGTTCGACCCGGTGTTGAGGGACGGCCGCCTCTACGGTCGCGGGGCAAGCGACGACAAGGCCGGCGTGCTGATCGCGCTAGGCGCCGTGGCAGCCACTGCCAAGGCTGGCGGAACGCCCCCGGTCAACGTCACCCTGCTCGTCGAGGGTGAGGAGGAGATCGGCAGCCCCAACCTGTCCGCGTTCTTGGCAGCCAACAGGGAACTCTTGCGAGCGGACCTGGCGATCAGCGCAGATGGCGGCATCTTCGACGTCGGCGTGCCGTCCGTTACGGTCGGTTCGCGCGGGTTGGCTGGCGTCGAGGTGACAGTGAACGGCGCGAACGCCGACCTGCACTCAGGCATGTTCGGCGGCGCGGTCGCAAACCCCATCATGGCGTTGGCGCACATCCTCTCGTCGTTGCAAGACGAGCAGGGTCGCGTGCTGGTCGCGGGCTTCGAGGACGGCGTCGAGCCGTTGAGCCAAGACCTGCGCGCCGCCGTTGCCGCGGTGCCGGAAGAGGGCGCCGGGCCGGCCGCGCTAGGACTGAAGGGCTGGTGGGGCGACCCGAACTACACGCCAGCTGAACGCCGGGTCGTGCGCCCAACCCTCGAGGTCAACGGCATGTGGGGCGGCTACCAGGGCGGCGGCATCAAGACCGTGCTTCCGAAGGAGGCGCACGCCAAGATCACGTGCCGCCTAGTCGTCGGCCAAGACCCTGACCGGGTGGTCGAGGCGCTAAGCGAGCACATCCACAAGCACGCACCCGCCGGAGTGACGGTGACGGTAAAGCCGCTGGCCGGCAAGGGCCGCGCCTACCTCATGCCGCTCGACCACCCGGTGCTCGCCCTCGCGAGCGATGCCATGGAGGCCGCGTACGGGCCGCGACCGTTCCCCGTTTTCACGGGCGGCACGGTGCCAGTGGCCGAGCAGTTCGGCAGCGTGCTCGGCATGTGGTGCCTCTACTTCGCGTTCGGCGAACCAGACAACGGACTTCACGCGCCGAACGAGTTCTTCAGGGTAGCGGCGTTAGCGCAAGGCACCGACGCCACCGTCAGGCTCCTCTACTCGCTCGCGCGCTCACCAGAGGCGCTCGTAGCCCTAACCTGACGGCAGAGGAGGCGACCAACTATGGCGGTGCGCAGCGGCGAGCAGTTCCTGGAGGGCCTGAGGCGCTCACCGCCTAACCTCTACGTGGACGGGGTGCGCGTCCTCGACCCAGCCGCGCACCCAGCTACCGGAGCCGCGGCGCGCGCGATCGCGGAACTCTACGACCTACAGTTGCGCCCCGACCTGTTGGAAGGCATGACGTTCGCCGGCGCGGACGGCGCGCGCTTTGGCATGAGCTTCCTCGAACCGTCGACGGTCGACGACCTGCGGCGCCGATCGCGCATGCACCGCACGTGGGCAAGGCACTCGTTGGGGTTCATCGGGCGCAGTCCCGACTACCTCAACGTCAACCTCATGGCTAGCGCTCGCGCCGCCAGCTACTTCGCCCGCGGCGACGAGCGCTTCGGCGCCAACATCCGGCGCTACTTCGAGCACGTGCGAGGCAACGACCTGTGCCTCACGCACGCCCTCACGGACCCGCAAGTCAACCGCGCAGTGGCCACCGACCGCCTCCCCGACCCTTACATCGCTTTGGGGGTCGTCCGTGAGACGGCGGAAGGGGTCGTCGTGCGCGGCGCGCGCATGCTCGCCACCCTGCCCATCGCGGACGAACTGCTCATCTTCCCGGCGCCGGGCGGACAGACGGCCGTCGACCCGACGCGCTACGCCCTGGCTTTCGCGGTGCCTTGCAACACGCCCGGGCTGACGTTCATCGCGCGCGAACCGCTATGGCCGCGCCGCAGCCGCGTAGACCACCCGCTAGGCTCGCGCTTCGACGAGCTAGACGCGCTAGTCACCTTCGACGATGTGCTCGTGCCGTGGGAGAGAGTATTCCTCCTCGGCGACCCCGAGCTCGCGGCTGGGGTGTACGCGGCAACGAACGCCGCGTACCAGATGGGTCACCAAGTCCTCAACGTCAAGATCGTGAAGGCGCAGGCGTTCCTTGGCGTGGCGGAGCTCATCGTGCGCGCCATCGGCAGCGCCCAGTTCCAGCACGTGCAACAGAAGATGGCCGAGCTGATAACCGTCCTCGAGACCCTCGAGTCGCTCCTCACCCGGGCAGAAGAACGCGCCACTCAGGACGAACACGGCACCATGACGCCGGACCGCGCCACCATGAACACGGCGCGCGCGTACTTCCCGCAGGTTTACCCGCGCATGGTCGAGATCCTGCAACTGCTAGGCGCCAGCGGCATGATCATGCTGCCGAGCGAAGGTGAACGCTCAGGGCCGATGGCCGACGCCATCGACAAGTACCTGCAGTCGAGCACCCTGGCGGCGGGCGAGCGGCTGCGGCTCTTCCGCCTCGCGTGGGACATGACCATCTCCGCCTTCGGCGGGCGCCAGAACCTCTACGAGAAGTTCTTCTTCGGCGACCCGGTCCGCAACCAGGCGGCGCTTTACCACGCGTACGACATGAGCGGCCCCCTCGCCCTCGTCGAGGCGTTCCTCGGCGCAAGCGACCAGACGGATGCCTAGGCCTGGGTACGCCCAAGACGGAGTCAGTGCGGTCGGCATGCGAGTATCGTGCCTAGACTGAGGTATGAGGAGGCGGGGCCGCGCGTGAGCGCGCGGTGCGCCGCCGCGACCAAGTCCCTGGAGGGAATCATGCGTAAGTTGAACAGTCGTCCAACCTTCCTCGCGACGCTCGCCTTGGCCGTCTTCGGCTGGGCCCTGGTCGTGCCCGCCACGACCGGGTTAGGCGTGGCCCACGCCCAGTCGCAAGTCCTGCGCGTTGGGGCCGTGATCTCCAGCACCGGAGAGTCCGCAGCCCTCGGAGCGAGCGAGGCCAACACTCTCGCCCTCCTCGCCGAGCAGCTAGCTGGCCGCAGCGGGGTGCAGGTCGAATTGAGCGTGCTCGACGACGGCTCGCAGGTCGAGAAGACCATCGAGCTCGTCAACGGGTTGCTAGCCGCGAACGAGGTAGACGCCATCATCTGCTGCACACGCTCGGAGGCCGCCCTGGCCGTGGTTGCGCCCATGCAGGCTGCGCGGGTCCCGCTCATCAGCCTCGCGGCAGCAGCGCCGATCGCCAACCCGGCTGAGTCGCGCCGCTGGGTCTTCTCGACCGCGCCGTCCGACACTCTCATCCTGCACGGCGTAGTGGCCGACATGCGCGCCCGTGGCGTGAGCGACATGACCTTCGTTGGCCTGGCCGACGCTTTCGGGGAGAGCGGCCTAGTCGAGTTGCAGCTCCTCCTCCCAGGCAGTGGCATCACCCTTGACACCGTCGTGCGCTACGACGCTCAAGCCACGTCCTACACAGCGCCCGTGCTTGCCGCCACGCTGTCGCGCCCGCAAGTGGTGCTCGTGTGGGGCATCGTCGACGACTCGGCGCGCATGGTCAGAGAACTGCGGACCCTAGGGTTCGGCGGCGACATCTACGTCAGCCACGGGGTCGGCAACCACCGCTTCATCGAACTAGCCGGCACAGCCGCAGAAGGCGTGCGCTTGGCGGTAGGACCGCTGCTCGTCGCGGCAGACCTCGCGGCCACCGCCCCAGGGCGAGACATGAGCTTGGCGTACGCCAACGCCTACGCCGCCGCCTACCCGGGTGAGACGGCCACTACTTTCGGCGGGCACGCATACGACGCCGTGATGGCGCTCGTGAACGCGGCCGACTTCGCAGATGCGCGTGGGGCGTTCGACACCGCTGACCACGTCGCCAGGCGCTTGGCGTTGCGCGACGCCATCGAGGGCATGGGCCCGTTCGTCGGCATCGGCGGGGTGTTCGACTTCACCGGCACCGATCACTCGGGTCTTGACGACCGCGCTTACGTGATCGCGGAGATCAAGGACGGCGCCTGGCGCTTGGCTGACTGACCAGCACCGAGGTAACTAGTGGGCCGCGGCGCCGTTCCTGGCCGCGGCCCACTCGTGTGTGGTTAGCCGATCGGGTTGTCGAGGCCGGCAGCGCGGCGGTAGAGCATCAGCTGACCTAGGTGGTAGGTCTCGTGCCACACGAGGAACTCGAGGCGCTCACGCACCGTCCTGCGGCTGGCTGGCGCGGCCAACTGCTCCGGCGTAAGCGCCGCGATCGCCGCGAGCAGCGGCACGTTGGTCAGGTCGTACGCCCTCACCTGCTCGGCTAGGGTCGCCGTGGCCTCAGCGGTAGGCTTGCTGCCGTAGCCGAAGGCCTCGTCCATCTCCTCAGGGCGCACGCGCCCTACTCCAAGGAGCGCGAGGATGGAGTCACGGTTGCCGACCAGGTGCCCGACCAACCAGTTCATGTGGCTGCCGTCCTCCACCAAGGAGACGAGGGAGGCCGCCTCTGGCATGTCCGCGGTCAGTTGCAGCACGATCCGATGATTACGGGTCAAGGTGTCTGCGAGGGTGGTGCGCAGGAACGCGGCCGTCAGTTGGTCTTGGTCTGTCACGAGTGTCACCTCAGAGGAATGCACGGAGCTTCTCCATATCGCGGGCGTGGCCAAGGTCGTCGTCGCCCAGCGGCGTCTCGAGCAGTTTTGGTACCGCTGCAAGGCGCCCGTCGTTGACGATCACGGCGAATGCCTCTGCGCCGATCTCGCCGTCACCGATGTTCTCGTGACGATCCTTGTGTGAACCGAGCGGGTGCTTGGAGTCGTTGAGGTGCACGCACAGCAGCCGCTCGATCCCGACGATGCGGTCGAACTCCTCGAGTACGGCCTCGTAACCAGCTGGGGTCCTGAGGTCGTAGCCCGCCGCGAAAGCGTGGCAAGTGTCAAGGCAGACGCCGACCCTCTCCGGCTGGTCGAGCAAAGCGATGATGCTGGCTAGCTCCTCGAAGCGCACCCCGATGGTCGAACCCTGCCCCGCTGTGTTCTCGAGCAGGAGCTTGGTGCGCACATCCGGGCTGGCGGCAAGCACGGCGTCCATGTTGCGCGCGACGTCCTCCACGCCGACTAAGACCCCAGCGCCGAGGTGCGCCCCCGGGTGGAACACGAGGCCGGCAACGCCGAGTAGATCGCAGCGCGCGAGCTCGTCAGCCAGCCCGGCGCGTGACTTCTCGGAGATGTCCTCCTTCTGCGACGCGAGGTTGATGAGGTACGCGGCGTGCGCGGTCACCGGCCACGGGTGGGTGGCGTGCGCCTCGTGGAACTTCTGCACGTCGGCGGGGTCGATGGCCTTCGCCCGCCACTGGTTAGGGCTCTTGACGAAGATCTGCAGCGCCGTGCAGCCGATCTCCAGGCCGCGTTCGAACGCCTTGTAACTGCCCCCGGCAGTGGAAACGTGAGCGCCAATGAGTGCCATGAGGATGAGTCTACCTAGCGCTCGGCCAACTCGCCCGCGTTGATACACTCGCCTGCGTGGTAAGAGACCTGCTGACCGACCCAGGCCCGGAAGAGCTAGTAGCGTTCCTAGACGAGCACTTGCGCGCAGGTGGCGAACTCGTTCAAGTGGTTGGGGAGTGCGAAGTCCTCTACAGCGGCCGTGCGGCCAGCGTCGCAGAGGCCGGGGCTTACATCGTGCTCGTCAAAGCGGACGGCAGCGTGCAAGTACAGGGACCGCGCGGCGTGAAGCCCGTGAACTGGCAGCCCCAAACGGACGACGTGCGCGTCACCATGGAGGACGGTTACGCGGTGCTGGTCGCGGAGCGCTTCAGCCCGGCCGAGTTCGTCAGGGTGGCGTTCCAAGTGCCAGTTCTCGCGCTCGCCATGCGGCTGGAGGAGAGCGGCAACTTCGTGCTCATGGGCAGTGAGGCCGACATGCAACGCGCCCTCGCGCGCGACCCGGAGATCATCGAACCCGGCCTGGTCGTCATCGAGCTCGAGCTCCCCACGGACGTCGGTGGCATCGACCTCTTCGCGCGCGACAGCGAGGGGCGCCTGGTCGTCGTCGAGCTCAAACGCGGCAAGGCCAACCACGAGGCCGTCCACCAGCTTGATCGCTACGTCAAGAGCGTGCGCGCCCGCTACCCTGGTGAGGTGCGGGGAGTGCTCGCTGCCCCGGCCGTGACGGCGCCCGCGCTTAACCGCCTCGGCGCGTTAGGGCTCGAGTTCCGCGAGGTCACCGCGTTGCCTGGCGCCGCCGATGAACCAGCAGCGCAACCTGGCCTGTTCGGGTGAATAGTGCGGCGCGGATGAATTTCATAACGACTAGCGCGGCAACGCCGGATTAGACTGGCTTCGCATGCCGTTCTTCAGGAAGGATCCCTTCGGGCGCGCCTGGGTGTTGCTCTCTCCAGAACGTGGGCTCGAGCCCTCCGACTTCGGAAGCGTCGCTCCCTCGGCTGAGCGTTCGCGCCTCTCGCCTGGCGGCGAGGGCGTAGGGGTCGAGATCGCCGCGCTTAGGCCGGCTAGCTCTCAAGCCGGGGGTCCTGATTGGCGGGTGCGTGCCCTCAGCCACCCTGCTCAGCTCGTGAGCGCCAGGCCGACCGACGTCGACGCCGGCGACGCCCTCTTCAAGCAAGCCGCGGCGTACGGCTATCACGAGATAATCGTCGAGCACCCTGACTCCAGGAAGCGTCTCGAGACCATGTCGAGCGAGCACCTCACCGACGTCCTGCGCTTCTACCGCGAGCGCATCGCCGTGGCGGCGGGGCGGCCGGGCATCAGGCACGTGCAGCTCACCCGCAACGTCGGGCGCGCAGCTGGCGCCGTTTACGACCACCCTCACTCCCAACTGCTAGCGGTGCCCGTTACTAACCGCTGGGTGGAGGAGGAAGTCTCGGTCGCTGCCGCGCACTACGTGGAGCACGGACGCTGCCTCTTCTGCCAAGTGCTAGAGCGTGAGATCGCGGCCAGGCAGCGGGTCGTCACGCAGAACGATGCCTTCGTCGCCATAGCGCCCTTCGCTTCCAAGACTCCGTTCGAGACGTGGATCTTGCCGCGGCACCACGGCAGCTCCTTCGCATCCGTGGCTGCCAACACGCTGCCTGCGTTAGCGGAGATCCTGCAGAAGCTCGTGCGCGCCTTCAACGACGCCCTCGACCAACCGCCTTACAACCTCATGCTGCACATGGTGGTCGAGGAGGGGAGACCGGACTTCCACTGGCACATCGAGTTGCTGCCGCGCCTCACCAACCAGGCGGGTTTCGACTGGGGTACTGGTTACTTCGTGAACCCAACCATGCCAGAGGACGCCGTGCGCTTCTTGCGCGAGGCGCTCGCCATGCAGGAGGTGCGCGTATGACGGCGCCCCGCCAGGCCGACCTCGAGCCCCCTCAGGCTCCGCGCAGACAGAAGCTGAACCTCGTCATCGTCGTCCTCGCCACGCTTGGCGTGCTGCAGCTCCTGTACCTGACCTTCGTTGAGAGCGACCGCATGTTCGTGACCAGGCGCGAGGTCGCGAGGCTCGAGGCGGACGTGGCGCGCCTGCAGGCCGAGCAGCAGGGCCTGCTCGACGTGGCCGCGCACGCCGCCGACCCCGTCTTCCGCGAGCAACTCGCGCGCCTGCAGGGCTTCATCGGGCCGGACGAGTTGCGCGTAGTCACGTCACCCCTGAGCACCGGCGACTAACCCAAGCGAGAAAGTTAGCGTGATTGCGTCTGGGGCGGGGTATCCTCACCAGCAACGAGCAGCAGGAGGCAATCACGCGTGGCAGACGACACCATCACCTGGATGAACGAGCTCACCGCCGAGATGGAGGAGCGCCGCAAGAAGATCGAGGCTGGCGGCGGCGAGCAGCGGCTCAGAAAGCAGCGGGAATCTGGTCGCCTAACGGCGCGAGAGCGCGTCGCCGCGCTCCTCGACCATGGCAGCTTCGTCGAGCTTGGCGTGTTCGTCGCGCACCGCGGTGGTGACCTCATGGACGGCGTCTCCGCACCCGGCGAGGGGGTCGTCACGGGCTACGGCACCGTCAACGGCCGCACCGTGTTCGTGTTCTCGCAGGACTTCACCGTCCTCGGCGGCAGCCTCGGCAAGATGCACGGGCAGAAGATCGCCAACGTCATGGACTTGGCCGTGCGGACGGGCGCGCCCATCGTCGGCCTCAACGACTCGGCGGGCGCGCGCATTCAAGAGGGCGTCGACTCGCTGTCTGGTTATGGCGACGTGTTCTTCCGCAACGCGCGCTACTCGGGCGTTGTGCCGCAGATCTCGGCGATCCTTGGGCCGTGCGCTGGCGGCGCCGTGTACAGCCCAGCCATGACGGACTTCGTGCTCATGGCGCGCGGCACCTCGTACATGTTCATAACCGGCCCCGAGGTCATCAAGTCGGTGACCAAGGAAGTCGTCACGCTCGAGGAGCTCGGTGGGGCCGACGTGCACGCGAAGCTCTCCGGCGTGGCTCACTTAGAGGGCGTAGACGACGCCGACGTGCTCGCCACCATCCGCCAGCTGCTCGCATACTTGCCGCAATCGGCACGGGAGAAGCCCCCGCTCCGCGCGACCAAGGACCCTGACTCGCGCGAGACGTCCGAGCTCCTCGCAGTCGTGCACCCTGACCAGCGCAGGCCGTACCCCATGATCGACGTCGTCAAGGGTGTGGTCGATGACCGCGAGTTCCTCGAGATCCAACCGGACTTCGCCAAGAACATGATCGTCGGCTTCGCCCACCTAGGCGGACAGGCCGTTGGCGTGGTGGCGAACAACCCACGGCACCTCGCGGGCACCCTAGACAGCGACGCTTCCGACAAGGCGGCGCGTTTCATCCGCACCTGTGACGCCTTCAACGTGCCGATCGTGACCTTCGTGGACGTTAGCGGTTTCATGCCAGGCGTCGCCCAGGAGCACGCTGGGATCATCCGCCACGGCGCCAAGATGCTGTACGCGTATGCCGAAGCGACCGTGCCGAAAGTGACGCTCATCGTGCGCAAGAGTTACGGCGGTGCGTACCTCGCGATGAACTCGCGCGACATGGGCGCGGACGTGGTGCTCGCCTGGCCGACTGGCGCCGTGGCAGTGATGGGCGCGGAGGGCGCCGCCAACATCATCTACCGCCGCGACATCCAGAAGGCGCAAGACCCGGCTGCCACGCGCGCCGCCCGCATCGCGGAGTACAAGCGGCGCTTCGACAACCCGTACGCTGCCGCGGAACGCGGTTACATCGACGACGTCATCGACCCGAAGGACACGCGCCGCAGGCTCATCAGCAGCCT
>JACDJB010002589.1_pt1 | contig 12784 bp, 5 predicted proteins | sample 7454121 | NCBI WGS metagenome assembly JACDJB01 (sample SAMN14253290, study PRJNA609438) | sludge metagenome | isolation source: sludge after 25d culture with pyrite | collected 2018-12-20 | reverse complement strand
GTTTAGACACCCAGGAAGTAGTAGGTGCCGCATCAATCTCTGCCTGATTCTGAAAAACACCTTCCTGTACATAGCCATAAATGGCTCCGACAGAATGACCTATTTGGGTACGGTGATATTTACCTGAAACAATATATCCGTTGGGATCTCCCAGACTAACCACTTCATTCTTGAGAGTAGCTCCGTTTACATTCAGGGTGTAACTGAACTTTCCTTTTTTATCCTGCCAACCCAAAATAAACTCCAACCCACTATTACGGATAGAACCTACATTGGTAACCGCATACCCTGCTCCTACCGAAACGGAAGGCTTCACCCTGGCCAGCAAATCGTTAGTGACTTTTGAGAAATAGCCCAGATCGAGCAGTAATCTACCGTCCATCATGCGACTCTCAAATCCGGCATCAATTCCTGAAACTACTTCCCAATGTACGGTCTCATCCACCAAATACTCTACAGTAGGCAGATAGTAAGTTTTACCCTCGTAAATAATTTGTTGTCCTTTGGGATCAATGGTCGGATAAGATAAAAAAGAAGGCACTTTATCATTTCCCAATTTACCCCATGAAGTTTTTATTTTCAGAAAATTAATCTTGTCTTTGATGGTTTCAAAGAAGTCTTCCTCGGAAGCAACCCATGCAACTCCGACAGATGGGAAATAGCCCCAACGGTATTTCCCGGAGAACTTGGAAGATGCATCCGCCCTGAAAGTCACCGATGCCAAATACTTATCAGCATAATTATAATTAACTCTTCCCAAATAAGAAATAAATGACTCACCATCATACCAGTCGTCATTACTCTGATTCCTGTCACCTCCCACTCTGAGCATCCTCATGTCTTCAGGGATATTCCAAACTTCACCATTCAGCAGACTATCGGCATCCGCCCTGAAACCAAGAGACTCCTGTTTACGGGCTGTATATCCTGCCATAGCCGATATCTTATGGCTACCTACACTTTTATTGTAGTTGAGCAACATATCTACCTGGTATTTTGTATACTCATCGAGCCTGCGGCTAAAATGAGTCTCCGTGCTTCTGTGTGAAGAATTGGAAGTGCTGTTATTCACGTCGAAACGTGGAGTATATCTGCTGTTAAAGTTATTACCCACATCCCCGTAACCCGTAATTCTAAATGTGAAATCTCTCAGAAAAGCCAATTCCGCATACACATTTCCCACAACGCGATAGCCATAGCTTTTCTCATTTCCTTTATTGATTTCCATACGGGCGACCGGATTCGGCACATCTTTCTGGATACTGGGCGAAGGTGTATAATATGATCCTATATTCTGAGGATCTATATCCTCAACAGGAGCATAGGGCTGATAGGTAGGCAAAGCCTGCACGGCGTTGATCACGCTCGCCGAAGCCGGGTCCATATCCCAGCGCGTAAGTGTGGCGTTACCGCCTAATTTTAAATACTTATTGACTTTATAATCGCCCGACCAACGTCCCGTAAAGCGTTGATAATCGTTCCACTTTACAATTCCTTCCTGTTTAAAGTAACCCAGTGAAAAAACGGAACTGGCTTTATCCGTAGCATTACCCACCGTTACACTATGATTGGTAACCAAAGCATCACGAAAAATGAGCGATTGCCAGTCGGTACCACCGCCGAGCAAGTCGCCTGTCCATGTTGCCGCGGCAGGATTCTCGTTTTTGATTTGTTCATTATACAACATGGTAAACTGGTCAGCATTGGCAAGCGAGACTCTGTCGCGTTGATGCAGCGTCTGCACACCGGCATAACCGTCGTAACTGACAGTGAGGTGGCCTGCCTGCGGACGTTTGGTGGTTACAATAATGACCCCGTTGGCACCCTGAACCCCGAAAATCGCTAATGAAGACGGATCCTTTAATACTTCTATCGACGTAATGTCGTTTGGATTCACGAAATCAATATTGTCGAGAAGCATACCATCCACCACATACAATGGTCTGGTATCGGCCATGGTAGTTGCAACACCCCGGATAAGAACGGAAGGACTTCCTCCTGCCGAACCGCTATTAGTCACCAACAAGCCCGGAACCTTTCCCTGCAATGATTTCAGCGGGTTATAATCTGGTGAGTTTTTTAAGCTCTCGCCGCTAACGGAAACAATGGATCCCGTTAAGTCTCTCTTCCGGGAAGTTCCGTATCCCACAACCACAACTTCTTCCAGAAATTTGGTTTCCGGTTCCATTTTCACCTGTAGCGTCGTATTACCGCTTACTTCCATCGAAACAGATCGCATTCCGACATAACTGAATATTATCGTACTGTTCCGGGGAATGTCGCTTAACACGAAGTTACCGTCAATATCGGTAATTGTTCCAAGGTTCGTACCACTTACTCTCACGCTGACCCCAATCAGGGTTTCACTTCCCGTCTTGTCGGATACCGTCCCCTTCACAGTAATTCTTTCCTGTGCCACCAGGGAAATAGTGCAAGTTAACATCAATAAGAAAATGATTCTCAGTTTTTTCATGGGTTTGTGTTTTTTCATTCTATTAATTTACTTTAGTATAAATCCAATATTCTTTAATCCTTGTCTGATCTCTTCCTGCCGCATAAACAACTTCCATATCAGGCCACTTCTGTAATTCTCAATCATCACCGCAATTGGTCCCTGATCGATGGCCAGATAACTTTTTACCACCTGCTGACCTTCGACCATACCCGGATTAAATGCATCGTAAAATCCATATTTTCCCAGCAAGTTTTTTCCACGGTCGTAATACAGATGACGCAACACCGCCAACGACTCTTCAGGCGCATATACCACTGAAGATAACGCTGCTGTGGGAGAAATAGTTCCATTATCAGCGTCTGTACCAGGATGATGAGAAGCATATCCGACCAACGGATCGTCAGAAGAGGTAAATCCCCAGCAATTAGCTCCATATCCGGCATGTTTTTTCGGATTATCAATGGCATAAGCACGGTGAATAAGCACATGAGCACGATTTCGTTCGAAATAATCCGTATGCTCATCCTTCAGACCTTTGGGATTGAGTCCGAGGAAAGAATAATGCGTAAAGAACAGAGGTCCGCCGTAATCCATTCCCAGATCAAGCTTGATGCCATAATATGATTTTCCGTTAAGATAATACGGTGATGTTTTAAAACTGACATCATAAACCGACCTTGAAATTGGGTACGTTGGTGAAGAAGCAGCCAACACATAAGTAATCAACGTCTCATCAAAACCTTTGATACGATGGTTCATCTTCCATCCGTAGTTTTTAGACCAGTGCCAGTAGAGAGAATCGGTTCCCTGTGTGTACCAATCCCACTCCACACTTTCCCAAAGCTGTGTAATGCGTCCTGCCAGGAGTCTTTCCTGAGGATTTCCGTCTCGAAAATACTCACGGGCGGTAAGCAGACCCTGTACCAGAAATGCTGTTTCAACCAAATCACCCCCATCATCATATTTCGAAAAACTGAAAGCTTTGCCGGTACGTGCATCATACCAATGTGCCCAGGCGCCATGAAAACGTTCAATCTTTTCAAGAAAAGTAACTATTTTGGTGATAGTTTTGTATGTGGCCTGTCTGGTCAGGTAATTTCTTTCTGTGCCGGCAATCAGCGCCATGATACCGAAACCGGTTCCTCCGGTAGTAACAATTTCTCCGTTCACATCATTGCTTCTTTCGCGCGCCATTCCGCTGATGGGTTCAGCGAAGTCATAAAAATAACGGGTGGTGTAGCGTTGTGTCATGTCGAGCAAGGCTTCATCTGTAGGAGGATAAACGGTCAGCTTTACTTCAAATTTCTTTGCATCATCGCTTCTCACCGATAATCCTTTCGGAAGAATCCGATAAACGAAAACTTGTTCCTTCTCTACAGGCTTACCAAAGAAATCCAGATAATATGCCGCAGTCGTCGTTCCGCAATAATCAAACCTCTTGCCCTGATTCACCGAACGGTATATCTCGCACTGAAACCCAGTCCGGTTCACCCAGCTCAATTCAACATGCGCCGGATAAGCCTGTGCCTTCAGTTCAAAGGGAACAATATAAGCAGTATTTGCTGTCGCTACTCCTCCCAATATCAGGATAAAAAGCATTGCAATTATTTTTCTCATGGCAACAATTTGAATGGAATCATTTTTACATCTCTGGAATTTCCTCCAATGAAGAGTTGAAAATCACCGGGTTCAGCTCCATAAGTCATATCCTGACGGTGAAACGACAGCATTTCAGGCGTAATTTCAAAATGTACCGTTTTACTTTCACCGGCTTTAAGTGATATTTTTTCAAATCCTTTCAGTTCTTTAACCGGACGGGTAACACTGCCAACCAGATCACGAATATAACACTGTACAACTTCTTCACCATCGTAAGCACCATTATTGGTGACTGCCACTGTTGCTTTGATGTTTCCGTTTGCTGTCAGCTCACTGCTTGATAATTTAATGTCGGAATAGACAAAAGAAGTATAGCTCAACCCGAAACCGAAAGGGAATAAGGGCTCATTGGGACTGTCAATGTATTTTGATTTGTACTTATCATTAGGAAGATAAATCGGCCGGCCCGTATTTTTGGCGTAATAATACAACGGTACCTGCCCTACATTCATTGGGAACGACATGGTGAGTTTGCCCGAAGGGTTATACTCCCCGAAGAGCACTTGTGTTACAGCTTTTCCGCCCATAGTACCGGGATACCATGCTTCGAGCATGGCATCGGCCAGTTCGTTTTCGCGGGTGAGATCCAGCGGACGGCCATTCATCAGCACAACAATCACCGGTTTATTGAGTTTTGACAAATTCTCAAGCAATTCGGTCTGAACACCGGGGATTTTAATACTGGTACGACTGGCAGCTTCACCTGTCCATTCCCAGTCTTCGCCAATTACCATCACGATTTTATCGGCGAACAGCGAAATGCCCAGGGCCTTTGCAAAACCCGAACGATCATCGTCCGTTTTTTTACATCCTTCAGCATACATCACATTGTTTTCACCGTTATAGGCTTTTATCTCATCCAATACCGGGCGCATAAAATTCCAGTCGCCCGCAGCCTTCCACGACCCCAGTAAATCACGGGTAGAGGTGGCCAATTCACCTATGACGGCAATCTTTTCTCCTCTCTTGAGCGGCAAAGCATGGTTATCATTTTTGAGCAATACCATTGATTTTTTGGCAACATCCAGTGCAGCTTCAAGGTGTTCGGGAGCATATACCAATCTTTTCTCCCGCTCTTCATTGCAGTATCGGTACGGATCATCGAAAAGTCCGAGTTTGAATTTTATTTTCAGAATCCGGCGTACAGCATCATCAACCTGCGATTCTTTCACCAAACCTTCTTCCACCTGTTTTTTCAGGTATTTAAAATAGACTTCGCCCTGCATATCCATATCGACACCTGCATTTATTGCCAACAGACCGGCTTCAGCATCGTCTTTGGCTACGCCATGATGCACCATCTCATTAATCGAAGTGTAATCGGTTACAACCAGGCCTTTAAATCCAAGTTTTTCACGAAGCAATTCAGTCAGCAGGTATTTACTTCCGGTTGCTGGTACGCCATCGTATTCGTTAAAGGAAGTCATGACGCTCATAGCACCTGCATCGATTGCAGCTTTATAGGGAGGAAGATAAGTATCGAGAAAAACACGTTCCGACATGTCCACCGTGTTGTAGTCGCGTCCGCCCTGTGGCGCCCCGTAGGCAGCAAAATGCTTCACGCAGGCGAGTACTGTCAACGTATCCGACAAATCATTCCCGGGACCCTGAAAACCTCTCACGCGAGCCTCTGCTATCCTGGAGCCTAAGAACGGATCTTCGCCGGCTCCCTCCGACACCCGTCCCCAACGCGGATCTACAGAAATATCAACCATCGGGGCAAAGGTCCAGTTAATTCCGGATGCTGCGGCTTCTATGGCTGAAATTCTAGCCGATTTTTCGATAGCCGCCATGTCCCACGAAGCAGATTCACCCAGAGATATGGGAAAAATTGTTTTGTGTCCGTGAATCACGTCATAACCGAACAGCAATGGAATTCCCAAACGGGATTCTTCTACGGCAATTTGCTGGAGTTTTCTGGTATAAGCTGCAGTATGCGCATTAAAGATATTACCGCAATGACCATTACGGATGTCCTCGAGATAACCCTGACGCAAGGTAGGTCCGGTTACATCCCAATCGGAAGTATATAGAACCATCTGTCCTATTTTTTCTTCCAGGGTCATTAATTTAAGTACTGAATCAGCTTTTTGATCCCATTTAGCTTCCTGAGGATCACCGGACTGCCGGCGACAGGCCGATAATACTAATATGGCTGCGAATACCAATAATAGGAGTTTTTTCATTTTATCTGATGTTGTGTTTTTCTGGCTTTAACTTAGTCCACGGTCAATTCACTTCACACTTAAGAAAACATTACGAATAGTTTTCGAAACAAATGTACAGTTATGCAATAAGCAAAAACAAATTTTTGCACCCCATACGAACACTACATCAAAAAATAATTAAAACAGGGTATCCTATTTTATCCCTACAGACTTTCAGACAAACAACTTATAACACTGATAATCAGAAAACAAACCTCTTTCTGTTTTCAAAACATAATCATCATAATTATTTGAATTCAATCATGAATTCAGTCAGACTTTTATGGGATGGAAGGTTTATTTTCTTCCGGATACGGTATCTGGCTACTTCCACGCCTTTCAACGTGATGTTCATCAGGTGGGCAATGTCCTTACTGGAAAGATTCAGACGTAAATATGCACAGAAGCGTAAATCATTGGAAGTCAAATCCGGATAATCCCGGTGTAGATGACGGAAGAAATTTTCATGAATCCTGTCGAAATTAGCCTGAAATCTTGCCCAGTCATCTTCAGAAGAAATATTCTCATCAATCATGCGAATTAACTTATCGGCATACTTATTCGGATATTGAGTGCCGAGTGCAGCCTTTTGCCTGATCACTTCTTCTTTTAACAAAAGTAACATTTCATTTTTGTTGATCAGACTCATGGTAGATTCTGCAAGTTCCTTACTTTTAAGGGTTAAGTCTGCTTCCAGTTTCTCATTCTTCAGCGCAATAATTTCCTGCTCTTTTTTCTCAATTTCATAGCGCTGTCGGTCCTCCTGTTCTTTCTGAAGTAACAAATGCCTCCTGTGATAACGGTTTCTGAAGAAACGCATGGTACCGTAAATAAACAAAATAACAAGCAAAAGGTAAAAAAGCCTGGCCCCGATGCTCCAGTAAAAAGGAGGTTTTACTGCAAAAGCATAATTCAGCTCCGATAGTTTCAAACCACTGTTATCCAACACTTCCACATGTAACACATACGATCCGTGAGGTAGATAATCGTACACTTTACGGCTTGTTTGCACAGGCGCTCCCCACAATTTATCCAATCCTTCGAGTCTGAAACGGTACATCACATTGTTCATTTGTGTGTAATCAGGGTAATACACTGTAAAAGTGATGTTGTTTTTTCGGAAAGGAATCTCCGGTATTTCATTACCGGTATAAACTGGTAAATACTGTACTTCACGCAGGTTAACATCGGTAACGCTGATTGTTTTCAGTTGCAGAACAGCTTTTTCGACGGCTTTTTTCTCCGGATTATACCGATAAAGCGCCAATCCGTTTTCAAGTGTCAACAAGCACTGACTATCATTCACAGGAACAACATGCTGATAATCATCAACTGTCTGATTTTTAAACAGAGAATACTGCACAACATCCACCAATTCGGCTTTCCCTTCTTTTATCCTGAAAAGAGAAGCTTCCGTATCTCTTATAAACCAATAATAATCTGATTTAAAATGCGTTATACGAAAAGCTGATGCAGCATGGCCCAGACTCTCATTTAATTCCTTATACGGAATGATCTGTTTTTCAATATCATCATAAGTATAAAAAGCATGGTGATCTGTAAACACTACCCTGTTATTTACAGAAAATACATTGATATTATATTTATTCACCCCATCGAGCGAATTATATGTATTCATCCGGTCAATCTTCTTCAGGTCGTGACTCAACTCGATCGAAAATAATCCCTGGTGTAAGTGGCTTGCCCAAATCCTGCCTGTATAATCAATTTCCAGATAGCGTAAAGGATTCACAAAGCCTTCAACAGTATGACTGAATTGCCAGGTTCCGTTCTTTTTCAGATAAATGCCCAATTGTGTATAGGTACCTTCTACCAGCACTTCCTGCCCATGGATGATACCTTTTTTCAGGCAAAACCCTCCCTGAACAGGAGAGCTAAATTTCGGCCCCCCGTTCCCAAGCTGATAACCAACATCGTTATTCCCGACAAAATATTGGTTGTCGTGTACAGAAATATTCCAAACCTGACCTTTTACCGGATGAACCGGTGAAATGTTACGAATCGTATTTCTCTGAAATTCTCCCTTAAAAAGTCCCTGATTTGTTCCCAGGAAAATCTCTGTACCTCTTATTTTTACATCGTATACCGCACCGACCGGCGGATCAAAAGAATTAATAAACCGGATATCTGAATTCAACTGCAGGTAAGCAATCCCTTTATCGAGGGCAAGCCATGCATTTCCACTTTTGTCGATCAACATTCCCAATACCGTATTATTTTGTAATACGTTCGAACGGTTTAGCATCCAAAGTTTTTTCCCTTCTTTATTAAAAGCAATGACACCATGCTGAATAGTACCCAACAGGATATTCTTATCCGGAGTGATGACAGCCCGGTTAACCACCACCTGACCCAACAAATCATCGGCGTCGGTACCAAACCTTGAAAAAGCCTTTCCATCGAAATGATACAATCCATCATTAATAGTAACCGCAACATATTGTTTAGCATCCAACGGAAGAATCGTCAGAATTTCCCCTTTCACAGGTTCCTGAGGAAAAGGGGTCAACAGATGTTTCTTTAAATCGAGCCTGCTTAAGGCATGCTGTTTGGTATTGACCAACACATCATTCCCGAAAGCACTAAAAAACAGGAAAGTAACCGGCTGACGATGACCTGAAACCAGCTCGTTCCTGAATGTAAAATAAGAGGTAAAGCTCTGAAAAATAACAGTATTATTAACTTCAAGAATGGTCCATATCTCATCATTCATCATCGAATAGCCTTTTAAACTGTCCGACAGCGAATGATACATCAATTTACCATTATGCAGCTTCTCGAAATAACCAAACTCTTCAAACGAACCCACATAGATCCGATCTTGCTTATCAATATAAACCGAGCGCACCAGCTTATTCTGAGGCATGCGAAACAATTCCCATAAATTACCGTCAAACTGCAACAAACCCTGATTATTGGCAAAATACATGAGTCCGCGACTATCCTGTGCTACCGACCAATTCTGGTTAGAAGCTCCATAATCCTGTTTCCCAAATTGCTTAACTATAGGCGTAAAATCCTGAGCTACAGAAAACACACTTGTACAAAAAAATAATATCAGAATATTCCGTACAATCCTCATACGATTTAAGGTATTTACTTATATGTTCTTTTATGACTTATCTGGTTAAAGTTAAAACCACTTCTTCCGGCTAAAATAAATAAGCATCGCGAGGGCAATGACCACCATTACACCCCACATGATATAATAGCCGTTTTTCCAGTGAAGTTCCGGCAAAACATCGAAATTAGTGCCATAAACCCCTACGATAAAGGTCAAAGGGATGAAAATCACCGAGAAAATAGTCAGGGTTCGCATGATGTCATTCAACCGGGTACTGACAATGGTATGATAAATTGAAATCTGGTCAAAGAGAATTTCCCTGTAACTATCCGACAACTCGGTAGCTTCATTGATGTTATATTGCAACTCCCTGAAATGAAGCCTGTTAATATCCTGCAAAAATTCAACATCCAGTTTCGCCAGTGAAAGAATCATTTCTTTGGCCGGAAGGATACTCTTACGCAAAAAGTTTATTTCCCGTTTTAATATATTAATCTCGTCGAGCAATTCTTTATGAGGATTTGTGGTCATCCTATCGTCAAGAATCTCAATTTTTTCACCAAGAGCACCTAAAATATAGATGTAGTTATCCACCACCACATCCAGTAGAGTAAAAGCAAGATAGTCGGATCCTGAAGTGCGGATTTTATTGTTATATTTTCTGATACGTTCTCTAATCGGCTCAAAGACAGGCCCCGCTTCTTCCCTGAAAGAAATAAGTGTATTTTCACTTATAATTAAACTCAGGTTTTCTATGGTTACCTGATCTGTTTTTTCCTGATATTGCAATAATTTGATGGTAACAAATATTCCTTTATCGAACACCTCTACTTTCGAGCGCAAAGATGGATTCAGTATATCTGAAAGGATGTTGTTCGGAATCTCGAATTCACGGGCAATTTCCTCAAGTCGTAAGACGTCGTGTATTCCGTTCACAAAGATCCAGCTGAGATTGGTTCTTCTGTGCAAATCCCGGAGTTGATCCGGAGTCGTAATTTCAAACTCCCGGACCTCCTCCAAATCAAAATCCATCGCGTTGATAAGCGTTTTCTCCATCCTCTTCTCTCCGCGGAACACTACTGCATAAGGCGACAAACCGATATCTTCTTTCTTCTTCCGAGTGACTTTCGGCTTTACAAAATGTTTGATTTGTTGTTTCTTCATGCTTTTCGTTTTTATTTATTGACTATTCGTTAACCTTCATTCTTCCTGAATCAGGTCTTTAGCCAATTGTTTTTTAGATTTTACGCCCAGTTTTTTCAGTTCAGTTGCTTGCGTTATCAGATTTCCCGGACCGGAAGAAAGCTGTTTGAATGCTGATTGGTATGCAGTCTCAGCCTTGTTTAGCTTATCACCCACGTCTTGCAGGTTCTCAATAAAACCTACAAATTTATCATAAAGCAAAGCCCCTCTGTCGGCAATGGCCTGTGCATTCCGGTTCTGGTATTCACGTTTCCATAAATCCACAATGAGTTTAAGTGAGGTAATGAGATTTGTGGGGTTCATCAGCAGAATTCTTTTTTCGTAGGCAAACGACCATAGATTACTATCTCCCTGCATCGCGGCAATATAAGCCGGTTCACTGGGAATAAACATCATCACAAAATCCAGGGCTTTGTCATAATCATCATATCCTTTAGCACTCAGCGCAATCACATGGTTTTTCACCGCGGCAACATGTGCCTCCAGTTCTTTTTGCTGTACATCCGCATCGGTGGCTTCCACATAGCGGGTGAACGCATTCAGCGACACCTTTGAATCGATAATAACCGAACGATTATCCGGGTATTTCACGATGGCATCCGGGCGCATTTTCCTGTTTTCCGAATCTGACCGCAAAGGCTTTCCTGATTCATCTTTCAACTCTTCCTGCATAAAGTACTCTTCATCTTTCCGCAAACCCGATTTTTCCAATATAGTCTCCAAAATCATTTCTCCCCAGTCGCCCTGCGTTTTTGCCTCTCCTTTTAAAGCCCTGGTAAGATTTCGGGCTTCTTCGCTCATCTGTTGATTTAGCTCTGCCAGTTTTTTCACTTCATTCCCAAGAGAAAAGCGTTCTTTAGCTTCAGTTTGATAGGCATCGGAGACCGTCTTCTTAAATTCCCGGATGTTATCATCCAGGGGCTTGAGAATGGCTTCCAGGTTTTCTTTGTTCTTTTGCGTAAACCGCTGGGATTTGTCTTCCAGAATTTCGTTGGCCAGGTTCTTGAATTCAGCAGCATATTTTTCGCCAATTTTGTCAATTTCCGCTTTTAAAGTATCCAGTTTTTCTTTCAAAGTCTTTATTTCAGCTTCTTTCTCCGCTATTTTTACGTTTTGCTCACCAAGCAATTGATCTTTTACAGCCATTTTCTCCACAACAGTTTGTATTTCCTGCTGCTTCTCCGACATCTGTTTCTGCACGTTTTCAACTTCATTCTCCATCCTCGCTTTGAAGGCGGCAAACTCACGGTCTGTTTCAGCATATTTTATCCGTTCAGCCTGAATTACATTGGATGAAACTGACCTCGCAAATAGATAGCCGATGACGGCGCCTGCTGCAATACCTATAATTATCAAGATGATTTCCATAATTTATCCGTTACGCTAATTGTAAGATGTAATTAATTAGTCAACACAAAGTAACAAATTTTATTTGAGAAATATGAATACGTTCAGACTGAAAACCTTAACAATCATCAAAAAAATCACACAAACCCAAGTAAAAAAATTATCTTTGTGCTCCAAATTACATCGATAATCTTTTCATGCTATATGAAACAAACAATTTTCAGCGCGATTCTATTTACGCTTTTATGCTTTACAGGTCAGTTATATGCCCAGAAAATTACATTAGAAGGTGGCTATTTCAATCCTAAAAGAACCGGACAGTCAACCAGTGAAACTTATTTTGATGCCATCCGGTTGGGGGCACAAGCTGAATATGACCTGAAGTATAATTTCGGATTTCAGACCGGTTTATTCTATAACATTGGTTACTCGAATAAAATCCAGAAATATGCCGTTTCCTCCGATAGCGTAGTTTACAATACCTGGAGCCATGCCCTCGAAGTTCCGTTGAGAATCGTATACAATCAGCCCTTGTTCAAAGACTTTAAGGTCTTTGGGTTTGCCGGGCCCAACATACAGATTGGCTTGTTCCAGAATCAAAAGGTTACTTCTTATCTGAGCGATTATTGGGCAACAGAAACCGGTATTCAGTCGGGGAAAGTCAACCTGTACAAAAACGACCTGTATCGTATCAACTTTCAGTTGGTAGCAGTTGGTGGTTTACAATGTCTTCTGTTTATCCTGAAATGCGGCTACGAATGGGTATTCAACAGTTTAGACGGCACAAAAAACGACCGCATCACACAAAGTCAGTGGTACGTCACTTTC
>JACDJB010002588.1_pt1 | contig 12794 bp, 5 predicted proteins | sample 7454121 | NCBI WGS metagenome assembly JACDJB01 (sample SAMN14253290, study PRJNA609438) | sludge metagenome | isolation source: sludge after 25d culture with pyrite | collected 2018-12-20 | reverse complement strand
TCCGGACATTTCCAAATGCACCGCTTTTATCCACCGACGCATTTATCTGGTTGCTGGAGCCATTGGAAAAAAGAAAATCATAGTTGTTGGGGCGGGCAATATAGGGTCGGGCTACACCATCCCACCAAATGCGCTGCTGGCTGGCATCAAACGCGGGCCCAAAGCTAGCGGAATTAATGTTGTACCTGGGATATGATTCCCCTTCAACCAGCGACTTAACATCATAAATGTTGCTACCACTGCCATAGGTGTTCTGAAAGTCAATAAATGTGCGTGGCTGTTCAATAGTGGTTTGGTATGATATATTCACGTTTAACCGGTCGGGCGTATTAGCACCCGATTTGGTGGTTATGAGTACAACCCCGTTGGCCCCTTCGCTACCGTAAAGCACAGATGCTTTTGCACCCTTAAGGATGTCAATAGACTCGATATCATCTGGGTTAATATCGTTAATACCCGTGCCGTAGTCGGTTCCAAAATTCAATCCGGTATTTTCATCAAAAATGGGTACACCGTCTACCACGAACAATGGCCGTGTTTTAGCATCGGCCTGAAGACCGGCAGAGCCCCTGATGTTAATGTCGATTCCACCCAACGGTCCCGACGCTGACTGACGAATGGTAACCCCGGCCGCTTTGCCGTAAAGCGACAGCACGGGATTTTGGGTAACCCCGGCAACTGTTAATTTCTCGGCACCAATGGAACTTATGGCATAGCCCAACGACTTTTTATCACGTTGGATACCCATAGCCGTTACTACCACCTCCTCCAATCCCAATATATCTTCCTGAAGTACAATCTCCAAAGTGCTGAGACCAGACACATTAACTTCCTGGGTAACCATACCCACGAAAGAGAATTGAAGGGTGGCATCGGCAGGCACTCCCGGAAGTGAAAAATTACCCTCTACATCGGTAATGGTGCCTGAAGTGGTGCCTTTTACTACAATGGAAGCACCCGGTATGGGTTCTCCATTGACATCCGTCACCCTACCGGTAATGGTTTTAATCTGCTGTTGAGCGTTGGTCTGCTCACCCAAATCAAATGACCCAAAATCACCTTTTTGGTTTAGGTTGGAAGTCACACCGGGGATACCAACGGGTGATTCGGCAAAAAGGGAGGATAAATTAGCACCGGCAAACAATAACAACAAGGTTATGAAGCCAGGAAGCCAGAAAAATCGGCCCCTCCTTTGAACAAAAAAAGAAAAGTTACTTTTCATAAAATTTGCATTTTAAAATTAGAGAATAAATAAATAAAAAAATCAATGCTTCCGTCATACGCATTCCATTTTAGCTTAATTAATGTTTCTAATCATCTCCTCGGCTGTCGAATAGGCCTCAACTGCCTTAGAGGAGGTATAATCGGTTATCTTTCGTATGGCTCCATTCGGGTCACATCGAATAATTTCGACGATTTTTTTCTCAAATTGATTCTGAGCCTGGAAATTCTCATTTTCAAACAGCATCCACTCATATTTTATGTAAGCAACCTTTTCATCCGTAGCGCTTTTGGCTTTGTCGTTCAACAAAACGAAATTCAAATAAGCAGCAGATTTTTGACTTTTGCTTCCGGTAGTTATATTATTCAGGTGTTGTTTCAGACCCAAAATATCATCTCCGGTTGAATAAATTCCGGGAATAGTTGTCACACCCGGATACCATGCACAATAAGCTTGCATATCAGGATGGTACATGGCGATCCATGCCACATTTGCAATTTCAGACGGCAACCCGTTGCGAAGATGTGCCACCAGGCTGTACTGGGTACCATCGTGACATATGGCTGCGCTACTTTTGATGAGCATTTCCTCCGAAGCCGATTTCCCTGATTCATCCAGCAAAGGACCATCATAATGGTCTCTCAGGGCTGCCATCATATCCTGTAGAGTCAGCTTTCCGGCAGGTTTAACCGCGAAAGGCATTTGGTTTGAAATATTGTATTTGGTCCCTGAGACGAGCTCAATTCCTCTCCACATCCGGTGACTGTTTCCGGGATGGGTGAGTGATCCGGGATTTGAATAGGCCTTAGCAAAATTAAAATCTCCTTCCTTTGAAGGATTGTACCAGCCCCGTTGAATGGCATAATCAATTATATCGTCGGAGCCAAGAAAATTTAAAGTATCGTTTAGGTTTACTTCCTCAATCGTGTAGCAATTAGGGATTACAGCCACCTGGTCGTCCGGAACTTTTTGAGCAACCCAATGTTTTCCGTTGACTACTGCAAGAACCCATCCTTCATGCTTATCGGCAATCACATAACTCCTGCCCGAAGAAGCATAACCATATTCGTCTATCAGTTCACCTGCAATTTTAACTCCTTCTCTGGCTGTGCGGGCTCTTTCAGCAACAATCCGGCGGAGCCAAAAAACAATTCCCCCATCTTTCAGTTCCGGATTGTCCTCCCTTGACGGACAGCCGTCGGAACCTATTGAAACGCCCCATTCATTGAGATAACTGTCGCAAACATCACAACCCGGAATATTAATCCAGAGATATCCAAAGGTTACTTCAGCCTGGGGAACCTTGGCGCCTCTTTGTAAAACTATTTCTTCGCCGGGTTGATGTATCTTACGCGGTACTTTATAATAATTGACTCCCAGAGGGCCCGTATCTTCATTATGGGCAAATATGACCGATCCGTCGGCAGATGCCTTTTTCCCTACTACAAATGAAAAACAATCAAACTTTTGTGTATTACCATCCTGAGCGAAAGCATTTAAATTTACCAGAAGCAATAATGATACACACAGAAGACAATACCAAATGCTCTTGGAAGAATTCATTTTAAAACTTTTAATCCCAATAAAAAAATGCATTAGCGGTATTGTAAAATATGATATTATTATAACTATAAAGGCATTGTTGCGACAAATAGATTCTTCGTTTCGCTCAGAATGACACTGTTCCCAGTTTTTGGAGGGGTGGTTAGCGGCTACGTCGCCAACCACCCCTCCCTCCATCGAATTAAAATGTAAAATCAAAAGAGTATGCCTATCCGTTCAATTCCCATCTCCAATTCCGGGATTATTTTTATCCCACCACATCCGTTCACTGTTGAGCACTTCAGGATTCTCGTCCAGACCGCTGAACCCCTGTCTTGCATTGGCAGCCTCCCAGTTGGTTTTATTAAGGTCACCGGGTTCAGGGGTGGGAATCCTGCGGGGATACTTCATCTCCGGAACGCTTGCAGGAAATCTGGCCAGGAGAGAAGAGCCCACTTTGGGATAACCGGTGCGCATCGACAGGCGCCAGCCCTCATCGGGTAACCTGTAAAAGTTGATAAACTGCTGAATATACACTTTTTCCAGATCGCTGACTCCATCGAAAGCCACGGTGGGACTTGCCAGATATGCATTTATTTCATCCTCACTAATTGGCACAAAAGGATAAACCTTGCCTGCCACTTTCACCACCAGATCCCCTCTTTCGCCAATCATGCTATAGGTTTTCAGTGAAGAAGCCACGCCTTTTTCATACCATTGTTCTGCATCGCCGGTGGTGTACCCTTTCAGGATAAACTCGGCCATCATCAAACAGACTTCGGCATAGGTGAGTTGCATATCCACATAGTTGCCCGTGGCGGGGGGGAGGCCATTGTAGTTATAATCGCACGATTGAATAAGCCTTCTGTTCCATTTGGAAACCAGCATGGTATTTACCCCAACCTTATCGGGATCATCGATATATTGATAATAATCGGTGTTGGTGGCGTTGGGATAATGCGTACCTGTGGGGGCTCCAATAAAACGATAACCCTTTATCTCCTCCCCGTCGGCGGCGGTGTAGAGCACCTCATCATCATTCTCAAGATCAATGGCGCCGGGTATATCGTCTACGCTTGGGTAGGCATCAATGGAAGCCTGAGTATAACCATTGGGTTCATAAAATATCCGTATCCTGGGGTCTTTATTTCCCTTCATGAAATCAACCATAGGTTTGGCAGCCCACATGAGGCCTTTCCATTCAAAACCGGCGCCCCCACCGCCCCGGTAGTCCAAGCCAATGTCAATTATAAACTGGTCGTCATCGTCTTCAAAGAGCCGGCCATCGGCCACCACCGATGCTATCACCTCTTTGGCCTTTGCCAGGTCCTGGTTTTCGAACCGGGCAGCGATTCTAAGCTTAACGGCATTGGCCAGTTTAATCCATTTTTGCGCATCACCATCATAAACAAAATCGGCATTGCTAAAATCAAACTCATTAGGTATTGTCTGACCTAAAACAGCAATGGAAGCATCCAGGTCATCCAGCAAATTTTGAAGAAGTTGTCTCTGCTCGTCATAAACCGGATCAAGAAGCCCCTCACGCCGGCCAAGCCCTGCCTCTGAGTAGGGCACATCTCCATATTCATCAGTAATTCGGAGGGCAAAAAACGCCTGTATAACGTCGCCCACGGCTAACAGTTTCTTCTTGGCTTCCTGCTGCTCTTCAGACAACAATCCCACAAGATATTTCATCTCATTCACATGTGTGATGATAACGTTATAGAAAGTGCCGTACTTAGAACCATGAAGAACGGAGTTGATGTTACTATTGTTGGCCATTCCCATCACCAGGTATTGTCCCCATGCCATATTCTGGTGATTTTCGTGGTACCACTCTCCACCGCCTTTGTAGGTTACCAGTTCTTTCTCAATGTAGGTCAAAAGGTATTCTGCCGGTGGCACACCCACCCCGGGATCTTTATTGATATCCTTGAAATCATCGGTGCACCCCAAAAAGAAGCTAGCAAAAATCAGGGTGCTTATTAATATTTTTTTCATCTTTTCCTGGAATTTAGGTTTAAAACTTAAGATTTAAATCGAAAGTCATCGATCTGATAAAGGGCATATTCCCCATTTGAAGCGGGTTGGACGACACATTGTTTTCAATAACGGGATTAATGTTATCGGGCATGGAATTATAGAGGTAACCCAAATCCCTGCCGGTTACGGATATTGTGGCATCCTTAATGAATAATCGCTCTAACAACGAACGAGGGATAGAATAAGCCAATGTTACTTCTCTCAAAGCCACCCAACTCTGCTCAAAAACACCTGTGAGCGGTGTACCCGTAGAGGCGGAAGTGTGCCGGTAAACAAAACCCGACCAGTGCGTAGGTTCAACCAGACCCTGTTCATAAGCCTGCTGGTAGGTGAGCCCGGAAACATCGACTTGTCTCCGGTCGGTTGAGGGACCTGTCCAGACCAGCGTGTTATCAGGAAACACACCCTCGGGGATATAGCCGTCCTCATAGGTTTTTCCATAGACATTATCTCCCATGCCATCGCTGACCCACGATATTCCACCATGTCCGGCATCCCTGTTCGGAAGCGACATGGCGAGGACACCCTGGTGCATGCCGTATCTTGCATCTGAAGAATAAATTTCACCTCCGATTCGGGCATCAATGATAGCGTTCAAACGGAATCTCTTGTATCTCAGAGTATTGGTCACACCCCCGTAAAAATCGGGTTGCATATTACCCATTACCAACAAAGAATCCATGTTTGCGATGCCCGGCATATAGGCAATCGACCAGTTCGATCGGGCCCAGAGTATCGGCTTACCATGGTTTTCGGGATGCGCATCACCATCATAAGGTTTATACCCTTTGCGGGTTACAAGATCGCCATAGTTACCGCCAACGTAGGCGTATGAAGCCGTCCCTGAGTTGGCATCCGACGGATTTCCATAAAGGCGGAACTCTGTAATACCAGGAGCCAAATCAATGATCTTATCCCTGTTGTGGGTGTAATTAACGTTCATTTCCCAGGAAAAATCTTTGCGATCAACCAGAGTTACGCCGGCAATAATTTCCACCCCCTGGTTCTGAAGGTTTCCGGCATTAATCAGCGTATTGCTAATACCCGATTCCTGCGGAACGGGAAGACTAATGATCTGGTTTTTATTGTTATCCTTGTAATAAGCCACATCCAGTGAAAACCTGTTTCTAAAAAATCTTACATCCACCCCCGTTTCGAAAGAGTGTTTTTTCTCTGCCACCAGGTCGGGCGATATGGCTGTATTGTTTTCCAACCTGAACATGGTGAGATTGGGATTCGCGGAAAAATTATCGGGAGAGAAGCCGGTAGAGAGCAGGTATGGATCGGTATCGTTCCCCACGATGGCATAAGAGGCCCGGTATTTGGCAAACGAAATGACCGCCGGCAAATTAAAGGTTTCATTCAAAACCCACGATAAACTGGCTGAAGGATAAGTAAATCCTGGGCTACCATGTCCGTCAGGATAAACCAGGGATGAAGACCAGTCGCGCCGGAAAGTGGCATTCAGGTAAAGATCATTCTTATAAGCAAAGTTAAAATACCCATAAACCGATTGTATATCTTTATTGTAGGTGATACCTCCATTGGCATTGGGTGCATTTTTGGAATTGCTGATGGCATAAAAATCACGCACTTTGAACCCTCCGTTTGTGGAAGCCGAAGACCATACGGTCTTTGATTTCCATATTTCTGCTCCCAATACGGCATCAAAATTGAAGTCTTCAGTTATTTGCTTGTTATAAAACAGCTTAGCTGAATAGCTGTGCTGGAACTTGTCGCCGTTATTCATTCCATAGCCACCTTGCAATCTGTTGATATCAAGCGCCCGGTTAGAGTTTTCCTGTGTCCAGGTTAACTGATTGATGCTTCCTTCAACGGTTCCTTTCAGATCCTTGGATATTCCCACGTCGATATTTCCTTTTGCCACAAATGAGCTTTCAGTCCGCAGGTTCTCATCTTCCAGAAGAGACATATATTGTCTGCTGAAACGGGTATAGTTATAGGCGTCACTGGCCGGGTAAGGCACGCCGCCATCCACCGCTTTATACCTCTCTTTCCATTTATTTACATCATGGTTTCGGGCAAAAGCATCATGAAACCATCCAACTCCACTGCCTACTCCCCGTATGGGGTTTTCGGAAAGAGAACGGGCATAGTGAACAACACCGCCTACCTTCAACCGGTCTTTAATAAGGTCCTGTTCGCCTTTGATACTGAACTGGTTTTTTGAAAAGTCGTTGCGTGGAACAACGCCGGTTTCTTTCATGTTGGAGAAGGACATACGGAAAGAATTGCTTTCGGAGCCCCCGCTGATGGCCACGTTGGTTTTTCTGATAATCCCGGTGTCAAAGAAATCAAGGTAATTATCCGGTTGCGATACCCAACGTGCACTTGAACCGTCATAATCAATGATCTCCTGTCCATCGAATTTAGGGCCCCAACTGGCCGACATCTCTTCCCAGGTATTAAAAGCCAGAGAAGGCATTCCGGAGGTAAGATCGTAAGCAAAAAAATCGCGCACATCCAGGTAGTCGGGTCTTACTCTGGTATTGGGTCCGTTGTCCCAGAAGCTGAACCAGCCTGCCGTAGGTCCCATCCCATATTCATTCTGAAAATCAGGGCCATCGTATGCATAACGCACACCTAAGGTCTGGCTCACATCCACACCAATACCCGCGCCCTTTTCACCCGATTTGGTGGTGATGATAACCACCCCGTTAATGGCCCGCGAGCCGTAAAGTGCCGTAGCTGCGGCGCCTTTCAGAATAGAGAGGGATTCATAATCGTCGGGGTTCAGGTTCTTCAACTGATTTCCCCAGTCGGGTCCGTCAACGCCACTGATCTCGTTATCCATGGTAACTCCGTCGATGATAAAAATGGGTTGGGTATTAAGCCCAAAGGTGGCATCACCCCGGATTTTTATCCTTGAGCCCCCAAAGGCGCCCCCGGCGGTGGGATTGATCTGTACCCCGGCCACTTTTCCCTGCAGGGAATTTACAGGGTTTACCTGCGAGGTCAAGGCCAGTTCCTGACCCTCCACCTGGCTCACGGCATAGCCCAGCTCCCGCTCGGCACGCGGGATATTAAGAGCCGTCACAACCACTTCCTTAAGACCAAGAGCTTCCTCGGTCATCACCACGTTAATTTCGGACTGATCTCCCACGACGAAATCCCGTGTTTTCATTCCCACGAAGGAAAACACCAGGGTAGCCCCCTCAGAAACGCCGGAAAGGGAATAATTTCCTTCCATATCGGTAATGGTACCGGCAGTGGTTCCCTTTAACACGACCGAAGCACCGGGGATCGGCTCTCCTCTGTCATCGGTCACCTTACCAGAAATGGTTCTGGTTTGTTGCATAGCACTCATTTCCAACCGGGTAGTAAGTATGATCTGTCTACCTTCTATTTTGTAAACCACATCCGTTCCCTCGAACAAAAGATCAAGCACCTGGGGGATTTTCGCGTTTTTCACGGCAATGTCTACAGTTCGATCCATATCGATGATGGAACGACTGTATAAAAAATAAAACTCGGTCTGGTCTTCAATCTGCTGAAGAACGGTGTGTACCTGGGCTTTTTTCAGATTAAGGGACAAAACCGTACTTTGGGCATAGATTTCTTCGGCCTTTGCCTGCAAGGCTACCACTAATAAAAATGCTAATGTTAGTTTCATATACAACAACATTTTTTTTACCCTCGGCGAAAATCGCCAAAAGCCCATTGACTTTAACTTTTTTTTCATACCTTTGAAATGTTAATTGTTAATATACAAACAGGGCCGCCTGTGAAACTGCGAAATTCCCGGCGGCCTTTTCCTTATTTCTTCTTAACCCAGACAATGCGTTGCATACCATCCGTGTTTTCAGCCTTTTTAAACTCAAACTTCACCGGTATGGCGAATGAGATCATTTCCAGAACCTGATGTAACGTCTCATCATGAAAAGTGCCTGACAATAAATAATCGTTGACTGTGGGTTCCGTTGGAATAAATTCCACATTAAACCATCTGCCCAGCTTTTTTATGACCGTGCCCAATTTTTCATCTTTAAAAATCAACTGTCCTTTGATCCATGCCTTGGAATCTTCAGTATCGACCATCTTCCGGAAAAGCTTATTCAATCCTACATCGAAGTGCACTCTTTCGCCAGGTTCAACAGAAAATATCTGATTGTTTTTCATCAGACTGATTTCTCCCTCCAGAAGAGTGGCTTCATAGAAATGATCGGCAGCATAGGCATTGAGGTTAAATTGGGTACCTGTTACCTTCATTTTCATCATCGGATTGTCAACCACAAAAGGATGTTCAGAATCGGACTGAACTTCAAAGTAGGCTTCCCCATCAAGATAAACTTCCCGCTTCCCGGAGTCAAAGTGCTCCGGATACCGAAAAGTACTACCGTCATTTAACCAGACAAGCGTCCCGTCGTGTAGTTGCAATTTTGTGCGTGTACCGGGTCTGGTATAGATTTCGTGAGTTAATAGTGAAGAGCCTGCAACCTGCCGACCCGGAGGATTATAAAAAAGATATACCGAAGTCAGCAATAAAGGAAATATCAGTACTGCAGCAATTTTAGAGAAAACAACAAAAAATGGTGAAAGTTTGGTTTTTGGATGTACAGAACTAAAATCCGGACTTCCCATCTGCTGGTATATCCGATAAAACATGGCGCTGAAATCGGGAACATCCCCATTTAGTTGTATAGTGGAATTATTCCATATATCTTCCAATATTTTTCTTGAGAGGGTCTCATTTTCGGGGTTTTTCAACCACAAAAGGATTCTTTCAGACTCCCCTGCAGATGTTTTTCCCTCCAGGTATTTTTTTATCGCAAAATAATCCATTCCTATTTATCGCTTTTTATATACTACGCATCCTAAAGCAATAAACCCCTATTGGGAAGGAAAAATATTGTACAAGTTCTTTTAATATCTTAGGAATTATTATGGGATTTACAGAAATTTGTCGTGGTCTAATCTTCTCAAACCTCGTCTCCTTCTTTACCAAAAGGATGGGCTTTTCGATCCGGCAGCTGCAGGGGCGAAATCTGATTGCCAAAATGATGCAAGTGATTTTGGCAATCAAAGAATGGATTTTATCATCGATTAAAAACTATCAACACACCAGGTACAGGTAAGCCAGATAACAAGAAGTACATCGTATTTTAAAAGAGCTTCTTTTAAATATCTTAAGGCTAATGTCATTTGATTTTCAACGGTTTTGATCGAAATTTTAAGATTCTGAGCAATCTGTTTATTCGTCAATCCCTGATTGCGGCTGAGCCTGTATACCTTTCTGCGCTTTTCAGGCATCCCTTCAATCAACTTGCTTATCAATCCGTCCAAATCGCTATACTCAACGGCATGTCCGGTTTCATGGTTCCATGTTTCTGATTTGTTGGCATATCCATTGATTCTTCTTTTTTCTGACTTTTCCTTCCGAAGCCATGAGATGGTTTCGTTATAGGCGATAGAAAAAAGAAAGGATTTAAATGAGAAGTCCTCCTGTATAGCTGCTCTTTTCTCCCATACTTTTATAAATACGATATGGGTGATTTCTTCAGCATAGAAGGTGTTGCGGGTGATGCTTAACACAAAAGCATATAAAGAGCTGGAATATTTATGAAAAAGGAAATTGAAAGCCAAAAAGTTGCCCTCTTTCATGCGGACTACATGTTCTTTATCTTCAAATAGTTGCATGGTTAATATTCTTATAATTTAAAAACCTTCTCAGTCTGCCAAAGCTACACTTTTTTTTAAATAATGTCAAATTTAAGTGATAAATATCAGCAAAAAAATATTTGTCAGAACGTTTTTTACGTGCATCGATGCTAAAAAGCCCTTTAAGAGAGAGGGCCATGAACATAATGTCAGCAATATAACACCAAAAGTCGGCGAATAGGCCACCCGAGTAATCAAAAAAATGACGAAAGGAGCCATGACAATGAACGGGTGTATATTCCGAAAAGGGTACCACAACACCTTTTCACATCCTCTTAGAGGTTCACTTCAAAAACCCCATTCTCTGGCACCTGGAAGTCACGGGTGGTCTCCCCGTATCTCCAGGTACCGGTTTGTCCGTTTTTACCGGTTATTTGGGCGCCCGTTAGTTTACCATCTTGCCATACTATATTAACTTCAAAGCCGCCTCTGGCTTTCAGTCCTTTCACCTGACCATTTTTCCAGGCAGAGGGGAGGGCCGGCAGCAACTCAATGACACCCGCGTGCGATTGCAGCAGCATTTCGGCCAGGCCGGCACAACCACCCATGTTGCCATCGAGCTGGTAAGGCGGATGCGCGCACAAGAGGTTGGCATAACTGCCCCCACCATGCATCATCTCGGTTCCTTGTTCGGCGGTAGGTCTCAACAACCTTCGGAAAAGCTCATACGCCTGGTCGCCATCTTTCAGCCGGGCCCAAAAGTTAACCTTCCAGGCCAGCGACCAGCCTGTGCCGCTGTTTCCGCGGGCTTCAAGGCTCACCCGGGCTGCTTTGGCCAACGCCGGTGTATGCTCCACCGTGATTTGTTTGCCCGGATGAAGCGCATATAAATGAGAAACGTGCCGGTGTTTATTCTCCGGATCGTCCACATCCTCTTTCCACTCTTGCAACTGACCCCAACTGCCGATGGTGGGCGGAAGAATGCGATCGCGTATGTTGGCAGCCTTATGTTTAAACTCTTCGTCTACCTCCAAAACCTCACACGCCTGTATGCAGTTGTTCAACAAGTCCCAGGCCATTTGATGATCCATGGAAGCGCCACGGGATATGCCGCCATGCTCAGGGGAGTAGGAGGGACAGGAAACCAGGAAACCCTCTTCGTCTTCCACCAGGTAATCCATCCAAAATAGTGCAGCCTCCTTCATCAATGGATAAGCGGTCTCTCTCAAAAAGTCCACATCATGCGTAAAGTCGTAGTGCTCCCAGGCATGTTGACAAAGCCAGGCAGCTCCCCCGGGGAAGAAGCCCCACGGGAAACCCCATCCCGGAGAGGTGTAACCAAAAGCGTTGTTCATAGTATTCACGATCCATCCGCGCGCGTTAAAAAACTCTTTGGCCGAAAGCCGTCCGGGCTCCACCAGGCTTTCCATATAGGTAAACAGGGGCCGGTGGCACTCCGGAAGGTTGGCTACTTCGGCGGGCCAGTACAACATCTGCTGATTGATATTCATGTGATAGTCGCATGCCCAGGGCGGATTGGTGCTGTTATTCCATTTTCCCTGCAGGTTGAGTGGCAAAGTGCCGGGGCGCGAACCTGATATCATAAGATACCGGCTGTACTGAAAATAGAGTTCCTCAAATGCTGCATCTGCCATACCATCGGCATACTCTTTTAACCGCACATCGGTGGGTATGCTGTTGCGGCTAGAACTTCCCAGATCGAGTTGCACCCTGGTGAATAGATTTTGATAATCGCGCAGGTGTTTTTCCCGAATTTGCTCGTAGCTCCTGCCTTCCAGACCAGCCAATTTAGCTCTATTGGCCCCCTGGTAATCAGCTCCTTTGTAATGTGGAAATTCGGGGAGATAGCCGGTAGCTGCCAAATGATACACATTACAATATCTGGCATCAGATATTTGTATCTCTCCATCGCGGAATGCCACCTCTCCATCCGATTGAATCTTCAGACAGGTTTCAAAGGCCATCCCATTGTCTGTCACCTCGCCATTGAACGAATAGAGTCCCTTGTTAAACGTCTCCGACACTTTTTTATGAGGGGTTTCATATTTGAGTTGATAACTTGTGGGTGTGCTGCTCTCGAAGCGATAGACAAGCACTTTGTCCGGGTAACTTCCAAAATAACTGCGGCGATAACTTTCTCCATCCATCTGATAGAAAACACTTCCTTCTCCCTTGTTGAGATCAATTTCTCTTCTGTAATTTTCGGGCTTTCCCTGATGGCTTATGGTCACAAACAGGTCGCCCATGGTTTGCTGGGCGCCATAGTCACCAAACATAGGCCCGTGATCGGTTTTGTGAATAACGCCGGTGAGTTTGCTCTCTGCCAGGCGATGGGCTGCATCAAATT
>JACDJB010002587.1_pt1 | contig 12799 bp, 8 predicted proteins | sample 7454121 | NCBI WGS metagenome assembly JACDJB01 (sample SAMN14253290, study PRJNA609438) | sludge metagenome | isolation source: sludge after 25d culture with pyrite | collected 2018-12-20 | reverse complement strand
CGGTGGCGTGTCGCGTAATTCCAGGGCGCCCTGACACTTACACTCTTAACTCTTAACTCTTTTCTCTTAACGCTCTTAACTTCCCACTTCCTACTTCCTACTTCTTACTTCCCTCTTTTTTCTTTTTTCTTTTATCTTTTTTCTTATCCTTCTTACTTCCTACTTCTTACTTTCATCTTTACTTCCACTTTTCCCATCTCAAAACTCACTCCAAACTCCGTTCCCAACAGGATATTCTCCATTTCATTCAACAGATATTTTGTACTCTCGCTTAACGGCGACGCGTATTCCGACGGCTCCAGTCCCGCAGTGATTTTTTCATCGGTGATCACAACAACCCAGTGCGGTATTTTTTTTTCATGATCATACTTCTTGTTAAAATAAGAAAAATATTCGCTATAGGTCTGATTGGCTTCAGCAAATTTGGCGATAATCCTTTCACGCAGATGTTCAGGGATATTTGAAGTTCGAACCGATTGCGGTTTTGAAAACGGCTGCCATCCTCTTCCGCCCGACAAGCGAATCCAGCCGAATTCAGGCCCGGCGGAGGCTGATTCCGAAAAATACGCGGAGCGGTATTTAAACAGACGTGACAACCGTTCACCGCTGCTTAAATATCTGATGAATCCATCACCCGAATAGTGCTTCGCAAACGAAATAACCCGGTCGCGCGTGATTTCGATTGTATCGTGGACAAGAACACAATCTTTATATATATCTGATTTTCCAGCGTCCCCGAGATTAATCAGACCGCCGGTTTCATTTTTCAATATATAATAGATTTGGTTTTTAAACGACACTTTCATCGCTTCGGTAAACTGATCACTCAGCAGGGTATTTTCATCAACAATACGCCATGGCGCGAAAGGACTCAGCGCATTCAGTTCTGATTCCGATAAGTTTTGCTGAAACCGGTTTTTGATGATGAGCGCGCGGGGATTTTCACAAACAAAGAAATCCGCCTTCCCGATCGATGTTTGCGCGTCGGACGGAAGGCGGCTGATTATAAGGGTAAAAAACAGAATCAGTAAGAATTTCATTTTATCCGCTATTTTTTGGGCTGTTCTTTCCATTTTTCAATTGTCGATAGCTGTGAAGCCACTCCGTACAGATCTATGCTGGAACTGTCAAACTGAGTTCTGAAATAAGCGGTTGACGGCAGCGAAAACAACCACGCGCCCAAAGCCATATCCTGATCTATTTCATCGATAAATTTGGCGTAAGCCTGCTTATCGCCGATTTCACGGGTTGACATAAATCCGTATATATAGTCGAGCAGTTTGGCGACATTTTCATATTCCGCAGTTTGTCTGGTCAGATCAAGCCTGAAAAAGTTTTTATTACTTTCAAAGGAGCTTAAATTCACGACCCGGTTTCCCATTCCATCGGAATCGGTGATCAGATTTATTTTGTACATGGATAAATCCGGCTCTCTCAAAAACAGATCGTACAAATCAAACAGGAAATTACTTTTGTATCCGCTGACAGCCACCAGCAGCGCGTCATAATTTCCCATGCGGATTTCTTCATTCTGAACGGCGGTCGCCTTTATGCGTCCTTTAAACAGAGTCGGGTCATTCAGGATTTCAATCAGTTCGGTATATTCCTCACGGAATCCGTAGTTTAACGAGGCCTGAATCCTGATTGTATCCGGCAGAACAGAAAGATCGGGGGCTTCTGTGTCTTTAAGCGGCATGACAATCTGTTCTTCCACATAATAGGAACTGGATGGAAACATACTGAAATTCAGATAATCATTATAGTTGTCACTGTTGCCTTTATAGTCAACAATATGTCTCTGCTGTTCTGTCCCTGACTTGAAAAAACGGTTCATAATCTTTCGGTTATCCAGCAGTTTTCTTAACTCATGGCGCTGACTTACTGATAACCGTTCCGTATTAAACAGGAGAGCAAAGTAGGTGGTGCTGATATTTGATTTAACAAAAAAATCCTGAGAATCACTCAAAACCGGAGAAAGGCTTCCGAACGGCGTGCTTAATAAAACGTTAATTTTGCCATTTTTCAGCTCGGTAGTGTAAGTGCTGTTATCGATGTACGGTTTCAGAATAACATTTGTCAGGTTCGCGTTGCCATTCGGATTTTTGTAATAATCCGTCACATCCGCCCGCGGCGCGATAGCCATATACGGTCCGGTACCGTCTGAATACATGGGGGCGCTCAATTCACTTTGAGCAGGCAATATTTTGAATGATAAAACTTCTTTGATATCCGGTTCGGTCCATATTCTGTCGCCTTTGAACTGAAAACGGATTTCATTGTTTTCATCGGGTCCGGAAAACTCCATTCGATCCAAAGCCTGCGAAACAAGAATATAGTCCGGGGAAAGACTTCCCAATCTCTGAATCCTTCTCAGAGTGAAATTAAGATCTTTCGCCGAGAAAAAATTATCCGCGGTTTCACTTACCGATATTTTTTCGTCTTCCACCGTCACCAGATAACTGTCGTGCCATTTTTTATTCGGCTTTAGCCTCACAGTCACCACATTATTCTGATTGATATCAATGAACTCACCCAAACCGTCTTCATAGGTGATACCCGATGGATTAGCCGACACATTAAACAGGCCGTCAAATAACACTTCATCCAGTTTATCGGAGAGCGGGACGGAGTTTGGCAAATGCGGATCAACCACCGGTTTTTGATGCGCGATGTATGGGATGACAATTTTATCTTTCAGGTTTTCACGCGGCCACAGGAAAAACACCGCCACTGCCAGGACAACTACTCCCGCACCGATTATCAATGGTTTTTTCATAAAACTTCCTTTCTTCAAACCAATATTAGATGGATTATATCAGAGAGAATAATGTTCTGAATATTCTTTATCTCCGCATCGTCCTGTTTAATTCTTTTTAATGATTGGCTTCTGGGCCATCAAACTCACTTCCAGCACTTTAAATGATGGATGCTTAAACCTTACTTCCAGTACATTGTCCCCGTCCTTAACCATCTGAAGCGGAGAGATCTGGCATTCATAATCATTTTGCGGGCCCGGCGCGGTGATGGTGAACCGGCCCTCATTTTTTAGCGGATTTTTATTCATGGTCATTTGTTCATACCATTGACGCTCTCCGGCGTTTTTGGCGATTTCTTTTGGCAACTTAATATTGACATCAAAGACCGGGAATCTCGCGTCTGAGGGCAGTCTCAAATTTACCCTGAAAACGTACTCGTTTTCTCCCAGTTTGTTGGATGAAACCGGCAGAACATAAATCTTCCGGTAATCTTTCGGGCTGGTAATCCATTTTGACGCCCAGGGATCACATTCAGCCACCAGATTTTTGATTTTACGATCCGCCCCTTTATAATGGCTGCCGTGAATGACAATTGCCCGCGCTTTCAATACCCCGTTATCTCCCGGATCCCGTGAGAACTCTTTGTATAATTTTTCGATTGCCTGAGCGGGGAACACCTGTTCCTTGAAATAGAGCAGTCTTTCCATCAACGCTTTTTTTCGGGTCTGCAGTTCCTGCTGACTTCCTGATGTGAATGTAATATCGTGCGCCGGCAGAAAAACCGGGCTGTTATAGATTTCCTCGAGTCCGTCAAGGGTCATGATACTCTCCGTAACAAGCGCTTCGGCGCGCTGTTTTGAAATGGTTTCAACTTTATAGAGAAGAGTATCTTCCATACTTTTAACCAACAACTGTTTTTTGGGAAGAATCACGGACGGGTTTAAAAAGTCTGTATCATAGTGTAATGATTTCAAACCTGATTCCGCCTGCAGCCAGTCAGCGCGGTTTAACGCGGCTTTGATGGAGGCTGACTGTGTATTGAGGGAAAGCTGATCAAGATTGGAGTACATATCCGCGAGGAATCCCAGATCGCTGTTTTGTTTCAAAAGACGAATCATTTGGCTATATGCCTTTTCGTCTCCAAGGCGGTTTATCTGCGGCACAATGCCGGCAGCGCGCTTGTATCCGTTATCAAGCGATGCCGCCTGATTGCGCAAATCCCGCACTTTATCGTCCAGCTGCCGCGCTCCGCTTGTATTGGCGAATTTTCCGGCAGAGTAAAATCCTGTTGCAGGCAGTTGATAGATAATTTTAGACAATGCCTCGCTCTTCTCCTGAAAATACGTATTTGCCGGCCAGCTTGTGTGGTTTTTAACCGACATTTTCAGGTCATTTATTTTCGACTCCGCCGCTTTCATGTCGTCATACTTCTGATTATACGCGCGGACATATCCGGAACTATTTTTTACGTCGGCGGGGATTTTTTGACCGACGGCGGCGTATAACGCTTCCACATTATCAACATCAAGTCCCATTCGCGACGCGTCATTCTTGCTGTTTATCACCTCTTCGAAATATGGCCCCATTTCAGCGAGCCGTGCTTTAAAAATGTCGTTTGCCGCCATCACTATATTTGGAGGAAAATTATTCTTCTTTTCCGTAAATTTTAGCAAATCCGGTATGGCCGCGATAAATTTGGCCGGATCAGATTGTGAGTCAACTTCCTTCTTGAAAGTATTTAACAGAAGGGAGTATTTTTCATGAAACAGAAGCTCATCGTTCACACGCTGATTTAAATCAATGTAATTTAAATAGGCTTCATCATTCGTGTTCTTGATTGTCACCGGAAATATGCTCTCGATCGCCGCCAGTTCTTTTTTCAGTCCCTTCAGCGCGGCGTTTTTGGTGTTTAATTTGTTGATTTCTTCCGAATATTTAAACCGGTTAAAATCAAATCCCGGTCCCATTTCATTATACGCGGTTCTGTCAATTGAATTGTTTTTGAGTGTCTCCTGAAATTCCGAGTACTTTGTTTCAAATTTATACCTCCAGATCGGAGTGTAGCGGTATTCCATTTCCAGATTCATATCCTGACGTACTGACTCTATCACCCAGTAAAATATTTGCACACTTTTATCGGCACGGTACAGGCTTGTTCCGCTGCCTGCCTGTCCCTCGTCTTCCATTTTAATGATGGTACCTTTTCCGTCATCAAAGGCGGTGGTAAGATAGGTGCTAAGCCAGTCTTTATTTGAGATATTCAGGACGAGATAAAAATTTTCCTGCTGAGTGGAAGGAAACTGGATAAAATATTTCTTGTCTTTTTTTATCTCAAAATATTTATCCCCCTTTTTGAGCTCAATGTAGCCGCTTTCCGCGAATGATATTTCGGGTTTTGGTTTAAGCTGCTTATATGCCGCGCAGCCGGAAAGAATAATAATCAGGATGAAAGCCACAAACTTTCTGTACATATCGACCCCTTTATAAAATTAATTTAGAATCTTTTACGATCAGCAAATAAATCTGTTTCAATGAAAAGCGTGAATTACAGGAAATTCTCAATGAACTTATTGGTTTGACTCTGGCAAAAAACATACCAGTAATTTTGAATCAATTTAAACAAAAATAAGGATTTGTAAAAAGCTGAACAATTTAAACTTTAAAAATTAGATCTTAACACATCCGCTAACCGATAAAAACTTCCTGCTCTCTGTATTGGAGCTGGTATAATTGATGATACAGCCCCTGCAATTGCATGAGTTCCTGGTGTGATCCGGTCTCCTTTAGATGACCTTTGTGGAATACCAGAATCCGGTCCACGTGTTTTATCGTCGAAAGACGGTGCGCGATAATGATTGATGTTCGCCCCTGCATTAAATACTCAAGCGCGTTCTGGATCAGAATTTCGGTTTCTGTATCGATATTCGAAGTCGCCTCATCCAGTATTAAAATTTGCGGTTCCATAACCAGAGCCCTGGCAAATGAGAGCAGTTGGCGCTGCCCCATTGACAAAGATGTACCGCGCTCATTCAGAACGGTATGATATTTTTTTGGTAACCGCAGGATGAAATGATGCGCGTTCACCCGTTCGCAGGCCTGCATTACCTGTTTTTCGGTTATCCTTTCATTTCCCAACCGGATATTTTCAAGGATGGTCCCTGAGAACAGGAAGACATCCTGTAATACCACGGCCATGGTTGAACGCAGGTTTCTTAAATCCCATTCCCGGATATCTGTTCCATCCAGTAAAATCTGTCCTTTTTGAATTTCGTACTGACGCCCCATGAGATTAATAAGACTGGTTTTCCCCGCCCCGGTATGTCCCACGACCGCTATCCGTTCACCGGGTTCAATCGTAAATGAAATATCTTTCAGAACATAATCTTCTTCTGAATAGGCAAACCATACATCCTTAAATTCAATTTTACCCAGGACCGAATGTTTGACGACCGGTTGTTCCAGTGAACGGATTCTTGGCGGTGTATCTAAAAGTTTAAAAATCCGTTCCGATGACGCCATAGCCGCCTGTAAAATGTTATATTTTTCCGACAGATCACTTATGGGCCGGAAAAACATCTGCGCGTACTGGATAAACGCGACAAGGGCGCCGTAAGTCACCAGATCAGACATTTTCAGCAATCCTCCGCGCCAGATAACAATGGCCAGGGCAATGGAGCTGACAAGCTCAATAGCCGGATAAAAAATGGCGTAATAAGAAACTGTTTTCACCTGCGCGTCAGTATGTTTTTGGTTTATATCGGCAAAAGATTCATAGTTTTTTCTTTCACGGTTGAACACCTGGACGATGTTCATCCCGGTAATATTTTCCTGCAAATATGTGTTTATCTGCGCAACCCATTTACGAATATTTCGAAACGCGATACGCACTTTTTTCTGGAAAATTGCCGTGATAACAAAAAGTAGCGGAATAACGGCGAATGTCCATAACGCCAGCTCCACATTCATTGAAAGCATAACCACAACGATTCCGGATAGCAAAAAAATATCCCCGAATATGCTTACCACGCCTTCTGTAAACATCTGATTTAAGGATTCCACATCCGAGGTTACGCGTGTCATTAATCTGCCGACCGGATTTTTGTCAAAAAAGCTCAGAGATAATTTTTGAAGATGAGTGAAAATCTGCGAGCGCAGATCAAACATAAGTTTCTGACCAAGATACTGAGTTATATAAATCTGAAAATATTGAACTCCAAAAATGGCAACCAAAACCATGACGTAAATCCCGAGTATCTTAAATAACCCGTTCAAGTCGCCTTCTTTGATATACGTATCGATTGCCAGCTTTGTGAGATATGGTCCGGCCAGCTGCAGAAACGACGCGATAATGATCAGCAGTACTCCACCCAAGACAAGATGTTTATACGGACGTGTGTACATAAACATTCTTTTAAACAATTTGGAGTCATATACCTTGCCGCTCAATTCATCATCATGCATCATTTGTTCTTGTCCAATCTTCCGAAATGATTCAATGCTTTTTCGTTAATTATTGATCTGTTTCAGTGATTTTATTGTTTTCGCAGCCGCAGGCTGATCTCTTCTATTTTGTCCAATGTGTAATCAATTTCTTCTTTGGTGGTAAACATACCAAAACTGAACCGCAGCGCGCTGTTCAAAATATCAGCAGGAAGCGACATGGCTTCCAGCACATGTGACTGCCGGATGCTGCCGGAACTGCAGGCCGATCCAACGGACGCGGCAATCCCCGCCATATCGAGATTCAACAGAAAACTTTCATTCGCGATTCCCTTAAAGGCGATATTGCAGATATACGGCGAACGATCCGATGTCTCGCCGACAATATAACAATTATCGATCCTTCTTCTAAGCTCTGTCTCAAAATAAGTTCTCAGGTCAAGCGCTTTTTTTGCGTCATCTTCCGCGTGTTCCAGCAATTTTACCGCTTCGCCGAATCCCGAGATCCCGGTCATGTTTTCAGTTCCGGCTCTGCGGTTTGCTTCCTGCCCGCCCCCGAAGGAAATGGAATCGATCATGGCGCCGCTTCGCGCGAAAAGCGCGCCTATACCTTTGGGCCCATAGATTTTATGCGCCGAGATCGTCAGAAAATCGGCCTTCAGATTTTTTAGTGAAAATGGAATTTTGCCAAACGCCTGTACCGCGTCTGTGTGAAACATGATATTTTTTTCCTGGCACAGATCGGCAATTTTATCGACCTGATTGATTATTCCGGTTTCATTATTTACATACATTACCGATACAAGGATTGTACTTTCCGTTATGAACGGAAAAATGTCTTCCGCCTCCACAGCATCGCTCTTTCCCGGAGGAACAAATGTAATTTCAAACCCTTCCCTTTCGAGGGCTTTCACGGATTCGATAACAGAAGGATGCTCTACCGCCGAAATGATGATATGCCGGCCTTTGGATTTTACGGCTCTGGCAGCTCCGATCAGCGCCATATTATTTGCCTCTGTGCCGCCACTGGTAAAAATTATCTCTTTTGACATACACCCCAGCCGGGCAGCGATTAAATCCCTTGTTTCTTCAAGTTTAATTTTTGCAGCCTGACCGAAACGATGAATACTTGATGGATTTCCCCAGTTGGATTTTGTCCATTCAAGCATTGCGTTTAGAACATCTTTTTCGACCGGCGTGGTCGCGCTGTAATCCAGATATACTTCCATAAAATTTTTAACCATTTTTTTTTATGTTGTCATCAGTCTCTTCCGAACGTAAATTCTAACTGTTAACTGATTAACAACCTCTTTTAAACTTTTTGCTTTGAATTTTTATTGCATTGACATTCTATTTTTTAAAATCAACAAAGGCGGCAAAATGAAAAAGCTTCTTTTTCTCATTCTGGTCTTTTTTTGGTTTACTCCTTCAAACGGCGCGTTTGAACCAAAAGGGTACGGCACAAATTACACCGGCAGCGGTATGACCGGTATTGCGTCATCGGACATCGCCTTCGATGTTTTTTTGAATCCGGCGAAACTTTCTCTGACACAGACTGCATCATTCGATTTATTCTACCGTAATTTTTACGGCATCAGCGGACTGGATCAGATTACACTCGGCTCATCATTTAAAGTTCTAAATGTTCCGGTTGGCTTCGGAATCAACCGATTTGGCAATTCTCTATATGCTGAAACCGAAACCCGGGTCGCGCTGGCTAAAGAATTTGCCGACGCCATCTCGATCGGCGTCAGCCTGAACTGGTACCACCTGGATATCGACAATTATGGTCAGGCCCAATCATTGGGCTTCGATATCTCCGGATTTTATCAAATTAGCCGCCAATTTACTGCCGCTTTCATCGTCTCAAATCTGAATGAACCGGAAATCGGCCAGGCCCGGGAAAAACTGCCATCCTGTTTTAGTTTCGGCTTGAGCTACAACCCGACCAATGAACTTAATCTAAATATTGATCTCGTAAAAGACAATGAGTTTGACTTTGATTATCGTTTTGGTTTACATTACAACTTATTCCAGTCAGTTCAACTGCTGACCGGATTCAGACAGGTTGTCCATAGTTATTCGGGCGGCATCCTGATGAAGAAGAATCACATAAACATTGGTTACGCGCTTGAATATCACCCGGAACTTGGAAGCAGCAACACAATCAGTTTTGGTTATGAATTGTAAATCGTTATTATATATCCTTTTATTTATATCCCCATCGATTATCTCAGCGCAGAACAATTATGACCGTGAACTTTCTGCCAACAAATCCAAACTGGTCCATATTAAACAGGAAATCCAAAATTTAAGAAATCAAATCTCCAAATCCAAAATTGAAGAATCTTCCATAACCAGTCAGATCCAATTGATTGATAAGGAAGTGGCTCTTATTTCACAGGCAAAAGGCCTTCTCGAGATACAGCGGCGTATTATTGACAATCAGATCTCGGCAACAAACAGACAAATAAAATCAACTCAAGCGCAACTTGCTGAATCAAAGAAACTATATGCCGAGAGAATGGTGTATTTTTATAAATACGGGAAAATCCGAAACATTGAGCTCATTCTGACTTCAGCGTCATTGAATCAGGCGCTCATCCGTTACCGGTACCTTAAACTGATTGCCGAACAGGATGAACGGACCCTGGCGAGCATTGAAAGAAAAAAACGGCAAATCGAGAATCTAAAAAATAAATTAAATGAAGATCTCGAGCACATGAAACTGACCATTCGGGCAAAGGAAAAGGAAGAATCTCACTATCTCAGCCGTAAATCCGAAAAAGCCGTCTTTCTGAAAAAAATCCGCTGGAATCAATCGCTCTATCAGAAGCAGCTCGACACGAAAGAGCAGGAACGGCAGCAATTGAATTCCTTCATCCTGGCACTGGAGCGTCAACGACGTCTCAAGGAAAACAATAAAACCGCGGATGATATCCCTGAAATGGATTTTGATGATTTTGGTAAAGCAAAAGGTCGGCTTCCCTGGCCGGTTAAGGGAAAAATATTAACGAAATATGGAAAACAGCGGGATCCATATTTAAAAACATATGTCAATAACACGGGAATTGAAATTGAAAGTGCACTGGGAACACCCGTAAGATGTGTTTTTACTGGCGTTGTAAGAATGATTACCTATATGTCCGGTTACGGTAATACGGTGATAATTGATCATGGCAATGGTTATTACACCGTCTATTCGCATCTTGATGAAATTTATGTTGAAAAGGGGGATGTTCTTCAAACCGGCCAGACACTGGCAACCGTCGGTGATTCAGGATCGTTATCCGGTACTAAACTGCATTTTGAGATTTATGGAAAACAGATTACTTATAACCCTGAATCGTGGCTGCAATAATAATCTAAAAACGTTTCCTTCTTCCGTCCCGAACGGATTGATCACCGCTATGAATCGAACACTGTTCTTTCGGTTTATAGCTGGCATTAAATAACTCTTCATAACGTTCCGGACAATACGGACCCGCCAGTTGTTTACTTTCATTGCAGATCTCAAGCCGGATAACACCCGGGGCCTCGGCAAAACTTCCCCGTGTAAATTGAACCGAATCATACACCGACTTCATAAATTCACCCCAGAATGGCAGAGCCGCAACCGCTCCGGTCATTTTTTTCCCTAAGGTCAGCTTGAAATCATCAAGACCAACCCATACACCGGCTACGATATCCGGCGTAAATCCAACAAACCAGGCATTTGTATTGTCATTGGTGGTTCCTGTTTTTCCTCCGGCCGGAACATAAAAATTGTAATCCCTGCGGACGCCATATCCTGTACCCCGCCTTATTACATCCTGCAGCATATCGTTCATTATATATACGGTTTCCGGGGATAGAACTTCTTTTCTTTCGGTTTTAGCCTGATAAATAGTATTTCCGTTTTTGTCTTCGATTTTGAGAATTGAAATCGGAGTAACATGAACACCGTTATTGGCAAACGTACCATAAGCTGAGATCAGCTCAAGTGGTATCACATCTGAACTTCCCAGCGCGAGGGAAGAAAAAGCCCTGATATCAGTGGTAATTCCCATACGGTGCGCATACTGTGCCACCAGAGCCGGCGTTATATCCGCAATCAAACGGACGGCCACCAGGTTAACGGAGCGGTATAACGCTTCCCTGATCGTCATCAAACCGCTGACAGTCCCTTCATAATTTTCGGGAGTCCAGCGCGTGCCGTCGGGGTTAATTTCAACTGTAGGCTGGTTCAGATACTCGTCCGCCGGGGTATAACCATTATCAATGGCGGCTGTGTACAAAAATGGTTTGAACGCCGAACCCGGCTGCCGTTTTGCCTGAGTAACCCGATTAAATTTTGATTTTTCAAAATCCCTGCCGCCCACCATAGCCAGAATTTGTCCGGTATGAGGATTAATGGCGGTAAAAGCGATTTGCATGGTTGTCAATTCGTTAAAGGCGGAGTCGGTCATCGTCTTCCGCATTTCATCAAATGCAGATTGATTTCTTACCCGTTCCTGAAGGCCATCTATATGTTTAATTATCGCCTCTTCCATTAATTTCTGCATGCGGATATTAAGGGATGTATAAACACGCAAACCGTCTTCATAGACATTAACATTGAGTGAATCCTGAAGCATATTTAACTGACGCCGGATATACTCTGTAAAATAAGGCGCCATTTTCATTTCGTGAGGATCGTTTAGAGTCATGTTCAAAGGAATTTCTTTCAGACTATCAAATTCCGCCTGGGTCAGATTTCCATTATCCATGATGGTACTCAACACAACATTCCGCCTCTGGAGAGCGCGTTCCGGGTGCCGTATCGGTGAATACCGGGTCGGTCCTTTCAACAATCCAATCAACAGAGCGGACTCTTCAACATTCAGCTCTTCGACATTTTTGTCAAAATATCTGCGCGCCGCGGCCTGAATACCAAAAGCGTTATTTCCGAATGAGTTAATATTCAGGTACATCTCGATGATTTCATTCTTGGAATATGAACGCTCGATCTGTATTGCCGTCATCGCTTCTTTTAGTTTTCGAGCCCAGGTCTGTTCAAGTCCGAAATACAGGTTTCTTGCCAACTGCATAGTAATCGTACTCGCGCCCTGCTTAAATCCCATATGAGCGATATCAACTGCAACCGCCCTCAGAATGCCGGCGAAATTTATTCCCCAGTGTGAATAAAAATCACGATCTTCCGTTGAAAGCAGCGCATCAAGTACGGGCTCCGGAATTTTATCGAAGGGTGTATATGTTCGGTTATAGGTAAAGAATGAATGAATGACTTCACCATCAGACGAATAGACCTGACTCGCTATGGCAGGATCGATTCTTTCAAGTTTTGTAAGAGAAGGCAAATCATTGCTCAGATAGTATAAATATCCGATTCCACCTAATATAAACAGGGCAAGTATTCCGGCCAGAATCAGCGTTTTCTTTTTTGAGCCATTGTTTTGCCTTGCTGTGGCAGTCATTGAAGATTGGTTCTGATTTTTCATTATTTTAGTCACTATTTGTGTACCGCGTTTTTTTCTCTTCATAAGACAGGAACTTTTTTATTTTAAATTTACTTTAACAGGCGATCTATACAAAAAAATATTTATTCAAAGAGTTGTTATAAT